>Ga0157369_10011232_pt1 | contig 10178 bp, 9 predicted proteins | sample C25metaG_FD_113461 | JGI IMG/M metagenome (GOLD analysis project Ga0157369, IMG submission 113461) | Corn rhizosphere microbial communities from Kellogg Biological Station, Michigan, USA - C2-5 metaG | ecosystem: Host-associated > Plants > Roots > Rhizosphere > Soil | place: USA: Michigan...
GTCCATCGCCGCAAACCATTGCGGCGTCGCGCGGAATATCACCGGCGCCTTGGAGCGCCACGAATGCGGATATTGGTGGCGCAGCGTGCCCTTCGCGAGCAGCGCACCCGCTTCGATCAGCGCCTTGATGACCGCGCCGTTGGCATCGCCATCCTTCTTGCCGTCGCGCGACAGGATGAACTTGCCGGTGAAGCCCGGCGCGTTCTCGGTGAACGAACCATCGGCGGCGACGACGCGGAACGCGTCCGGATTGGTGACCATATAATCGGGGAAGGTCTTGAGCACGAGCTCGAAGTCCTCTTCGCCATGGCCGGGCGCGGTGTGCACGAAGCCCGTACCGGTATCCGCGGTGACGTGATCGCCCGGCAGCAGCGGTACATCGAACTCATACCCCTGCCCGCGCAGCGGATGGGCGGCAACCGCGCCTTTCGGATCGGCGGCGCCAACGCGGTTCAGCGTGATCTTCGCATGCCTCGCGGTCGTCTCCGCGAGCGCGTCGGCCAGTGCGATCTTCTCGCCCACTTTCGCGAGCGAACCTTCCGCCGCTTCCGTCACCTCATAGAGGCCGTATTCCATCGTCGGCGAGAACGCGATCGCGCGGTTGCCGGGGATGGTCCAGGGAGTCGTCGTCCAGATGACGACGCTCGCCCCCTTCATCGCTCCGCTGACGACCGGAAACTTCACATAGATCGTCGGCGATTGTTTCTCGTGGTACTCGACCTCGGCTTCGGCGAGAGCGGTCTTCTCGACCGGCGACCACATCACCGGACGGAAGCCACGATAGAGCAGATCGTTGGCGACGAATTTGTGCAGCTCGCCCGCGATCACCGCTTCGGCGCGATAGTCCATCGTCGTGTAGGGCTTGTCCCACTGCCCCATGCAGCCCAGCCGCTTGAACTGGTTACGCTGCACATCGATCCAGTGCTCCGCGAAGGCGCGGCAGTCGCGGCGAAGCTGGTCGATCGGCACCTCGTCCTTCGACTTTCCTTCCGCGCGATATTTCTCCTCGATCTTCCATTCGATTGGCAGACCGTGGCAGTCCCAGCCAGGGATGTAAGGCGCATCGAACCCGAGAAACCCGCGCGACCGCACCACGATGTCCTTCAGCACCTTGTTCAGCCCGGTGCCGGAATGGATCTCGCCGTTGGCGTAAGGCGGGCCGTCGTGCAGCACGAAGAGTGGCTTGCCCTTCATCTGCTTGCGGATGCGGCCATAAAGATCGTCCGCCTCCCACTTCGCGAGCCATTTGGGCTCGGCCTGCGGCAGGCCGGCCTTCATCGGAAAGTCGGTCGCGGGAAGGAGCGTCGTGCTGCGGTAATCGCGTGCGCCGGATTCGGATTCAGGTTTGGTCATCGGTTCGGGCCTTGGATTTCTTTAAGGAATGCGGACGGGCGTCCCGGTCTCCGCGGCGAAAAGGCGTCAGGCCTCCCGGCGCGCAGCCGGGTGGCGAATTCGCAGTTTTTCCCTAAACCCCGACATTTTTGCCCACAAATCAGTATCTGTTATCTAACAGCGGCGGGTGGTGCCGTAAAGCGGCACGGAAATTCGGCGCGGGGGCGGGTTTGTCGGACCAGACTGCGGACAAAATCCAGGCGACGGTTCGCCTCACGCTGATGGACCAATTCCGGCTGCAGCTGTGGTGCCGGTGGATATTCCTGCCACGAACGCTGGCCATTTTCCTCGGCGCCGCGGCCGTCGGCGCAATCACGATATCGCTCGCCAATGGCGGAACGTTCAGCGATATCGTGCGCAGCCTGTTCGTGAACTGGACGCTTTACGGCTTTGTGCTCGCCTTTGGGTTTCTGCTGCTCCTCGTGCTCATGCCGCTGATCGGCACGATACGATGGCTGAGCCGCCGCCGGCGCTCGCGCGAGATCACATTCATCTTGGACGATAGCGGCGTCGGCTATTCCGTCGGCGGCATCGACGTCACCATCCGCTGGGAAAACATCACCGCCTATTCGCCGACCCCGTTGTCGTTTCTCGTGCGCGGCGGCCGCCTTCTGCTGCGTTTGCCCAAGCGCGCATTTTCCGCCGACCAGATCGACGCGATCACCGCGCTATTCGCACGCAAGGGCGTGCGCGCGGTTTCGGCGTGGAAGTTCAGCTAGCCCCTCACTCAATCGAACTTCCCTCTCCCCCTCCGGGGGAGAGGGTAAGGGTGAGGGGGTGACTGATGTCAGAGCCGTGGCGCTGGGAGTCGAACCCAATCGCAGATACAGCGCGCCAGAATATTTACAACGCAGTTTTGCTTTCCGGCCCCCTCACCCCGCCCTCTCCCCCTAAGGGGGAGAGGGAGATTCTTCTTCTCCGCGATACTCCGCGCCTCCGCGTGAATAGACTTTTCTTGCTGCCAGCACCTCAGGGAATCGTTGCGAGCACCGCTTTCGCAGCCTCGGCATCTATCGCGATCTGCGCCTTGAGCGCGACGAGATCGGACAGGTCCATCTCCGGCCTCAGATAGGCAATCAGCTCGACGGAGAGGTGCTTGCCGTAGAGATCTCCGTCGAAATCGAACAGCCAGGTTTCGAGCAGCGGGGTCGGCGTTTCGAACATCGGGCGGATGCCGAAATTGGCGACGCCGCCATGACGCGCAACGACCTTCTCGTCTTCCAGCACCGAGGCGCGCACCGCATAGACGCCGAACGCCGGATGCAGGCAGTCGACCAGCCGCATGTTCGCCGTCGGCACGCCGATGGTGCGGCCGCGCTTGTCGCCATGCTCGACACGCGCCTCGACGCTCCAGTAATGCCCGAGCAGGCGCGCGGCCTCTTCCGGCCGTCCCTGCTTCAGGGCTTCGCGGATGGCGGTGGACGAAATCTTCTCCGTGCCCTCGGCCGCGACCGGGTCGAACAGATCGACGCCGAAGCCTTCCATCTCGCCCATATAGGCGAGCACCGCGGCGTTGCCCGCACGGCCCTTGCCGAACTGGAAATCCTTCCCCACCACAACGCAGCCCGCGCCAAGCCCCTTCACCAGCACATCGAGTACGAAATCCTGCGCGCTCTTCGACGCCATATGCGCATCGAACGGCAGCGCGAACATCGCATCGACGCCGAGCTCGGCAAGCAGCCGCGCCTTGGTGCGAAACGGCGTGAGCCGGAACGATTCAGGGCTCGGGCGGAAGAACTCCTGCGGGTGCGGCTCGAACGCGAGGATCGCCAGCGGCGCGCCGCGCTCGCCCGCGAGCGTCTCCGCTTCCGCGATCAGCGCGCGATGCCCCCGATGCACGCCGTCGAAATTGCCGACCGCCACCACCGCGCCACGAAACGCGTCGGGAACCTGCTCGTAATGGCGGAAGATTTTCATTCCCAAAAACCTACCTCAAATTCACCATGGCCGGGCTTGACCCGGCCATGGTGAACATTGGGAGATCACCCCTTCGGCCGTGATGGCGCCATGACCATCGCCTCGCCTTCGACGACCGTGGTTTCGCCCGCCTTGCAGGCGCAATCGAAGATCACGCGGCGCTTCTCGGCGTTCACTTCGCGCACGGTGCAGGTGGTGACCACGGTATCGCCGATGCGCACCGGAGCCTTGAAGCGCGTGGTCAGCGACATGAAGATCGTGCCGGGCCCCGGCATCTGCATGCCGAGCACGGTGGAGATATAGCTCGCCGACAGCATGCCGTGGGCGATGCGGCCCTTGAACATCGTGGTCTTGGCGAATTCCTCGTCGAAATGGACGGGATTGGTGTCGCCGCTGACCTCGCCGAAAAGCTGGATGTCGCGCTCGCTGATGGTCTTTGTGAAGCTTTCCGACATGCCGGGCTTCAGGTCGTCGATATAATAGGTCATCGGATTTCCTTAGGTGACTGGCCGCCTTATCCGCGAACCGGCCTTACCACACAAGCGCACGCATCGCCGCGCGGGCATGCACACCGGCCCTGGCGAACAGATCGGCCAGATGTTCCGGCGACATATCGGCCACTTCTTCGCCATGGATGCCGTCGGCGATGAACAGCGCGTCGATCCCGACCCCGTTCGCGCCCTTGATATCGGTGTGCATCCCATCGCCGATGGCAAGCCACCGGTTCGCGCCCGGCAGGCTCGCGCGCACGAGATCGTAAATCTCGGGCTTCGGCTTGCCGTAATAGACGACCTCGCCGCCGGTCTTCTCATAGGCATCGGCGAGCGCACCGGCGCACCAGATGAGCTTGCCGCCGCGCTGCACGACCCAGTCCGGATTGGCGCAGAGCATGACAAGCCCTCGCGCTTTCATCTGCACGAGCCGGTCCTTGTAGTCGTCCGGCGTTTCGACCTCGTCGTCGAACAAGCCGCTGTCGAGAACGATTTCGGCGTGTTCGATATCCGTGGTTTCGATGTTGAGGCCTTCGAAGATGCCCAAGTCGCGCTCCGGCCCCAGATGGAACATGCGCAGCCGCTTGTCTTTCGCGCGCGCTTCCAGATCGAGCCGCGCGGCGATCCCGGAGGTCACGATCTCGTCGTAGCAATCTAGCGGTATCCCGAACCGCTCAAACATCGCCTCGACATCGCGCTTCGGCCGCGGGGCATTGGAGAGCAGAACCACCCTGCCCCGCTTGCGGAATTCGGTGAGCGCCGCCACCGCGAGCTGGTTTCCGGCGCGGCCGTCATGCAGCACGCCCCACACGTCGCACACCAGTGCGTCGTAGTCGGATGCGATCTCGGAGAGGCGGGAAAGGATTTGAGGGGCGGACAGAGAAAAAATCCCGTTTGAAGGAGGCTGTCCTTAAAGCGGTTCGCGAGAAATTGCACCCCAAGACACAGAGATTGCGGTGTAGTTTGGAACTCGGCCGATCAGGGACCCGTATAGGTTGCCGGTAACATCTTATAAATCCTGGCCGCCCTATCTTCCCGCCCGGGAAGGATCGGCCATGACCAACAATGTCGTGCTTGGGCAAGCCGTTCACACACCCTCGACCCTCCGCTTTCGCTACGAACGAGAACGCGCCGACGCACCCGAGCATCCTTCGTCCATAGCGCTCCTCGAATATTGGCGTGAATTCCAGGCGCAAGGCGGCATGCGCATGGGCCGGGACGTCCCTTCGCGCCGTCTCGTCAAAGTCATCTCCGGGATCGCCATCAGCGAGCCCATCGGCGACTGGACCGACGGCCGCGTGCGGCATGCCGGAATGGTCTACACGACACGGTTCGGACGCGACATCACGGGCATGACGCTGCGCGAGATCTATGCGGACGATCCGGAGGGCGGCGAAGCGCTTCTGGAAGGTACAAAGGTTTGTATCGCGCAAAATTGCACGCTGACCTTGCGCACCCGCGTCCTGGATCGCACGAACGAACTCATGCGTTTCGAAGTGATCATCCTGCCAATCTGGTCCCTCGACGGCGAGAGCATGTGGGCGATGGCCGGGACGTATCGGACTTAGATTATTTAGCTTGTTATATTGAGCTTGTCATGGCCCGCGAATGCGGGCCACACAGTTGGGTTCTCCACGATGACGCTTATTTCGCGAGGTCATGGAGAAGAACTACGAGAACATCTCAGGATGTCACCTGGGTGGCCCGCATTCGCGGGCCATGACACCAATTTCAATTGCGTGCAGACCTACGCCGTCTTGCGGAACGGGATGATCGACGGGTCGGCCTTCTCCGTCGGCTTCACCGCATCATCGCGCACCGCGCGGGGTTCGCCGAAGAGGAAGCCTTGGGCGAAATCGACGGCGTAATCGAGGAGCTGCACCACCGTCTTCTCGTCCTCGACGCGCTCCACGATCAGGTTCAGGCCGTGGCGTTCGAGCAGGCTCTTGAAATCTTCCGGCCCGACCGCCGCGCGCGCCTGCCCCATGCCGCCGAGCAAGGTTTGCGCGCGCACTTTCAGGTGCCGGAAGCCGATCCGTTTCAGCCGCGCGAAATCGAGCGCCAAGGTCTCGACATGATCCATCGACAGCGCGAAGCCGAGGCGCGACAGGAAGGTGAGATTCTCCTCGCCCTTGGCCCCCGCCCGCCCGACTGCGGCCTGATCGAATTCGAACACGATCTGGCCCGCGAGATCGCGGTTGTGCTGCATGTATTCGAGGAACTGGGGAAAGAACTCGGCATCGGTCAGCGTGTCGCCGGAGATGTTGCAGAACACGCCGACATCGCGGTTCTTCTGGGTCAGGCGGCGCACGATCTGCACGCAGCGGAACAGGAGAAGATTGTCGACCACGCTCATCAGTCCGGCGGGGGCTGCAACCTTGATGTACTGCGCGGGCATGATGACGGAGCCGTCTTCGGCGCGCAGGCGCGACAGCGCCTCATAGAACCGCAGCTTTCTCTGCGGCAGGCTGACGATGGGCTGGAGATAGAGATCGACGCGGTTCTCCTCGAGCGAGGCGCGGATGGTTTCGAGCAGCTCCGGTTCGGCCAGCGTTTCGAGATAGGAGCGCGCGGTCTCAGTCGTGCGGCGCTCGAGAATTTCGGCGGCTGGTTCTTCCTTGGGCTCTTCCTTCGCGCGGTCGGAAATCTTGGCCGCGAATTCGCGCATCAGGCTTTCCAGGACCTGAAGTTCGGAGACGATCTTGCGGCCCTGCGCGTTGGTGCGCGCTTCCAGCGCCTGGTTCATCTCCTCCATGCGCGACTGCGTTTCGGTGAGTGCGAGTTCGAGCGAGGCCTTGGCGCGCTTGAGGCCCGCGATCTCGCGCGTGACCGTGCGCTTCTGCCGGCGCGCGGCGAGCGCCGCCTGAAGCTGCAGCGAAAGACCGAACAGGATCGTGCCGGCCAGGATGCCGACGGCCGTCCCCTGAAACAGACCGATCGCACCGCCGATGGCGGCGGCGGCGAAGAGGTAGATCGCAACAATCAGGAACTGGACCATGACCGACCCAAAAGGAATCGGGTGAGTCTCCCTCTTTGCTGTTTCCAATTCCTTAACCAGCGTTCCCTGGGGAACCCCTGCGTACGGTCAACTTTTTAAGACATTCTTTACCATCGCGCGTCCGTGCCCTGCCCGTTATCATCACTAGAGAAAAACGGGAGACGACGCATGACAACCGCACACGATTTTCAGTTCCGCTCCATCGATGGCGAAGCGCTTCCGCTCTCGAAATTTGAGGGAAAAGCGCTCCTGGTCGTGAATGTGGCGAGCCAGTGCGGGCTGACGCCGCAATATTCAGGGCTCGAGAAATTGTGGCGCGACCGGCGCGATTCGGGGCTGGTGATTCTCGGCGTGCCCGCCAACGATTTCGGCCAGCAGGAGCCGGGCACGGAAAAAGATATCAAGACCTTCTGCGAAACGCATTTCTCGGTCGACTTTCCGATGACCGCGAAAGAGCATGTCATCGGAGCCGAGGCGCATCCGCTCTACAAATGGATTGCCGGCGAGCTCGGCGAAGACGCCGCACCCAAATGGAATTTCCACAAATACCTGTTCAACAAGGACGGCACCATCGCCGGCACCTTCGGCTCCCGCACCGAACCGGGTGCGGCCGATCTCGGTGCGGCGATCGACGAGGTGCTGAAAAGCTAAATCCACCCTCCCCCAAGCGGAGGGTTGTTCGTCGCCGGTCCTAATTCGTTTCCGAGAACTGGATCAGGTTGCCTGTGACCGTGCAGGAGCCGAGCGTCATGTTGTTGCCTTCGGCGGTGGTGCCGGAGTTGCCTACGCAGACCGGCGGCTTTCCTGCGGAGTCTTGCACACCGATCCGGACCTTGATCAACGAGGCCGAATTGACCATCGCGTTGCTGCCGTAGCCGATACCGAATGCGTTGAATTCCGACTGGTTCCAGAACTGTGAAAGGTCGACGATGTCGTCGTTCGCGGCCACGGAATAGGCGTAACTCCCGGCAACAAGCACGAGTTTGTCGTTACCGCCTGCCTTGGCAGTGGCCGTCAAAGTCAGGCCGGAGATGTATCTGAACTTGATCGTTGGCTGCGGAAACCCGAGATAAACCGTTTTGCTGTTGCGGACGCAGTGCGGATAAAACCGGTGCCAGCCATGGGGGCACGTCCTGCCGTAGTCCAGCAGCCAGTATTGCATGGTGATGTTGCCATACTGATTGGAACCAGCACCCTCGTTGTTGAACGAGAATTGCTGCCAGGCCTTGCAGTTCGCGGGCACCTCCGCGCCGGCGCAGGCCGGAGAACCGGAAAAGTACTGACTGTTCAGCTGAAGCGAATAAGTGTCAGACAGGCCCAAGCCGGAATCGTATTCGGTCTTCACGCCCTGCGTGCCAGGAAAGGTCCCGCGCGACATCGACATGAGACCGGGTACGGAGGCGACGTAGTCGTTGCCGTTTCCGACCGTGTTGGGCTGAACCCCGGCCGGTGGAACGCGCGTGATTTTCGGCGCCGGACCGCATGCCGTGCGGTCCCACTGCAGCTTCGGATAGGCCGCGGTGAAGCAGCCTTCGCTGGGTGTTTCAACCTTCGCGATGCTGTCGCGCCAGACGGCGAGACTGGGGATTCGGTTGGCCGCGGCGGCCGCCGGCATCGAAGCCGTCAGGCACAGCGCCCCGATGACGAGCGCAAGCGCGCCTTGGCGAACAAAGTTCCTCGCGCGCGCTAACAGCGATCGAGCCCAGCGCTGGATTGTCATGATCGTTCTCCCCCGCGTTGCGCAGACCAAAAAAACCGCATCGCGAGGAAAAAATACCATGCACCTCTGCGTGCATCAACGCGCGACACGTCGTGCGAAGAAAAGAGGACACTCTATTCCGCACAACGTGCGGCGCGGGGGGCCCCGCTAGGGGGGTACTTCTATTGGTATAGGTAGTAGGTAGTGGTGCATCGGTTTGCCATTGCGCCCGCATGGCGTCTGCCAATGCGTTGGCATCGCGTGTTCCATGCAAGCGCTCAAGGTTCCTTGCTGTAGCTCTTCACCCGCATCGTGACGAGTTCTTCCGCGGCGGTGGGATGCAGCGCGACGGTGGAATCGAAATCCGCTTTCGTCGCGCGCATCTTCATCGCGACCGCGACGATCTGGATGATCTCTGCCGCACCCCAGCCGAAGATGTGGCAGCCGAGCACCTTCTGCGTCTTCTGATCGACGATCATCTTGAACGCGGAGCGTTCCTCGCTGCCGGTGAGCGTGTGCTTCAAGGGTTTGAACGTCGATTTGTAGACGTCGATCGCATAGCCCATGCCCAGAGCCTTCATCTCGCTCATGCCGACGGTGCCGATCTCCGGCGTGGTGAACACAGCGCTCGGCACCAGCTCGTGATCGGGCGATGTCGGCTTGTCCTCGAAGACGGTCTTCACGAAGCACATCGCCTCGTGGATCGCGACCGGCGTCAGTTGCAACCGGTCGGTCACGTCGCCGATGGCATAGACATGCTCCGCGCTGGTGCGCGAATACTGGTCGACGACGATCTCGCCCTTCTTGCCCAGCGACACACCGGCACGGTTCACATGCAGCGCCTCGGTGTTCGGCGCACGGCCGATGGCGAGCATGATCTGGTCGCACTCGATCACGGCGCCCTTGTTGGTCTCGGCATGCAGGCAATTGCCACGCTTCTCGATCCCGGTGAACTCGCAGCCCAAGAGCACATCGATGCCGCGCCGCTTCATGGATTCCAGCAGGCTGTCGCGCAGATCCTCGTCGAACCCGCGCAGCGGTTTCTCGCCGCGATAGACCAGCGACACCTTGGACCCTAGTCCATGGAAGATGTGCGCGAATTCAAGCGCGATGTAGCCGCCGCCGGCGATCAGGATGCGCCCCGGCAATTTGTCGAGATGGAACGCCTCGTTCGAGGTGATGCAGAGATTGCCGCCGGGCACGATGTGCGTCGTGCCCATCTCGCGCGTCGGCCTATTGCCGGTGGCGATCAGGATGCGCGCGGCGGTGACGGTCTTGTCCGCATTGATGAGCCTAAGCGTATGCGCATCCTCGAACACCGCGCGGTCGCCGAAGATCGTGACGCCCGCGGCCTCGACGTTCTTGCGATACAGCCCTTCGAGGCGCGCGATCTCCTTGTCCTTGTTGGCGATCAGCGTCGGCCAATCGAACGTGGGATTTCCCACGTTCCAGCCGTAACCGGCGGAATCGTGGATGTCCTCGGCAAAGTGGCTGGCATAGACGAACAGCTTCTTCGGGATGCAGCCGCGGATGACACAGGTCCCGCCCATGCGGTCTTCTTCGGCGAGCGCCACTTTCGCCCCGGCCGCCGCAGCCATCCGGCTCGCCCGCACGCCGCCGGAGCCGCCGCCGATGACGAAAAGGTCATAGTCGTACTTGGTCATGCGCCGCTCCGGTCTTA
>Ga0157369_10011233_pt1 | contig 10178 bp, 8 predicted proteins | sample C25metaG_FD_113461 | JGI IMG/M metagenome (GOLD analysis project Ga0157369, IMG submission 113461) | Corn rhizosphere microbial communities from Kellogg Biological Station, Michigan, USA - C2-5 metaG | ecosystem: Host-associated > Plants > Roots > Rhizosphere > Soil | place: USA: Michigan...
AGGGCAGCTTGCGAATTTCCTCGTTGCTGGCGAGCGGCAGGATGAAACGCGTCGAGCCCACCGTCTCCAGCTCGACCACCTTGGTGATTTTGACCTTGCCGACCTTCCACTGCATGGAGGCTTCCCGGTTTATCTCGCGCAATCGACGATGACGGTGCCGAGCTTGCCGCCCTTCTCGACGGCAAGATGCGCCTCTGCCGTCTCGGAGAGCGGATATTGTCCGGCGATGTTGTGCAGGCGCTTGCCGGCAACGAGCCATTTGGTGATGTCGGCCTGCGCGGCCGAGAGCAGTTTCCACGGCAGGGCGAACAGCACGAGCCCACGCAGGTTGACGCATCTCTCCATCAGTTCGCGCATCGGCACGACCGGCGTGCGGTTGCCGACGGTGGCATAGACCGCAATGGTCGAGTTCATCGCCATCAGCTTCGGCGTGGTCGCGACATTGCCGCCGAAATCGACCTCGACGACATGATCGACGCCGCGTCTGTCGGTGAAGGCGAGCGCCTTGGCGACCACGTCCTCGGTCTTGTAATTCACCACGAGATCGGCGCCGGCGAGGCGAGCCTGCTCGGCCTTGGCCGCCGAGCTCACGGTCGCGATCACCTTGGCGCCGCCGCATTTCGCGAGCTGCACCGCATAATTGCCGACCGCGCCGGCGCCGCCGGTGACCAGCACGGTCTTGCCGACCAGCGGCCCATCCGCGAACAGGCTGCACCACGCGGTCATCGCGGGAATGCCCAATGTAGCGCCTTGTGCGAACGAAACCTGATCCGGCAACGGCGTCACTAATTGCTCGGCGAGCGCGATATATTCCGCCGCGGTGCCGAGCGCGCGGCCATTGCGCTGGCCGTTGAACAGCCAGACGCGCTGGCCGATCTTCAATCGCGTGACGCCGTCGCCGACCTGGTCGATGATCCCGGCGCCATCGCTGTTCGGGATGACGAGCGGAAACTCGAGGCCGCGATAATTGCCGGCGCGGCGGCCGGCATCGGCCGGATTGGCGCCGGACGCTTCCAGCCGGACCCGCACTTCGCCGGCACCTGCTGATGGCGTCGGCTGCTCACCATAGGAGAGCACCTCCGCCGCCGGCCCGCACCGCTCATACCAGACGGCGCGCATCGATCAGAGCGTGCCCGGGAAGGCGCCGCCGTCGAGCACGATGTTCTGGCCGGTGATGAAGCCGGCCTTGGCGCCGCACAGGAAGGCGCAGAACAGGCCGAACTCCTCGGGGTCGCCGACACGGCCGGCCGGATTGGCCTTGCCGCGCGAGGCGATCAGCTGATCGACCGTTATTCCCTGGCGCTGGGCCTCGGCGACGGCAACGGGGCCGCGCAGCCGGTCGGTGTCGAACGGGCCGGGCAACAGGCCGTTGATGGTGACGTTGGCGATCACGGTCTTGCGCGACAGGCCGGCGATGAAGCCGGTGAGGCCGGCGCGGGCGCCATTGGAGAGACCGAGTACCTCGATCGGCGACTTCACCGCAGCCGAGGTGATGTTGACGATGCGGCCGAACTTGCGCGCCATCATGCCGTCCACGGTGGCCTTGATCAGCTCGATCGGCGTCAGCATGTTGGCGTCGATCGCCTTGATCCAGTCGTCGCGGGTCCAGTTGCGGAAATCGCCGGGCGGCGGGCCGCCGGCATTGTTGATGAGGATGTCCGGCTCCGGGCAGGCCTTGAGCACGGCCTCGCGGCCGGCTGATGTCGTGATGTCGCCGACGATCTCGGTGACGGTCACGCCGGGATTGGCTTTCCGGATTTCATCGGCCGTCTTCTTCAGCGCTTCCGCGCCGCGCGCCGTCAGCGTGACGTGGACGCCCTCATTGGCGAGCGCGATGGCGCAGGCGCGTCCCAGTCCCTTGCTCGATGCGCAGACGATGGCGCGGCGGCCCTTGATACCCAGATCCACAGTTTCACTCCCGTATCTCGCGGATGGCTTTACGGGCCGGACTTTAGCCAGACGGGAGGGCTTTGGTAAGGGCGGGCGCCTCACCAAAATGCATAAGAGGGTATCGTGCCGCTAGAGCATGATCCGGAAAAAGCCTGCCCCGCACTTGATGCGGGGTGTGTAGCGGTTTTCCGAAAAGATCATGCTCAATTTAGATGCGCCGCTCGTGCTTGAGGCGGTCGATGGCCGCAGCCACGTCCGGCGGCAGCGAGCGAAATCCCTTTTGTCCCGCGGCGGAAAAGATCGGCCGCAGTTGCGAGCCCTTGAGAAAAGCCGGCTGGCGATCGACGGGGATGAGCTGGTCGAACACCAGCACGACGGATGTCGCGACCAGCGCGACACGTACCGCGCCGAGCGCCGCGCCGCCAAGGCGGTCGACGATGCCGGCCTCCGGGCCGATCGCCTCGTCCACGGTGATGCGCGCGAGCTTGCCGAGCACTATTCCGATAATCAGGAAGGCGCCGAGGAAAAATCCCCAGTTCTGCATCAGCGGAGAATTGGCGTTGCCGTCGAGCGGCGGCACGAACGACATCACCCACACCGCGATCGGCATCGCCACGAGATAGGCGAGGATGGTGACGCCGCTGCGCACGAGGCCCGCGCTGAAACCCGAGACCACCGCGATCAGAAGCCCGGCATAGACCGCGAGATCGAAACCATTCATGCCGTCCATGGTCGTATCCGTTTCCCGCCAATGCGTTTGGTCAATGAAAGAGAAATGCGATCGCTAAAATCGTCTGCTTCAATGCGCCTCGTCATCACCTATGGTTGTCTGACCTAACCAACCTCCGTAAACAAACCATTCCGGGATAGCGGAGTAAGTCGGGACAATGGTGCGGCTTGGTGTGCGTGGGCCAGCGGATTTTCACCTCTCCCCGCTCGCGGGGAGAGGGAGAATTAGCGCAGCTCCGTCCGGATCATGTCCGCGGCCTTTTCGCCGATCATGATGGTCGGCGCGTTGGTGTTGCCGCCGATCAGCGTCGGCATGATCGAGGCGTCGACGACGCGCAGGCCCTCGAGGCCATGCACCTTCAGCTTCGGATCGACCACGGCGGCCGCATCCGTTCCCATCTTGCAGCTGCCGACCGGGTGATAGACGGTGTCGACCCGCGCGCGCAGGAGCTTGCGGATGTCGTCGTCGGTCTTCACACCTGAAGTGAACATGTCCTTCGTTTGCAGCGCGCGCAGCGCCGGCGTCTCCATCAGCCGCCGCGTGGTCTTGAAGCCCGCCACCATGGCTTCGAGATCGGCGTCCTCGCCGAGGAAATTCGGATCGATGCGGGGCGCGGCCAGCGGATCGGCGCTGTTCAACCCAACGCTGCCGCGGCTCTTCGGCCGGAGCAGGCAGACATGGCAGGAGAAGCCGGTACCGCGGTGGCGCTTGCGGCCGTGATCGTCGACCATCGCCATGCCGAAATGCAGCTGGATGTCGGGCACGTCGAGGTCGGGCCGCGTCTTCAGGAAGCCGCCGCATTCGGCGAAATTGGTCGTGATCGGCCCGCGACGCTCTTTCCGATATTGGCCGATGCCGCGGATCAGCCGCGGCAGCCCCTTCAGCGAGGTGCCGAAGAAATTCGGGCTGTCGGACATGTAGCCGAAGATGAAATCCGGATGGTCCTGCAGATTCTGCCCGACGCCCGGCAGGTGATGCACGCTCGCAATCCCGCATCCGCCGAGCTCCGCGCCGTCGCCGACGCCGGACAGCAACAATAGCTGCGGCGACTGGAAGGCGCCGGAGGAGAGGATCACCTCGCGCCGGGCGCGGATCGTCTTCTTCTCCTTGCCCTGCACATATTCGACGCCGACCGCGCGCTTGCCTTCGAACAGGATGCGCGTCGCCCGCGCCAGCGTCTCGACGCGCAGATTAGTGCGCTTGCCCATATGCGGATGCACATAGGCGCGCGCCGCGCTCCAGCGCTCGCCGTTCTCCTGCGTCACCTGGTAGACGCCGAGCCCCTCATGATCCTCGGCGTTGAAGTCGTCGCGGATGCGGAATTGCGCCTCTTGCGCCGCCTGCAAAAACGTCTGCTGCACCGGATTGTCGGTGTGCAGCCGGTTCACGTGCAACGGGCCGCTCTTGCCGTGATATTCGCCGTCGAAATCGGCGTTGTTCTCCGAGCGCTTGAAATAGGGCAGCACGTCGGCATAGCTCCAGCCGGGGTTGCCGAGCGAAGCCCAATGGTCGTAGTCGGAGCGGTGGCCGCGGATATAGACCATGGCGTTGATGGCCGATGAGCCGCCGAGCCCCTTGCCGCGCGGCTGATAGCCGATGCGCCCGTTCAGCCCCTTCTGCGGCACGGTCTCGAACGCCCAGTTGTTGACCTTGCCCGCCACCATCAGGATCAGCGCGAACGGCGTCGTCACGACCCAGTTGTCGTTCCTGCCGCCGGCATCGAGCAGCGCCACCGACGTCTGCGGATCCTCCGACAGGCGCCCCGCCACCGCGCAGCCGCCCGAGCCCGCGCCCACCACCACGAAATCGAATTCGCCGCTCATTGGAATGTCCCCCCAGTGTTTATTTTTCTCGTCATTGCGAGGAGCTCCGCGACGAAGCAATCCATGCCGCAACAAGCGGATGGATGGATTGCTTCGCTTCGCTCGCAATGACGATGGTCCTTTTGGCCGCCGCCCCGCGACTGCCGTCATGACATGAACCGCAGCATCTTCTCCAGTCTTGCGATCTTGCCGCCATAGGGCGGATAGAGATCGGCCAGCCGGTTCAGCGCCGAGCGGAAGAACACCGGCTTCAGCTTGCTCAGATTGTTGAAGCCCCATTCACCGTGATAGGCGCCGCTGCCGGACGCGCCGACGCCGCCCATCGGCTGGTTCACCTGCGTGAAATGGAACAGGCAGTCGTTGATGGTGACGCCGCCGGAGACGGTTTTGGTCAGCACCTCGTCGCGCACCCTGTTGTTGCGGCCGAACCAGTACAGCGCCAGCGGCCGGTCGCCCCGGTTGATGAAGGCGAGCGGCTCCTTCTCGTCGCGATAGCCGAGCACGGGGAGTATGGGCCCGAAGATTTCCTCCTGCATCAGGCCCATCTCCGCCGTCGCGCCGAGCACCAGCGTCGGCGGGAATTTGCGTTTCGCCTTCCAGTTCGGATCGTCCGCCCTGGCCCATTGCAGGATCCTGGCGCCCTTGGCCGCGGCGTCCGCCACGAGCGCTTCCAGCCGCGCATAATGGCGGTCGGAGACAACAGAGGTGTAGTCCTTATTTGTGGGCTCGGTGCCGAACATGCGGCGCATATGCGTGCGCACCTTCTCGGCGAACGCCTGCACGGATTCTTCCGGCACATAGGCATAATCCGGCGCGATGCAGGTCTGCCCGGCATTGAGCAGCTTGGCGTAGCCAATGCGCTCGGCGGCCTCGTTCAAGTCGGCGGAGCGGTCGACGATCGCCGGCGACTTGCCGCCGAGCTCGAGCGTCACCGGCGTGAGATTGCGCCCGGCGGCTTCCGCCACGATGCGTCCGACCCTGCTCGAGCCGGTGAAGATCAGATGATCGAATGTGAGCGTCGGGAAGGCTTTTGCCACTTCGTCCTCGATGCCGGTGATGAGAAGCTCGGCCGGATCGAATCTCTTTGCGATCACCTCCTTGAGCAGCGCGGAAAAATGCGGCGTCAGCTCGGCCGGCTTGATCATCACCCGGTTGCCGGCGGCGATGGCGCCGATCGCAGGCGCGAGCGTGAGTTGCAACGGATAATTCCAGGGCGCGATGATGCCGACCACCCCGAGCGGCTGCGGGATCAGCCGGTTCTTGGCGGGCAGGAATTGCAGCGCGGTCGGCACGCGCCGCGGCGCCATCCATTTCCGCAAATGCCTGGTCGCGTGCTTGAGCTCGACATAGAGGAACAGCGTCTCGGCGATGGTGGTCTCGACCGCGGAGCGGTGGCCGAAATCGGCCGAGATCGCCTGCTCGAAGCGCGCCTCGTTCTCCTCGATCGCCGCCCGCAGCCGCCGCAGGCGATCGATCCGCACCTCGCAAGCAGGCAAGGGATCGGCCCTTGAGGCCTCGAACTGGGCGTGGAAGGCGTCCTCCAAGGCGGAAAGGGCAGGATTCTTGGGAGCGAGGCTTTTCAGGGACGTGTCCATGGCAATTCCCCTTATGGCTGCTTGGAATTCCACCTCGCCCCGCTTGCGGGGCGAGGTCGGATCGGATCGCAAGATGCGGGTCCAGGTGAGGGGGCTCTCCACGAGTCCAGCCCCTACCGTTTCGCCAAGGCTCCCCCTTTGCGCCCATTCTGGCAAGAGCGAACGCTTTCGGCCCGTTTCGCCCGATTTCCCCTGTCTTCCCTTGTCACAAAATCGAAAAAAGCCCCTCCGACACCCTTTCCAAAGCGGGCCCGCGTTGGTACATACCGCCCGCGCCCGCCGGTCCGAGGGCAGTGTCTTGGGCCCTCGGGTTGCCTTCTCAGGAAGCCTTTCGAGACGGAACATCGGCGCGGCAGCCGCGCTGGTTCAAGTCCGTTTCGTCAAGCAGGTTTTCTTCCAAGGCGCGCAATGGCTTATCGCGGGGTGGAGCAGCCCGGTAGCTCGTCAGGCTCATAACCTGAAGGTCGCAAGTTCAAATCTTGCCCCCGCAACCAAGACGACCAAAGGCCCCCGCAATCCCCGGGATTGCCGGGGCCTTGTTCATGTAAAGGCCTCGTTCACGTAAAGCCCGCTTGCACAAGATCGGCAGTGCCGTTCGTTCGTCCCAACGCGTCCGTTTCCCAATTGAAAGATCCAGAAAAGGCGCCGAGATGTCCCATAGCTACCGCTTGGACGATACCGTCCTTCATCGCAGCCAGGGCCCGCAAGGACGGGCGCAGGTCGAAGAACCGAAGGTCTACACCATCGTTCGGTGCCTGCCTATCGAGGCAGACGGACGCCTCAGATATCGCATCAAGTCCGACACGATCGAGCGTGTCGTGACCGAAGATGAGCTTTCGTATTGTCAGTGAACCGACGCGCCTGGGTGAACAAAGCCGCCTTCTCCGGGGTGGAGCAGCGAGGTCACTCGTCGGGCTCAACCCCGGGGTCGCAAGATCCCCGAGGTCGCAAGTTCAAATCTTGCCCCCCGCAACCAAGAATGATGCTGTAGTTGCAGCAGAAAATCAAAGGCCGCCCCCTTTGGGGCGGCCTTTTGCTTGTATGAAATGGCCACCGAGTCATGGTCGGCTAAATCATCTATAGTGATGGCGATGCGGTATGAGCCTGGAGGCCAGCCATCGGGCTTGGGGGAAACTATGCTTGATTTTCAGTGGGATGGTTTTTTCTGGACGGCAAAAGCGCAATTACCGAGTTGGGCGGGCTATCAAACCCGCAATGGCCCCTATGGTTCGATCAGCTCGGACGAACCATCCGACGGCTTGGTGACAATTACCTTTGCGCCGGAAGGCCGCGACGAATCCCCACTGACAGAGCAGGAGCATGCCAGCGTACAGTGGTTGCTCGATCATGAAGCCGGGGTGGCATCCGCCGTTTTGGAAGGTCTGCTGGCTGAGTATCCCAGGCTTCAACGAGTCTATGGTTATGAGAGGGCTGAACGAGAAACGTACATGCCCGACGTATCGTCCACGGAGGACTTTCGCCAATTGATTGGCCTTCACGATGTGAGTGTTCATCCGTTGCTGAAGGAAGGCCTTCCATACCTCGGGTATGAATTTGGCTGCACATGGGATGGCGAGCACGGTCTTGGCGTACTTGTGCATGGAAGCCGCGTTGTCGAAGTTGGCGGAGCAGACACGGCCTTCACCCTGTGGATCGCTAAGCGGGACGCTGCCGTGGGGACGTAAGTGGGCGACCCCGGAATGCGACCTCCTATGACCGAACTGGAAGTATCCGACAGTTGTTGTTCGACCGGGCGCGCCAATTTCTACAGCCCCGATACCCGCTATGCCTTCGAGAAGGCCGACGGAATTGGGGTTGCGAGCAGGGCAAGCGGCGAATGCCTGGCTCCGCGAGAGAACGCTACTTGTCAATTGAGTGCACTGTCACCGTCGTCCGGGTAGCCTTCTCAGGAAGCCTTTTGGGACGGGACATCCGCGCGGAGCCCGCATTGACCAGTCCCGCGCTACCACTAGTAGCAGAGTGCTCGAACGCTACCCGAGTTTGAGCCGTCAGCCCGGCTGCGTGACAGAATGAATCCCCTGCATCGCCGGATTTGAGCCGCACTGCGACCCAGTTCGGAGCCAAAGGTCGTGCGCGGTCGGGGGCGTAACACCGGAGGATTCCGTGTCCCGCCATTTGCGATCTGGATTTGCCGCGTTTTTTCTGGTCGCAGGTTTCTCCACTCCTGCGGCTTCGAATGCCCTCACCGACTTCTTCTCGCCCAATCCCGCTCCCGAGCAACCGGCTGCGGCGGCCACTCCCGCCCAGGACGACTGTTTGCCGCGCCCCGGCCAGTCGACCGCTGCCGGTGGGCACTGGGTCTATCGTTACGATGGCCACCGCAAATGCTGGTTCCAGGCCGCGGAAGACAGCGCGGCGGCGAAGAAGCGTGTTCGTCATCGTGTCGCGAGGCGGCGCGTCGCCGTTCCGGAGCAGGACAAGTCCGCTCTGCGCAGGCAGAAGGACATCGAGGATGCGCGTGCGGAGCTGGTGAGCCCCGCGCCGGCGGCAACGCCCCAGCCGGCGCCGCCCGAGCCCGCGGCGCAAACGCCCCAGCCGGCGCCATCAGAGCCAAAGCTCACGATCGTCCACGCCGTGTCCGTCAGGGTGGCGGATGCAGCGGGGCTGGTCCCGCCGGCGCCCGTCCCCGCCAAGCCCGTCCTCAACGAGCCAGTCCTCAACAAGCCCGGTGCCGATCAGCTCACGTCCGATCAGCCGGCGCCGCGCCATGTCGACGTGGAAGCGCTTCTGGCGGAAGCGCCGGCTGCGAGCGAGGCGGTTGCCTCCGCACCTCCGGCAACGCCGATCGCCGCTCCCGCCGCGACGGGGGGCGGCGAAGAGGGGACACCAACATGGCTTGGCGCGCTGCTGATGGCGCTGGGCGGCGCCGCCCTGTTGAGCGCGAGTGGTGCACTTCGGCGGGCCCTCTGGCCCGTACGATCTCCGGACCCCGCGACGGAGCTCCCGGTCATCGCGCATGGCGGCCGGGACGAGCCTTCGTTCGCCCGGAGCGCATCCGTTTCGCCGGCATCAGGCGAGACGAGCCTTTCGGCTGCGACCCGCAGGGTTGGGCCGCGCACCGCCCGCGCCCGCCGGCCGTTGGCCGCGGTGCCGACTCAGGAAGCGTTTTGAGAGGGAATATCGGGAACGGCGGTAGCAAGCGCAAGGCGGACGAAGTTGTTTCTCAATTTTTGGGAGACATTAAGCTACGGCTATAAGAGGCGCGCCGAGTTTTGCGGTCGCTATGGCGCGTGCGAGCAGTGGACCCAACTCTTCGTTGATCGACCGCAATATTCGGAAGATATCGACGGCGTCGGGCAGCGTCGCAGCGGGAGCGACGAACGCCATGTTTTCCAGACGGCGAGCTAGCGTCGCCAGTGCCTCACTCCGATTTTCCGACGCGGCCGCGCATTCGAGAAGGACAGCTGCTGTTAACATCAAGCGCTCTGTGTCAAGCGTGCTAACGAGCGCTTCTAAGGCAACGGTTGCTACGGCATCGGAGAGTTCGACATCGCGATTTCCTGCTGCGATATAGGCTCCAAGCTGTAAGGCTCCCTGAACGAGGATGGGATTCGTAGCGGCGATCTCCGAGCGGAGGGATTCGATGGCAGAAAGAACGGATTGCCGGGCTGCTGACGGAAAGCCGAACGCATTCGCAAATTGAAGGAACATGAGGAAATTTTCAACAGTGGGCTTGTCAGCAAACTCCGCAAATTTTTCGATTGTCGGCGCATCGGCTGACAGTATTTCAATTGGGTTTCTTCGGCCTCCCTGCAGCACAGAAGGGAACGCATGTGCGACAGGGGGGACATCTTGTTGGGCGATGTTTTCAGCTTCACCGATTTTCTGACGCCAAGTCGGAGGAGAGCTGTCGCCGAGGCGCTGCAATACGTGGAGCAAGCGGCCATAAATATCGGCGGCGAGGAACTCTGCTGTGATCCAATCGGGTCGCCAGCGGGGTTCTACATGTGCGTCATTTAGAACAGAAAGATAAAAGGTCTTTCCGGTAAGACGCATCGCCCAATCGAAAAGTGGATGCTTGTCATCGTCTGCTGCCCCCAATACACGCGCGACAAGTGCAGCGTGCGCTGATGCGGCAAGCCGTCTCCAGTATACTGGCTCGTGCCGTAATTTCTCGTG
>Ga0157369_10011235_pt1 | contig 10177 bp, 10 predicted proteins | sample C25metaG_FD_113461 | JGI IMG/M metagenome (GOLD analysis project Ga0157369, IMG submission 113461) | Corn rhizosphere microbial communities from Kellogg Biological Station, Michigan, USA - C2-5 metaG | ecosystem: Host-associated > Plants > Roots > Rhizosphere > Soil | place: USA: Michigan...
CGTGGCCGGCGCGGCCGATGCGCTGCAAGCCGCGCGCGACCGACTTCGGCGACTCGACCTGGACGACGAGGTCGACCGCGCCCATGTCGATGCCGAGCTCGAGACTCGACGTTGCGACGAGGCATGGAATGCGCCCCGCTTTCAGATCCTCTTCGACGAGCACACGCTGCTCGCGCGCGAGCGAGCCGTGGTGTGCGCGCGCGATGTCGCGTTCGGCGAGCTCGTTCAGCCGCAGCGCAAGCCGTTCGGCGAGGCGGCGGTTGTTGACGAACACGATCGTCGAGCGGTGCGCCTCCACCAGCTTGAGAATCTCGGGATAGATCGACGGCCAGATCGACTGCGCGCCGTGCTCGGTGCCGACATCCATCTCGACGCCGTCACTCAGCACCGGCTGCGAGAGCGACGCGGTCGAGCCGAGCTCGCGCATGTCTTCGAGCGGGACGATCACCTGAAGGTCGAGCGCCTTGCGTGTTCCGGCATCGACGAGCTCGATCTCGCGTCCGCCCGCGACGAAGCGGCCGATCTCTTCCAGTGGACGCTGCGTCGCCGACAGGCCGATGCGCTGCGGCGGCTTGGCGCACAACGCCTCAAGGCGTTCGACGCTGATCGCCATGTGCGCGCCCCGCTTCGTCCCGGCGACGGCGTGCACCTCGTCGAGGATGAGCGTCTCGACCGTCTGCAGCATCTCGCGGCCCTGCGACGTGAGCAGGAGATAAAGCGACTCGGGCGTCGTGATCAGGATGTCGGGCGGGCTCTTCAGCAACTCGCGCCGTTCTTTCTGTGGCGTGTCGCCGGTGCGCACCGCGACCTTCAACTCCGACTGAAGGCCCGCGAGCGGGCCGCGCAGGTTGCGCTCGATGTCGTAGTTGAGCGCCTTCAGCGGCGAGACGTACAGCAGCCGCAGCCCACGGCCGGGCTCAGCGTTCAGCCGGTCGATCCCGTAGAGAAACGCCGTGAGCGTCTTGCCGGAGCCCGTCGGCGCCTGGATCAGGACGTGCCCGCCGCGCGCGATCGCCGGCCAGCCGGCCTCTTGGGCGGGCGTCGGAGCGGCGAACGTCCCCTCGAACCAGGCGCGCGTCGCATCCGAGAAGACATCGAGCGGGCCCATCGGCCCAGGCTATCGCTCGGCTAGCGGATGGCGAAGGCGATGACGAGCACGCAGCCGATCACGAAGATGACGAGGGAGCCGAGGACGACGAGGGCCATATTCGGGCCGGTGGGCTTGTTTTCGCTCATCCCGCACTCAACCTTGCCACGATCGCGATAATCGCGTCATGCCCGACGCGCTTTGGTTCACGGATGAGCCCGCCGCCTGCAAGCTCCTGGCGGAGGACCCGTTCGCGCTGCTCGTGGGGTTCGCGATCGATCAGCAGGTACCTGTGCAAAAGGCGTTCGCAGGACCGCTGGTGCTCAAGCAGCGCGTCGGCACGCTCGATCCGAAGAAGCTGGCGTCCATGGACTTGGCCGATGCATTTCGCGGGCCGCCCGCGATCCATCGCTTTCCGGGGTCGATGGCAGATCGCGTGCGCGAGCTCGCCGCGGTCGTCGCCGAGGACTACGGCGGCGACGCGTCGCGCATCTGGACGGAAGCGACAGACGGCGACGACCTGAAGAAGAGGATCGGCGCTTTGCCCGGCTTCGGCGCGATGAAGATCACCGGCCTCGGTGCGACGCTCGCTCTGCGCTTCGGCGTAAAGGTCGCGCAACCGCTCGTGCCGTCGCATCCATGCCTCGGCGGCGTCGACTCTCCGCAGGCGCTACTCGATTACCAGTCGGCGAAGCGCGCGCACAAAGCCGCGCTCCGTGCCGGAAACGCCTGAGCAATTCGCCGAGCCGTTAGCCCTTGCGCAGGGCCTTCAGCGCCGGGCCGAGCGCCTGCGAGCCGTGCAGCACCGGCTCGAAGAGATCCCCGTGCTCGGCTACACGCGCGAGCGCGACCTGCATCGTGAAGTCGCGCGGGCGCACGTCCTCGGTCAGCTCGTCCCAGCGCAACGGCGTCGAGACCGGCGCGCCGGGCTTCGGCCGCACCGAATAGGCGGACGCGATCGTCTTGCCGTGCCCGTTCTGACGGTGGTCGACGAGCACTCCTGAACGTTTCTTCTTCAACCATTCCGTCGTCACTTCGCCGGGGTGGTCCGCCTCGAGCTGACGCGACAGGAGCTCCGCGAACTCGTAGGTCTCTTCGTACGTCGAGCGCCGCGCGATCGGCAGCACGACGTGGATGCCGTCGGCGCCGCTCGTCTTGACATACGACTCAAGCCCGAGCTCGTCGAGCGCGCCATGCACGAGATGCGCGACGCGAATGCACAGCGCAAACGCGTTCTCGTCTTCCGGCGGGTCGAGATCGAAGAGCACGAAGTCCGGGCGCTCGGGTTTGTCGACGCGCGAGTACCACGCGTTCATGTCGATGCAATGCATCTGCACCATCCAGAGCAGCACGTCGCGCGAATTGACCAGCGGGAAGTCGACAAGCCGCGACTCGCCTTTGCCGCCGCGCGGCCACGTGCGGAACTGGCGGGTCGGGATCCAGTCGGGCATGCCCTTCGGTGCCTGCTTCTGGAAGAACGAGCCGCCCGGCAGCCCTTCCCGCCAGCGCTTCATGGTGAACGGCCGGTCCTTCAGGTGCGGGACGATCGCGTCGGCAACCTGGTCGTAGTAGGAGAAGAGGTCGCCTTTCGTGATCCCGTCGTCCGGGAAGAGCACGCGGTCGGCCGAGCTGAGGTTGACCTTGCTCACGCGCGCGTCGTCCATTGCACGTGAGCGGAGATCGGGAACACGAACGGCCCTTCGGGCAGCAGCGCATCGAGGTCGCGCATGATGCGCTCGCGTTCGTCCTCGGGCCGGCGCGCGACGAGACTGAGCGACCGAGCGAAGAGCAGCACGTTCTCGCGGCTCTGCACCTGCTGGTGCTTGGCGACTTCCTCGCGCAACTCGCCGAACGGGCCGCGGCCGACAACCTCCGACCAGGGGCGACGCCACCGTCTCTTCTCCTCCGGGTCGGCCAGGGCATCTTGGTAATCCGTGAACTCCTGCGGCAGCGGCACCGGTTTGTCGGACTCGTTCCAGGCCAACGCGAGCACGCCGCCGGGTCGCAACACGCGCGCCATCTCCGCGACCGCATCGTCGTTCGCAAACCAGTGAAACGCCGCCGCGGCGAAGACCGCATCGACCGATGCGTCAGCCAGCGGGATCGCCTCGGCAGTTCCCGCGAGCGCCTCGGCGCCGGGAACGACCGCCTCGAGGATCGCGCGCATGCCGTCGAGCGGTTCGACCGCGATCACACGCGCGTAACGGCGCGCGAGCACGCGGGTGAGCTTGCCGGTTCCGGCGCCGAGGTCGAGCACGGTCGCGCTCGCGTCGATCGGAAGCAGGTCGAGCAGCGCGTCGGGATAGTCGGGTCGCGCCTGCTCGTACGCCTCGGCCGCGCGCTCGAAGCTGCGAGCCGGGTCGATCACGCGCCGGCGAGGAGAAAGGCTCTGTTCTCCTTCAGCATCTCGCGCGCGATCACGAGCCGCTGGATCTGGTTCGTGCCTTCGTAGATCTGCGTGATCTTCGCGTCGCGCATCATGCGCTCGACCGGGTACTCCTGGATGTAGCCGTACCCGCCGAGCACCTGCACCGCGTCGGTGGTGACGTCCATCGCGACATCGGTGCAGTAGAGCTTCGCCATCGCGGAGAGCTTCGTCAGCTCAGCGCCCGTGTCGCCTTCGTCGATCATTGCGCCGACCTTGTAGAGCAGCCCGCGCGCTGCTTCGCACTTCGTCTCCATGTCGGCGAGCATCCCGGCGATCAGTTGGTGCTGGGCGATCGGCTTGCCCATCGTCTCCCGCGTGCGTGCGTACTCGACGGCGTAGTCGGTCGCGCCCTGGGCGAGCCCGAGCCCCTGCGCGCCGATGCCGGGGCGGGAGCGGTCGAGGATGCGCATCGCGATGCGGAATCCCTCGCCCTCCTTCCCAAGCAGGTTAATAGTGGGGATGCGGCAGTCGTTGAGAAAGATCTCGCCGGTCGTCGAGCCTTTGATCCCCATCTTCGGCTCGATGCGGCCGACTTCGAAGCCCGGCGCGTTCGACTCGACGACGAACGCGCTGATGCCGGAGTGGCCCGCGGCAGGGTCGGTCTTCGCGAACACGACATACACCGACGCGACGCCGGCGTTGGTGATGAAGCGCTTGCCGCCGTTCAGGACGTATTCGTCGCCGTCTAGCCGCGCGGTCGTGAGCATCGCGGCGCTGTCGGAACCCGAGCCGGGCTCGGTGAGCGCGTAGGCGGCGAGCCATTCGCCCGACGCAAGCTTCGGCAGGAAGCGCTGCTTCTGCTCGTCGTTTCCTGCGAGCTTGATGCCGAGCGAGCCGAGCTCCTGCACGGCGACGATCAAGCCGCTCGTCGCGCAGACCCTCGACAGCTCCTCGATCATCACGAGGGTCATGAGCGCGCTGGCGCCGATGCCGCCGTACTCCTCGTCGTAGAGCACGCCGAAGAGCTCGTTCTCGCGGAACAGCTCGACGACGTCCCATGGGAACTCGGCCGACTTGTCGATCTCGGCGGCGCGCGGCGCGATCCGCTCCCGCGCCAGTTGGCGCACCAGCTCGCGGATCTCGCGCTGTTCGCCGGTCAGCGGGTCGAGGGCGCTCATCGGGGGTGAAGTCTAGAGCGGCGGGTGCCGATAACCAGGGCATGGTTCTCCCCGCCCGCATCCTTGCGCTCGTGATCGGCGCGACCGGACTCGCCGGCGCCGGCATGTTGCTGCTGCTCCTCGCCGCGCGCTAGCGACAAACCCGTCACACGCGTGTTGCACTTTCGTTCAGGCGATCTCGCTTATCGCAGCGGGCGAATCGATAAGCAACGCCTATCGCGATTCAGCCTGGAGCAGGCCTTCTCCGCACGCGTTGCAAAGGCGTGACAATTCTCGGGGTCAGACCCGGGTCAGACCCCGGTTAGCTCGCGACCGCCGTGGAACACGGCCTCGACGTTGTGCCCGTCGGGGTCGAGCACGAACGCGCCGTAGTAGCCGGGGTGGTACTGGGGCCGCTCGCCCGGGGCGCCGTTATCGCGGTAGCCGGCTGAGATCGCCGTCTCGTAGAAGCGGTCGACCGTCTCGCGATCCGGTGCCGCGAATGCGAGGTGCACGTTCTCGGTCGGCTCGGCGCCCGCGACGACACTGAACGACCCGACGCCGTCGCGGAAGCGAAACTGGAAGCGCTCGGGCTCGTCGTACTTCAACTCGATCCCGGCGTGCGGCGCGACCGCTTCGTAGAACGCCTTGGCCGCGGCGAGTTCGCGCGTGCGAAACCAGAGATGCTGCATCCCTGACGGCACCGACGACTCGTGGTGCATCGCCTCGATGCTGTTGCCGTCCGGGTCGAGCACGAACGCTCCGTAGTAGGTCGGCTCATACTGCGGCCGCGGGCCGGGCTCGCCGTCGCTCGTGAACCCGGCAGCCGTCAGCTTGCGCCACCAGGCGTCGACCGCACCGCGATCCGGCACGCCGAAGCCGATGTGCAGGCGGCGCGCCACGTTCGGCCCTTCGAGGATCCCGAAGTCGCCGTATTCGAAGATCTCCTCGTCGGAGTACGTCGGCGCGCCGAGCGCAGCGTCGTAAAACGCCCGCGAGCGCGTGAGATCGGTGACGCGCAGGTCGACGTGGTCGAACAACGCATAGATTCTGCACCACTGTGATTCTCGAGAACGCACTCATCCGCACGCTCGATCCGCAGGTGCCGACGCAGCGGGCGCTCGCCATTGCAGGCGAGTGGATCGCCGGCGGTGTCGGCGTGCACGAGACTGCGCTCGCCTCGCCGGAGGTCGTCGACCTCGGCGGCCGCGTCGTCCTCCCCGGCTTCTCCGACTCGCACGTGCATTTCCCGACGTGGGCGCTCGCGCAAACCGAAGTGAATCTCGACGGCTGCGCGTCCTTGGCTGAAACGTTGTCGCGCGTGGGAGGCGCGTCGGTCGTGGAGGGTCGCTGGCTGCGGGGCTACGGCTGGCGGAGCGGCGACTGGAGCGACGGCCGCGAACCGACGCGGCAGGATCTCGACGAGGTCACCGGCGACCGGCCCGCCGCGCTGATCGCGAAGGACTACCACTCGCTGTGGCTCAACTCGGCGGCGCTCGCATTCGCGGGCGGCGACCTCGACGTCGAAGGAGGCGTCGTCGAACGCGACGCAAACGGCGAGCCGACAGGCGTGCTGCGCGAGGAGGCGTGCTGGCAGTTCAAGCGGCGGCACATGATCGTCGCCGACGCGGAGTACCTCGACGCGATGCGCTCCGGCATCAAGCTCGCGAGCTCGCGCGGTGTCACCGCGGTGCACGACAAGGACGGCTGGCTCGGCGCGCTCCGTCTCTGGCAGCAGCTCGACGAACAGGGCACGCTGACCCTCCGCGTCTGGCAGTCGATCCCCGCCGACGAGCTCGACAGCGTCTCCGGTCACCTGCGCTCCGGATTCGGTTCCTCGATCTTGCGGCTCGGTTACCTGAAGGTGTTCATGGACGGCACGCTCGGATCGCAGACTGCGTGGATGCTCGACGACAGCGGCGTGCGCATCACGAGCGGCGAGGAGCTTGCCGAGATCGTGTTGCGCGGAGCCGCTGCAGGCTGGCCGGTCGCGGTGCATGCGATTGGCGACAAGGCGAACCGCGAAGCTCTCGACGCTTTCGAGAAGACGCGCGACGTCTGGCAGCCGCTCGGTTTACGTCACCGCATCGAGCACGCGCAGCTGCTCGCGCCGGAGGACGTCGCGCGGTTCGCGGAGATCGGCATCACCGCATCTGTGCAGTTCGCGCATGCACCATCGGATCGCGACCTCGCTGACCGCTTCTGGGCGGGCAAGACGGGCGGCGCGTACGCGTACCGCTCGCTGATCGACTCGGGCGCGGTGCTCGTGAACGGCAGCGACGCGCCGATCGAAGAGCTCGACCCGCTCGCAGGCGTTCGCGCCGGCGTGCGCCGCTCGATTGACGAGCGTGACGCCTGGCACCCAGAGCAGTGCGTCACGGTCGACCAGGCGTTCCACGCGACGTGCGTCACGCCGGCCTGGCTCGCGCGCGACGAGCGGCGGCGCGGCACGCTCATCCCCGGCAGGCTGGCGGATCTCGTTGTGCTCGACCGCGACCCGTGGGAAGACCTCGATGCGCAGGTCGTCGCGACGATGGTCGGCGGTCGCTGGGTGCACAACCCGCCGCCCTGGGACTAGAACAGACGGCGCTTCTTCACTTCCGGGCGTGGCGGCAGCGGCCGCTGCTCGACGATGGCGCGCGGGAGGTCGTCCGTAAGCCAGCGGCCGAGCTCGCCGCCGACGGCGTCGCGAGCTGCGCTCAGTCCGACCTCGCGCACCGACGCCTCGTGCGCGTCGCCGGCGATCAAGTGCGCCCAGCCGCGCTCGAGCAGCGTCTTCGCGCACGCGCGGCTGCGCGGGCCGGAACGCCCGTCGACGGTCGTCGCCGTCAGCTGCACCAGCGCTCCCGCTGCGACGAGCGGCTCGACCAGCTCCGGCCGCTCCTGCACCTCCGCGTTCCGCTCCGGATGCGCGAGCACCGGCGTGATGCCCGACACGCGCAGCTCGAAGAACTTGTCGCCGATGTCGAGCGGCCAGCCGACGTACGGCGTCTCCACCAGCAGATACCCAGGGTTGCCGCCGAGACCGAAGCGACGCAGCTCGTCGACAGGACGCGACAGCTCCTCGAGGTCGAGCTCACCGCCCCGCACGATGCGGATGATCCCGCCTGCGGCGTCGTTCACCTCGTCGACCCGCTGCTCCATCCGCTCCGCCGTCGTCGTGTGGTCGCGGCGCACGTGCGGCGTCGCTGCGATCACCTCGATGCCGTCCGCCGCCGCGGCGCGGCAGATCTCGAGCGACCCTTCGAGATCGTCGGGACCATCGTCAATCCCGAACAACACATGCGAGTGCAGGTCGATCAAAGAGCTGCGAACGCGAGATACAACTCGCGGGCCGCGGCGATACCGAGCGGGACGTACTCGGCGACGAGACGCTCGTTCGGCGAATGGATCTGCGAGTCCGGCAACCCGAAGCCGGTGATCACGGTCGGGATGCCCTGGTCGGCGAGCGCGGGGACGATCGGCAGCGTGCCGCCCGAGCGAATCAACGCCGGACGCACGCCGAGCGCCTTCTCGAACGCGTCGAGCCCGAGCTGGATCGCCTTCGCATCCGGGGGGACGAGCCCGGCCGGCGCCGACGACAGCAGCTCCACCTCGAGATCGGCACCGTCGGGCGCCGCCTCGCGCAGCAGCCGCTCGAACACCGGCGCGATCGCTGCGGGATCCTGCCCTGGCGCGAGCCGCAGCGACACGTTCGCCTCCGCCTCAACCGGCAACACTGTCTTCTGCAGCAACGGCGAGCCGCTCAAGATGCCGTTGACGTCGAGCGCGGGCTCCGCGAACGTGCGTACGTAGAAATCCTCGGCTGCGCGGGCGTCCTTGGGACGCGCACCCTGGTCGGACAACTCGGACGAACCGGCCGGCAACTCCGACCAGCCGGCAAGCTCCTCCGCCGTCGGCGGCACGATGCCTGCGCGCAACGGCTCGACGAGCACACCGTCGTGCGCGATCAGCGAGTCGAGCGTCGTGATGAGCGCGTGCGCAGCATTCAACGCTGCGCCGCCGTACATGCCCGAGTGCAGATCCTTGTCGCCGCTCTTCAGCTTCACGTGGAAGTAGACGAGCCCGCGCGTGGCGACGTTGAACGCCGGCAAACCGCGGCGAATCATGCCGCTGTCGAAGATGATCGCCGCGTCGGCGCCGCGCGTGTCGGCTTCGAGAAACTCGACGATCGAGTGGCCGCCCGTCTCCTCCTCACCGTCGCAGCAGAACCGCACGTTGACCGGCAGGTTGCCCGCCTGCGCAAGCTCGCGTGCAGCGGCGAGCAGCATGTACAGCTGCCCCTTGTCGTCGACCGTCCCGCGGCCGTAGAGATAGTCACCGCGAATCTCCGGCTCGAACGGGTCGCTCTCCCACAGCTCGATCGGATCCTCCGGCTGCACGTCGAAGTGGCCGTAACAGAGCACCGTCGGGGCGTCGCCGCCGCCCGATGCCTTGATCTCGCCGATCGCGAGCGGCTGGCCGTGCCAATCGACGATCTCGCACTCGCCGCCCGCCTCGCGCACGACGTTGCACACCCACTCCGCCGCGCGCACGACGTCCGCGGCATGCGCGGGGTCGGCGCTGATCGAACGGATGCGCAGGAACTCCGCGAGCTCGTCGAACCAGTCCACGAGTCCGGAGACTAGAGAAACGTCAGGCGACGTCGCGGAGCTTCTGCGAATCGGCCAGCGCGCGCAGCTTCTTCAGGCCCTGGTTCTCGATCTGCCTGATCCGCTCGCGCGTCACCTGGAACGTGCGCCCCACCTCGTCGAGCGTGCACGGCTGCTCGCCGTTCAGTCCGTATCGAAGCTCGAGCACGCGGCGCTCGCGGTAGCTCAGGGCGCCGAGGCACTTGGTGAGCGCCGCCGCGCGGAATGCGGTGTCGGCGGCCTCGTCGGGGAGGGGCGTGTGCTCGTCCTCGATGAACTGGCCGAACTCCGACTCCTCTTCGTCGCCGACGGGCTTCTCCAGCGACACCGGCGCCTGCGATGTGCGGCGGATCGACTCGACCTCTTCGAGCGTCATGTCGAGGTCGCGAGCGATCTCGAGATTGGTCGGCTCGCGCCCCTGCTCCGAGCGCAGCTTGCGCTCCGAGCGCATGATCTTGTTCAGCTTCTCGACGACGTGCACCGGCATGCGAATCGTGCGCGCCTTGTCGGCAAGCGCACGCGCAACGGCCTGGCGAATCCACCACGTCGCGTACGTCGAAAACTTGTAGCCCTTGCGCCAGTCGAACTTCTCCGCCGCGCGCACGAGCCCGATCGTCCCCTCCTGGATCAGATCGAGGAACGGCAGGCCCTGGTTGCGATAGCGCTTCGCGATCGACACGACGAGGCGCAGGTTCGCCTCCACCATCTCCTGCTTGGCGCGATGGTCGCCGCGCTCGATGCGCTTCGCAAGCTCGACCTCCTGCGCCGCGGTCAGCAGGTTGACCTTGCCGATGTCCTTCAGGAAGAGCTGTAGCGAGTCGGCCGAGAACTCCAGCTCCGCCGGTTCCTCGAGCTCGCTCGGCGACATCACGTCGGCAGCGCTATGGAAATCGGCTTCCGCTTCGGCTTCGAGGTCGTCGTCGTCCTCGTCCGC
>Ga0157369_10011237_pt1 | contig 10176 bp, 14 predicted proteins | sample C25metaG_FD_113461 | JGI IMG/M metagenome (GOLD analysis project Ga0157369, IMG submission 113461) | Corn rhizosphere microbial communities from Kellogg Biological Station, Michigan, USA - C2-5 metaG | ecosystem: Host-associated > Plants > Roots > Rhizosphere > Soil | place: USA: Michigan...
CGAACGCGAGCGGGCGGTGAAGCGCGGCTGGGCGCGGCCGGGCAGCGCCCACGACTGGCTGGTCGGGATCTTGAAGATCGTGCTGCCGCTCGGCGTCGGCGCGGTGCTCGCCTATCTGCTGCTCTCGCCGCTCAGCAAGACCAAGGAGAACAGCTTCCTCCTCGACAAGAAGAAGGTCGACGTCGCCCATGAGCGCCTCAAGACCCAGGCCGCCCAGTATCGCGGAGTCGACGACCAGGGGCGGCCGTTCACCGTCCAGGCCGACCATGCCGTGCAGCCGACCTCCGCCTCGCCGCTGGTCAACGTCAACGGCATGTCGGCGCAGATGCAGCTGAAGGAAGGGCCTGCGACGGTCCGCGCCGACCGCGGCCAGTACAATATCGACAAGCAGCAGATGCAGGTCGAGGGGCCGGTCCACGTCCAGGGCGCGAACGGCTACCGGCTCGAGACGCGCGACGTGAACGTCGACCTCAACACCCACAAGGTAACGGGGAGCAAGGGCGTCCAGGGAACGACCAACGTCGGCACCTTCTCCGCCGACAATATGGCCGCCGACATCCGCAACCGCAGCGTCGTTCTCACCGGGCGCGCCCACTTGCATATTCCGCAGGGCGGCCTCAGGGGGAAGAAATGAGCGCAAGGCTCCCCCTTCTGCTGGCCGCGGCGGCGCTCGCCGCCGTCCCCGCCGCGGCGCCCGCGCCGGCCGCTCAGCGCGGGACCTGCCCGGAAAGCGCCCTCAAGGGCCACAACAGCGACGCGCCGGTCGACTGGTCCGCCTCGCGGATCGAGGTCCAGGATCAGCAGGGCAAGGCGATCCTCACCGGCAACGTCGTCGCCAGGCAGGCCGAGCTGACCCTCACCGCCCAGCGCATCGTCGCCGCCTATACGAAGAAGCCTTCGACCCATGTCGACCGTCTCGACGCCAGCGGCGGAGTCGTCATCCGCGGCCCCGGCGAGACGGCGAAGGGCGCGTTCGGCATCTACGACCTCAACCAGAAGATCATCACCCTCGTCGGCGGAGTGAGCCTGACGCGCTGCGATTCGACGGTGAACGGCGCCCGCCTCGTCTACGACCTCAACAGCGGCCGCGCGGTGATGGACGGCGGCGGCGCCCCGGGCTCCTCCAACCCCGGCGGCCGCGTGACCGGATCCTTCACGGTGACCCAGCAGCGCAGCACGGGCCCCGGCTCCGGCGGCTGACCGGCGCGCCTCGCGGGCGATCCGCCCGTTTTCGGTCGCTTTTTCAGCTTATGCACGAACCCTGCCAGTTGAGGCGCGCGCGCGCTTGGCCTACATCGAAGGCCAAGCGACCGGAGCCGCAATGAACGAGGCCATTCTTCTCAAAACCCCCGGGCAGGCGGCCGAAGCGGCGGCCTATGCCGAGGGGCTGTCGGTCGTCTCGATCGCCAAGTCCTACGACCGCAAGGTGGTCCTGAAGGACGTGTCGCTGCACGTCGACCGCGGCGAGGTGGTGGGCCTGCTCGGGCCCAACGGCGCCGGCAAGACCACCTGCTTCTATTCGGTGATGGGCCTGGTGAAGCCGGACCGCGGCCGGATCATGCTCGACGGCCAGGACATTACCGGCCTCCCCATGTACCGGCGCGCGATCCTCGGCCTCGGCTATCTTCCGCAGGAGACCTCGATCTTCCGCGGCATGAGCGTCGCCCAGAACATCATGGCGGTGCTCGAGCTCGCCGAGCCCGACAAGGCGCGGCGGCGGGACCGGCTCGAGACTCTGCTCGGCGAATTCCACATCACCCATCTTCGCGATTCGCCGGCCATGGCGCTGTCGGGCGGCGAGCGGCGGCGCTGCGAGATCGCCCGCGCGCTCGCGGCGGACCCGTCGATCATGCTGCTCGACGAGCCGTTCGCCGGAATCGATCCGATCTCGATCTCCGACATCCGCGACCTCGTCTGTGAGCTGAAGAAGCGCGACATCGGCGTGCTCATCACCGACCACAACGTCCGCGAGACATTGGACATCGTCGACCGCGCCTGCATCATCTACGGCGGCGAGGTGCTGTTCGCCGGCAGCCCGGAGGCCCTCGTCGCCGACGAGAACGTGCGCCGGCTCTACCTCGGCGAGAGCTTCGAGCTGTGAGGGCAATCGCAGCCCTTCCTTCGTCATTCCCGCGCAGGCGGGAATCCAGAGGCGCCGAAGCCGGCCCCCTGGCCGTCTGGATCCCCGCCTCCGCGGGGATGACGGAGTAGGACGCAATGGCGCTCGGCCCGCGCCTCGACCTTCGCCAGAGCCAGTCGCTGGTGATGACGCCGCAGCTCCAGCAGGCGATCCGGCTGCTGGCGCTGTCGAACCTCGAGGTGGAGAGCTTCATCGCCGAGGAGCTGGAGCGCAACCCGCTGCTCGACAGCGGCGAGCCCGAGCCAGGCGCCGCGGCCGAGGCGGCGCCCGAGCGCGAGGAGCCGGCAACCGCCGACGAGCTGATGCTGGCGGGCGGCGCCGAGCCGGCGCTCGACATCGACTTGAACGACGAGAACCTGCACCAGGACAGCGCCAGCGACCGCGGCATGGACGGCGGCCTGTCGATGGAGGGCCTCGGCAGCGGCGGCGGCGCGGAGGGGGACGGCCCCGATTTCGACAGCTTCGCCGGCGGCGAGGTCTCGCTCCACGAGCATCTCATCGCCCAGGCGGGGGAGCGGCTCGACGCGCAGGATTATCTGATCGCCTCTCAGATCATCGAGCAGATCGAGGAGACGGGCTATTTCACCGGTTCCCCCCTCGACATCGCCCAGCGGCTCGGCGTTCCGCTGCGCGAGGTGGAGCGGGTGCTGGCGGTGGTCCAGAGCTTCGATCCGGCGGGAGTCGCGGCGCGCTCGCTCGCCGAATGCCTCGCGCTCCAGGCCAAGGATGCCGACCGCTACGATCCGGCGATGGCGCGGCTGATCGACAATCTCGACTATCTCGCCAAGGGCAACCTCGCCGCGCTGCGCCGGATCTGCGGCGTCGACGACGAGGACCTCGCCGACATGATCCGGGAGCTTCGCGCCTACGACCCCAAGCCCGGCTGCCGATTCGCCCAGGGCGAGCGGATCGAGGCGGTGGTGCCGGACGTGTTCGTCGGCCGCCGCGCCGGAGGCTGGGCGATCGAGCTCAATTCGGCGACCCTGCCGAGGCTGCTCGTCAACCGCTCATATTATGTGGAGCTCGCCGCCGGCGCGCAGGACCGCAAGTCGAAGGCCTGGCTGTCGGAATGCCTCGCCAGCGCCAACTGGCTGACCAAGGCGCTCGACCAGCGGGCGCGCACCATCGTCAAGGTCGCCACCGAGATCGTGAAGCAGCAGGACGGCTTCTTCCGGAACGGCGTCGCCCACCTGCGCCCGCTCACCCTGCGGCAGGTGGCGGAGGCGATCGGAATGCACGAATCGACGGTCAGCCGGGTGACCTCGAACAAATATCTCGCGTGCGAGCGCGGCCTGTTCGAGCTCAAATATTTCTTCACCAGCGGCATCCAGTCGGCGGACGGCGGCGAGGCGGTGTCGGCGGAGGCGGTGAAGAGCCACATCAAGGCGCTGATCGCCGCCGAGAGCGCGGCGGCGATCCTCTCCGACGACCAGCTCGTCGACCTGCTTCGCGCCAAGGGCTTCGACATCGCACGGCGCACCGTCGCCAAATATCGCGAGGCGATCGGCCTCGGCTCGTCGGTGCAGCGCCGCCGGCAGAAGGCGATCGGCGCCCGCGCCGCCTGAGCCGCCCGCGCTCGGCGCTCGGCGCGGGAGCGCCGCACCGGAAATCAGTGGCTTGCCAGCGGCCCTCGGGCCCGTCTTAGGGTGCGGCCATGGCCCCCGCCCTCCTCGTCCTCGCCGGCCGCCGCTCGAGCGCGACGGATCCGCTCGCCGCGTCCGCCGGAGTCAGCCACAAGGCGATGGTGCCGGTGGCGGGAGAGGCGATGCTGGGGCGGGTGCTGCGGACCTGTGAAGCGACATTCCCCGGCGCTCCGCTCTACGTCTCGATCGACGATTTCTCCGCGATCGCCGCCGAGCCGACGGTTGCGCGGCTGACGAGCGCCGGACGGCTCACGCCGGTCGAGGCGCGGGCGAACATCGTCGACAGCGTCGTCGCGGCGAGCCGGGCGGCGGGCTTCCCGCTCCTCATCACCACCGCCGACAACGTGCTGATGACAGAGGAGGGGATGCGCTCGATCGACGCCATGGGAGACGCCGGGGAGGCCGATGCGATCGTGATGATGGCGGAGCGCCGCGACATCCTCGCCGTCCATCCCGACGGCCAGCGCCGCTTCTACGCCTTTCGCGGCGGCGCCTATTCGAACTGCAACCTGTTCTGGCTCGGCGGCGAGCGGGCGCTCAGGGCCACCGACAGCTTCCGTCTCGGCGGCCAGTTCGCCAAGCACAAGAGGCGGGCGGTGAAGGCGCTCGGCCTCGCCACGCTCTTCCTCTACCTGACGCGGCTGCTGACGCTCGAAGGCATGTTCCGCCATTTCTCCCGCCGCTTCGGGGTCCGCCTCAGGCCGCTGGTGGCGCGCGACGGGCGCCTCGCCATCGACGTCGACAACGAGCGCACGCACCGAGTCGCCGAGGAGCTCCTCGCGCGCGGGCCGAAGAGCGGCCAAGGCGGCCCGGGCTAGAAGCGCCGAACCGTTCGGCTCAGCAGCAACCAATCGCACCACGGGCGGTTCTGCGCTCGACAGGAACATATGCGGGTGGGGCTGAAAGGAGCCCAGCATGTTCCGGCGTATGATGATTGGGTTGCTGGTCGCGGCGTCTCCGGCCGCCGCGCTCGGCCAGACGAACGAAATGGGTGGCTGGGCTCTGGCGCAGATGCCGAGCGGCTGCATGGTCCAGGCGACGTCCCCCAAGGGGACGATGATCTCGATCTGGGCCTTCGCGGGCGAGGACAAGTTCGCCTTCCTCCTCCAGAACCGCGACTGGAACAGCCTTCGCGACGGCCAGAACTACGATCTGAAGCTCGACTTCACCGGCATGGAGACGGTGCCGGTGCAGGCGATCGCGCGGCAGCATATCGACAGCGACGGCCCCGGCCTGCTGTTCACGATGAAGCCGGGCGCACAGGCGAGCGGCGGCTTCTTCACCGCCTTCTCGACCGCGCCGGGCGTCAGCATCAGCCAGGACGGCCGCAGCTTCGACACGCTGCCGCTGGCCGGGAGCCGCGGCGCGATGGCGGCGCTCGCCCGCTGCCTCGCCCAGCGCTGGTCGGCCGCCGCCTCGGGCGACGACGACGCGGCGGCTAAGAAGGCGCCGGAAGCAATCAAGACCATCTGATGCACGTCTCCGCGGCGCCGGATCGAGGCGCCGCGGAGCCGCCTCTTACCCCCTTTGGGTGGTGACGCGCCGCCGCCGCTCGGCTAATGTCGGGCGGGGGGATGGGTAGGAAGGTAACGTGGATCAATTCGAGATTGCAGCGATTGCCGGCGGGGTGGGCGCCGCCATTCTGTTTCCCCTCATGGCGGTGATGTTGCACGCCCGGCGCGACCGCCGGCGCAACCGCCGCAACGGCGTCCGCAAGACCGACAAGATCAGGCTCTGAGCGGGCGGCGCGGCCCTCCCGGGGCCGCCCAAACAAAAATTTTGATGGGCGCGTGGAGCGGTTCGTCGCGCCGAGAAAACGCCTCGTCGCGGCAGTTTTCCGCCATTTTCGCACGGCCGGGCACGGGCCGGTGCGGGCCCGTAACGAGGACGTTCATCCTAAGGCCATGAAACTCTTCAGACTCGTCGCTCGTTGTGCGGTCAAGTGAGTGAAAGGAGCCAGGAGTTATGGCGACGAGTATCCTTGAAGCCCGCGGCGGCTGCATCATCCCCCAGGCCGACCAGCGCGGCTATCACATCGTCTATCGCGAGCACGAGACGAACTACTGCCCGGGCTGCGGACGGACCCATTGGTATATCGGCCGCTCGATGGCCGAATGCGCCTTCTGCACGACCGCGCTCCCGCTCGAGAACGCGCCGATGATCGCCGGCGGCGCCATCGTCCGCACCATCCGCCGTCCGATGTTCGGCGAGCACGCCTACGCCGCCTGAGCCCGGCAAGCCACCTTTTGCTAAGACGCCGGTCCTCTGTGGGCCGGCGTTTTCGTTTCGGGGTGCCGGCCGGATCGACGATCAGGCCCCCTCTCTCCTCCGGCGGAGCGACGGGGGCTAGGGGGCCTTCCTGACCGGCACCGGCGCGTTGCACAGGTCGACTCCGCCGGCCGGCCGCTGGAAGAAGTCGCCGCCGCGATTGGCGCGGCCCTTCACATAGTCGGCGAAGGCATGGCTATCGGAGCGCAGCACCTGGTAATGCGGCCGCTCGCCGGCCGGGATGTCGCTCGCGATGCGGGCGCGGGCGATGCCGATATTCTGCTCCTCGCGCTCGTAGAAGCCGAGCTTGCCGGTGCCGCGCGGCCGGGCGGAGAGGAGCGGCATGCCCTCGATCACCCGCCCGATCAGCGCGATGTTGAGGTCGAGGTGGCGGGGGGCATGGCCGATCACCGCGTAGAGCTCGCCGCCGCTCCCGGTGTCCGGCGCGAGGTCGCGGCCCACGCCCACATAGCCGTAGCAATGGGTGAGCCAGGCCTGGCCGGCGCGCGGGTCGTAGCCGACCGGCCAGCCGTCGGCGTGGCCGACCGCGGGCGCATAGCTGTCGGGATAGCCGAGCGGACGCGGCTTCAGCCCGGCAAGCGGGCGCGCATATTCGGCCGGCGGCTTCGCGACCACCGCCTTGGGGAAGGGGATCTTCGCCTCGTTATTGCCCCATTGGGCGACGTAATTGTCCTGGACCCGATAGACGCTGGCGCCGTTCCACCAGCCGCCGCGGGCGAAGGCGCGGACGTTGGCGACGTGCACCGGCGCGAAGGCAGGGGCGAGCTCGATGAGGATCCGGCCGCCCTCCTTCAAGTCGATGACGAGGAGGTTTTCAGGATCGACGTCGCGCCAGGCGGCGGCGGGCGCGGCCTTGACGACCTCCGACGGATCGGGGGCGCCGCGCACCGGCACCGGGCGCCAGGCAGGGGCGGCGCCGGTCCTGACCGTCTCCGGCGGATGCGTCGCGGTTCCGCCGCCGACCGGGTGCCAGCCCGGCGGGGCGGCCGCGCCGGCGAGAAAAGCGGCGGCGGCGATCGAAGCGGCGGCGGCGTGGCGCATGGCGAAGGCTCCCTGTTGCGGGAGCCTGCTTAGCACGGCGCCGGGGGCAGGGAAGCGGCCGCGGGCGAGTCGCCGCCGTCGCGGCGCGTCGTCAGTCGACGAGCTGCAGCCTGGGCAGTTCCTCGTCGCTCGCCGCCTTCATCCGCCCGAGATGCAGCTCGGAGAGTCCGAGATGCGCGATCGCGGCCTCCGGCGTCTCGGCGGCCCGGGCAAGGTCCAGCTCCTCCATCGCCCGGTTGGCGTGGTGGCGGATGCGGTCATTCCTGCTCATGCGCGACCCCCCGACTCGGGGTGGGACTCAACAAGGCGAAGCCGGGAGGATGCATGATTCGCGGCCCGGGCGCCATATTCTCGATCAGCTGCGCGCAACCGCGGCGGCATCGTGGTGGAGGTAGCGTTCGTTGAAGTCGCCGACCTGGCGCATGCGGGTCCAGTCGACGATGCGGATGCTGCGGCGGTCGCGGTCGATCAGCCCCTCGTCGCCGAGCTGCTTCAGCACCCGGTTGACGTGCACCGAGGTGAGGCCAACCGCATCGGCGAGCTGCTCCTGGGTCATCGGCAGCTCGTAGACATGGTCCTTCGCGAGGCCCGCCGCCTCCAGCCGAAGCGAGAATTCGCACAGGATATGGGCGACCCGGGCGCGGCTGTCGCGGCGGCCGACATTGACCACCCATTCGCGGAAGATCGACGCGTCGATGAGCGTGTCGATCCAGAGCGCCTTCGCGATGGCGGGATTGGCGAGCGACAGCTCCTCCAGCGCAGTCCGCGGAATGAAGGCCGCATCCGCCTGCGTGAGCGTCTGCACGCTGGTGTCGGCCACTCCGAGGAAGGTGTGCTGAAGGTCGACGAACTCGCCGGCCATGTGCAGCGAGATGATCTGCCGCCCGCCCTCGCCGGTCAGCTTGTAGCGGTAGGCGAAACCCGAGAGCAGCAGCGCACAGGTGTCGGCGCGGTCTCCGTCTCGCACGATATGGCCGCCGGGGCCGATGCGGCGGTCCGTGTGGGGCAGGCTCCTGAGCGCGCGGCGGTCGGCTTCGGCGAGCGGCGCGCGGCGCTCCAGCCGACGCAACATCACGTCCCAGGTCGGATGCAAATCCGGCACGGCCACTCCTCGTCCATCCAGTGCGCCTCACGCGCGGACGCGCGCGGGGGCCCCCTCTTTGGTGCTATGCATAAGAGGTTCGGAAAGCGGATGCTCTTATCTAGATTATACGAAGCTTTCCTGTGTCTTATCGCAAAGTGCGATCAGGCCGGCGCGCTTCGCGGCCGGAGCGGCGCGCAGAAGGCCCGAAGCGCGGCCTCGCTCGGCGTGCCGGCCGAGGACCGGGGAGGGGACGGCATTGCGCAGCCTCGCCCTGCAGGAAACAGATTCCATCCATTCCCGGCGAGCCGCCGCTAGGGAGGAACCTTAATCTATATCAAAGCGTCTGTACCCGCGGCGGCCCCGGCGTACAGAGGCTTCCCTGTCGGGCGTCCGGCGTCGCACGCGACGGACGCCCCCCTCTTCCGTGCAGCAGGAGCCCGCAGGCCATGGCCGAAGACGGCGGCGCATTGCGCGCCCGCGCCGAGCAATGCCGCAGGCTGGCCAGGGGCGTCGGCACGGGCGAGCTCCGCCACGCCCTGAGGGCCATTGCCGAGGAATATGAGACGCGCGTCGCCGCCGCCGAAGCGGATGCCGCGCCGCCGCCTCCCTCAGGCCCCGCCAGCTAGGGCGAAGCGCGGGGTCCTCGGCCACCGCTTGCCGGCGGCGGCTCCGGATCAGGCCGTCGCGCTTCCCTTCAGCTTCGCCGCCGCCTCGTTGAGCTTGGCGCGGCTGTTGCCGACCTGCTTGATGAGGTCGCGCGCCTGCTGGCTGCTGATGCCGTGCTTGCGGGCGAAATAGCTCACCTCATAGCCCTGTCCGCCGGCCACCCGCGCGCGATCCTGCGCGCCGCCGCGGGCGGTTCGGGTGTTGTTCGCTTGGGCCATCGCCGTCACTCCTTCGAAAAGTTGCGCTCCCGCCAAAAACGGCGCCGGATTCGTTGAGGTTCCGTGCCGACAAGCGCGCTGCGGCGAGCCGAGTCGCGGGCGCGGCGATTTTCCCTGCGCGCCGCAGCGACCTGGCTTATGCTCTCGCCATGGCCCGTCCCCCGTTGCTTCTGCGGCTCGCCGCCCCCGCCGCCCTCCTTGCTCTCCCCGGCTGCCTCGCCAAGACGGCGGTCGACGTCGTCACCCTGCCGGTGAAGGTCGCCGCCAAGGGCGTCGGCGCCGCCCTCCCCAGCCAGAGGAAGCGCGACGAGAAACGCGGCAAGGCGCTGCGCAAATATGAGGAGTGCCTGGGCAAGGAGGAGCGCAAGGCCGCCAAGGAGCGGCGCGCGGCCGACCCGGAGCGCTGCGGCGAGGCGCCTTGAGCGTTTCTTAAGCGCTCGCGGCTAGGCTCCCCGCGTCCTTTCGGGGGGGAGTGCGCGCGTGCGATCCTTGTCGACCCTGTTCGTCTTCCTGCTGATCGTCGGGATCGTGGGCTCGGCCTTCGACCGTCGCCCCTATCGCCGCCGCATCCCGCCGCCGCCCGCCGCCTCCACCGACGATTACGCCAAGCCCAAATTCTGGAAGGGGCCGGACGGCAAGATCCACATCCTCGATCCCGACGGCGCGCTCGACCGCCCCGCCGCCTATCCGCGCAGCCGCCAGCCCGCGCCGATCGGATCCGAGGTCAGCTTCGAGCCGGGCAAGCCGATGGTCGACGTCAGCTCGCCCTCCTACGGCAGCCGCTACCGCTAGAGCGCGATCGCAACCGTCTTGAGCTCGGTATAGGCCTCGACGCCGTAGCGGCCGCTCTCCCGGCCGAAGCCCGACTGCTTGAAGCCGCCGAACGGCAGCGCGACGTCGGCGAGCGAAGGGGCGTTGCCCCAGACCATCCCCGCCTTCAGCTTCGCCGCCAGGCGGTGCATCGCCGAGACGTCGCGCGTCCACACGGAGGCGGCGAGGCCGTAGGTGGTGTCGTTCGCCGCCTTCGCCACCTCGTCGAGATCGTCGTAGCGCTGGGCGGCGAGGACGGGGCCGAATATCTCCTCGCGCACCACC
>Ga0157369_10011238_pt1 | contig 10176 bp, 12 predicted proteins | sample C25metaG_FD_113461 | JGI IMG/M metagenome (GOLD analysis project Ga0157369, IMG submission 113461) | Corn rhizosphere microbial communities from Kellogg Biological Station, Michigan, USA - C2-5 metaG | ecosystem: Host-associated > Plants > Roots > Rhizosphere > Soil | place: USA: Michigan...
GCCGCCAACGGCAGGACCCAGCGGGCAGTGCGCGATCGTGCGAGCTTCGACATCCGTGACTTCCTCCGGGACTGGATCATATTGCCGTCACCCTTGGGTAGGCGTGCGGCATATCTCGGTTCTATTGGGCGCTGCGGAAATATAGCCTAACCCTACAGCAACGCAATTGCCGCCGGGTCAGTTGACAAGGTTGGAGGCTGTCGCGGAAGGCAGAGTGACGACGGTCGTCGAGTTGGCAGTCACCGAGACGCTTCCCTGCACCATCCAATGAAGAGCCTGATACCCGCTTTGTCCGCGTACCGCGGCCGGATCGTAGAGATCGTAATTGCAGGTGGCGGCGAGCGTGTAGCTGCCCGCCGCCACGAAAGGCATCGAGACCGAGGACTGCGAGGGCGCGGCCGGCTGGAAGTCGACGAGGTCCGCTCCGCCGCCGTTCTGCGGGGTCGCCGAGTCCCCTGAGAAGAGGAAAACGCCCGGATTGCACTCACTTGCCGGTATTGTGGCACCGAGCTGCTGCGCGGCGATGGCCCCAAAATCGACGATCGCTGTGAGCGTGCCCACCTGCGACTGATTCTCCAGGCGCAGCGCCGGGACGAGGAGGTAGTTCTGCCCGTCAGTGGTCCCGGTGACCGACTGGCGAAGGTCGAACTCGATGATGAGCTGCAGCGGCTGGCCCCTGACCACAGTGAAGGGCGTGAGGAGCTTCAGTCCCGTCTCCGCGCCGGTCGGGATGTAGAGCGGATACTGTGCGCCGGTATTGAGCGTGATGAACGACTCTCCCTGGGTATCCTTGTCGGCGAGCACATCGAGCTGCATCCAGTCGTAATTGCCCGCCGGCACGGCCTCACTCTGCAACAGCGCTCCGGTCAGCCCGTTCTGCAGCGTCAGGAGATCGATCGGCCGCGGACTCGGGAACTTGATGCTGACGGTGCTGCCGTTGGTGTTGTGCAGGTCGACGCCGGTGAAGTCGATCACTACCGAGGTGGCGTTGTCGACGGGCGTGTCGGTCAGATTGACGCTCACCGGAGCCGAGCAGGCCCCCAGGGCCGCGGTCGTGAGAAGGAGCGCAGCGAACCTCGTGTCGTACGCCATCGGACGGGCCTCGATGACAGATGCTTTCCCGTGGTGACGGCTCAACTATAAGGAACGATGGGCCAAATGGCGAGCGTCACCCGGGGGTGCCGGATCATGCACCCAGCATGGATAGCACATATTGCTTGGCGGCGCGGCACGCTGCCTCCACGGAGGCGCCCCCTGCGAGGCCTGCAGCGATAGCTGATGCCAGAGCGCATCCGGTGCCGCGGCATTGACCCTCCATGCGGGGCGAGGAAAGCCAGATGGGCGCCCCTTCAGAGGCGAGCAGCAGGTCCACCGCTTGGGGGCCCGCGCCATGTCCACCTTTGAGCAGCACCGAGCGGGCGCCTGTTGACAGGAGCGTCCGAGCCTGCGCCATCAGCGCCTCCGGGCTCGCCGCGGGCGATGCTCCGCAGAGACTCGCAGCCTCGGGGACGTTGGGTGTCAGCACGGCTGCGCGCGGCGCGAGCCGCGCGAGCATCTCGGCCCGCCCCGCCTCATCGAGCAGCACTCCACCGGATGAGGAGAGCAATACCGGGTCGAGCACGATGGGTATCGAGCCGTTTCGGGGTAGGGCGTCGGCAACGGCTCTCACGGTCGCGGCAGTGCCCAACATTCCGATCTTGATGGCGCCGAGACTCGTGGTATCGAGCGCCGTGAGGATCTGAGCGCGCACGAGATCGGGCGGAATATGGTGAATGCCTACTACCTCGCCGTGCGTCTGCGCAGTCACCGCGGTGATGGCGCAGAGCGCGTGCGCCTCCAAATCCGCCAGCACGCGCAGATCGCGCACGATGCCGGCGCCGCCGCTCGAGTCGGACCCCGCGATCACGAGGACTGCGGGTCGTCTGCCCATCGGCTCAATCCCCCAGGGCGATCAGCGCCAGATCGGCGCAGCCCACTCGCTGCAGTGCCTGGGCAGCGCGCCATGCCCGAATCCCCGAGCGGCAACAGAGTACGACGCGCGAGGCCGGTGTTGCCGGCAGCCCTGCTCTCTCGATGTCATCCACATTGACGCGCAATGCCCCGGGAAACGGTGACACCGGGGCCTCGGTGAGGCTGCGCAGGTCGATCACGAGATCGGCGCCGCGCACCTCCTCGGGTGCAATGAACCGCAGCGTCGGTGCGGAGGGCTCCCTCGCCGAGGCGAACGAGAAGCCGCTGAAGCGCAGCGTGCGAAAGTCCACGCTGACCAACTGACCGAGAACGCTCGGTGAAAGCTGCAGCAGGATCGAGAGTGTCAGGTGTGCCTGCAGGGTTCCCATGACGCCGACGGCGGTGCCGAGGACGCCCGACTGCGCACAGGATCCGGCCTGGCGCGGCATTTCCGGAAACACCGCACGATAGCTCGGCGCTCCGCCACAGAAAACGCCGACGTAGCCGGAAAGGCCCAGCACCGAGGCGCTGACGAGCGGCTTGCCCTGACGGAAACACTCATCGCTCAGGATGTATGTCAATGCGAGGCTGTCTGCGGCATCGACGATGATGTCGGCGCGCGAGACCCAGGCGGCGGCGTTGGCTGGCGTCAGTCGCTCGATGGCATCTTCGATTTGCACGTGCGGATTCAGCGACCTCATGGCGACGGCTGCCGCGCGCGCCTTCGGCTCGCCGAGATCGCTCATCCGATAGAGCGGCTGGCGGTGCAGGTTGGATTCATCGACGCGGTCGTGATCGAGGATGATCAGGCGCCCTACGCCTGCGGCGCAGAGGTACTGCAGTATGGCGCAGCCGAGCCCGCCGGCGCCGGCCACGAGGACCGTGGCGGCACCGAGGCGCTCCTGGCCTTGGGCGCCGACTTCCGGCAACACCATCTGGCGGGCGTAGCGATCGATCATGCGGGCGCGCCCTGGCTGACCCAAGCGGCCATGTGCCCTTGCGGATCGGGATTCCTCATGATGTCGGTCACGACGGCCGCCGAGTCCGCGCCCGCCGCGAGCACGCCGGGTAAGCGCTCGAGGGTGATGCCGCCGATGGCGATGAGCGGAATGGCGCCGATCCGACGCTTCCACTCGCCGATGCGTCCGAGCCCCTGCGGCGCGAAGGCCATGACCTTGAGCAGTGTCGGGTAGATGGGTCCGAGCGCGACGTAGTCCGGCTCGAGCCCGAGGGCGCGTGTGAGCTCGGCCTCATCGTGCGTGCTGATGCCGATCCGGATACCCGCTCGCCGCAGCGCCGGCACATCCGCGGTATCGAGATCGCCCTGACCCAGGTGAACGAAGTCGCAGCCCTCCTCGAGCGCGAGCTGCCAGTGATCGTTGAGCACGAGCTGGGCGCCCGCACGCGCACAGAGGTCCTGGGACTCGCGGATCTCGGCTCGCAGCGCTTCGCTCGGGCGATCCTTGATTCTGAGCTGTATCAGGCGTACGCCCGCGGGCAGCAGGCGGCGTATCCACGCCGCGCTATCGACGATCGGATAGACACGCGGCAGGCTCATCCGAGGAACGCCTTGCCAATGAGCGGCGTGGAGGGCACCGCCAGATCGCGCGGCTCCATGGGCCCGGCCGCGTAGGCCGCCCTGCCCGCCTCCACGGCCAGCGCGAACGCGCCGGCCATGCCGACCGGATCGCGTGCCTGAGAGACGGCCGTGTTGATGAGGACGGCGTCGAACCCGAGCTCCAACGCCTGCGCGGCATGCGAGGGCACGCCGATTCCGGCATCGACGACCAGGGGTACCTCGGGAAAGCGAGCGCGAAGGGCTGTGAGGCCGAATAGATTGTTGAGCCCGCGTCCGGAGCCAATGGGTGAGGCCCAGGGCATGAGCACACGGCAGCCGGCCTCGAGCAGCCGCTCCGCAACGATGAGATCCTCGGTGGTGTAGGGGAAAACCTCGAACCCCTCGCTGCACAGGATGCGTGCGGCCTCGACGAGACCAAAAACGTCCGGTTGTAGCGTCTCGTCCTCTCCGATCACCTCGAGCTTCACCCAGGAAGTGCCGAAGACTTCGCGCCCCATGTGCGCCGTGGTCACGGCCTCCTTGACGGAGTGGCAGCCCGCGGTGTTGGGTAGCACGCGCACGCCGAGATCGCGGATGATCGACCAGAATCCCTGGCCCGCGCGCTCGCCGCCCGACTCCCGCCGCAGCGACACGGTGACGACCTGCGCCCCACTCGCCTTCACGGCCTCTGTCAGGATCGACGGCGATGGGTAGCGCGCCGTGCCGAGGAGGAGGCGCGAGCGCAGCTCCGTGTCGTAGAGTCGCAGCATGGCGTTTTCCTAACCGCCCTGCATCGGCGCCAGGACCTCGATGCGGTCGCCTTCGGCGAGCCGGGAGGCCGGGCGGTCGGCGGCCGGCACGAATTCGCCGTTCACCGCGGTGGCGATCACGGCGCCCCCGTAGCCGAGCTCATCGAGCGCCGCGCCGAGGTCCGCCGCCCCGATCTCACGCGAGGCGCCGTTGACGAGAATCCTCATGTGTCACCTCAGAATGACCTGTCCCGAGCACTTCCTGCGCGGCATGGCGCGCGAGCGCCGGAGCGAGGAGGAAGCCGTGGCGATAAAGACCGTTCACATAGACCGTGCCGCCGACCCGGCAGACGCGCGGCAGATTGTCTGGAAAGGCGGGCCGCACTCCCGTTCCGATCTCCACGATCTCCGCCTCACCGAACGCCGGGTGCAGAGCGTAGGCCGCCCCCAGGAGCTCCAGCATCGAGCGCGCAGTGATGCGGGTCGGCTGATCGCTCTCGATCATGGTTGCACCGATCATGTAGTGCCCGTCACCGCGGGGAACGACGTACACGGGCACGCGCGGATGCAGCACGCGCACCGGTCGTGAGAGGTTGAGCTCGGGGAGCCTGACGACCAACATCTCGCCTTTGACACCGCGTAGATCAGTCAGGGCGTCGCGCGCTGCGAGGCCGCGGCAATCGACGACGGCTGATCCTTCGGCCTCAGCCGTGAGCGCCTGCTCGCGGGCGCGCTCCACGCCGACTGCGAAGCGGATCGGGGCATCCAGCTCGGCGAGTCTGCCGGCGAGCGCGGCCAGCGCTGCGCGCGGATCGAGATGCCCTTCCTCCGGAAAATAGAGCGCCTGGCTGAAGCGGCCGGCGAGATCGGGCTCGAGCGATCCGATCGCCTCCGCCTCGAGCCACTGATGGTGCTCGGTGCGCCGCGCGAACTGCCGCAGCTCGCCGGCATCCCGTCCGTGGGCCACGACCAGGCTCCCATGCCTCACCGTGCCCGGAAATCTCGCGGGCCACCACTCCAGGCTCTCCCGACCGAGGGCGGCGATCAGGGGCTCGGCGCTCTCGCGCTCGCACCAGGGCGCGAGCATGCCGCCCGCGTACCAGGAGCAGCAGGTACTCCCTAAGCGCTCTCCCCGCTCCAACACCTCGACCGCGACGCCGCGCTCGGCGAGCTCCACCGCGCAGGCGAGCCCTGCCACGCCGGCGCCGAGGACGATGGCGCGCATTTCAGGCCGCCGAGTCGCCGGAGGGCACGTAGATCTCACCGCCCGAGGCGCGGAATTTGTCGGCCATCTCCTGCATGCCCTGTTGCTTCGCCTCCGCACGCACCTCGTGCGAGATGCGCATGGAGCAGAACTTCGGGCCGCACATGGAGCAGAAGTGCGCGACCTTGTGCGCTTCCTTCGGCATCGTCTGGTCGTGGAAGGCGCAGGCGGTGTCAGGATCGAGGGACAGGTTGAACTGATCGCCCCAGCGGAAATCGAACCGCGCCCGCGACAGCGCATCGTCCCGATCGCGCGCGCCGGGATGGCCCTTGGCGAGATCCGCCGCGTGCGCTGCGATCTTGTAGGTGATGACGCCCGTCTTGACGTCGTTGCGGTCGGGCAGTCCCAAGTGCTCCTTCGGGGTGACGTAGCAGAGCATTGCGGTGCCGTACCATCCGATCATCGCTGCGCCGATCGCAGAGGTGATGTGGTCGTAGCCCGGAGCGATATCGGTCGTGAGGGGACCTAAGGTGTAGAACGGCGCCTCACCGCAGGTGGCGAGCTGCTTGTCCATGTTCTCCTTGATCTTGTGCATCGGCACGTGGCCGGGACCCTCGATCATCACCTGACAGTCGCGCTGCCAGGCGATGCGCGTGAGCTCGCCCAGGGTCTCGAGCTCCGCGAACTGCGCGGCATCGTTGGCATCGGCGATCGAGCCCGGACGCAGGCCGTCGCCGAGCGAGAAGCTGACGTCGTAGGCCCGGCAGATCTCGCAGATCTCCTCGAAATGCCGGTAGAGAAAGCTCTCACGATGATGCGCGAGGCACCACTTCGCCATGATCGAGCCGCCGCGGGAGACGATGCCGGTGACGCGATTGACGGTGAGCGGCACGTAGTGCAGGCGTACGCCCGCATGGATGGTGAAGTAGTCGACGCCCTGCTCCGCCTGCTCGATGAGCGTGTCGCGGAACACCTCCCAGGTCAGCTCCTCGGCGATGCCGCCCACCTTCTCGAGCGCCTGATAGATCGGCACGGTGCCGATGGGTACCGGAGAGTTGCGCAGGATCCACTCCCGGATGGTGTGGATGTTGCGGCCGGTCGAGAGATCCATGACGGTATCGGCGCCCCAGCGGATGGCCCAGACCATCTTGTCCACCTCCTCGGCGGTCGAGGAAGCGACCGCGGAGTTGCCGATGTTGGCGTTGATCTTCACCAGGAAGTTGCGGCCGATGATCATCGGCTCGGACTCCGGGTGATTGATGTTGGCCGGGATGATGGCGCGGCCCGCGGCCACCTCGGCGCGCACGAACTCCGGCGTCACGAAATCAGGGACCGCTGCGCCCCAGGAGTTGCCGTCGCGCGCACCGGCGGCGCGATGGCGCTCGCGGCCGAGGTTCTCGCGGATCGCGATGAACTCCATCTCCGGGGTCACGATGCCGGCACGGGCGTAGGCGAGTTGGGTCACGGCGGCCGGTCCACGTGCCTTGAGCGGCGGGTGGCTCACCGGAAACGGCGGAGCGCCGGATGCGCTGCTTCCCGCAAGACCGTTGTCCTCCGGCCGCACGGGCCGGCCCGCGCCGGCCACGACGTCCCCACGGTCGGTGATCCAGGTCTCCCGGATGCGCGGCAGGCCGCACTCGATGTCGATCCGCACCGACGGGTCGGTGTAGGGGCCCGAAGAGTCGTAGACGAGAAGCGGCGGCTCATTCGCGGACGGATGGAGCGAGATCTCTCGCATCGGCACGCGCACCTGCGGATGGAGGCGGCCGGCCTCGAAGACCTTGCGGGAGGCGGGCAGGGAGTCGGAGACGACGGTCAGCGGAACGGCACTCATCTGGATGCTCCTCGAGCGGTGGGACCGCGGAAGATCCAGCGAAAGCCGTCGTGAGAAAGGACGGGAAAAGAACTTTCCTACGCCAGCATGAACTGGATCAGGTTCGAAGGGTCGCCATGCCGCACCGTACCGGCGCCATTGGCCTCTCAGCCCCTTGCCGGGGCTCCCCTAGTTGTCTGTCGGCGGGAAGATAGTCCACCCCCGTGCGGGGGTCAAGGTGCTCGGGATGAGGACCTTGGACGCAAGCCAGTCGGTAAGAAGTGCAATCGAAAGGGCAATCTTTGCAAGAAGGCGCACGGAACTGCCGACAGCTCGATGGCTGCCGGCCTGTGGAACGAGCTCCGTTACGACCTCGAGTCGCCCCTGTGGGTCTCCGTGCTTCCCCCTCCATGGCTCGCCTGCCCGCCCTTGCGGCCCGCCTCGGCAGCGAGCTCCGGATTCTGCGAGAAGCTGCGCTTCTCATCCGGTACGCTCTGCCCGCCCTTGCGGCCCGCAGTGGCAGCCAGCTCGCGATTCTGCGAGAAACTGCGCTTTGCGCCGGGGACGCTCTGTCCGCCTTTGCGGCCTGCCTCCGCGGCGAGACGCCGATTCTGCGAGAAACTGCGCTTCTCATCGGGCACGGCCTTCCCGCCCATGCTGGCGATCTGGCGCTGCCGCTCCGAGTTCATCGAGGCAAATCCGCGATTGGACGTCCGGCTGTCCGAGCCGCGTCCGTCATGACCTGATACCTGAGCCATCACTTCTCTCCTCACACAATAGCTGGGTTCGTGGGGCTCGCAGGCAACCACAGCGGCAGCAATCGATGTGCGGCCCAGGGACTTCATCGGAAAATCCCGGCCAGCGAGCAACAGAAGCGAAGCAAGAGGCATGCCGGCCGCAAGCCGCTGCGCCTGTTGCGCACTACCCGGCCGGTTCCCTCCAACCTCCGTTGGAATCGGTCAGGGCTTTTGGGGGGCGGGATCCGGATGGCCGGCGAGCTTCTGATCGATGCCGGTGATCTCCTGCTCGAGGATCGCGCGGACGCGCGCCGGTGGATTGAGCGTGAGGAGCTTGGAGAAACGCGCGCGCGCGAGCGGCAGCTCGCCGCGGTGTAGCGCCGCGGCCGCACCGAAGAAGAGCGCCTGCGGCGAGGTGGGATCGATGGTGAGCGCCCGCTCGATGAGCTGGCCCGCCTGCCCCTCGATCTCGGAGTCATCCATCTGGATGAGGGCATCGGCCTGGCCGACGAGCGCCTCGACGTTGCGGCCGCCTGCCAGGCGGTCCGCCCTGCCGTAGGCGCGCACCGCGAGCGGAAATTCCTGCAGCGCGACGTACGAGCGTCCGAGCATCAGCCAGCCGGAGAGGTCGTCGGGATGCTCATTGAGCTGATGAAGCAGGCGCTCCACCATTCCCTCGGGCGAGGCGATGCCCGGAGACTTGAGCCACGACCAGTTGCTCCAGGCGGCATAGAGCCCCGTCGAGCCAACGACCAACACCCCGGCTGCGGCGAGCGCCGTCCAGCGTGCCGATGCGGTCTTCGAGGGCACCGGCTTCAGCAGCGGTACGGCGACCATGATCACGCAGAGCACGGCCAGCGCGCCGGCCAGTATGACGAAAACGATCATCCGCTATGCATCCGTCAGGTCGTTGTCTTCGAGATCGGTCGCGGCGAGCGCCGCGCGCTTGCGGATGACGGTGAGCGCGGTGATCACTCCGACGAGGAGCAGTACGCCCGGAGTCAGCCACAGCCACGCGGTCTTCAGCACGAAGGGCGGCTTGAAGAGGATGAAGTAGCCGTAGCGCGAGACCATGAAGTCGCGGATCTGCTCATCCGACTTGCCTGCAATCAACATGTCGCGGATCTGCCGGCGCATGTCGGCCGCGAGGTTGACGGGCGAGTCGGCCAGCGACTCATCCTGACACTGCATGCAGCGAAAGCCGTGGATGAGCGCGAGGTACCTCGCCTCGAGCTGCGGCGTCGGCATCCGCTCCGGCGCGATCGCGTAGGCCGGCAGAATTGAAAAGAAAAGGGACGCCACGAGGGCGATCACGATCACGAGAGAGCTCCTGTACGCCGTCATGAGCTGCTCGCGGAGGCGGCGGCGGGCCCGGGGCTCATCGAAAGGCGCGGGAGGATCTGCTGCTCCCACTGCGCCTCGGTGATCGGGCCGATGAACTTCGAGATGACGATGCCCTGTGGATCGACCAGGAAGCTCTCCGGGGCCCCATAGACGCCCCACATGATCGCCTCGCTCCCATCGTGATCGACGGCGATGGTCGCATAGGGATCGCCCTGATCCTTGAGGAACGAGAGCGCATCGCCGCGATCGTCCTTCCAGTCGAGCCCGATGACGGGAATGACGCCCGCCTTGCGGATCTTGAGGAGCATCGGGTGCTCCTCGCGGCAGGCGTAGCACCAGGTACCCCAGACATTGAAGATGTACCAGTGGCCACGCAGCTGGGTGGAGCTCACCCGCTGGCCGGGATCGGTGAGACTCGGCAGTGAGAACTCCGGCGCCGGCTTGCCGATGAGCGGTGAGGGAATGAGGTCCTTGTCGGGCGACTGTCGGATGCCGATCGCGAGCACGACGACGAGGAGCGCGAACGCGACCAGCGGAACGATGAAGCGATTCATCCGGCCTCGCCCCGCGTCACCGCCCCGACCGGAGAGACCTCGGGCGCCTCGACCCTCGCGGGGCGATAGCGGCGGTCCGCGATGGCGAGCATGCCGCCGGCTGCCATGATGAAGGCGGCCAGCCAGATGAAGCTCACGAGCGGCCTCACCTGCAGCCGCAGGCTCCAGCGGCCGCCTCCTAAGTCCTGCCCCAGCGCGACGAGGATGTTGCTGGTGCGGTACATGCGGATGGAGGAGGCGGTGGTGACTGTGTGCTGTACCCAGTAC
>Ga0157369_10011239_pt1 | contig 10175 bp, 5 predicted proteins | sample C25metaG_FD_113461 | JGI IMG/M metagenome (GOLD analysis project Ga0157369, IMG submission 113461) | Corn rhizosphere microbial communities from Kellogg Biological Station, Michigan, USA - C2-5 metaG | ecosystem: Host-associated > Plants > Roots > Rhizosphere > Soil | place: USA: Michigan...
GGATGAGCCGGGCGATCTGCCGGTTTCCGACCGAGTGGAGCAAGCAGGAGATCGAGGCACGCTGGAGCTGGTTGAAGTCACCGCATGAAGCGTTGGCCTCACCGATGACGGACGAGGACTTTACAGCGATGAAAGCGCACATCGAGGCGCTGGCGTTCTGGGAGGAGATCGACGATCAGGATTTGCCGGCTGCCGATCAATGCTGGCGCTTTCCGCCAAAGGCGTTTGTGGAGCATTTTAGGAAATGTGGGTGGTTGACCAAGTTCGAAGTGCAGCAGCTGTTGCCGATGCATACCATTCGCAAAGACGGTCGTGGTCGCCATCATTGGGAATTCATAGCGCACGGCGCGGATACGGACTCGTTTCTCGACCGTTATCGCATCGATCTCAATAAAGCGATGAGAAAATATGGCATATGCTCCTCGTCGCAAATGGCGGCGTTTTTCGCGCAAGCGACCGTGGAGAGTGCCTGGTTTACATCTCCCAAAGAGCAAAATGGGAATAACCCCGCCCTTCATGGCGGATGGTATGGGCGCGGGTTCTTGCAGTTGACTGTTCCCAATGGAAATATGAACAACGGAAATAATAATTACTACAATTATTTCCGCTGGCGCGGCCGCAACCCTGATTCTGCAACACCTGCACAGAGGCTGCGCTGGAGAGACGACGTTGCGGAGATACCTGACGATGCGGCCCAGAGTGCCGGGTTTTATTGGGTAAAGCCGCAATTCGGCGCGACATCCCCTCATGGGGGGGAAACCGCGCAGCGGTATGCAGATCAACCGAATCCAAGCATTCGAGTTGCGGTTGATACCATGCATGGTGTCAAACTCTATTACACCAACGAAACAGCTCGCAAGGTCGCCGCGATGGTTAACGTACCCGGTGCAGTTTACAACGAGAAGTACACTGTTAATGGCATGAGCGAGCGGTTTTGTGCATATACTAATGGGCTTGTTGTGTTGTCGGATATCGCATATTTCCACGATTTACAAGGCGTGAAAACTGAACCCGAGCAATTTGAGCGTAGGAGGCCGTGGAAATGAGTGCGTACAAAGTACTCAAGATATATGATCGGCTCTTGCTGCTGATCTTTATTGCTGCTCCATGTCTTTGCCTGGGGGCGGAGCTCAGTACGCCAGTCAAGATAGCGTCGGCCGAAATAGTAGATGTCTGGCAGTACAATTTAACGGGGACGATAGATGGGCGCCCCATCGCAGTACGCCTATTGCGCACAGGTGATCGCTTTAACGGGTTTTATCGATATGCCAAGAAGAAGGCAAGGCATGCCGAGCAATCGGCGCGGGAGGGCAATGGAATATGGGGCGAGCCTTTGTGGCTCACAGGGCACTTCGACCGGACAGTGGGTCGTATCCGGCTAACGGAAACGCGGGATCTCGGACCCTTGACCGAAGGGGAGGGCGGGAACGTTAGCGGAGCATGGGATGTCGTTCTCCAGCACGATGCGTTACGGGGGACGTGGCGTCGGGGCTCGAAAATTGTGCCTATCGTTACGAGTGTCGATACTTCCGTACCGCCGTTCCCATTCCAAATGAAGGTGAGGATACATGCACGTAATGGTTTCGGGAGTTTGAACGATCGAAATCATGATCCCGATTGCAATTGGGGGCAGGATAATTCATTGGAATATTTTTTAGACGAAATATATCTTTATGATAAAGAAAGACGAGTGCAGACGCTAAGCGGATTTAGGGCGGGTGGTGCTTGTTCACCGTCATTTCCTCGAATACGGGACATTAAGTTCGACGGCCAACCTGCCATCGTACTTGCGATTACACCCGGTGCTTCCGCGAAGCATTATTACTTACTTTGGACATACGACAAAGTGAAAGCGGCCTTTGTTCGCAACGATGCGTGGAACATTGTGCAAACTGGTTGGGATGATCCGATCATTGATGCGAGCACAAAAAGTCTAAGCGTATGTTGGGCAAGCTCGGGTAGCTGGCCATTCGGCTCGAAAACCTACACGTGGCGAGAAAATGTTCTAGAGGAAACCGGTCGCAACGAATGCGGCGACCCGCTGAAAGCCGAAGGCTGCCGTCATATGGGAGCGGGCTTAAATTATCGGGCGCTGTGTGAAGGACGGCAGACTTTCAACGACCCGGTTGCATGGTGATGCGGGGCACGGGTGCAACTTGAATGTGGCTGGCTGCTCGATCATTCTCAATTCGGATGGTACGGGGCATGCGTTGATGACGGCAAGACCCGGCGAAGCGGGGCGAGTAACGATTGGCGTGCCACGTAGCGTCAACGGTTGGCGGCGTTCGCGCGCTTGCGTATGGGCGGAACGCCGCGTCGGGGCGGTTCCTCGTATTTACGGCCGGTGGCAGCTCGTTCGTGCATGCTCGGGTTTTCTGCAGCCGGTGTTCCTTCCCAGTGGTTTTTTAGCCAGCGCTAATCTATGCGGATCGCGGGTTGTGGGAGCAATCCCTCTTCTTGATCGTGCAATTCTGCGCGTCACCGTCCAACCCGAAACTCAATTCTCCGATTCCGTGCGCGACCTTCGTCGGTCGCGTTCGACGCGATCGGCTGATCGGGCCCGACGCCCATCGTCGTCATCGATCGCGGCGCGACGCCCTTGGTGACGAGGTAGCCCTTGACGGCATCGGCGCGCGCTTGGCTCAGCGTGATGTTCGACGCGCGGCTGCCCGCGTTGTCGGTATGGCCGATGATTTCGACGGTTTCGCCCTGCATTTTCGCGAGCACCGCCGCCATCTGATCGAGAATCGCCCGGCCTTGCGGCGCGAGCGTGGCGCTGCCCGTTTCAAATTCGATCGTTCGATTGGCAAGCGTCGCGTCGAGCAAGCCTTGCTCCGACGCGCTCACGCGCAACCCGTTGCGAATCGTATAGGTCGGATTGAGTGCGGTGGCCATGTCGCTCGCGATCTGCTGACGCTGCGATTCGTTCGACACTTCACCCTTCACGTCGATTTGCGTGCCGTCGATCTTGAGCTGCCCTTTGCTGATCTGCTTGAGCTGCGGCCCGAGCAGCTTCTGCACATTGGCGCTCCAGTTCGGCGGCGTCGCCACGCTGCCGACTTCGATTTGATCGACGACACTGCCGGCGCCGTACGTTTCGCGCAGCCGTTGCAGGACAGCGCTGTGCGTGGCCTCGTCCGGTACTTTGCCGCTCACCACCACTTGCCCCGGCGCCGCATCGGCCGGCGCGGGGATGCGGGTGGACGTGTTGAGCGCGCCCGACGCATTCGCCGCCGGGCTCTGCCCTGATGCGGCCAGCGCACTGACGCGCACCCGAGCCGCGCCGTTGTCGACGGGCGAAACCGTGGCGGGCGTGCCGTCATCGGCCTGCGCGAGGCCGGCCGTGAAACAGCCGGCTAACGCGAGCGCCGCCGCCAGTAAGCAAGGAGCCATGCGCGCTTTCACATCAAGCCCCGACGAACGCTTCGCGGAACGTATCGATGGCGATACGCAGCGACAGTTGCGGTTGGTCGAGATAGCTGACGAGCTTGCTGATTCCATGTTCGTTCTGGGCGTGGTCGTCGATCCATTCGGGATCGTCGATGTCGATGTTGTGAGCGGCATACGCTTGCGGATCGATAACGCTATGCAAGGTCTTGGCCGAGGCGCCGTTAAAGCCGATGATGAGCCGCTCGCGCTCGGCGATCGTGCCGATGAAGACCGCCAGTTCGAAATCGGCCTGCGCCAGAAACGGCGCAATCAGTTCGAGCCAAAACGCCGCCACGAGGCTGCGGTAGAACGTGTCGTTCGGCAACGGCAGCGTGAGCCCGCGCTCGAGATTGGGCGCATGGCTCAACATGACCGGCTTGAGCAGCGAGCCCAGCGCCAGCATCGCACCGCGCAGGCGCACCGGATGGCCGCTCGCGAGCAGCATCTGCTCGAGCCCGGCAAGCGTTTGGTGTTCGACGAAATCGGAGAAGGTGGCGTCGTGCGAATTGGCGACGCCGACATCGATCGGCGCCTGCGTATCGCCGAGCGCCTGCAGTGCGCTCGCGGGCTCTTCGCATTCATAGAGCGTCCGCATTTGCGCCGAAGCGCGCGACCACAGCCGCGCGAACGCGAGCGGGCTGCGCGCGAGGAACGCGAGCGGACGCTCGACTTCAAGCGCGGTGGCGGCGAGCAGCGGAAAGCGCCGCGACGACACGTCATGGCTCGACATCATGTGGCCCGCGATGGCGAGCCGGCTTTGCGAGCCGAGGAACGCGAAATGCATCGGCTTCGCGTTCTCGTAGACGATCTTCCAGCGAGGATCTTCGGCGAGCAACTCCATGGCTTGCGCGACCCAATGGTCGAGCGTCTGCAGTAGTTGCGGGTTATGCGTGCTTTTGACGAAGTCCCCGCGCGAAGGAATCTTGCCGAAGTAGGCGAGTTGCGCCTGCACGGTTTGCGTCATTGCGCGGCTCCTGTGTTCGAGACCGTCGTATCGACGGCCGAGGAAGAGGGGAGGGATGAGGGCGCGGCGGCGGCAACGGCTGCGCCCGATGCGGCCGGGGCAGGGGCCGAGCCGCTGGCTGCGGCCGCGGCGGTGCGCGCTGCCGCCACATCGGCGACCGATTCGGGCAGGCGGACGCCGCGCAGGCTCTGCTGCTGCGGGGCGGCGTCGCCGCCGCTCGACGGCTGCGAAGTGCTGATGATCCGCATGCTGAGCGCAACCGTCACGCTGCCTTGCTGCCACGTGAGCGAGAACGTCCCGTCGGGGTTGCGCGTGCGCTTGGCCGAATTGATCAGCTTTTCGAGACCGTAGCGGCCCGGCTCGTTGACGAGCTCGATCGAGCGGCCGTCGAACGAGGTGGCCGTCAGCGATGCGCCGGCCGCGCCGTTCGGATTCGGCCAGACGAAGTTCGTCCATTGCGGCGGCGTATTGCGATAGCGCAATTGCTGGCCGTCGATGACGATCGTGTACTCGGTCGTACCTTGGCCCGGTTGCGGCATGATTTGGAACACCGTTTGCGGTTCGGCCGCGCCGGCGCCGTTGCCACCCGCCGCCGCGCCGGATAGCGGGGCGACCCAGCGAGCGAAGCCGTTGGTGAACTCGGGCGACAGCACGATGCCCATACCTCCCCACGTGCGCGGCGAAAGCGTATCGCCGCGCCGCACCGCGAGCGGGCCCAGCGTCGTGCCGACGAACTTCGACACCGCCCCGTCCGGACCGAACACTTGCGCAATCTCGCTCGCGCCGGCTTCGACCTTGGCGTCGCCCGAGAACGGGTACTTGTTCGCCAGCGAGGTTTGGAACGTTTGATAAACCTGCGCGTTCCAGACCTTGTTGACTTCGTTGCTGGCCGGCTCGATCGCCACGGCGAAGGCTTGCATCAGCGGCCGCACGAGCAGCGGGCGCAGGGCCTTGCGCTGATCGTCCGTCAGGCCCGTCAGCATCTGCTCGTCGACGAACTTGAGGGAATCGGCGAGCTCGGAGCCGTTGCCGTCGAGCGTTTGCTGCATGAGCTCACGCGCGCCGGGGCCGGGATCGCCTTGATTCTTGAGCACGTTAAAGCGCGTGCGCACCTTCGAGAGCGTATCCATGTAGCCGTTCAAGAGCGATCCATTCTCCTGCTTGGCGACGATTCGGGCGAGCCCGCTGAACGCCACGCCGACCGGGCCGGCGGTGACCGAGCCACCGCCGAAATCGAGATCGACGCCGGCGTTTTGCGCGGCTTGCGTCTTCGATGAGAACAGCCGCTTGAACCAACCCGTCACACCGTTTTGCGCCTTCTGCAGCGTGGTGGACGCGAGCGCCGGGTTATCCCACGCCGTTTGATCGTAGGCCGTTTGCAGGATCTTGCGGATCGGGGAATCTTGCGGATCGCCCAGTCGGTTCATCGCCCCGACGGCCTGGCCGAAACTACCGAAATCGCGCACGGCGATGCCTTGCATAAACCGCTGCCAATGCTGGGCGTATTCGGTCTTGTACATGCCGACGAGCGCTTTTTGAATCTGCTCGGGGCTGCCTTCGAGCGTGAGATCGTCTTGCGAGGCCGTGTTCAGCACCCAATCCTTCGCTTGCAATTCCTTCGTGGCCGCATCGCGAATCGCCGGTTTCACGTAATCGAACCACGCTTCGCGCGTGAACGTGCCCGGAATGGCGTAGCTGCCGCCGACGAGGTTCGTATTGTTTTCGCCGACGATGCGCGCCACCGTCATCGGGGCGTAGCGCGTCGACGCGCGCGCCTTGATCTCTTCATAGACGCGCTGGCGCGCCGGCATACCGCGCACGACGCGCCGCAAGTTCTCGCGCGTCTGATCGATCAGCGAGAGATTGGCGTCGATCATCGGCCAATCGTCGTCGGACACACGCGAGAGGTAGAACGTGATCATGCGCTCGGCGCTTTTGATCATTTCATCGCGCGACATGTTGCCGCGATTCGTTTCGAGCCAGCCGCGCCAGAAGCGCGCGAGCTGATCGGTCAAATGAGCGGCTTCGACATGACGCTTGTCCGACAGCATCAAGTAGGTTTTAAGCGCGTTATAGGCGTCTTCGACGTTGGTCGGCGAGGCGTCGCTGTAGAGGCCGCCTTGGCTTCCATTCGGATTGGCGCTTGTGCCCGAACCTGCGCCGCCCGCCCGCGCCGAAACGGCGATGGCGCCCGATTCCGGCGGGCGCGTGAGCGGCGCGAGCTGATCGGGGTGCGCGTCGACTTCCCTCAAAAACGACGCGAGATTCTGCGAAACAGGATCGAGCATCAACTGCTTGACGCCGCGGTAGTACTCGGCCAGCAGGCGTTGCTCGATTCGATCGCCCTGATAGAGCCCGAGCGAGACCGACAGCGGCCGGTCACGGCGGAATTGCTCGAGTTGCGCGATCCGATCTTCGAGGATGTCCATCGCCTGCATGCGCGATTGCAAATCGTTGCGGTTCTGCTGCAGACGTACGATGTTGTCGAGATCGGCTTGTACGTTCGCGGCCAATTGCTGATTGCCGAGCGTGGACCAGGTCCAGCCGCCGAGCGCCAAAGCGAGCGCGGCCACGAAGCCGAAGAAGGTGCCGTAGCGCAAGCGCGTCTTGGCCGGGCTCGCGAACTGCCGCACCGTTTGCCGATCGGCGAAGATGACTTTCGAGAACAAATCGCGCAGGAAAAAGCCGTTCTTGGACGAAGCGGCTTGCGGCTTGGGGAGATTATCGGTGGCCAGCCCGAAGCGTTGACCGATACGCTGCGCGGCCGCGCTGCTCGTCTCGCCTTCTTGCAGCGCGCTCGTGAAGTAGAAGCCGCGCAGAATCGGCTTGTATTGGAACGGATTATTCTCGAACAGCGTGGCGAGAAACACGCGCAAGGCCGGTTTGATCGCCGAGAATTCGAGCGGAAAGCTGAGCTGCCCCGGCGAGAGCATGTTGCCGCGGTTGATCGACATCTGCGCGACGCTGATCTCTTTGAGGCCTTCGTAGAGCTCTTCGAAGCGCTCGTCGAACAGGGTGACGATGTCGCGTTTTTCGTCGGGCTCATAGGGCAACGTGGCGCCCCAGACGCGCTCGTACTCGTGACGCTCGCCGCCGCTGAAAAACTCGGCGAAGCCCGTGATCAGATCGGCCTTCGTCAACAACACGTAGACGGGCGCGAACACTTCGAGCTTCTCGGTCAGCTCTTGTACGCGTTGACGCAGGCTGCGCGCTAGGTTGATGGTGGCGTCGGGGCGGCCGTTCGTCAGTTCGGCGATGCTGGCCGTCACGATGATGCCGTTGATCGGCGCCTTCGGCCGATAGCGTTTGAGCAGATTCAGAAAGCCGAGCCACTCGCTGCGATCTTCCTCATGCACCGAATAGCGGCCGGCCGTATCGAGCAAGATGCCTTCGGTCGTGAAGAACCAATCGCAGTTGCGGGTGCCGCCGATTCCATGCACCACCGCATCGCTCTTTTCGGCGAACGGGAACTGCAGCCCCGAGTTCAACACGGCGCTGCTCTTGCCGGCCGCGGGATTGCCGATGACGATGTACCACGGCAGCTCGTAGAGCGCCGAGCCGCCCGACGCCTGGCCGATTTTCGAGGTTTTGATCGTGCGCACGGCCTCGGCCAGCCGCGTGCGCAGCCCATCGAGATCGGGCGCTTTGGCGCCGCTCGGCTGTGGCGCTTTGCCTGTTTCCGCCTGCTGTTCGAGCATCTCGCCGAGCTTGCCGCTGGCGCGCCGGGCCGCGATACGCCGCCATAGCCAGACGATCAGGAGCACCGCGACGAGGGCCGCGAGCGCGAGGGCGGGCCAGATGAGCGGCAGGTCGAGCAAGAGCGCCCCGCCGAACAACAGCGCGGCGGCGACGACTACCCCGACGACGGTCATCGTCCGTTTGCTGATCAGCGCATTGAGAAAGCGTTGCATAAGGCTTTTACGTTTTGAGTCTCGAATAGCGCCGCGCAAAGCGGCGCAAGGCATGGCATATCGGTGCGCGGTGCGAAAGGTTCGCTTATTGCCCGGCGCGCGGACCGATTGGCGGGCGTCCTAAGACGAATCCGGGCTTGTGATATTCAACGTGTCCGAAATCCATCAATTTCCATCGCCCGCCCCAGGTCAAGCCGACCTGCTCGGCCGTTTTTCCATACAACTGATAACCGCGCATGGCCCACGGATCTTTCTCGGAAATGACGATCTTGCCGTCGCGCAAAAACGCGTTGTCGGCGGCAAGCCCATATTGGTGATAGCTCTGATATGCGGCCGCATTGGTCACGCCCCCCAGCTGCGCGAGTCGATTCTGCCTCTCCGGGCTTCGATAACCTTCCAGCAACGCCATTTCATAGCCGTATTGCTCGCGCATGATCTTGTAGACAAGCAATAGGCGTGTTCTGAAATCGGCATCAAGCAAATTCCAATCGCGGCTGGCGTCCCGCAATGCTGGACGGACCTGTTCGACTTCCTGCGTCGCGAAGACCTCGGGCGGCAGCGGCGGTGGCGGAACGAGTTGCTCGCCATTGAGCAATGCGGCGATTTTTTCATCGGGGATGCGCGTAGCGCCATCAAACTGAAATAATTGGCGGCCGCGCAACGCAATGGCAATCAATGGAGGCGCCGCAAGGATACCTGCCGTAATCAAAATCAGCAAGCGTTGCCGAATCAGTATTTTTTTCGCGTCATTAAATGTGAGATGGGAAATTCTTACTGATTTATCGATGCCGCTACGGGCTTGCGAGAGTCCGCGAGATGCACGTTTTGATATGCGCCGATGGAATTCGAGTGCGACCGATAGCAGTACGGCACGCGCGGGCGGCAATAGTAACAATGCCGCGATGGTGACGGCGACGGCGAAATAAGCGGCGAGTGCAACGGCAATCAAGATCGGCCCCGGGTGGGAAATGAATTGTATTTTGTAATGCTTGCTCTTAGAATCTGGCCTGCTCGTCAAGGGAGGCCGGATCATATTATCGCGGCGAATTAAACAAGGTTCTAACGAGATACTGAATGAGTACGCCGGAAAGTTCTAGTTCTAAAGGGCGGCCGAGCTTGCTTTCCGAGACGGCCCCCGGCGCCGCCGATAGTCACTCCCGCATTTTGGCGAGCCTGGAAGGGCGCGTGGTCGCGCAACAGGCGCCGCGCAAACGTTCTAAGAAGCCGTTGCTCGCCGCGGCGCTGGCCGTGATCGGCGTCAGCGCGCTCGGCGCATGGCAATGGCAACGCGCGCAGCGCGGCGAGCCGTCGATCGTGGCGGCCGCGCCGGCCGTGGCCGCTTCCGCCCCGGCTGCGGCGGGCAAGCCGCAGGGGGCGAGCGCGGCGGCGACGGCAGCGATCAATCCTACGGCAAGCGGTGCGCTAGCAGGCGTGCGCGCGGCCGACCCCGCCTCGGCGCCACAGGCCGCTGTGATCGTCGCCGACGATACGCCGCACACCGATCCTGCTTTGTCTTCGTCTTCGTCTGCCGCCGATGCCGATCGGCTCTCGCGCGCCCTCACCAGCGGCGCGCCGGGGCAGGCTACGACGCAAGCAGCGAATGCAGCGGCATCGACGGCTGGATCGGCGCCGGTTGTCGCGGTTGCTTCGGCGCCCGCCTCAGCAGCCGGGAAGCCAGCGCCGGCTAACAAGAAGGTGGTGGCGCGCCCCGAGCGGGAGAGCGCCAAGAATCGCCGCGCCGAGAAAGTTGCCGCCGCGCATGCGAGCAAACACGACAAGCGCCGCGCGAGCCCGGCGAAGGACGACCCCGACGCCGATTTACTGGCCGCGCTCGTCGCACGCACGAAGCCGTACGACGCCAAGGCGGCTAA
>Ga0157369_10011241_pt1 | contig 10174 bp, 10 predicted proteins | sample C25metaG_FD_113461 | JGI IMG/M metagenome (GOLD analysis project Ga0157369, IMG submission 113461) | Corn rhizosphere microbial communities from Kellogg Biological Station, Michigan, USA - C2-5 metaG | ecosystem: Host-associated > Plants > Roots > Rhizosphere > Soil | place: USA: Michigan...
CAAAAAAACAATTCATGATTTTGAGATAAAATACGAACCCGATTTCCGTCAGGAGATTGCAGATTCCTGGCCTGCAAGCATTGACGATTCTGCAGCGAAACAGGATTGGGGACTGGATTACAAGTTCGATATTTCATCAATGTCGATAGATATGATAAATAATCTGAAGAAAAAACTTAGCAAATAGAAAAATCTCAATTATAAATTTAAGTTAATACTATTTTAACATTTGATTTATAATTAATTACAAACAAAATTAAAATTTTAGTTTAAGTGGTTTTATTAACATTTAACATATCAATTCCAGAAAAAAGCAAAGAAATTAGAAATAATTTTTCTGATACTGAATCGATATTATCTATTGAAGAAAATACGAAGATCATTATTAACTTTTTGGATTTGCACGAATATAAAGCCACTTTTTTCGTAGAAATTTCTATTGCACAAGCACTACATAAATTATTAAAAACGCTCTCTTTTTCGGGTCACGAAATTGCACTTTACAATGTAGATTCTGACGCCGAAATCACTGTGAAAGCAAAACGGAATTTAGAGGAAATTCTTCAGAAACCGATCAAGGGATTAAGACAAAAAACACACCGTCTCCCCTACTCCGAAATCAAGAAAATGGATTTCATTTACGTCTCGAATATCGAAGATTCAAAGATCAGTTTTTTATGGCGGAAGCTCACTGAAAAAACTGAAATCTACACCGATAATGACCTGACAATTGTCCCGGAAAGCCAGTCGCCTTATTCGCAACTTCCCTTCAATGATTATGTACTCCAAATGACACCGATGAAGTACTATGAAAGTATGCTTTTGGAAAGTCTCAAGTCAAGTGAATATGTGATGATCTACGCAAATGCGTGGCAACTTTTCAGTAAAGACAAGCTGCCATTTGCTTTGCCGTTTTATAAAAAACTGAACTTAGGGAGAAATTTTGAAGACAGACTGGAAGAACTGTTTCAGTTTATAGACGAGCACGAAATTGCCGTTTCCAGAATGAAGGATTATTTGTTTTAAAGCTTGCACACTACTAACATAAAGTGATAGAAATCCTGTAAGATTTAGATTTAAAGATGTAATTACACAACAGTTGTTGATTTTTAATTAAGCAAGAAAAGCTTTACTTTATTTACTTAATCATAATTCTCTAAGAAGATCGTTAGCATACGGAAACCATACAGCGACCTCACGGAAACCATACAGAAAAGCCTGTTATCATTTATTTGATAAACAGGCTTTATTATTATTAAAAAGATAATTACTTATTAACTTAACTCAAAAACAGTGATTTCCGGCAACACGCCTACTCTACCCGGATAACCTATCACTCCGAAACCACGGTTGACATAGAGGTATTTTCCTTCGCTTTCGTACAGATCCGCCCACTTTGGATACTTGTACTTCACAGGTGACCATTTGAAGTTTTTAAGGTCGATTCCGAATTGCATCCCGTGCGTGTGTCCGGAGATCGTCAATTGGACGTTTTTAGGATGGTTTTTCACGATTGCATCAAAATGTGAAGGATCGTGTGACATCAGGATTTTTGCAGAATCTGCGGGAACGCCTTGCGCAGCTTTATCAAGATCTCCAAATTGTGGAAATGGTGCAATTCCCCAGTTCTCTACACCAAGAATATAGAGTTTTTCGCCGTTTTTCTCAATGATTCGATGTTCATTACGAAGCATTTCGAATCCAGCTTTCTTTTCATATTCAATCAATTTCGGAATATTCTGAGCCTTTTCTTCTTTGCTTTTAAAATCGCCATAGTCGCCATAATCATGATTACCAAGAACGGCTAATTTTCCATCTTTACTTTTAATTTGAGAAAACAGACCGATAAAAGGAATGAATTCGTCAGCATAATTATTCACCATATCTCCTGTAAACAATATCAAATCAGCATTTTGCTTATTAATCAAGTCGATAGCGTGCTGCAAATGTTTTGGATTCTGGAAACTTCCACTGTGAACATCTGAAATCTGAACAATTTTATAACCTTTGAAAGCGGCAGGTAAATTTTTCAGTTTAAGTCGTACAATTCTTGCCCTGTGACGGTATTTCCCAAAGACAATTCCGTCCAAAACCAAACCAGCTAAAAGCGCAGCAGAACCTAACCCAACCAAACTCACAAACTTTCTCCTTGATGGATAATTATGGTTTTCTGTCGCAACGTAATGATAGCCAAAGTTCAACAGCCTGAAAACATCTTCTACTAATAAGAAAACAGCAACGAGAATCTTCGGCAATACAAAAATTAAAATTGTAGAAAATACGATCTGAAACCGCAAATATTCGTGCGAAGCTCTGTTAAATGTAAAAACAGAATAAATTAAAAATCCGTAAATCAAAACTGTTGGAATCCAATAGATAAATCTGGCATTCTGATTAGAATATACCGTTTTAAAAGCTTGATAAACATAAACTTCCAGCAATAAAAAAATTCCCAGAATAAATAAAATATTTTTTTGCATACTAAATATTTGAAAAAACAAAAAGGAATAAAAATTTATTCCTTCCATATTATAAACGTTTAAGTTTCGATTTTACTTTAAATTTTTCCTTCAGGAAATTTGTAGATCACACAATTGATATTCATTCCAGCACCAACCGATGTGAAAAGAATGTGAGAACCCGGAATGAATGCCTGACCTTCCATTTTCCCCTTTCTAATCAGATCAAACAAAGTCGGAACCGTTGCTACAGAAGAATTTCCAAATTCCTGAATCGTCATTGGAGAGATTGCGTGGTCATAATCCTTTTGTCCGTACAATTTGAAAAGCCTGCCAATCATTGCATAATCCATCTTTGCATTAGCCTGATGAATTAGTATTTTGCTGATATCAGAAATATCAAGTCCAGCTTTTTCTATCGTTGCTTTTATCGCATCAGGAACGTTTTTAAGCGCATATTCATAAATCTTGCGACCTTTCATTTGGATATATTGCCTTGCTTCTCTGGATTCGAGATTCAAACTTGGTCCGTTTGCAAGATAATTAAGTTCTTCGCCGTTATCACAAAGCGTACTATCTGCCAAAACACCAACTGTAGAATCTTCTGTAGCTGTTACTACAACAGCACCGGCTCCATCTGCAAAGATCATTTTGTTTCTGTCGAACTCGTCAGTCACTCTGCTCAAAGTTTCGCCACCAACAACCAAAATAGTTTTGGCTTTTTTAGCTTTGATTAATGTATCTGCAATAATAAGAGACTCTACCCAACCCGGACACCCAAAGATCATATCATAATTAACACAGGATCTGTTTTTAATATCCAATTTATTCTTCAATCTTGCTGATAATGAAGGCATGAAATTAGGAATTCCATCTGTATCTACTTCTCCGAAATTGGTTGCATAGATGATATAATCAATCTCTTCTTTATCAATACCGGCATCTTCAATAGCCTCTAAAGAAGCTCTGAGACCAAGATCCGAATTGAAATCTTCCGGACTCAAATATCTTCTTCTTTCGATCTCTGTGATATCCACAAATTTCTGAATAATTTCTTCTGTCGGCTTCTCAATCAGTTGATTGTTATCATCATAGAAAACAGAATCCTTGAAATGGGAACCCTCTATTATGTTTTCCGGAATATAACATCCGGAGCCAATGATCAGTGTATTAGGCATTGATATTAATAAATTTTAATATGCAAAATTACATAAAAATTAATAGTTGAAATTTTTATTTTGCTATTTTTTAAGACTCTTGTAATTAATTGATTGTAAATGTGAATTATAAACAATTAATTAAGCTTTTCTGATTTGATATTTGAATTTTTTATGATAGAATTTCTATTTTTGAAAAATGTTTGAATTCCAAACCATAAATCAAGAGATCGAGGACGTTTTATTAAAAGAAAAAGGAAGCAAATTCATCGGTTTCGCCTACCCTGCCGATTCTGAATCTGAAATTAAATCAAGACTTAATCATCTCCGCGAGATCCACCCGAAAGCAACCCATCATTGCTATGCTTACAGATTGGGAATTAATGGCGAAAATTACCGCGCGAATGACGATGGGGAACCATCTGGAAGTGCCGGTTTACCCATCTACAATCAGCTTTTAGCACATCAAATTACGAATATTCTGGTTGTTGTCATTAGATATTATGGTGGAACAAAATTGGGCGCCGGCGGATTGGTAAAAGCTTACAAAGAATCCGCAAAATACACTTTGGAAGAGGCAAAAATCATCACGAAGGAATTAGAATCAAAGATTGAATTAAAATTCAAATTCTCTCAGCAAAATCTAATTTTCACTTTGCTGAATAAACATGATGCAAAAATCATTTCTTTCGAAGCTGAAGATATTTGTACGATTGAAGCCAACTTCAAAACCTCAAAAAAAGAAAGCATCTCAGACGAGTTGTCCGAGATGCTTTTGGAATTTAATATTTCATAACTTTTTATCTTCTGCTTCCCATTAGCAGCGATGCGAAATACATCAACTGAGCTAATGAACCTAAAGCTGCAACAACGTAAGTTCTTGCCGCCCATTTCAAAGAATCTTCTGCGCCGGCATATTCTTCGCGAGAAACCGTCCCAGTAGTTTCCAACCATTTCAATGCACGATTACTAGCGTCATACTCAACCGGTAATGTGATAAATGCGAACAAAGTTGTAATCGCAAAAAGCACCACGCCAATTGCTAACACAATTTTACTACCGCTCATCGCCATCAGCACAATTCCACCCATCAAAACAAATTGTAATAGATTTGAACTAATGTTCACAATTGGAACCATTTTCGACCTCAATTGCAGCATCGAGTAACCTACAGCGTGTTGAACAGCGTGACCACATTCGTGTGCCGCAACTGCAGCTGCAGCCGCATTTCTTTGCATATAAACGGCTTCTGACAGATTGACAGTCTTGGTTTCCGGATTGTAATGGTCGGTCGGTTGTCCTGGAACGGAAACAACCTGAACATCATTAATCCCATTATCTCTCAGCATTTTTTCGGCAATTTCTTTTCCGGAAAGTCCATTTCTGAGGTGAACTTTGGAATAATGCTCGAATTTGGATTTCAGTCTTGATGAAACAATCCAACTCAACAGCATAGAAATCCCAATAATTAAATAGTAACCTGTCATTATATTTTCAATTTATATTAAAATAAATTACACTTTTTGATGTAAAAATCGTACCAAAGCCTTGCTTTTTTTTCCTTAAAAACTATCTTTGTCTAATCTATAAACAAGAATATGGGAAATATCAATATAAAGCAAGTAGTTACGGAAAAAGACCAAATGGATTTCATCAAATTCCCAATGGAACTTTACAAAAACAACCCGAATTACGTTCCGCCATTGATTAATGAAGAAAGAAATATATGGAAAAAAGAAGAAAATCCCGCCCTTAATTATTCTGAAGCAAAGCAGTTTTTAGCTTATAAAAATGATAAAATCGTTGGCAGAATTGCAGTTTTGATTAATAGAAAAGAAGAGAAAGAACTTGGCATCAAAAAAGTCAGATTCGGCTGGTTGGATTTTGTTGATGATGCGGAAGTTTCCAAAGCTTTGATTGATATCGCTATTAATTATGCCAAGGAAAATCAAATCGATAAAATCGAAGGTCCGATGGGATTTACGAATCTTGATAAAGCCGGAATGCTGACTTTCGGATTTGACAAATTAGCCACAATGATTGGACTTTATAATGATGATTATTATCCGAAACATTTGGAAAACCTTGGCTTGGTTAAGGAAAAAGAATGGGTAGAATTTGAATTGCAGTTCCCTGAAATTTTGCCAGAAAAAGTGGAGAAATTCAGTTCGTTGATTGCTCAAAAATATAAGCTCAAAACTTTAAAATTCAATAATAAAAAGGAGATTTTGCCTTACGTAGAATCGATGTTCAAATTGTTGGATGAAACCTACAAGCATCTTTCCACTTACACGCCGATTTCTGATGAGCAAATCAAGACTTACAAAGAGAAATATTTCGGATTTATAGACAAAGACTACATCACTTGTGTGGCTGATGAAAACAATCAGTTGGTGGCGTTTGCGATTACGATGCCTTCTTATTCCAAAGCGTTGCAGAAATCAAAAGGAAAACTTTTCCCATTTGGCTGGTGGCACTTTCTACAGGCTGGCAAGAAGAATGAGCGCGCAAATTTCTACTTAATAGGAATCCATCCGGAATATCAAAGAAGAGGTGTGACGTCAATGATTTTCAAAGCGATTCAAATGAACCTTAAAAATAAGGGCATTAAATACCTCGAGACCAATCCGGAATTGGAGGAAAACAAGAGCGTGCAGGTTCTGTGGCAGGATTATCATCCGGTGCATCACAAAAGCAGGAGAACTTATTCACTTGAGATTAAATAACCATTTTAATTAAACAATCGTTTAACAAAAATTAAATTTGAGTAAGCACATTAATCTTTTAAAAATCAATTCCCAGTGAAAAAGCAACTTTACATCTACGTTGGTCTGATAATCCTGTTTGTGGCTTATAATTTCTACAAACCTATCAAAGATGACAGATTGGATGCGGTCATCAACATTCTGTTTGCCAGCGTGTTGTTTCTTTACATCGCATACATTGCCTTTCTCGTTCTAAAGAAGATAGGCAAAAAAGAGAAATAAATTCTTATTTATAACTGTTCTAAATTTACCAAAACAGACTTTTCTCTTGTTTACATAAGGCTGATAATTTACTATATTAAATCTTTATTTAGTATTTTTGCATAGTTAAATTTGACCTTATGAATTTACCCGAAAATTATATCCCAATACTAATTCAGGCCGCAGTCGGTCTTGGATTCGTAGCTATTTCTTTGTTAGGTGCTCATTTTTTGGGCCCGCAGCAGAAAAAAGGGAATTCTGTAAAAAACCAGGCTTGGGAATGTGGAATTCCGAGTGAAGGTAATGCTAGAACACCATTCTCCATCAAATATTTTCTGACTGCAGTTTTGTTCGTATTGTTCGATATTGAGATTGTATTCTTCTACCCTTATGCGGTTAACTTTAGAGAATTTGGAATGGAAGGCTTTGTTGCCGTACTTACATTTGTTGCTATTTTCTTTGTCGCTTTTTTCTACGTTTGGAAAAGAGGCGCCTTGGATTGGGACAAATAAATTAAATTAATTACATTTTGGATTTAAAATTGAATCAATTAAAGTCTAAAATTTAAAATCTAGAAAAAATGTCAGATAATAAACCAGTAATAAAAACAGATGCGCCCGCTCCTCCAGGATTTGAAGGAGAAGGATTTTTCGCAACACAATTGAGCAGTGTGATTGGGATGGCAAGAAAGTTTTCACTTTGGCCTTTACCCTTCGCTACATCTTGCTGTGGAATCGAATTTATGGCGACATTGAATCCAACTTACGATGCTTCCAGATTTGGAATGGAAAGAAACTCTTTCTCTCCAAGACAGGCAGATATGTTGATGGTTTGCGGAACTATTTCTAAAAAACTAGGACCCGTTTTGAAAGAAGTTTATACCCAAATGGCTGAGCCAAAATGGGTTGTTGCTGTTGGCGCTTGTGCTTCCAGCGGTGGTATTTTTGACACTTATTCCGTTCTTCAGGGAATTGACAAAATCATTCCTGTTGACGTTTACGTTCCGGGATGTCCGCCAAGACCGGAACAAATTATTGAAGGTGTAATGCAGGTGCAGGCTTTGGCAGAAAGCGAAAGCATCAGAAGAAGAGATATGCCGGAATATCAGCATTTATTGGATTCTTACAATATTAGTAACTAAGGAAGATGACGAACGAATTTGTATTAGAAGCTATCACGAGAGAATTTCCTGAGTCTGTGATTTCAAGTTCAGAACCTTATGGGATGCTGACGGTTGAAATCAAAAAAGACGATATCAAAAAGGTGATTCATTATTTGAAAGATTCAACTTTAGAAATTAATTTTTTGACTGATGTTTGTGGGATTCATTATCCTGAAACACCTGAAAAGGAAATCGGCGTAATTTATCATTTGCATAATATGATGACCAATTTCAGAATTCGTCTCAAAATTTTTATGACGAGAGAAAACGTTGAAGTTGATTCTTTGACAGAATTATATGCTGGTGCAAACTGGATGGAAAGGGAAACTTTCGATTTTTATGGAATCAAGTTCAAAGGACATCCTGACTTGAGACCAATCCTTAATATGGAAGACCTGGGTTACCATCCAATGCTGAAAGAATATCGCCTGGAAGATGGAACCAGAACAGACAAGAACGATAGTATGTTCGGAAGATAAAATTAATATAATGATAAATGATGATAGATAAATGATTATCGATTATCACCTATCAATTATCAATGATAAAGAATATGAAAGATAACTCATTATCTAATATACTTAACCAATACGACAGCAAGGAACAAATCGACGGGCAGTTATACACCCTGAATCTTGGACCTACGCACCCTGCAACTCACGGAATTTTCCAGAACGTTCTTACGATGGACGGAGAAAGGATTCTTCACGCTGAGCAAACTGTAGGTTATATCCACAGAGCATTCGAAAAAATCTCTGAGAGAAGAAACTTTGCACAAATCACTACGCTTACCGATAGAATGAACTACTGCTCTGCTCCAATCAACAATTTGGGTTGGCATATGACAGTTGAGAAATTACTCGGAATCAAAGTTCCAAAACGTGTAGATTATATGCGTGTGATTTTGATGGAGTTGGCGAGAATTGGTGACCACTTGATTTGCAACGGTGTAACAGGAATGGATGCCGGTGCAATTACAGGATTGACTTATATGTTCATCGAAAGAGAGCGTATTTACGATATGTACGAGCAGATTTGCGGTGCAAGAATGACAACCAATATGGGAAGAATCGGCGGTTTCGAAAGAGATTTCACACCGAAATTCCACGAGTTGTTGAAAGACTTCCTTAAAACTTTCCCGGCAAGATTTGCAGAATTCGGTCAATTATTAGAAAGAAACCGAATCTTTATGGACAGAACCATTGGTGCAGGCGCAATCTCAGCAGAGAGAGCTTTGAGCTACGGTTTCACAGGTCCAAACCTACGTGCGACCGGCGTTGATTATGACGTGAGAGTTGCACAGCCTTATTCTTCTTACGAGGATTTCGATTTCATCATTCCGGTGGGAACTGCGGGTGACACTTACGACAGATTTATGGTTCGTCAGCAGGAGATTTGGGAATCTTTGAAAATCATCAACCAAGCTTACGACAATCTTCCGGAAGGACCATTCCACGCGGATGTTCCGGATTTCTATCTTCCAGAGAAGGCAGATGTTTACAATAAAATGGAAGCCTTGATTTACCATTTCAAAATAGTAATGGGAGAAACAGATGTTCCTAAAGGCGAAGTTTACCACGCTGTAGAAGGTGGAAACGGAGAACTAGGATTCTATCTCGTGAGCGACGGCGGAAGAACACCTTACAGATTGCACTTCAGAAGACCTTGTTTCATTTATTACCAGGCATATCCGGAAATGATTACCGGCGCAGTAATATCTGACGCAATCGTGACGATGTGTAGTATGAATATCATTGCGGGCGAATTAGACGCATAATTGGAATGATAGATTTTGGATTATAAATTTTAAATTAATCTAAGTCTTTATAAATATAGATTTGATTTAATCAAATTAATAAATAATAAAAATTGATAGGATTATTAGAACAAAGATTTTCATCTAAAATCTAAAATCTAAAATCTAAAATCTTTAAGTATGAGCGAAACAATTGCTTTTAAACCTGAAAGCTTAGCACAGGTTCATAAAATTATCGCAAGATATCCGGAAGGCAGACAAAAATCTGCGTTGATTCCTGTCTTGCACATTGCACAGAAAGAATTTGATGGTTGGCTGGCTGTTCCAGTGATGGATTATGTAGCAGAATTATTGAGCATCACACCAATTGAAGTATATGAAGTTGCGACTTTTTATACAATGTTCAATATGAAGCCGGTGGGGAAATATGTTTTGGAAGTTTGCAGAACCGGACCTTGTATGCTGAATGGAAGTGATAATATTCTCGACCACATCAGAACAAAATTAAATATTAAAGACGGCGAAACCACAGCAGACGGACTTTTCACTCTAAAACCTGGAGAATGTCTTGGCGCTTGCGGTTATGCACCGATGATGCAGTTGGGTAAATTCTACCACGAGCATTTGACAATCGAAAAAGTTGACGAAATCATTGACCTTTGCAGACAAGGCGC
>Ga0157369_10011243_pt1 | contig 10171 bp, 7 predicted proteins | sample C25metaG_FD_113461 | JGI IMG/M metagenome (GOLD analysis project Ga0157369, IMG submission 113461) | Corn rhizosphere microbial communities from Kellogg Biological Station, Michigan, USA - C2-5 metaG | ecosystem: Host-associated > Plants > Roots > Rhizosphere > Soil | place: USA: Michigan...
CGCTACATCCAGAAGGCGTCGATGGACCGTCGTACGTCGATGCGTGCCGTTGCCGAAGAGCTCATCGCCGGGGATTCGCCCCAGCCGGGCTAGGCACTGCCCAGATCACGAACTGGCCAAGGTCCACCGTTTCGGCGCTGTAGCGCGCTAGGTTCTCCCCTGGCCCAGCAGGAAATGACCCCTGGCCGGCACTGAGGCCGGCCGCAGGACAGGGAGGAATTGCGTGGACAGCAAGAACTTTGTCCGTGCCGCCGTCCCCTTCGCCGTCGGCGCAGTGATCCTCGCCGGCTGCGGCGGGAGCAGTAGCGGCAACAACGCCAAGAGCAGCAGCAACAGTGGCAAGACGTTCACGATCGCCTACCAAGGCCCGCTCTCGGGAGGCAACGCTCAGCTCGGCATCAACATGGTCGGTGGTGTGCAGCTCGCCATCAACCAGGCCAACGCGGGCACGACGTTCGGCAAGCTGCCGTTCAAGCTCGCCTTCCAGAAGGAAGACGACCAGGGCACGCCGACTGCCGCACCGGCAGCGGTCGCGAAGGTGCTTCAGATCAGCAACCTGATCGCGGTCGTGGGCCCGGCATTCTCCGGCGCAACGCGTGCATCGGAACCGACCTACTCGCAGGCGGGCGTCGCGACGGTCAGCCCGTCGGCGACCGCGCCGGACCTGGCCACCTCCGGTTGGAACAACTTCTTCCGCGTGGTCGCTGACGACAACTCGCAGGGCCCGTCTGACGCCCAATACCTCGCCAAGGGCCTCAACGTGAAGACCGTCTACGTCGTTGACGACGCCAGCGCCTACGCCGCAGGTCTGTCCAAGGCCTTCGTCGGCGCGGCGTCGAGCAACGGTTTGACCGTGAAGAAGCACGACACGGCTCCGGGCACGACCCAGTGCCAGGCGGGCAGCGGCAACGTGCAGCAGTACGGCCCCGAGGCGCAGAAGATCGTCTCGTCAGGTGCCGAGGCCGTCTTCTACGCCGGCTACTACTGCGACTTCGCCCTGCTTTCCAAGTCGCTGCACACAGCGGGCTTCCACGGCAAGCTGATGTCGGACGACGGCAGCAAGGACCCCAACTACATCAAGCAGGCGGGCAAGGCCGTCGCTGAAGGCACCTACGTCAGCTGTGCGTGCCAGGACACGATCTCCAGCTCGGCGTTCACGTCGTTCGCTTCGGGCTACCAGCAGCTCACTGGCCAGGCGCCCGGCACCTACTCCGCTGAGGCCTACGACGCGGCCAACGCCATCATCTCGGTGATGAAGGCCAAGGGCGCGGGCGTGACCAAGGCCGACATCATCAGCGGTCTGCACGCCTCGGGCTTCTCCTACCAGGGCATCACCAAGAACGTGACGTTCCAGCAGAACGGCAACGTCGCCGGCAACGCGGTGTACATGTACGTCGTGAAGAACGGCGCGATCAAGCAGCTCGGCTCGGTCGGCACGCTGGTCGGCGGCTGAGGCACTAAGAGGACATTGTGTTCGGGGGTGTCGGAGGCCAACTCCGGCACCCCCGAACACGACCGAACGACTTAGCGCCGCTGGGGGTAGCCGTCCGATGTGTCTGACGCACAACTTCTGGAGCTTCCTCGTCATCGGCCTGTCCAACGGCTTTCTCTACGCCCTGATCGCCCTCGGTTACACACTCGTTTACGGCGTTTTGCAACTGATCAACTTCGCGCACAGCGAGGTGTTCATGTCGGGGGCCTTCGGTGGCCTCTTCGTCCTGAACAAAGTCATCGGTAACGGCACACCGCACGGTGCTGCGTCCGTCGGCTACGTGATCCTCGGCATCATCGCCGGTGGCTTCGTCGGCGGCCTGGTCGCATTTCTGTTGGAGCGAGTGGCATACCGGCCGCTACGTCGACGAAACGCGCCGAAGCTGGCCTACTTGATCAGCGCCATCGGCGCGTCGTACTTCATGTTCAACCTGGCCGGCAAAGAGTTCGGACGCAACTCGGTCGACATCGCCAGCCCCTACACCAACGGCACGGTGTTCACTTTCCTGGGCGCCCATGTGCAGACCGACTACCTCGTCGTCGCCGGCGTCGCGATCGGCATGCTCGTCTTCCTCGACCGGCTGGTCGCGCGCACCCGGCTCGGTCAGGGCATCCGCGCAGTCGCGCAGGACGCGGACACGGCCAGCCTGCTCGGCGTCGACATCAACCGCGTCATCTCGCAGACCTTCATCATCGGCGGAGTCCTCGGCGGCGCCGCCGGATTCCTGTTCGGTCTGCAATCAGGCGTCATCTACTCCATGGGCACAGTCCCTGGGATCAAGGCCTTCACTGCCGCGGTCCTCGGCGGCATCGGCAACATCCGCGGCGCGGTGATCGGCGGGCTCGTGCTGGGTGTCGTCGAGAGCTTGTCGGTCAGCTGCATCAACGCGTCGTGGACCGACGTCATTGCGTTCGGGATCCTCGTCGTGGTGCTGCTGGTCCGGCCGACCGGCATCCTCGGCGAGCGACTGGGACGGTCCGCATGACCGCGCCCGCGGCCACTCGCGATCCGGGCAGCGCCTGGGCTCGCTACCGCGACAACAAGGACCTGCAACGGCTGGCCATCTGTCTTGTCGTGGGTGCAATCGTCGCGCTGATGACCGGCAAGTCCGGCACCGTCACCGCACCGACGTCCGGCATCACCGGCACCTTCAAGTCCTCCTCCGCCTACGTCTGGATCGGCATCTTCGTCGCGCTGTGGCTCCTGCTGACGGTCCGTGACCGTTACTTGCAGTCGGTCCAGAGCGCCACCCACGTCCTCACCACGAACCGCGATCGTGTCCTTGCCATCACGCCGGTCAAGTGGGGTATCTACGCGGCGGGACTTGTGGTCGCGATCGCGTTGCCGCATTTCGTCAACAACTTCTGGCAAGAGGTGCTGGTCGGTCAGATCGCGCCGTACGTGCTGCTTGCTGTTGGCCTCAACGTGGTGGTGGGGTTCGCCGGTCTGCTGGACCTCGGCTACATCGCGTTCTACGCGGTCGGGGCCTACTCGGCGGCGTACTGGACCGGTTCGCTTCCGGCGCACCCGCCGTTCACGGTCAACCCGTTCTGGGCGTTCCCGCTCGCCATCGCCGCGGCAATGCTCGCCGGCGTCATCCTGGGCGCCCCGACGCTGCGGCTACGCGGTGACTACCTGGCGATCGTGACCCTGGGCTTCGGCGAGATCATCCAGATCGTCGCCAACAACCTCACGAGCGTCACCGGCGGCGCGCAGGGCATCACGAAGGCGGTCCCGTCGTTTTCCGTGCATGCCGGCGGCCTGCACTATGTATGGCCGCTGGAGCTGCTACCCGGCAATCACTATCGCTGGTATTACCTCATCCTTGCGCTGATCGTGGTCGTGTTGACCGCCTTTCACCTGCTCGAGAACTCGAGGGTCGGGCGTGCCTGGATGGCCATTCGCGAGGACGAGGTCGCGGCCGAGGCCGTCGGCATCAACCCGCTCAAATACAAGGTGCTCGCCTTTGCCATCGGCGCGAGCACCTCCGGTGTCGCCGGGGTCTTCTTCGCCAGCAAGAACGGCACGTTCACACCGCCGGACTTCGCGTTTCAGGCTTCGATCCTCATCCTCGTGCTCGTCATCTTCGGCGGAATGGGTTCGTTGCCGGGCGCCGTCATCGGTGCTGCGGTTCTGCAGTGGTTGCCGCAGGCGCTGCGCAGTCACATCGAGCAACAGGACCTCTACATCTACTACGGCGCCCTGCTGATCGTGATGATGATCTTCCGGCCGCAAGGTCTCATCCCGTCGCGGCGTCGCGCGCGTGAGATCCGTATGGCCGAACATGGCGTCGGCAGCGCCGACGCCATGGCTCAGCCGGGAGGCGCGCCGTGATGAGCGAGGCGATCCAGGAACGGGCGGTCGACGTCGAAGACCCGATCCTCGTGGTCGACAACGTCACGCTCCGGTTCGGTGGTGTGACCAGCCTCGCGGACGTGTCGTTGCGTCAGGGGCGTGGCGAGATCCTGGCGGTCATCGGCCCGAACGGTGCCGGCAAGACGTCGCTGTTCAACAGCATCTCCGGCGTCTACCGCCCGCAAGAAGGTGCGATCACCTTCAACGACCCGGATGGTCGCGCGACCTCCGTGATCGGTCGCTCGCCCAACCGCGTCACCCGTCTCGGCGTCGCACGCACCTTCCAGAACATCAGGCTGTTCAACGCTCTCACCGCGGTCGAGAACGTGAAGATCGGCGTCGAGTCTCGGCAACGCACCGGTCCGGTGGGGGCGATGCTCCGACTGCCATACGCGCGGCGCGAAGACCGGGAGAGCGACGATCGCGCATTCGAGTTGCTCTCGTTCGTCGGACTTCAGGCCCGCGCCAACGCACTGGCCGCGTCGCTCGCCTATGGCGAGCAGCGACGGCTGGAGATCGCGCGTGCCCTTGCCACCAGACCACAGCTACTGCTGCTCGACGAGCCGGCGGCGGGCACCAACCCCGTTGAGAAGCGTGATCTCGAAGCGTTGATCCGCCGCATCAACACCGAGATGAACGTGAGCGTGCTCCTGATCGAGCACGACATGCGTTTGGTCATGTCGATCGCGTCGCGTGTCGTCGTACTCAACTTCGGACGGGTCATCGCCGCCGGCACACCCGCCGAGGTCCAGCGCACGCCAGCCGTCGTCGAGGCCTACCTCGGCACCGCGGCCGCGGAAGGGGATGGCGATGCTGCTTCAGGTTGACGGCCTCCGCGTGGCCTACGGCGGCATCGAGGCGCTTCGTGGCATCAGCTTCGATGTCGAGGACGGCGCCATCGTCACACTGCTCGGTGCCAACGGTGCCGGCAAGACGACCACACTCCGGTCCATCTCCGGCTTGCTTCGTGCGCGCGCCGGGTCGATTTCCTTTGACGGCCAACGCATCGAGGGGCTGCCGGCACACGCGATGGTGCGGCTGGGCATCAGCCATGTGCCGGAGGGACGACGCATCTTTCCCCGCATGAGCGTTCGCGAGAACTTGCTCATGGGCGCGTATCACCGTCGCGATGACCTGTCCGCGGACATTGACCGTGTCTACGAGCTGTTTCCGGTCCTGCGCGAGCGCAACAGCCAGGACGGCGGCACTCTGTCGGGCGGCGAGCAGCAGATGCTCGCCATCGGCCGAGCGTTGATGGCGCGTCCACGTTTGCTTCTGCTGGACGAACCATCGATGGGTCTGGCACCCATGATCGTCGCGCGCATCTTCGAGATCATTCGGGAGATCAACGAGCAGGGCACCACCGTGCTGTTGGTCGAGCAGAACGCCGCGCAAGCGCTTCGGCTCGCCTCCCGCGGTTACGTGCTCGAGACCGGTGAAATCGTCATGTCCGACGATGCCAGCAAGCTGCTCGCCGACGATCGTGTCCGGGCGGCCTACCTGGGCGAAGGCGCTGCCTGACTCACGCTGCTGGGAGAGTGGCCGGCCCGGCATCCTTTGGGACCATCCACGCCTTCCCCGTGCGTGGACGTTGTCTACTCGGAGCCGGGCCGCGACCACACAACGTAGGCGCGTGTATCAGCGGGGTCAACCAGTCGTTCCGGGGATATTCCGGGCCGCTACTCCCGGTGCGGGGGACAAACACAGCGAGTAGCGTGCACAATCTGTACGCCGCGGCCCACCCCAGCCCGTGCCGCAGCGTAGACAAGGAGCCCGCGTGCCGCGAACGACGGTCGTGACCCGCCGCGCCACTGTCGCCGACGTCCCCGCTCTCGTCGCGTTGACCGACGAGATGCGAAGCGTCGGCGCTCGCGCGGAGCGGGCGGTCAATCCGATCAACACCAATGACATCGCCGCCCGTCTGACCGACGCGATCGCCTCGCCAGGGATCTCCGTGCTGGTCGCGAGTGTCGACGAGACACCGGTCGGCTTGGCGGTCTGCCGCGCGATCCATCCGGACCCGCTTTCCGACAGCCGGGTGCTGCAAGTCAGCCACGTCGTGGTCGCCCGGTCACACCGACGCCGCGGCGTCGGCCACGCCCTCCTGGCGGCCGCCGTCGAGATTGCCGACGCCGAGCAGCTGGAACACGTCGGGATCGAGCTCTACCCGTCCGTGCGCGACGCGTCCCGCTTCTACGCCCGCCTCGGCTTCGCACCGGTGACCGTGCAGCGGGTGGCGCCGGTCGGCGTGCTCCGACGCCGGCTCACCGGCGACACACCCATGGTGCGGGTCGATGACCTGGTCCGCCGCCGGAGCCGCGTTCGTCGGCCGCTGCCGGCCCAGCGCGCGGTCCGTCGTACGACGGAACCGATCGACTGACCGGCAGCAGTGTCGGCGATCCGACCTAGGATCGCCCGAGTGAGCGCGCGACTGCTTCTTCTGGACGGGCACTCCCTGGCCTACCGCGCGTTTTTCGCGCTCCCGGTCGAGAACTTCGCCACCACGACGGGTCAGCCGACCAACGCTGTCTACGGCTTCACCTCGATGTTGATCAACATCCTGCGCGACGAGCAGCCGACGCACATCGCGGTCGCCTTCGACGTCGGCCGCCAGACCTTCCGGTCGGAGGCCTACGCCGACTACAAGGCGGGGCGCAGCGAGACCCCGACCGACTTCAAGGGCCAGGTCAGCCTGATCAAGGAGGTCCTGGAGGCGCTTGCGATCCCGATGGTCGAGGCTCCGGGCTTCGAGGCCGACGACGTGATCGCGACGCTCGCCACCCAGGGCGAGGGCGAGGACATGGACGTCCTCGTCGTCACCGGAGACCGCGACGCGCTGCAGCTCGTCGACGACAAGGTGACGGTGCTGATGACCCGCCGCGGCATCAGCGACATGACGCGATTCACCCCTGACGAGGTGATGGCGAAATACGACCTGACCCCTGCTCAGTACCCCGACTTCGCGGCGGTGCGAGGCGACCCGAGCGACAACCTTCCGTCGATCCCCGGGGTCGGCGAGAAGACGGCGGCGAAGTGGATCCGCGAGTTCGGTTCGCTCGACGCGCTCGTCGATCGAGCGGATGAGGTCAAGGGCAAGGCCGGCGAGGCGCTCCGCGAGCATCTTGCCAACGTCGTGCGCAACCGGCAGCTGACCGAGCTGCGCCGCGATGTGCAGCTGCCGGTCGGCCCGCACGACCTGCACCTCGGCCAGTGGGACCGCGAGGAGGTGCACAAGCTCTTCGACACCCTGCAGTTCCGCGTGCTGCGCGAGCGGCTCTACCAGACGTTGCAGGCGGTCGAGCCGGAAGCAGACGAGGGCTTCGAGGTCGAGGGCTCCGTGCTCGCCGCCGGCGATCTGCACGGCTGGTTGCACGAGCACGCGAGCACCGGTCAACGCGTCGGGGTCAGCGTCGCCGGCACCTGGGGTCGAGGCACCGGTGTGGTCACCGGTCTCGCACTGGCCGCCGCCGACGGCACGGCGGCGTACGTCGATCCGGAGCAGCTCACCGAGGACGACGAGAAGGCGCTCACCGTCTGGCTGGCTGACGTCGCCCAGCCGAAGGCGTTCCACGACGTGAAGGGACCGCTGCTGGCCTTCGCCGAGCGGTCGTGGCCGCTGGCCGGCGTGACCAACGACACCGCTTTGGCGGCGTACATCGCGTTGCCCGGCCAGCGTTCGTTCGACCTCGCCGACCTGGCACTTCGCTACCTGCGCCGCGAGCTGCGCGCCGAGGCTACGAGCGACGGTCAGCTGTCACTGGACGGATCGGCTGAGGACGACGTGGCCCAGGCCGAGATGGTGCGGGCCCGTGCCATCGCCGACCTCGCGGACGCGCTCGAGGCGGACCTGGAGCGGCGCGGCGGCACGCGGCTGCTTCGCGACGTCGAGCTCCCGTTGACGGCGCTGCTTGCCGAGATGGAACGCACCGGCATCGCCGCGGATGTCGAGTGGTTGGCCGAGCTCGAGTCGAGGTTCGCGGGCGAGGTCAAGGAGGTCGCCGAGCAGGCCTACACGGCGGTCGGACGAGAGTTCAACCTCGGCTCACCCAAGCAGCTTCAGCAGATCCTCTTCGACGAGCTGAAGTTGCCCAAGACCAAGAAGATCAAGACCGGCTACACCACCGACGCCGACGCGTTGATGTGGCTCGCCACCCAGACCGACCACCCGCTGATCGAGCACCTGCTGCGGCACCGCGACGTGTCGCGGCTCAAGACCGTCGTCGATTCGCTCATCCCGATGGTTGACGACCGTGGTCGCATCCACACGACCTTCAACCAGATGGTCGCTGCGACCGGGCGGCTGTCCAGCCAGGATCCGAACCTGCAGAACATCCCGATCCGCACCGCGGACGGCCGCGAGATCCGCAAGGCGTTCATCGTCGGCGCAGGTTTCGAGTCGCTGATGACGGCCGACTACAGCCAGATCGAGATGCGGATCATGGCGCACCTGTCCGGCGACGCCGGTCTCATCGAGGCCTTCACGTCAGGTGAGGATCTGCACACCTACGTCGCCAGCAAGGCGTTCAGCCTGCCCATCGACGCTGTCGATCCCGAGCTCCGGCGCCGGATCAAGGCCATGTCCTACGGTCTCGCCTACGGGTTGTCGCCGTACGGACTGGCACAGCAGCTCGGCATCACGCCGGACGAGGCGCGCGAGCAGATGGACACCTACTTCGCGCGGTTCGGCGGCATCCGCGACTACCTCACCGGCGTTGTCGCGCAAGCCCGCATGGACGGCTACACGGAGACCATCCTCGGCCGCCGGCGCTATCTGCCCGACCTCACCAGTGACAACGGGCAGCGCCGGCAGATGGCCGAGCGCATGGCGCTCAACGCCCCGATTCAGGGGAGTGCCGCCGACATCATCAAGGTCGCGATGCTCAACGTGCGCGGCGCGATGGGCGCAGCCGGCATGAAGTCGCGGCTGCTGCTGCAGGTACACGACGAGCTGGTGCTCGAGGTGGCACCGGGGGAGCGCGAGCAGGTCGAAGACCTGGTGCGCCGCGAGATGGCCGGTGCCTACTCCCTCGGCGACGTCCCCATGGACGTCAGCGTCGGCTTCGGAACGAGCTGGGCCGAAGCAGCCCACTGATCCACCGCGTGCCACTTCCGACTTCGGTATCGCCTCTACCAATTTCGCGGCCGGTTGTCGGCGTGTCGTGGTCGGTGCGATACCGAAGTCGGGCGGGTTAGTCGGTGGTCTTGGGGAGGGACGGGGCGACCGTCAGCGCGCCACCTTGGTAGGCGCAGCCGGCGTTCCACAGCAGGAACGAGCCGATGCCGTCGCGTTGGGCGGCAAGGATCTGCGCCTCGACCTGCGGCACGTGGTAGGTGACGCCGAGGGAGAAGTCCTGCAGCCAAGGCATGACCTGCGCGTTGGTGCCGCGCACCTTCTTGAGGAAGTCCTTGAGTGACCGATTGACGATCGCGTACGGCTGCGCGTTGGGGTCGCGTACGCCGTACTCACCCGGGCCCCAGTGCGACGGGTAGACCATCGGCGCGACGTAGTCGACGTACTTCGCCATCGCGCCGATGTCCTGTCCGACCTCCTTCGGGCGCGTCGCCGAGACGCCGAAGACCGCGAGGCCGAGGTAGGCGCCGTTGTCGCGAACCGGTCCGCTGGTGTCGCGGACGAAGTTGGCGACCCCGACGGGTGCGGTCGTCTTCGCGCCGGGGAAGCGCATCGTGCGAAGCGGCCCGTCCGGCCGTCGCACGTAGTCGTACATGACGTCGTCGAACCCGAGCCTTGCTGCCTCCGTGGCCAGCGCGATGTTGTAGGCCTGCACCTGCGGGTTGGCCCAATTGGTGAAGGCAGCGCCGCCGTACTTCGCACTGTTGTAAGGGCCGCCCTTGGGGGACTGCACGACCCAGTCGTGGTGGCCGTGCTTCCAGGCCCACGCCGCGAGCTTCGGATCGCGGAAACAGACGATGCGACCGACGACCCGGACACCCATGGCGTGCATCTGGGCGATCACCTTGCGCGGGTCGTAGAGCACGCGAATGGCATGGATCTGATGGGCGAGCGCGACGCCGGTGTCGAAGTTGACGTAGCCGTCTTCTTCTTTGATGTCGAGCTCGATCGTGTTGATCTTGTGTTCCCGCGCCAGCTTCAGCACCGGGTTGCGCAACACGTTGGCGTTCCAGCCGTATCCGGTCAGGTGCACGCCGCGCATCTGCGGGTGCCGCACCGCGACTGTGACGACATCGGTGGTCGAGTTGCCGGCGGCGTCGACGGCCACGACCGCGAGATGCGCCGGGGGAGCGGGCAGCGTCAGGCTGAAGTGGCCCGCGGACACGGGCACTGCGCGGGTGCCGGCGGTGACC
>Ga0157369_10011246_pt1 | contig 10169 bp, 14 predicted proteins | sample C25metaG_FD_113461 | JGI IMG/M metagenome (GOLD analysis project Ga0157369, IMG submission 113461) | Corn rhizosphere microbial communities from Kellogg Biological Station, Michigan, USA - C2-5 metaG | ecosystem: Host-associated > Plants > Roots > Rhizosphere > Soil | place: USA: Michigan...
CCAGGTCTGGACGGGCGGGACCCAGATCTACCAGGCCACAATCAAGCTGAACGATTATTATTTCAACCAGAGCCGATACAATAACGCCGCGTTCCGCGCGCAGGTGGCATGCCAGGAAATGGGGAACGCGCTTGGCCTGAATGACCTGGACCATGTCTTTACCAATCCCAACCAGGGCACCTGCATGGATTACACCAACGATCCGTCGGGAACGAAGGGAACCAACGGGACCAAGGCCAACACGACCGCGGATGCGACCGATTTCTCGCGGCTGGATGCGATCTACGCGATCAAGGACAGCACGCAGCTGATCTACACCAAGCCGGGCATGTTCGGGAATGCGCTGGCCGTGCCAGCCGCAGTGCCCGAGCCCGCGAGCTGGATGACGATGATCCTGGGCTTCCTGGGGTTGGGCATCAGCCTGCGCCGCCGCCGCATGGCGGCCGTGCCGGCCTGAGCCCGACAGGGGCGTCCCGCTGACCCTGAGCGGCGGGGCGCCCCTTCCGCATCTCGACAGCCGTCGCGCATTGGCGGACAATGCCCCTGGAAACGGGGAAGACGTATGTTGTGGATGCTGATGGCGGCGGCCACGCCGCCGGTATTGATCAAGAACAGCCTGGTCCTGCACGACCGGGACTATCCCACCAAAATGATCGAGGATGGCGACGCGGGCGTGGTGTCCGTCCACCTCTATGTCACAGCCAACGGCAAGGTCGCGGGCTGCAAGACGACCGAAACGAGCGGGTCGCAGGCGCTCGACGCGCTGACTTGCGCCATCGCGACGCGCCGCGCGCGCTTCACGCCGGCGCATGACGTGGGCGGCCAGGCGGTGGCGGGCGATTATTATATTGCGGTCAGCTGGGGCACCAACAGCGACGTGACACCGATCCAGATCCCCATGCAATTGGGGGTGAAAGCGATACCGCCAGGCTATGCACAACCCGCGCAGATGCACGTGCTGTTCGGCGGCGACGGCAAGCCGATGCGCTGCGATACGGCGGCATCGAGCGGCAGTATGGCGGCCGACCGCGTGATTTGCGCAGCGATCACGGTCCAGGCAAATCTGGCACCGTCGCCGAAGAGCGGATCGGACGAACCCGCCGCGGCGATGCGGACCTATGTGGCCACGCTAACCACGGGTGCGCTTACGCCCTGATACGGATCGGCTCGCGGCGCGCCGTCTTACGCGATAGAGCGCCCGCGAACCATCCAAGACGGATCCAAGACCTTGAGCCTGTTGCGTCGTGCCTGCCTGCGCCCGGCCGCCATCATCGTGGCGTTGCTGCTGACCGCCCTGCCGGCAGCGGCAGCGCAGCGGATCTTGTTCGTGGGTAACAGCTTTACCTTTGGCGCCGGATCGGCGGTGCGCTTCTTCCATCCGGAATTGGTCCACGACCTCAACCGCGAGGGCCAGGGCGGGGTGCCGGCCTTGTTCAAGATGTTCGCGCAGCAGGCGGGGCTGGACTGGGACGTGAGCCTGGAGACGGCTGGCGGGCAGGATCTGGCTTTCCACCTCGCCAACAAGAAATCCGAGCTGGCGGGCGCATGGGACACGGTGCTGTTGCAGGATTATTCGACGCTCGACCGGGCAAAGCCCGGCAATGCCAGCGCGCATATCCGCGACACGGGCCGGATGGCGGCCTTTTTCCGGACGGCCAACCCGGGGGTGAAAATCTATCTGGAGACGACATGGCCGCGCGCGGACCAGACCTATCCCGCGAACGGCCATTGGCACGGCAAGCCGATCAAGGCGATGGCGGACGACCTGGCACGCGCCAACGCGCTGGCTCTGCTGAACAACCGCGAGCTGAGCGGCACAGCGCCGGTAGGCGAAGCTTGGCTGCGCGCATTCGACCAGAACGTGGCCGACCCGAACCCCTATGACGGGGTGGCCTATGGCAAGCTCGATCTATGGACCTGGGATCATTATCACGCGAGCGCTTACGGTTATTATCTCGCGGCGCTGGTGATCTTCGGGCGGGTGACGGGGACCGATCCGCGCGCGCTGGGCGAGCGTGAGCGTGCGGCAGAGGAACTGGGCTTCAGCGGACTGACCACGGCCGCGCTGCAGCGGATCGCGGCCGAGGCACTTGTGGGCAAACCGGACGCAGGCGCGGCGCCGCGGACGGGGAACCGCTAACTCATTCAATACGGAAGGCCTGACGGATCAGGCCGAAGCCGATCACGATCAGCGCGAGGCTGACGAGCAGGCGCAGTGCCGACGCGTCGCCGCAAATCGCAACAAGAATTCCGGCGAGGATCGCGCCCACACCATAGGTCGCCAGGCGCGGATCGGTCTGCCTCAGGAGCGGTCGCCGTCCCGCATCGCGCGGCGCCATTTGAGGATCGCGGCGAAGACCGCCGCGACCACCACGATCAGGCGGAAGGCCTTTTCGGAATCATTCTGCGCAGGCGGCAACACGAACAGCACCAACACCGCGATCAGGATCATCGCGATGCCGGTGAGGACCGCCTGTCGGCGTGGGTGTTCCATAAGCATCCCTTCCCTCGCCGCGCAGGTGACGCGGCACCTTAGCCGTTCCGGTGCAACAACCAAGGCTTCAGCCTGGGCGAGGTGGAAAGCGGGTGGGTGAAATATGCAGTGACGGACGGTGCCGGTACGACCGTAACGGCGCGCTATCCGGCGACGGGAACGCTCAGCGTAACCAGGATGAGCTGATCGATTGCGGCTTACTGATCCGCGAAACGCTCCGCCTCATGCGCGCACGGCGCGCAGATGCGATCATGTGCAGGAAGGTATACGCCGCACCGCGAGCAGTGCGACGGATCATGCGCCTTATCGTAGAGCGATTGCGCCCAATTGCGCACCAGGCTGGAAAAGCTTTCCGGCACCAGCGCCACTTCAGGTTCACCCGTACGCGACACGGACTTCATGGTTAATTCCTTCACGCCGCCATTATGCCTGCGCGCCAAGGGCAAAACCATAGATCGGAAGATAGGTGACCGCCCTATCGGGCGATCAGGTTTTATGAGGTTTTTATGGGTCCGAACGAGTTTCTTCCGACATGGGTGCCCCTATGCGGGGCCGCATTGGGCGGTGGCGGAATCGGCGCAGGGCTGCGCCCGATCCTGGATTATTGGAAAGGCCGACAGCGTCAGACCGACGAGGTTGCAATGGGGTTGGTCGAGAAATTGCAGACGCGGATCGATCGGCTGGAGGAAGGCCAGGCAGCCGAGCGAGAATTGTGCGATACCAAGCTTTCGGTACTGCGCCACGAACTACGCAATGTGCAGGGCAATTTCGACGCGCTTCTGCTTGCGATCGAGGTTGCGCCCGAGAAAGCGGCCGAGGTGATCGCCAAGGTCAAAGCGCGGCGCAAGACCGCCTGAATCTCGAACTCAAATCGAAAGATGCAGCCATGTGGACTTGGGACCAGTCCGCCGGGCTGCTGACACGCGCCGGCAAGAGTTGGCGCGGGTACAGCGGCACGGGGCGTGGCAAGAACAATCCGGCCCTGCAAGGGGCGAAAGGCATCGGCCCGATCCCGCAAGGCCGTTGGACGGTCGTGGCGCGGCGCGACAGTCCAAACACCGGCCCTTGCACGCTCATTCTAAGCCCGGATCCGGGCATTCAAACCTTCGGCCGATCCGATTTCCGCATCCATGGCGACAGCATCGCGCATCCCGGCGCCGCCAGCCATGGCTGCATCATCCTGCCGCGCGCCGTGCGCGACGCGATCTGGGCGAGCGGGGACCGCGCGCTGGATGTGATCGCCTGACTTTCCGCCTAGCCGAGGATCGGCGGGCCAAACCCCGAGGAGACTAAGATGACCGATACCAAGAACTGGTGGGAGAGCCGCACCGTGTGGGTGAATGTGGTCGCAACCCTGTTCGCCGTGCTGGGCACGTTCAAGCTGCTGCCCGCCAACATCGACCAGGAAAGCGTGGTGACCGCGATCATGGGCGCGGTCGCGATCGCGAATGTCGTGCTGCGGTTGGTAACGCGCCAGGCAATCGCGTGAGCGATTGAGCAGCCATGTTCGCTAAACTGACGATGTGCGCCGCGGCCGTTCTGGCCGCGGCGCTTTTCGCATATCTGGGGGACCAACTGATCAATGCCTATGGGGCGGCGCGCTATCAGAGCGGGCTGGCCGACGGGCAGTTGAAGCAGATGCCCGGCATCCTCGCGGCCAACCAACAGGCCGCGCGAGCCGGGTTCGATGCACGCGACCGGGTGATCGCGGCCGACCACGTGCGCGACGCAACGCTAAGCCGATTGATCCCGCAAATCCTTTCCGCACAAGACAAGGTGACCACTTATGCTGCGAGCGCTGCCGGCCGGGCTGATTGCCTTGGCCCTGAGCGGGTGCGGGGGATCGAAGCCGATCGCCTCGCCCTCTTTCCTGCCGCCGCCTCCTCCTATCCCACCGGCGGCACGGCCGGATCCCTGCCGGCCGACCCCACTTCTATCGCAGGCGGATCATAGCCTGAGCAGCGCCGATGCCGAACGCGCGATCCGCACCGGCGATGCCGATCTGGCGCACTGCCGGGCGGATCGCGATCGTTATCGCGATGCCTGGCCTCAGGCGGGGCTGAGTCCGGACAAAGCCGGGCTGACAGGCGCCTCCTCGCCACGCGAGTAGGTGCCAACCAGCAGGCCGGCGGCAAGGACGCGGTCCTCAAGTGCGGCTATCAGCTCGTCGCGGCCGGGATTGGGGCCCATCGGCGGGACCTCATTCAGCGCGAAAAGCTGGAAGACATAATCGTGCTTACCATGCCCCGTCGGCGGATCGGGCGGCAGCCAGCCCTCGGTATAGAGGCTGTTGCGGCCGACATCACCGGCGGTCGTGCCCTTGCCGTCGCCGACGATTGCGCCTTCGGCGAGGCGGCGGACAGTAGCGGGGATGTTCCACACGATTGCGCGGACGAAAGGATGCGTCGCGGGAGCGTCCGGATCTTCCACAATTAAGGCAAAGCACGCTGTGCCCACAGGGGGATCGCGCCAGACGAGCGGCGGCGACACGCCCGCGCCATCCGCGGTGAAGCGTTCGGGCAGTCGCGCGCCATAAGCGAAGGCGGGGCTTTCGAGCTCCAGGCTTTCGGGACCGACATTCAGGTCCGGATTGACGATCACCAGCCTGGAATGGCCAGCCCGTACGTTGCGAAGCACGGCACCCAGCCATTGCGGAACATGTTCGAGCATCGGCCGCTCTCCCTTCGTGGGCGAGCATAACGATCGCGGCGACGGGCCGCTCCTAACTTTTCCCCGACGCGAACTTTTGCCTAGATGGGACGTGGTTCAGGCTGAACGGATTATAGCGCGCGCATGAAACGCCGCCCCATCGCCATCGCCCTGACGGTGATCATCGGCCTGCTTGCGCTGGCTGCGCTGGCCGGGTGGATGCTGCGCTTCCGGATCGCCACCGGCATCGTCGACCGCAAACTGGCCGACGCGCATGTGCCCGCATCCTATCGGCTGACCGGGATCGGCCCGTTCCGCGAGCGGATGGAGGACGTTCGGATCGGCGATCCGAACGGACCCGACCTGATCGCGCGCCGCATCGACGTGGCGCTGGATTATAGCTGGAGCGGCCCGGTGGTGCGCGCAATCTCGGTCGATGGAGTGCGGTTGCGCGCGCGGCTCGACCGGAACGGCCTCAGCCTCGGCGCGATTGACCGGCTGATGCCCAAATCGACGGGCGGACAAACCAAATTGCCGGACATTGCGGTGAGTCTGCGCGATGTGCAGGTTGCGCTGGCGACACCCAATGGTGCGATTACGGCCACGATCGAAGGCACCGGCAATCCGCAGATTGACTTCCGAGGAAAAGCACGGATCGAGGCCCCCGCCCTGCGGCTGGCGTCTTGCGCACTGGGCGATGTGAATGCGACGCTGGCGATCACGGTCTCTACGGGAAAACCGCGGGCAGCTGGGCCGGTGCAGATCGCACGAACGGGCTGCCCTGGCGTGATGCTGAGTGCGGGCGGCGCGCAGATTATGTTGTCGTCCGACAAACTATTCGAGAAGGTTGCGCTGCAGGCAACGATCGATGGATTCGGCGGACGCATCGGTCCGGCGCAATTCGCCAAGGTTAGCGGGCCGATCGACGCCACGGGCAAAATCGGCGATCTTGCCGCGACCGCGCGCCTCAACCTGATGTCGCTCGCTTTGCCCGGCGCCGCCCGGCGCGTGGCGCAATCCGGGGCGATGCTGGGGGGGACGCCGGTAGCCCCGACAGGGAAGCGCGCGGCAGACGCCGTGGTGCGGCTGCTATCGAATGCCGATGCCGCGGCCGATCTCACGGCGGTCCTGCATGGCACCCAGGCGGACGTCCATGTGCGGCGGATCGATCTTTCCGACCAGACCGGCGCGCGCATCAATATTATCGAGCGCGGCGGAATCACCTGGGCGGCGCAAGGCTGGAGAGCGGATGCGGACGTGCGAACCGCCGGAGGTTCGCTGCCGGTGACGGCAATCCAGTTACGGCAGGCGGCGCCAGGTGCGCCGCTGACCGGGACCGCACGGCTTTCCGATTATCGAGCCGGCGATGCGCGGTTTGGCATGACACCGCTCCGCTTCGGCTGGGATGGCCGACGCGTGACGTTCGACACGGTAGTGCGGGTCGACGGACCGCTGAACGGTGGGTTCGTACAGGGGCTGACGGCACCCGTCCGCGGTACCGCCACAGCAACGGGCGCACTGACAGTCGATGGGGGCTGCCAGCCGGTGAGTTTCGGGCAACTGCAACTGAACAGCTTTATCTTCGACGGCACGCACCTGTCGGTCTGTGGGCAGCCGATCCTTGCGCGGTCGGGTGGCGCGCTGCGGATCGATGCGCGCAGCGGTCCGATCCGGCTGACCGGGCGCACGCGTGACGGTGCACCGGTGGCTTTGAGCGCGACGCAACTGGGGGTGACCCAGACAGGTTTCACCGCCACCGGTGCTGACGCCGCACTAGGTCCCATAGACCGGCAGACGCATTTCTCGATCGCCGGCCTTGACGGGCGGTTCGGTACGGATGGCCTCGGCGGCAAATTTACAGGCGCCTCGGGCGCGATCGCGCATGTGCCGCTCAATATCGCGGATGCCGCTGGCGACTGGAGCTTCTCGGGTGGGCTGCTGCGCCTCATGGGCGATCTGCGTGTGAGCGACGCGGCGGCCGCGGCACGGTTCAATCCGCTATCGACCAACGACGCCCTGTTCGACCTGAAGAACAATGTGATCCGTGCGACAGCGACGCTGCGCGAACCTGCCAGCAAGATCGCGGTGGCCGAGATCGATGTCATGCATGATCTGTCCATGAGCAGCGGCCACGCGCTGATCGATGTGAAAGACATCACCTTCGCACCGAAAGGGCTCCAGCCGGAGAAACTGACGCCGCTGACCTTGGGCGTGATCGCCAACGTTGCGGGGACCGTGTCGGGCAACGGACAGATCGACTGGGACGCCCGGGGCGTAACCAGCAGCGGCACGTTCGGGACCGACCGGATCGATCTCGCCGCTGCCTTCGGCCCGGTCACCGGGATCAAGGGCCGGATCCATTTCACCGATCTGCTCGGCCTGGTCAGTGCGCCCGATCAGGAGGCCACCATCGCCGAGATCAATCCCGGTGTGCAGGTCGCCAACGGCATGATTCATTATCAACTAACCGGACAGAGCCGGGTGAAGGTGGCCGATGCGACTTGGCCTTTTGCGGGGGGCACGCTGCGGCTTGAGCCGACGACGCTCGATTTCGGCGCCGAGGCAGAGCGGCATCTGACCTTTCGGATCGAGGGGTTGGACGCCGCCGCCTTTGTCCAGCAGCTCGATTTCCCCAACATCGCCGCGACCGGCCGGTTCGACGGCGTGCTGCCGATGATCTTCGACCAGACAGGTGGTCGGATCGAGGCGGGAGAGATCGTCGCGCGCAAGGGGGGCGGGACGCTCGCTTACGTCGGCGAGCTTAGCAACGCACAGCTCGGCACGATGGGCAAGCTCGCCTTCGACGCGCTGAAGGCAATTCGCTATTCCAGTCTCGACATCAGCCTTGACGGGCGGCTCGACGGCGAGATGGTGAGCCGCGTGCGCTTCACCGGGGTGCGCGAGGCGACGCCCGAGCAGAGCCTGATCACCCGACTGATCCGCAACCTGCCCTTCCGCTTCAACATTCAGATCCACGCGCCCTTCCGCGGGCTGGTCGGATCGGCGCGCGCTTATATGGACCCGCGGCTGCTACTCAATCAGGCGCAGCCCCCGCTCCCTTCCCCGCCGGCGAATTCGGCAACGCCGGCTGAACCCTCCATTCAGACCAAGGAAAGCGGAACAGTGCGATGAAGACGCCATGCTTGACGTTGGAGCATATGGGTGCGAGCCCTCTGGCAATGATGAGGTGGCTTATCCCTTGCGTGGGTCTGGCCTTGGGCGGCTGCGTGACGGTGAAGGCGCCGGACAAGCCGATCGAGATCAACCTGAACATCAACGTGAAGCAGGAGGTCGTCGTCAGCCTGAAGAAGGACGCCGAGGACTTCATCGCCAACAATCCGGACCTGTTCCCGAAATGAGCAAGCGCACGCCTTTCCTGATCGCCGCCCTAACCGGGCTTTCGCTGCTGGCCGCGGTGCCGGCCGCCGCGCAGATGGATAGCGAGGTCGAGGCCGCGCTGAACGGGGGGACGGTCGGCGAGCAGGCCGACGGCTATCTGGGCTTCGCGCGCCCGCCTTCGCCCGGGCTGAAGGCCAAGGTCGAGGCGATCAACATCAAGCGCCGCCAGGGCTATACCCAGGTGGCGCAGGCCAAGAACGTGCCGATCGAGGCGTTCGCGGCGTCGATCGGCTGCCATACGCTGGCCGGCCTGAAGCAAGGGCGCGCCTACAATATCGGCGGCGCCTGGGCGGTGAAGGGCGCGGCGCCGATCACCTTGCCGCAGCAGTGCGGGAGCTAAAGCGCTCCTATAGGCGCTTTCCCATCACGATCATCTCCCCGTCTTCATAGCCGAGCGCTTCGTAGAAGCCTTTGACGACATGGTTCTCGGCGCGGATCATCAGGCGGATCACGCGCGCGCCCTGGGCGACGAGCCATTGTTCGGCGGCTTCGACCAGGGACCGGCCGAGGCCCGTGCCGCGCTGGTCGGCGGCGACTGCGACATAATAGAGCCAGCCGCGATGGCCGTCATAGCCGGCGAGGACCGTGCCGATGACCCGCCCCTCATCACGCGCGGCGAGGATGGTCGAGGTCGGGCAGGCGAGCGCGGCGGCGATGTCCGTGTGCGGATCGTTCCAGGCGCGGACGAGGCCGGCTTCCTCCCAGAGGGCGGCGGCGGCATCGGCTTCCGATATGTCGAGATGCGATATATCCATGGCGTTCGAATTAGGCGCGCTTGAGCCGTGAGGCCAGAGCCCAGCCGCGGCGTGGATCCCGGCCTTCGCCGGGATGACGGTGGAAGATGGGTATCCGCATTGCGTCATCCCAGCCGGGCCAGCGCGGCGCGGAGGCGGTCGGCCTCGGCGGCCTTGGCGTCATGGTCCTCGCGGGCCTTGGCGACCGCTTCGGGCTTGGCGCGTTCGACGAAGCTGGGGTTGGCGAGGCGGCCGGCGAGGCTGTCGCGTTCCTTCTCGGCGGCTTCGGCGCCCTTGGCCAGGCGGGCGCGTTCGGCGTCGAGATCGATCACGCCTTCCAGCGGCAAAGCGAAGGTCGCTTCGTCGACCACGACCTGCGCCGCGCCCTTGCCGGCGAAGGGTGCGAGCTGGATCGAGTCCAGCCGGGCGAGGCGCGAGAGAACGCCGTGCTGGCGATCAAGGCGGGCGGCGGTTTCGGCCGAAGCGTCGGCCACGAACAGATTGAGGCGCGCGCCCGGAGGCACGTTGAGTTCGCTGCGCGCGGCGCGGATCTCGCTCACCAGCTTGATCAGCCATTCGACTTCGGCGGAGGCGTCCGGATCGATCGCGCGGGCATCGGGCGTCGGCCAGTGGCCTACGATCAGGTCGCCTTCGCGATCGGCCAGCGCGTGCCACAGCTCTTCGGTGATGAAGGGCATGAAGGGGTGGAGCATGGCGAGAATCTGATCGAGGACCCAGCCGGCGACGGCGCGGGTTTCCTGGGCTTCGGGGCTGTCCGATGCGGGACCCGAGTCCCCTCCCCCGACCCCTCCCGCAGGCGGGAGGGGAGAGAGAACCGGTTTGATCAGTTCGAGGTACCAGTCGCAGAAGCTGGCCCAGACGAAGTGGTAGAC
>Ga0157369_10011247_pt1 | contig 10169 bp, 10 predicted proteins | sample C25metaG_FD_113461 | JGI IMG/M metagenome (GOLD analysis project Ga0157369, IMG submission 113461) | Corn rhizosphere microbial communities from Kellogg Biological Station, Michigan, USA - C2-5 metaG | ecosystem: Host-associated > Plants > Roots > Rhizosphere > Soil | place: USA: Michigan...
ATAATTACAGTAAATCAATGTGTCATATATAAAATCAAGAGACCAAATCAGGTACAAAACACCGGGTATAGCTCCGTTGCGATCAGTTACCTACTGGCAGACGCTGCATGCCTGTATTCAAAAGACAGTAAATACGTTCGAACCATTTTAAATTCCACTGAAATCGTTGCCACTGCATAATCTGAAGCAACTCTGGAAACCATGTCGTGGATACCGTCCAGCTTTAGCCTTCAACGCGACTCTAACCAGTTAGCACGCATGTTGCCCTTATGTAGCGCCCCAAGTTAGAGGTTTCCCGTTTCGGTTTTCTGACTCTTGAACCGGTAACCTGTCGTGATATTCTTGCAGCCTGAGCGAGCTGGATTTTGATGTACTGGAAAACCTGACGGCAATTCGATAAACTTCACTGGTGTGAAAACCCTGTGGTGAGGCGTTTTCATTGCTACAACTCTGAATTATGAACTTATCTCAAATCAGCGTGCTGACCTGATCTGATGTCTTGTGGTGAGACGGAAGGTTAAGGGAGAAAGGATTAATTCATGCTTTTCGTCTGTACATGCGAGCGGGCGGAAAGAACAACGAATTCATGGATGGGGCGTGTCCGAAGACGCCCGGGAGCAGGCGAAGGTGATTTGACCGGAGCCTGAATGCAAAAACCCCCCGAAATCTGTTTAGCAACTTGGCGGAAGCAGCAGATATCAGGGGGTCCAAAAGCAGGCGCGTTGCCTGTGAAGGATTATAACGCATGCACCACATAAAACAACACACGGCCGCCATAAGAAAAGGCCGGCGTGAATGACAATTTAAAACCATGCGACGACCGTCGCCACCGTGGTTCCCATTCCACGGCCTGTAAATGCCCGGTACCACAGTATGTGCGTCCGGCACACTACAAAGCCCTCAGCAAAGAGCATGGCCGCGCCCTGCGCAACCTGATGACGCGGGACAAAATGACCGGAGAATGGGTTATACGACGCCGGGTTTCTGCCGATCCCCTCTTCACCTTCCTGCGACCGCAGACCGGACGCAAGCGGGGATTTTATCCTGAGCGCCGGAACCTGTTTGATGCGCTGTTCATCCTGTTCATGAATAAGGTCGATCTGGCCACCGGCATCGTGACCATCAATACCACAAAGCTGGCGGAAGAGCTGAGTCCGAGAGATGAACAGGGCAACATTATTCCTGAGGAGGCGGTCACCGTCTCTCGTGTTTCACGCCTCATCACCGCTCTGGTGCCGTTCGGTGTCATCGAGGAACCGGAGTCTGAGTGGGATATCGTTAATAACTGCCGGTTCCCGAAACACATCATCATCACCGACGCCGGCTGGCGTCTCACCGGTGTGGATATGGACAAACTCCGGGCCGAACAGGATGCACGCCGGGCCGCCATTCAGGACGGCCAGCTGGCACCGGGCGAAACCCTGAGCCTGAAAGCTGCACGCCGTCGCTGGTACGAACGCTGCCGGCACCAGACCATCCTGTCGCGCAGAACGCGCGCCCTCGAGGGCAAGCAACGCAAAAAACTCGCGGCGCTGCCCTTTGACGAGCGCAAGCGGCAGGTGTCCGAGGACCTGATGCGTAGCATGAAAGGTCAGACCGGCCATATGACACATCAGCAGTTCGAGAAGCTGGTCTGGTCGCAGCTTTATCAGCTGGAGCTGGTCAGCCTGGAGCCGCCGGGCACGTCGCCCCCTCACTAGCACTCCTTTTTTAAACCTCCGCTTTGCTGCGGAGGTTTTCGCACGTCTGTCATAAATTTCCGGTTAAATATCACACAACACACACGCCTCTCCCGCTGCCGGCATGCCTCACACGGGCGTGCTGTGGCCATCATTTTCTTTTACCCACAAATTTTCGCAAACAGGGTAAAGGCCTTTCCTGCAAACCCTCTCAGGAAACGCGCAATATATTCAGGACTTCGTCCTTACTTATATTCATAAAAGATGCACCTTATTCACTGGATAAAAACGGTGGATAACGGGGAAAACGTAAAGATGCCTTCGCTTGCAGCAGCCTCACGGCTGCGCCGCTCAGAAATGAGCTTCCCCCCACCGCATGCGGCGGGTCCCGTCAGTGCAAGAACCCGGCCACCATGCGGCCATTCAGCCCCTGAAAAGCCGCGCCGCCCCGGGCCGCAGGCCCGGAACAGTGCCGCTTTTAAAGGGGATGATGTAACTAAGGTTCTGAGTTGCTGCACGTAGTGTTGCGGTGAGTATGGGGTAACACGCTCGTAAGCGCCCTCACGGGACGCTAACGCGGAGATACGCCCCGTCTTCGGCAAAGCCTCGACGTGACCACTCCGACCGCGCACAGGACGTTCTGTGTCGCTTTTAGCGGGTTTTGGCTTAGCAGGGATGAGGGGGTTGATAGCCACAGGCTATTACGTTGCCGGCTTCGCCGGGCGCTCCGGCGGATGCAGGAACGGCGTCCTCTTAAGCCTTATTTCCGCCGGCATGTGCCTGCGGCACATTCAGGGTCGCGCTGCGCACTGCTCGCACTCCTGTTTATGCCTGTCACTTATAGAGCCATTTCCCGGATCTGACTGAAGAGACCAGCATGTCGATGGTTAACGGGATTTCCTGTCCGCGCCGGCGGGGATAATAAACACTGAGATCGACATCATCAGGATTCAGGCCGAATTCACTGAACAGCGTCACCAGTAGCTCGGCGGTGTCTTCCGGATCCATTTTCAGTGTTATGTTGAGGGAGGTTTCGCCAGTAAGCTCAGGTGCCCGGCGTGTCAGCCAGCTCCGGCCGCACCAGGGCTTTATTAATTCATAAATCCGCTGCTCGGTGGTATCTACCATAACTTGTCATCCCCGCGCGCTATCGCGTTATAAACCGTAATGGTGTTAAACATAATCTCTGACACATCTCTGGCCAGAATTATCCAGCCAACCACAGGAATGGCGCGTCCGACAAAGGTGCCTATTTTACGGGTCATGTGCAGTCTGAGCGTGAACGGGGGGAGACCGACAAGGGTGGGCAGTTTTATACCTAGCGGGAATTTCCTGTTTCCAAACACTTTACGGGCGGCTTTCGAGGCCCGGGAGGTCCCTTCAAGCGCGTCAGCCGGTTTTGTTCGCGTGGTAATGTTGCGCCTTCCACTGAGCACCGCCACTATCGCCCCGAAGTCATCCACGTCCAGCTGCTCGGCGAACTGCTCACAAAAAATCATGAATAAAAGACCGCTGGCCGTCAGGTTTGACCTGCCTGCGTAGAAGTACGTCCCGTTTAACTCTTCAGTGGTGTCCATAAAGTGCGTCCATGAATGAATACGTTGTACGGTGTGTATTCAGTGCACATTCATCATATGCGTATGTTTAAGGGCACCACATATACTCCGGAGATTTTCAGATTTTTCCCTGCAGGCAAACCTGACTGCTTTTAACAGGACTTACTGCAGCCAGAGCCAGCTGATCACTGCAAGAATGAAGAGATGTCCTGCATAAGCCATGTAGAAGAACATTGCAGGCATGAATCGCCGTTCGAGACCGCCTGTCATTGTGCGTACCAGACCGACAGCGGCGGCCGGCAGAAGACACGTGGGCAGGATGGACAGTACCACCACCACTGCCGGTGCCTGCGTGACATGCTGACTGTTGATCACTAGGAGCGCGACGATCGCCATCATTGCAGCCACTCCGGACAGGCGTCCCTGTGGTGAATGCAGGAACGTTGCCAGCGAGACGGCCAGAACCAGCCCGGACAGACCGTAACTGGCGAAAGACAGCGGCCAGACCATCAGGCCCAGCAACACCAGACCGGCAGCCAGACCGCGCATCCGGAAGCGGTGATACCACGCCAGCAGTTGCGTCGCGCCGGCGAACACGAACAGAATGTTGAGGGCATACCACGGGTCGTGCCCGGCAAAGGCGAAGGAAAAGACCGGCTGCGTGACGATTGCCCACAACCACATCCTGTTTGCCCGCGTCTGGAGCCGGTGCGGATTGTGAAGCACGTTGCGCGCCCAGATGAGCACAAACAGGGGAAAGGCCATCCGTCCCAGCGCATAAAGCTCCGGCTGCAGGTGTGGCAGCAGCAGTGTGTTGGTGTGATCGGCCAGCATGGCCAGCAGGGCGAGCACTTTCAGCCAGTCCGCCGCTGCGGGGCTTAAGTTCAGTCCGGACCTGACCTGTTCCGGTAATGCCTGTATTTTCGCACTCAGTGTGTGCATGATATTTATCCCGTGATGAATCAGGCTGGCAGGCACGGATAATATAATCCTGTGCCCACCGCCAGAATGCTTTGCCTTTATAAGGCGGAACAGACGCACCGGACTTCTCCAGTATTTTACGGGCAACGGATTCTGGCTTATCCCGCAGTATTAACATGGCCTTCATTTTATCTTTGTTATCAACTGCCGCTCTCAGTAACCAGAAACTATTCATAATGCACTATATAGAAAATTAATAATAACTGTTTTCGGCATTTAACTTAAAAACTTTATTATTAATTACTACGTATACAGGGAGTTGCGACAAATCAGGCAATATGCTTAACAACTTAACTGTCGGGCTGGGGATAATTTTTAGTTAATCGGGGTTAATAATTGTTCGCGCATTTGTGATGGCACTGAATATATTACACTACCGGATCGTTCACAGGTGAAATGAGTATGCTGCCCTGGTTTCGTGGATTACCAACACCCGCAGCCACAGGATGCCAGCTGAATGCTGTCTCAGGCAGGGCGGCACCGGCAATAATATGTTCTGCCTTCCCGGCTGACGTCCCGGCATGAAGCCATTCCAGCGCAGCGTCTGCACCGAGCACGACAGGCCGGCGATCGTGAACGTCGAGCAGGCCTTCGTCAGTGGCGGCGGTGAGAATGACAAACCCTTCCGCGCCGTGGTCAGCGTCAAAAGGGGCATGACCCAGTGCAGCCATAAATAATGGTCTGGAATCCCTGCGGTAGATGAAGTAAGGCTGTTTACGGGAACCGGCTTTTTTCCACTCATACCAGCCATCCGCAGGCACAATGGCGCGCCCGTTATGCCAGAGTTTGCTGAACATTTTACCGCTGGCCGCCGTTTCGCTGCGGGCGTTAATCAGGGGGGCTTTTGTCCACCATTCCGGACTGTAGCCCCACAGAACCGGATCGAGAGCGAAGTTCCCTTCGCGCTCACTCAGTATCAGAACACGGGTACCCGGTGCCACGTTGTAGCGGTCAAGTGGCTGAGGATCATACGCTATGGTTTCCCCGTTTATACCGAGTGCCTGCAGGTATTCATCCCTGCAGCTGAACTGCGCAAACCGGCCGCACATGAATTACCTTCTCGAATCTATGTTTCAAAAATACTTTCTATTATAGATAAAAATGACACGATAATTAACCAGTAAAAAAATCATTTTTCATAGATGAGAATAAAACATTTCAAAGCCATATCGTGCCTTTGATTTGACGCACTCGACATTAACATTCTAATGAGAACTACTCTTCAAAAAACCGAAAAGCAACTGTCATACCATCTATGAGAGGATTAACCAATACTATTTCCAGATGGGTTTTACCATCATTTTTGAACTCAATAGCCATGCCTAACATGATAACTTCCTTTAATATGGGGGCAGTTTGGATATAGAGAATTATTGTACTTTAAGCGCATTATATAACTACCTCGCTCTGTAAGTGATTGATTTCGTCTCAATGGTCATCGCTTTTAAATTATCGCCGTAGTGAGGTTATCCGATTAGAAAAAATCAACGGGAAACGGCGTATAGCGCGGGAGTACACCCAATTGCGACAATATCACCTGTTCAAAAAATAGGCTTTCTGTACAATATTGTCCGTTTCCCAAGCTGACCCCTTGTACGTCAACCAACGAGAATCATTAAATCCCTGCTTTGCTGCGCTGCACCACAGCAGCATGATATTCATGCCACTGTAGGCTGTCCTTGTGCTGAAACTTGAGGGGATACCTGACTGAATGCCGTTACGCTACCACGAGCACGCCCAGGGCTTAACACTCAATTCCAGAGCCTCAATTACAGTGTCTGTCACGGCCAGGTAAATGTCTGGTCTTGCTTTTGAAAGTTTCGTTTTTGAGGAGCTTGACTGCTTCAGCGAGGATACGCTGGTCGCCGGTGCGGATTTAGGGACGGTTGTCTGGGTATGCAGGTTCATAGTCATGGTAGTTTCTTCGCCAGTGGGATTTTCGCCTTCGTATCGCCTGACGGTTCGCTTTTCCGGAGTCGTTCTGTTCAGCAAGGGCTCACAGCGTTCATATACCCTTGCGGAACAGGTTGTGACGGATAACGATTACCGGTAGCTGATACGAAAGAGAAGGTTACGCAGGAGAATATGACGCCTGGAATACCTGGACTTACCGCCCCTTAAGCTGAAACGATGAAATTCTGTATATACAAAGAAAGCTAAACAGCATGAGATGCCCATCTTCACAGGATTGACAGATTTTTTTTTGTATATACAATGAATGCTATGTTCACCACATAAGCAGGGGCGCGATGGCAATAAAAATCAGTGATGAAATTTTGAAAAAGCTAAGGGATAAGCATCAAGTTACAGCTCGAGAAGTCGATGAGTGTTTCTTGAACATGACGGGTAATCCGCTGAAGGATGATCGAGATAAGCATAAAACAAACCCGCCAACAATGTGGTTCATAGCGGAGACGAACAAAAAAAGGCTGCTGAAAATTTGTTACATAATTATTGATGGCAATGTGCACATCAAATCAGCATTCGAACCGAATGAACATGAACTAAGAATATACAGAAAGTACTCATAGTTCAGACACATATCAGCAAAGCATAGTTAGAAGCTTTACAAGGGTGGAAGGCTCTTGTAAAGCTTTTCAAACCCCAAAGCATTAACACACTAATAATATTATAAATTAACTATTTAATAATTAAGTGTTCAACAAGGTTAGGATACGAGGTACACCATGAGCAGAGACATCGCCAAATCGTTAATTAGCGACGCCGAAAAATGGGATAATCGAGAATTAGGAGCTTCTGAGGATCACGTTCAGGTTGCATCAGAAGCTGATATAACAGCCTTAAACGATGCATTATCGCTGCAAGCAATATCAATTCGGTTACAAAAGACTTTAATCGGCGATCTTAAGGCTATCGCTGATCAGTATGGTATTGGCTATCAACCAATGATCAGGGATCTTCTTCAACGTTTTGTTCTTTCAGAGAAAAAACAGCATATTCAGAGACAATTGGAATCGCTGAAAATGCAGGAACAAAAACATCAACAAGAGGACACAGTTCCAGTTGATGAGTTTATTCAAAGCATCAGAAAGCAAGCATAGATTCCGACCTATCTAAGACCTTTCGCTCCTCAGCAGGCATTCCTTTTAAGCCATTGCTGAGGAGATAATTTTCACAAACATCTTCCTATTCAACATATAACACCTTTTAAACACACCTCCGTATCGATGTTCGTCCTCTGGCATGGGCCGCACTCATGAAGTCGTCTGCTCTACGCCGGTGTCATTCCACACAATCCCCGTGGCCAGCTGCTCCGCAGCATCACGGCCTACATACCCGGCCAGCCAGGCCAGCGCCCTATCCTGCCCGCGTGTGACCCCGCTTCTGAACACGAACCTTGCTGCCACCTCATTATCACCAAGCAGCCACCGCAGGCGCGCTGTCCACGGCTCGGCAGTGTCCCTGGCAGGAGAAAACACAATCTCCGCCAGCTGTTCGCGGTTGCAGTACAGCTGTCGCCGTTCCAGTTCATCCAGCAGGCTGTTCAGCTCATGGCGGGAATATTCTTCCTCGTTAGGGTCCGCTTGGAAAACGGAAAATATCCTACGTTAAGCCTGTTTTTTAAGCAGGAATGACAGGCAGTTTTGAGTGAACAGCGGACGCTGGGGTTCTTTATAAAAATTCGGTTTGTGTTGTTTTGCATTAGTTTAGAGACGAAAAATATTGCGTCGGTGATTTACCCAGCGCTTTTCTGAACATCGTAATAAATGCGCTGACCGAATCATATCCCAGCGTTCCGGCTACGCGCTGCACGGACTGACCTTCAGCCAGATGGCTCAGGGCAATCATCAAATGCAGTTGCTGACGCCAGCGACCAAAGCTCATTCCTGTCGCCTCTTTTATCAGCCTGGCCAGCGATCGTTCGCTGGTGACCAGATGTGCAGCCCACTGCTTTAACGTTCGCCGATCATCAGGCTCATTAAAAAGTGCCTCCGCCATATTCCGGATTTTAGGATGATCGGATACGGGAAGATGGAGCGCTTCAACCGGCACATCCGGAATATGCTCCAGCAGCACCGCTGCGAGCCTGGCAGTTTTACTGTCAGGAGAATAAGCCTGTCCCTGTTCTGCCAGATACAGAACAAGCTCGCGGACCAGAGAAGTAATCGCCAGGGTACAACAGATTTCCGGCATCGCTGCCGCGCCGGGTTCGATAAACAGAAAGCAGGTATCTGCATTCTTCGTGACCCGGCAACTGTGGGGGATTTCACCCGGAACCCAGACAGCATGTCCGGGTGGAACAAGCCACAGCGCATCCTCAACCTCACAGCTCACTGCACCGCGCAAAGAGATAATAAGTTGTCCCTTACGGTGAGCGTGCGGACTCTGACCTGCATACTCGCCTGACGATGATACATGCAGCGCGATAGCAGCCTGACTGAAAGCATCGGAATTAAACTCATCCGGTGAGGTCACCGGTTTTTTATTAAGTGGCATGATTTAGTTATATATTGTCAGGTTATCTATATTCTGTAACTCATGCGTCCTTTAAAGTCTTTCTTTTTACCAGAGAAAGCAAAATTTATGTCCCACACTACGAACAAGTGGTCTTCAATCATACTTGTGACCGGCATCCTTTTTATAGCTATCAACCTGCGTGTTCCTTTTACCGCTATCGCACCCGTTTTAGAGTCTATTCGCCATGATTTTGGGCTAAGTATTACTGCCGTTGGGTTGCTTAACTCGCTGCCTTTACTGGCATTTGCCGCCTTTTCACCGCTGAGCGCATCCATCTCACACAAGTACGGTCTTGAACGCACCCTTTTTGGTGCCCTGGCCGTGATTTCAGCTGGCATCCTGCTTCGCTCCACAGGCAGTGTCTGGGCGCTTTATGGCGGAACCATATTGATAGGTATCGGGATTGCCCTCGGCAATGTCCTGTTGCCTGGCCTTATCAAACGCGACTTTTCTGGCAACGTGGCTTCCGTGACGGGGGCATATTCCATCACCATGGGCGCGGCTGGTGCTATTGGTTCAGCCGTTGTCATTCCTCTGACGCAGAACTGGGGCTGGAACATCGCGTTAGCCATGTTGGTTATTGCACCGCTGCTTGCGTTGCTTTTATGGTTGCCCCAGTTAAAGATGAAGCATCAGTTGCCAGCAGCGGGTGAGAAAACAACGGCGACCGTCGCGGTCTGGCGCTCGCCTCTGGCATGGCAGGTCACCTTGTTTATGGGCCTGAATGCGATGCCGTTTTATGTTGCTGTCGGCTGGCTGCCCGCCATTCTAACGGACAGTGGACTCTCCTCAGCCCAGGCCGGTGAAGTACACGGCATTCTTCAGCTGACCACCGCCATCCCCGGCCTGATTCTGGCCGCCACGCTGCGTCGCCTCAACGATCAGAAAGCAGCCGCTGCCGGCGTCAGCCTGTTAACCGCTGCGTCCTTTATCGGCATCATGTACCTGCCGAATCTGGCGATGCTGTGGGCTGCTCTTCTCGGCTTCAGCTCGGGTGCCAGTATGATGCTGGGCCTGACCTTCATCGGACTTCGTACCAAAAATGCCGGTGACGCCGCCGCGCTGTCAGGCATGGCGCAGAGCGTCGGTTATCTGATGGCGGCGATGGGTCCGCTGCTGCTGGGCAAAGTACAGGAGTTGTCCGGAGGCTGGACATTGCCATTACTGATGACCGCAGCAATCGCGATCGCAGGTGCCTGCACCGGAATGGCTGCCGGACGAAATGCGCATCTGGAACCTGTACAGCAGACGGGCTGAATTGGCTGGCACCACAGGGGAACGATCGGTTCCTCTGCTGTGGATGCTGTCCATTATCGTTCTGAAGCGTACTCTTGCTCTCAAGACCATCTCTTACCGGGAAGGCCGTTTCTCACCTGCGACATCGTTGAAAAGTTCGCCGACCCAGTCAGCAAAAGCACGCACGGCGGGAGAGAGAAAACGCTGATGCGGATAGAGCATCGTCACCGGCACGGAA
>Ga0157369_10011250_pt1 | contig 10167 bp, 10 predicted proteins | sample C25metaG_FD_113461 | JGI IMG/M metagenome (GOLD analysis project Ga0157369, IMG submission 113461) | Corn rhizosphere microbial communities from Kellogg Biological Station, Michigan, USA - C2-5 metaG | ecosystem: Host-associated > Plants > Roots > Rhizosphere > Soil | place: USA: Michigan...
AAAGCTTATGAAGATGCGGAAATACTTTCGCAATGGATGGGAACACAGGTCTTAAAACTCGAAAGCAGGAAGCACGGCAACTACCAGTTTGAAACAACAGATAAAAACGGGAATAAAGTTTTTGGCGCGTCCGGGGTGATACATGAATTTATTCCCAACAGGAAAATTACCCGCACATTTGAAATGGACAATTCGCCTTATGGTGTTCAATTGGAAGTGTATGAATTTGAAAAAGTTTCGGACGAAACCAGCCAGCTCAATATGCACGTCATTTATGAATCGGTTAAGCAAAGAGACGAGGTGTTGAAATTGCCCTTTAAATATGGTATCAATATGGCGCACAACCGGCTGGAAGAAGTTGTAAACAAATTAAAATAACAGCAATGAAGAAGAGGAATAAAATTATTTATTGGATAGCTACCATTTGGCTGGCGTTAGGAATGACAGTAACCGGTTTCGGGCAATTAATAAAAATGAAAGAAGGGCAGGGCGGCACAGAAATGATCACCCATTTGGGATACCCGGTTTATTTATTAATGATCCTGGGAGCGTGGAAAATTGTAGGAGTTGTTGTGTTGCTCGTTCCGGGAATTCCGTTGATCAAAGAGTGGGCTTATGCCGGATTCTTCTTTATCATGACAGGTGCTTTTTTATCTCATCTTGCCATGCAAGATCCGGTGGTCGAATTATTTCCATCTTTATTACTTTTGATACTAACAATACTATCGTGGTATTTCAGGCCGGCGGGCAGGAGAGTGGTTTTGGCGAATTAGAAAAAGTGATCACAAAGATAAAAGCATTCAACAATGAATAATGATAAGAAAAAATCATCGCCGGAAATTTATGCAGGGTTATTAAAAATTTTAGAAGCGCGCTTCCGCGAAAACAGCAGCCGGCACAAAGGTTTGGAGTGGGATAAAGTTTTGACAAAACTTCAAGCGAATCCGGAAAAACTGGATTCGCTCGACCAAATGGAAGAGACCGGCGGAGAGCCTGATGTGATTGAATTTGATAAGAAAACCGGTGAATATATTTTTTATGATTGTGCCGCAGAAAGCCCGAAAGGCCGCAGGAGTCTTTGCTACGACCATGAAGCGCTTGAAAAAAGAAAAGAGCATAAACCCGTAGATAGTGCAGTGAATATGGCTTCAGAAATGGGGATTGAAATTTTAGACGAGGACGAATATCGCCGTTTGCAGCAATTAGGCCAGTTTGATTTAAAAACTTCAAGTTGGATAAAAACGCCTGAAGCGATCAGAAAGCTTGGCGGGGCGCTCTTTTGCGACCGCAGATACGATCATGTTTTTACCTGCCACAACGGGGCCGATTCGTATTATGCTGCAAGGGGATTCCGCGGGTCGGTGCGGGTGTAACTTTTTTTAAAACAAAAAATTTTTATGAATAACACAAATCCAAAAGCTGATTTTTATTTTGATAAGAATACAAAGTGGCAAAAAGAAATTAAGCAATTGAGAAAGCTCGTTCTTGATTGCGGATTAAATGAAGAATTGAAATGGGGCTGCCCTTGCTACACGTTTGAAAAAAAGAACATTGTTTTGATCCATGTTTTTAAAGAATATTGTGCTCTTCTTTTTTTTAAAGGCTCATTACTAAAAGACCCGGAAAATATTTTAATTCAGCAAACCGAAAATGTACAGGCAGCGAGGCAGGCGCGATTTACTTCAGTAAAGGAAATTACAAAAACTGAAAAATCTCTGAAAGCCTGTATTTACGAAGCCATCGAAGTGGAAAAAGCCGGATTGAAAGTGCCTTTAAAGAAAACCCGGGAATTTGATATGCCCGAAGAATTTGAAAAAAAATTAAGAAAAAATCCTGAATTGAAAAGGGCTTTTAAAGCGTTGACGCCGGGTCGTCAAAGAGGATATCTTCTTTATTTTTCTTCTGCCAAACAATCTAAAACCCGCGAAGCGAGGATTGAAAAATATACCGGTCGTATAATGGATGGCCAAGGTCTTACTGATTAATCGTTATAAATTGTATTGACAGTGAAGCAGCAAATAAAGGGATTTTTATTTTGCATTTCGACTAAATGAAGCGCGTCTGTAAAATAACTGCAGCTACAATAAGGTCTGCCAGAGAAATATAGCTTTTCGTTGTTGTATTTCCTTGTTTTCTTCCGGATCATCTGAACTATACCAATCTTTAAAGCGATCTTTAATTATAGTAGTAAGATCATTAAGTGAAATACTTTTCTTTGATTCAATGGGCTTGATAGAAGCTGCATCAACGCCATTGACCATCACTTTGGTTGCTATCCATGAAGTAAATAATCTTGGAACCGTGATGCCCATTATGGTTCCGGGCAATCCATGAAATGTGGCAGGGCCGCCCGGCAAGGTAATTTCTTCTGTATAAAATGCAAACACATAAACGCTATCAAGCATCACCGCATAAGCCTTGCGGCAGTTGAAACCTGCAATCTCCCTGTTTTCATTCACTAATTTCCATTTCAATTTTGGGATACTATCGGCTATTGTCAGAATGCTACCTTCCACATTTTTTTGCATTGAGTATTTGCCGGTAGCATAATTAAAAAAATATTTTTCCTCATCTTCTCCCTGCAACATGAAATCGGGTAATTTCGGCGCTCCCCAATGATCAAATTTATAAATGCTCTGATCTTTGTCAAAAGTGAGCGTAAAATATCCTGTCTTAAATCTCGGCAATTTATCTTTCAACATTTCTTCCCAATTGTTATTGCCCATTGTTTTCTTTATGTCGGCCTTCACTTCATATTCAATGCTGCCTTTGCCGATAAAAATCTGTGAGTGCGCTGTGGCAAGAAAGAAAGAAAGCATCACAGATAAAAATATTTTCATTTTCATAAAAGAGGTTATTAATATTATTTAGAGCTTTTATTTTTAAAATTCCATGTAAAGCCGAGCATAAAATATCTCTTTAGCCTGTCGTTGATTTGTTGCGTATAAGTGTTCCCATAAAAATTCCGGTCAATGCCTACGTTTTGATTCAGGATATCTCTCACTAAAAAGTAAGCAGTGAATTCATCGTTTTTAAAAGTGCGCTGAAGACGCGCATTCCAGATGTGGGTTTTTAAATCCTGGTCAGAGGCAATTGTTTTTTCCCTGTAGAAGTAATTATAGTCGGTGTTAATGGACCAAACCTTTTTATAATAAACCGTTCCGTAAAATGATAAGATATTCGTATAGTATTGAATTTTTTTATTGTTTTGAGTAGTCACGTTGCTATTATAATTTACTTCATCGCTTACTGACAGATCATATTTTTTCTCTTTCGATTTTGAAATGTAAACGCTCATGCCAGGGGATACGGTTTTAGAAAAACTTTTCTCATTATTAATTACGCTCGCATATCTTCTAATATTAATCTCAGGCGAAAAATTAAAACGCGTATCAATTTTTTTCGCTTTAAAGCCAAAGCCGCCGTAAAAATTGATGGAATAATTTCCATTTACATTAATCGGTTGCGAAATTGTTTTTCCTGAATCAAGATTAATAATGCTATTGGTGGTAATTGCATTTTGAGTAACATTTGCGTACACTGATTGATAAGTATACATGTCTTTCAGAAAATTATAATCCTGGTGATATATTCTAAAATTATTTACAAATGATGGCTTCAAATCAGGATTGCCAATTACCTGGTTAAAATAATCTGTATTATTTCTTAAAGGTTGCAACTGGTTGACTGTAGGCTGATTGCTGTAGCCGTTGTAAAAAAGCCTGACGCTGTGGTTTGGCTTATAAGTGTAAGTCGCATTGGCAGAAGGGTAGAAGTTAGTGTAATTCCTGAGGTAATCTTTGTTGAAAGTAACATCTTTTAAATCAAAATGAGTGAAGCCAAAACCTGAACCAATATTGAACTTTAATTTTTTATTGCCAAAATTGATTCTTGCCGAAGGAATATTTTGAATAATATTTTGTTTAAAATCATTTGATAAAGAATCCACCAGGTAATCATATTTGCCCGAAGCGTCCTGGTAGCTGTAGGTAATTTGGTTATTTTTCCCAAAATTATAAGTCACCTGGTATTTTAATTCCAGTGACAGTTCTTTGGTAAGCGGCTCTGTGTAAGTGATTCCGGCAGATAATGTTTGGGTAGCCTGTTCATAATTTTTTTGCTGGTTAAGGCTTTGCCTGCCCGAGAGATTTCCATCCAGGTAAGCCTGGTTGGATGATTGCAACAATGTGTTTCCATTATTATCAAGCGAATACCAGTTGCCGGTAACGGACAAGGTGCGCCGTTCTTTTTTGAACTTATGTTTAAAAACGATATTCCCTGAAAGGCCCTGTTTATCGCTATTGGTGCCCAAATTACGATCGCTGGTATTTTTTAATGTGCCATTATTGCCGGTTGTTTCCGAATGCAAAATATCATTGCCTTCGGTGTGATAAAAATTGGCGTTGGCGATTATTTTTATCGAATTAAACGAATCAAGCTTTGTATCCAATACGCCATGCGTTTTAAAGTTATAGCGGTTTACATTATTATTATCAGTTGAGTTCACATTTAAAACGGAATCGCCGATTTGCGTTTGTGTAAAAGTGATTTTATTATTCGTATACTGCTGACTGTTATACTTGGGTGAAAGGCTCAAATTGTATTCATCATTCCATTTGTTGCTGTATTGCAGGCCTGCATTTACGTTGGTCATATAACCATTCCTGGCATCCACGTACGGCTCATCATCGTTTGAGCCGGTGTAACTAAAACTTAGATCACCGTTATCCGTTATATCCAAAGAATAATTATCATTCCCGCCATATTTTTGCTCATCTTCCCAGCTAAGGCCATCCTGGCCGGTGTTGCCGTTCAAAAGAAAAGCCGATAACTTTCTTTTTCCCTTAAAGGAACCAAACATAAGATTGGAATTATAGCGGTTGTCGATATGTTTTTCAGGGCCCGCCGCCAGATCTACCTTTCCAAAATAGCCCGTCTTTTTATTTTCCTTCAGCTTTAGATTAATGGTTTTTTGCGTTTTGCCATCATCAATGCCCGTGAATTCCGATTCTTCACTTTTTTTATCGAATACCTGCACTTCCTTTACTGCATCTGCACGGATGTTTTTTACCGCCATGCCCGGATCATCTCCGAAAAATTCTTCTCCGTCTACTAAAACCTTTTGAACGGTTTCGCCCATCGCTTTTATGTTGCCATCTTTATCCACCTGTATTCCCGGTAATTTCTTAAGCAGCTCTTCTACATTGGCATTGGCGCTTACTTTAAAGCTGTCTGCGGTATATACTGTTGTATCTCCACGGATTTTTAACGGTGAACCCGTCTTTACAATTACAGCCTGCAACAGCTCTGCCTTCGACATGAGCAAGGTGGTGGGGAGCGAGATATTGGTTTGTGCATCTATATCAGAGAGCAGGTCAGCATATTTTGGCTGGGAAGTCATTAAAATATATTTCCCCGGTATTACATTTTTTAACTCATATTTTCCGTTAGCATCTGTTCGCGTGAAAGCATACAAAAAAGAATCTTTTGGTGTGAGCAAAGCCACTACGGCTTCGCTTACCGGTTTATTTTCATGCTCATCCATTACCTGTCCTGAAATAGTAATTGCCTGGGAAAATGATACGTTACTTATAAAAGTAACGAGGAGAGCGATGTATAATTTTTTCATGAAATCATTTGAAATGATGGGGAATCAGATTATAAAAGTCATGCATTTGAATTTTGCGTTTGTGATTTATAACTTAAAATTTAGTTAAACCTTTGTGTTTCTTTTTAGATGCGACAAGTTACATTTTCCATAATCCTGCTTTTGAAAGATTTCAATGAGTGGTAATTATCTCGTGACGAAAGAGGTGCCTGAAAGCAGTGAAACGGCAAATAATGGTAATTTATATTTTAAGAGATATCAAAGAATTTCTTTTAGTTCTGATAAGTATTCATCAAAAAAAATTCCATAAGGCCAACTAATATTTTTGTAACAGGAAAATTATTTCCCCTGTTCCGTAGGAACATTTCATGGGTAGGAATGGTGTATAATATTGGATCTCGTTCCGCAGGAACGTTTTGTGCTAAATAAGCTCTTTGAAAATAGAAGAGCGCAATTCAAAATAACACATTCATTTAGTTTAACAGGATCAGTAAACGGGCAAATGATCCTGTTTTTTATTTTGAGAATGTAGAGATAAGACATGCCTTGTCTCTACTATGTATTGAATACCTCTTTATATTTGTCAATAACGTATTTTAAAATGTTTTCAAAAATACTTTTTAAAAAAATCTCTGCAGAAATGAACGTCACAAAAGTTTTAATTACGGTTTTAATGCTATTGGGATTTCAATGTTCCAATGCAGTGGCTCAATCCAAATCCCCTGTCATTATTAATGCAGGCAAACCCATTGCAGAAGTGCATTCTACGATGTGGGGCGTCTTTTTTGAAGACATTAACTTTGGCGCAGACGGAGGAATTTATGCAGAGATGATTAAGAATCGTTCATTTGAATTTTCTATGCCGCTCACGGGTTGGAAGATTGAGCAAAATAAATTTATTGAAGGCGCTGTGCTGGTGCTTAATCGCCAGGATGGCAATACACGCAATCCTCGTTTCGTAAGAATATCTAAGGAAAATGCTGAAGAGTCACTGAGCCTTACCAATGAAGGTTTTCGGGGGATGGGCATCAAAAAAAATTTACGGTATGATTTTTCTGTTTTGTGCAGGATACAAACACCTGGTTTAAAGCTAAATCTTCAGTTATTAGATTCTTCCGGAAAGGTGATTGGAAGCGCTGATTTACTCGCCTCAGGTAAAGTGGGTGAATGGAAAAAAGAAGCTGCCAGTTTTAATGCAACCGAAACTGCATTAAAGGGAAAATTCAGAATACTTTTTGAAGGCGCAGGCGTTGCTGATTTGGATATGATTTCATTGTTTCCTTCCGATACCTGGAAAAGCAGACCGGGCGGCATGAGAGCGGATATGATTCAATTGCTGGCGGATATGAAACCGGGCTTTATCCGTTTCCCCGGGGGATGCATTGTAGAAGGCCGCGACCTGGCAAACCGCTATCAATGGAAAAATACGATTGGACCAATTGATGAAAGGCATTTGATTATCAACGGCTGGAATACTGAATTTCAGCATCGGTTCACACCGGATTATTTTCAAACATTCGGGCTGGGCTTTTATGAATACTTTCAACTGGCAGAAGACATTGGAGCAGAGCCATTGCCTATTTTAAATTGTGGAATGGCCTGCCAGTTTAACACGGCTGAATCTGTAGCATTGAACGAGCTTGATCCGTATGTGCAGGATGCCTTAGACCTGATTGAATTTGCTAACGGCGATGCACACACGAAATGGGGAAAAGTCCGCGCTTCATTAGGCCACCCCGCTCCATTCAATTTAAAAATGATGGGCATAGGAAATGAAAACTGGGGCCCGCAATACATTGACCGTTTGAAAATATTTTTTAACGCCATCAAACTGAAATACCCTGATTTTAAGCTGGTGGTAAGCGCAGGTACAGATCCCGATGGAGAGCGTTTTGATTATCTTAATACTGAAGAAAGAAAAATGGGCGCTGATATTATTGATGAGCATTATTACCGCCGCCCTGAATGGTTTCTGCAAAACGCTTCCCGTTATGATGATTATCCGCGCACCGAATCAAAAGTTTTTGCGGGCGAATATGCGGCACAAAGTGATCGTACGGTAAGTGTGAACAATAAAAATAATATGGCCACCGCTATATCAGAAGCTGCTTTTATGACGGGCCTTGAAAGAAATGCCGCAGTAGTAAATATGGCTTCCTATGCGCCCTTGTTTGCACATGAAGATGCCTGGCAATGGAAGCCGGATTTGATTTGGGTAAATAATCTGCAATCTTATGGCACGACTGATTATTATGTGCAGAAACTTTTTTCGACCAACAGGGGAACTCATGTGGTGAATGCATTACGAGATGGAAAAGCGCTAACGGGGCAGGACAGTTTGTATGTTTCTTCAGTGATTGATACCAATACCAATGAACTAATCATCAAGGTAGTAAACGCATCGGGCAAAGCGCAAAGCAATTTGTTTAAATTAGAAGGTAAAAAATTTGCATCAAAAGGTACGATTACAACGCTGCAAAGCGATAATCCGGAAGCTGAAAATTCATTTGAAAACCCCTTGAATGTTTCACCTAAAAATGCCGAGGTTGCCATAAAAAAGAATCAAATACAATTTAATTCTGCGCCCTGGTCTTTGTCAGTTATCAAAGTAAAAATGTAAGCTTATTTGAATTAAATACCGGTTAACATTTTTTATCGTCAGCAGCAAGAGGTATATTAATCCTCCCGGGCTGTTTAATATTTTGATGTGTTGCAATTAATGATGCATTCAATTCATTTATATTTCTTTTCTTATTTCTCGGAATAAGATTCTCTGTTCCGTAGGAACATTTTGTGGGCATAAATAGGTACAAGGTAGCAGTTCGTTCCGTAGAAACGTTTTATGCAATTTGTCTTTTTTTCAACAAAAATTAAGTTTGTAATTTACCTGGTGATTGACAAGAAGGGTAAAATAATTATCCCATTATCTTTTAGAGGCAAGGGCGAAAGGCAATAGGCAAAGAGACAAAATTTAGTCCCTTAGTTTCTGAAATATTTTTCTCCAAAATCATTTACCTGTTTTTCAAAACGGGTAGGAGGCAGTCCCGTAAAGCGTTTAAAGTCTTTTATAAAATGCGATTGATCATAATACATGTCATAAAAATCATGTTTTAAAAATGGATTACTGGCGGCATTCATAAATGTTTTAAAACATTCTTTGAATCGTATAATTGAACACAGATTTTTGGCGCTTACGCCCAGGTTATTATTAAATTTTAGGTTTAGCCACCGGCTGCTGTAACCTGTTTTCTTTTCTAACTCTTTGATGGATATTTTTCCTTTTGATGCAATAATTTTTTCAATGGCATCTTTCCACTGCTTTCAAAAAGCCACATTTTATCAATGTATTTCTTCAGCAGAAAATGAGGTTCAATATGCCTGAATTGCAGATGCATTTTAATTATTAGAAAAAATTCTCCAATTTATTCAGTGGGTTCCCATAATTCAATTTTGTTTCCCTCTATATCCATGATGTGCACAAATTTTCCGTAATCATAAGTTTCAATTTTGTCAACAATGGTCACGCCTTCTTTTTTCAAATCTTCCACCAGCGATTCTAAATTGGCCACTCTGAAATTTATCATAAAATCTTTCTTTGACGGCTCAAAGTATTTGGTAGCCTGGGCGAAAGGCGCCCATTGGGTGCTTCCTTTTTTGGTTGAATCAGATTCTTCCCTCCATTCAAACGAGGCGCCATATTCATTGGTGTTTAGCCCGAGATGGGTTTTATACCACTCGTTCATTTTTTTGGGATCATCGCATTTAAAGAAGATTCCGCCAATTCCAGTTACCTTTTTCATATTTTGGTTGTCATTTTTTGTGGTGAGTGTTTTGAGCGAAAAGCCAAGACAAAAAGTTGCCGCGCATACAAGCGCTAATCTAAATGGATGCTTCATGGTATTAAAATCAATTTTAAAACGATATCAATATTTGCAGGTAAAATAAAAAAAGAAACTATTTTTTGCTTTACTGCAATTTGTTTTTAAAAAACAAATAATTGTTGCTAATAATCCATGCCAATTCAACCGGTGACTTTACTCAGCTTCTTAAGATTTTCTCCATCGGTTTTCCTTTTGCGAGTTCATCCACCAGCTTGTCTAAATAACGAACTTGCTGCATCAGCTTATTTTCTATTTCTTCTACCCGGTACCCACAAATAGCGCCTTTTATTTTTGAAGCGTTAGGATTTATTTGCGGAGCCTGGGAAAAGAAATCCTGATAATGAGTTTTGTTGTCTAAAATTTTCTGCAAAGCAGCTTCATCATACCCGGTAAGCCAAAAAATAATTTCATCAACTTCTTTTTGCGTACGGCCCTTTCTTTCTGCTTTTTTTACCAAAAGCGGATAGACTGTCGCAAAAGCCATTTTATAAACCCTTGTGTTATCTCTCATCATTTTTAAAATTTATAGGATTATGCATAACAGTGCAAATTCAATCCAGGTTTGCCCCACAAGCCTTAGCTCGTTTAAATTTACGCTATTTGCTTTATTCTGAAATATATAATAGCTGTATCAAGACTGTATCCGTGTTATATCTAATTTTAAAAGATAATATAAGC
>Ga0157369_10011251_pt1 | contig 10167 bp, 8 predicted proteins | sample C25metaG_FD_113461 | JGI IMG/M metagenome (GOLD analysis project Ga0157369, IMG submission 113461) | Corn rhizosphere microbial communities from Kellogg Biological Station, Michigan, USA - C2-5 metaG | ecosystem: Host-associated > Plants > Roots > Rhizosphere > Soil | place: USA: Michigan...
CAATGCCGGCATCACGCCGGTAGTGCGTGAGTTCGGGTCGCTCGGCTGCAGCGGCGACCTCGCGCCGCTCGCGCATGTCGCCCTCACGTTGATGGGCGAAGGGGAGCGAGCTCCGTCGCTCGTCGAAGCCGGCATCACGCCGGTCGAGCTCAGCGAGAAGGAAGGGCTCGCGCTCATCAACGGCACTGAAGGCATGCTCGGCATGCTCGTGCTCGCCCTCCACGACCTGCGCCGGCTCGTGACGACCGCAGACATCGCTGCTGCGATGAGCGTCGAGGCGTTGCTCGGCACCGACCGCGTGTTCGCCGACGATCTGCAACAGCTGCGCCCGCAGCCGGGTCAGGCGATCTCGGCCGCGAACATGCGCGCCGTCCTCGACGGGTCGGGCATCGTCGCCTCGCACTCGGGCCCCGACGATCCGCGAGTCCAAGACGCCTACTCGTTGCGGTGCGCGCCGCAAGTCGCCGGCGCGATGCGCGACACGATCGAGCACGCCGCGCGCGTCGCGTCGTACGAACTCGCCGCCGCGATCGACAACCCCGTGGTGCTGCCCGACGGGCGGGTCGAGTCAAACGGCAACTTCCACGGCGCCCCGCTCGGTTACGTGCTCGATTTCCTCGCGATCGCCGCAGCCGATCTCGCGTCGATTTCGGAGCGGCGCACCGACCGGATGCTCGATCGCAACCGCTCGCACGGGTTGCCGCCGTTCCTCGCCGCCGAGCCCGGCGTGGACAGCGGCCACATGATCGCGCAGTACACGCAGGCCGGGGTCGTCAGCGAGCTCAAGCGGCTGGCGGTGCCGTCGAGCGTCGACTCGATCCCGTCGTCGGCGATGCAGGAAGACCACGTCTCGATGGGCTGGAGCGCGGGCCGCAAGCTGCGCCGATCCGTCGACGGCCTGACCCGGGTGGTCGCCATCGAGTTGCTGACCGCGGCGCGCGCCCTGGAGTTCCGGGCGCCGCTGCAGCCGAGCCCGGCGAGCGCAGCCGCGGTCGCCGCGCTGCGCGACAGCGGCGCCGACGGCCCCGGCCCGGACCGCTATCTCGCGCCCGAGATCGAAGCCGCGGTCACCGCCGTGCGCGACGGCGAACTGCGCGCCGCCGTCGAGGCCGTCACTGGAAAGATGCAGTGATGAGCACCGCACGCGTCGTTCGCGCTCCGCGCGGCCCGGAACGTAGCGCGCACACGTGGAGCGCCGAGGGCGCGCTGCGCATGTTGCACAACAACCTCGACCCGGAGGTCGCCGAACGTCCCGAAGACCTCGTCGTCTACGGCGGCAATGGCAAGGCCGCGCGTGATTGGCGCAGCTTCGACGCCATCGTCGAGACGTTGCGCACGATGGGTCCGGAAGACACGCTGCTGGTGCAGAGCGGCAAGCCGGTCGGCGTTCTGCGCACGCACGATCTCGCGCCGCGGGTGCTGATCGCCAACTCGAATCTCGTGCCGAAGTGGGCGACGCCGGAACACTTCCGCGAGCTGGAAGCGCTCGGCCTGACGATGTACGGCCAGATGACCGCCGGATCGTGGATTTACATTGGCACCCAAGGGATTTTGCAGGGCACTTACGCGACGTTCGGCGAGGTCGCCAACCAGCATTTCGGCGGCAGCCTCGCCGGCCGGTGGGTGCTCACCGCGGGCCTCGGCGGGATGGGCGGCGCGCAACCGCTTGCCGTGACCGGCAACGGCGGCGCGGCGTTGTGTGTCGAGGTCGATCCACGGCGGGCGCAACGCCGGCTCGATCACGGTTACCTCGACGAGATCGCCGACTCGCTCGACGACGGGCTCGACCGGGTGCAGCGCGCGGCGACCGAGGGACGCGCGCTGTCGGTGGGCGTCGTCGCGAACGCCGCCGACGTTTTTCCCGAGCTGGTCCGCCGCGGCGTGGCGCCCGACGTCGTCACCGATCAGACGAGCGCGCACGACGCGCTCAACGGCTATGTGCCCAACGGCATGACGCTCGACGAGGCGATCGAGTTGCGGGCCGCGAAACCGAGCGAGTACGTCGAGCGCGCGGGCGCGGCGATGGCGCTGCATTGCCAAGCGATGCTCGACTTCCAAGCCGCCGGATCGATCGTGTTCGACTACGGCAACGGGTTGCGCGGGCAGGCGAAGGACGCCGGCGTCGCCAACGCGTTCGACTACCCGGGCTTCGTCGTCGCCTACATCCGGCCGTTGTTCGCGCGCGGCGCCGGGCCGTTCCGCTGGGCTTGCCTGTCCGGCGACGACGCCGACCTCGCCGCGACCGACGACGCCGTGCTCGCCGCGTTTCCCGACGACGATCCGCTCCAACGCTGGGTCCGGTTCGCCCGCGCGAAGGTCAAGGGCCAGGGGCTCCCGTCGCGCATCTGCTGGCTGGGTTACGGCGAACGGCACGTCGCCGGTCTCGCGTTCGACGACCTCGTCGCGCGCGGGGTGTTGCGCGCGCCGGTCGCGATCGGCCGCGACCACCTCGACGCCGGCTCGGTCGCGTCGCCCGAACGCGAGACCGAAGGCATGCGCGACGGGTCCGACGCGATCGCCGACTGGCCGCTGCTCAACGCCCTCGTCAACACCGCGTCCGGCGCCTCGTGGGTGTCCATTCACCACGGCGGCGGCGTCGGCATCGGCAAGTCGATCCACGCCGGTCTCGTCGTCGTCGCGGAGGGCACCGACCTGTCCCGGCGCCGGCTCGAGCTCGTGCTCACCAACGACCCCGCGACGGGTGTGATCCGGCACGCCGACGCCGGCTACGAGATCGCGCTCGACACCGCGCGCGACGTCGGCGTCCGGATGCCGCTCGAACCGTCGACCCGGCCGCCGTCGTGGCAGGCGTGATCCCGATCGAACGCCACAATCCCCGCGCGTGAGCGACCTCGTCGTACGGCGGATCGGCCGGCTCACGACCTGGGCGCAGCCGGTGCTGACCGACGCCGCGCTCGTCATCCAAGACGGCCACGTCGCGTGGGTCGGCCCTGATCGCGAGTTGCCGGCCGATCTCGACGCGATGCCCGAGCTCGACGCCGGGGGAGCAGCTGTGCTGCCCGGGCTGGTCGACTGCCACACGCACGCCGTCTGGGCCGGCAGCCGGCTCGACGACTTCGTCGGCCGGCTGTCCGGAGCGCCGTACTCGCCCGCCGGGATCCACTCCACCGTCGCCGCGACTCGCGCGGCGTCGTACGACGAACTGCGCACGTTCGCCCAACGCCGGCTGACGACGATGCTCGCCAACGGCACGACGACCGTCGAGGTGAAGTCGGGCTACGGGCTGACGGTCGACGACGAGCTGAAGTCGCTCGACGTCGCGGCCGCGCTGCACGGGCCGGCGGTGACGACGACCTACCTTGGCGCGCACGTCGTCCCACCCGACCGGGATCGCGGCGACTATGTCGACGAGGTGATCCAGACGCTGCCGGCCGCGAGGGAGCGCGGGGCGCAATGGTGCGACGTGTTCTGCGACGAGGGCGCCTTCACCGTCGACGAAGCTCGGCTGATCCTCACCGAAGCGAGAGCACACGGCTTTGGTTTGCGCATCCACGCCGAGCAGATGACCCATACCGGCGCGGCTGCGCTCGCCGCCGAGCTTGGCTGCGCCAGCGCCGATCATCTCGACCACGTCACTGCCGCCGACGCGAAGGCGATGGCGGCCGCGGGCGTCGTCGCCGTGCTGGTGCCGGTCGCGAGCCTCTACACCCGCAGTGGCCGGTGGGACCACGCGAGGACGCTCGCGGCGGCCGGTTGCAATCTTGCTGTTGCGACCGACTGCAATCCCGGTACTTCATGGTGTGAGTCGTTGCCGTACGCCATGCAGATCGCGTGCCTCGAGATGGGGCTGGCGGTCGAGACCGTCCTACGCGCGGCGACGCTCGGCGGCGCGAAAGCCTTGCGCCGCGACGACATCGGCCACCTCGGCGTCGGCGCGCGCGGCGATCTGGTCGTCCTCGACGCCGCTCATGAAGCCGACTTACTGGCGCATTTGGGCGTCAACAGCATCAGCCGGACGATCGTGGGCGGATCGCCGAACGGCTGATATCCAGCCGTCGAAAAGGCTCAAGAACCAGCCCGGTTCGCCGATGCGGGTAACCAGCACGACGGACGAAAGTCAAACCAATCAAGCGAGACCGTGAGTGAGGGAGGCCGGCGATGAAGCAGATCCAGATCCAGCGCCCGAAGCCGACACCCGCGCCGGCGCCGCTCGACCTGCGTACGCCGTCCGGCCGCCGCCTGCCGTTCTGACGAACCGCGCGGCTTAGATCTCCGGCTCGCTCCAGAGCAGCAGCGCCAACTCCGCTTCGACGTCGACGAAGTCGCCTTCGCTGCCCGTCGGCACGACCGCGTAGGTCTTGGTCAAAAACTCCACGAGCTGCGACAGCGGCGCTTCGAACATCGCCCGCCCGGACGGGCTGGACAGCGAGATGCACACGACCGGCCGGCCGCCGCTGTGCGACGGCCACACCTGCACGTCGCCTTCACCGACCGGGTGCGTGACTCCGTCGGTGAGCAGCCCGCGCGCGAACGTCCACTCCACGACGTCGGGGCCGCCGGTGTGGAACGCGACCCGCACGGCGTACGGGTCGGCGAGGTCGTAGGCGAGGTCGGCGACGACAGGCAGCGACGGGCTGCCCGGCACGACAAGCCGGAGCTCGAGCTCTGCAGTCACAGTGTCGGGTCGCGTGCTCATCGCGGTCGCGGTTCCTTCGGTCGCCGGTTTGCGTCTTACCGTCGGCGTACCCCGCCGGGGGGTGCGGTCTAACGTGCTCAGGGCCGGAAGCTCCGGGCATTTTCTCCGCGCGGACTCTTCCATCCTGGTGGTTTCACGACGCTGAGGCAATCGGCCGGTCGGGGGTACGTCCGTTTGCCCGGTAGAGTTGGCCCCGCTTCGCGGGCGATTGGCTCAGTGGTAGAGCGCCTCGTTCACACCGAGGAGGTCACTGGTTCGAACCCAGTATCGCCCACTCTGCGACGAGTGTCCGTTCTCAGCGGCCGACGCCGGCGACGACGAGCATCAGCACGCACGCGACGAGAGCGGTCAGCAGCATCAAGCCGTTGTCGTCGCGCCGCAGCCACGCTTCGAATCGGATCCGCGTCTCGGCCCACGTCACCGCGACGTTCTCCCGCCGGCCCGGCCCGCCCGCGGCAGTCTCGCCGTCGGTTCGCTCGGTCCACGCCGAGTCGAGGGGGCCGCCCGGGATGGGCGCGCTGCGCACCGGCACGATCGGCATCGCCGTCCAGGTCGGGGCGTCGGCAGTCGCCGTGGGCGTCCGGTCGCGAGCGGGCTCGGCCGGCTCCGTGAAGATCTCGTTGAGCGGCAGCACGCCGGTCGCCTCGGCAGTGGCGGCGGGCGGCTCGGGCTCCGCCGTGTCGATCCACCCGGTGCCGGTCTCCGTGACCTGCGGGACGGTCTCGGTGACCTCCGGCTCGGGCTGGTCGGCCTGGTGTCCGCGGAGCGGGTCCAGTGAGCCGGGCAGGGGCGCCGCCGGCGGCTGCGCATTGCGCACCCGCTGGGTCGGCTCGTCGTACCGGCTCATCGCGGCCTCCTCGATCGCTCGTTTCGGGCTCTACCCACCCAAACCACAACCCACCCGTTGGGTGGCTTCTCGATAACCTCGCGACATGGCCGACCTCCGCCTCACCGTCGACGGATCGCCGCACGTTGTCGCGGCGGGCACGCCGATCGGCGACGTCTTTCGCGATCTCGCCGTTTCCGACGCCATCGCCGCGCGCGGTCCCGATGGCGCGCTGCGCGACCTCGCCTGGACGCCCGACGACGGTGACGTCGTCGAGTCGGTGCCGTTAGCGAGCCCGGAGGGGCTGTCGATCGTCCGGCACTCGACCGCGCACGTTCTTGCCCAAGCGGTGCAGCGGCACTTCCCGTCGGCGAGGCTCGGCATCGGCCCGCCGATCGACAACGGCTTCTATTACGACTTCGACGTCGACCGGCCGTTTACGCCGGAAGACCTGGAGCTGCTCGAAGCGACGATGCGCGAGATCGTCGCCGAGGGCCAGCGGTTCTCCCGTCGCGTCGTCACCGACGACGAGGCGCGCAGCGAACTGGCGGCGGAGCCCTACAAGCTCGAGCTGATCGGGCTCAAGGGCGGCTCGGCCGACGCGGCCGAGGGCGCCGACGTCGAGGTCGGCGGCGCCGAGCTCACGATCTACGACAACCTGCACCCGGACGGATCGCTGGCGTGGAAGGACCTGTGCCGCGGCCCGCACGTTCCGGTGACGTCCGACATCCCCGCGTTCCGGCTGATGCGCTCGGCCGCGGCTTACTGGCGCGGCAGCGAGAAGAATCCGCAGCTACAACGGATCTATGGCACCGCCTGGCACACCAGCGAGGCGTTGGAAGCGCACCTCGAATTCCTCGCCGAGGCGGAGAAGCGCGACCACCGCAAGCTCGGCGTCGAGCTCGACCTGTTCAGCTTTCCCGACGAGCTGGGCTCCGGTCTCGCCGTGTTCCACCCGAAGGGCGGCGTGCTCCGGCGCGAGATGGAGTCGTACTCGCGGCACCGGCACCAAGAGTCCGGCTACGAGTTCGTGAACACCCCGCACATCAGCAAGGAAGGGTTGTTCCACACCTCCGGGCACTTGCCCTATTACGCCGACGGGATGTTCCCGCCGATGGAGTTCGACGGCGCGAATTACTACCTCAAGGCGATGAACTGCCCGATGCACAACCTGATCTTCCGGTCGCGCGGCCGGTCGTATCGCGAGTTGCCGTTGCGGCTGTTCGAGTTCGGCTCGGTCTATCGCTACGAGAAGTCCGGCGTCGTGCATGGCTTGACCCGCGTGCGCGGCATGACCCAGGACGACTCGCACATCTACTGCACCAAGGAACAGATGCCGGGCGAGCTGACGTCGCTGCTCGACTTCGTGCTCGGGTTGCTGCGCGACTTCGGTCTCGACGACTTCTATCTCGAGCTGTCGACGCGCGACGAGTCGGACAAGTTCGTCGGCGAGATGGCCGAGTGGGAAGAGGCGACCGCGGCGCTGGAGTCGGCGGCGCACGCCTCCGGCCTCACCCTCGTGCCGGATCCCGGCGGCGCGGCGTACTACGGGCCGAAGATCTCGGTGCAGGCGCGCGACGCGATCGGCCGCACCTGGCAGATGTCCACGATTCAGGTCGACTTCCAGCAACCCAAGCGGTTCGAGCTGGCCTATCAAGGCGCCGACGGGCAGCGACACCAGCCGGTGATGATCCACCGCGCGCTGTTCGGCTCGATCGAGCGATTCATCGGCGTGCTCACCGAGCATTACGCCGGCGCCTTCCCGGCCTGGCTCGCGCCGGTGCAGGCGACTTGCATCCCGATCCGATCCGAGAACCTGGAGTACCTGTACGACGTCGCGAAGCGGTTGCGCGGGATCGGCATCCGGGTCGAGGTCGACGACAGCGACGAGCGGATGCAGAAGAAGATCCTGCGCGCGCAACAGCACAAGGTTCCCTTCATGCTCGTGGCCGGCCCCCGCGACGTCGAAGCCGGCGCGTTGTCGTTGCGTTACCGCAACGGAGTCGAGCGGCGCGGCGTCCCCGTCGACGACGTCATCACCGAGATCGACCGCGTCATCGCCAATCGCCTCGTCGATTCGCACGCGCTCAATCCGGAGACGTTGGTCGAATGACGGACGAGCAATTCGGGGCCGGCGTGCCGGATGGCTGGCAGCGCCTCTGGATGCCGGAGCGCATGGCGTACTTGCGCGGCGAAGGCCGCGACGGTGGCTGCGCGTTCTGCCGGATCGCGTCGATGGACGACGACGCCGCGGCGCTGATCGTCGCCCGCGGCCAGCACGTCTACGTCGTACTGAATCTGTATCCGTACAACTCCGGCCACGTGATGGTCGTGCCCTACCGGCACGTCCCGTCGTACCTCGACTTGCACGCCGACGAGACGGCGGAATTGGGCGAGTTCACGAAGTCGGCGATGCGCACGTTGACCGCGGCGTCCGGCGCGCAAGGCTTCAACATCGGCATGAACCAAGGCTCAGTCGCCGGCGCCGGCATCGCCGAGCACTTGCATCAGCACATCGTGCCGCGCTGGGGCGGCGACGCGAACTTCATGCCGATCATCGGCCGGACGAAAGTGCTCCCGCAGCTGCTGAAAGACACTCGCGAGTTGCTCGCCGACGCCTGGCCCGGCTAGCTAGCCTCTCCGCGATCATTCACTAGTTGGGCTTATCGGAGCGCCAGGAGCCCAACTAGCGCATGATCGTCGCTGCATCGCGATCACTGACAAGCTGACCGCATCACATTGCGATCGCGCTTAGCTCTGCCTCAATTCGAGTTAAGTGATCGATGACTTCCCTCGCGGATACCGCAAATTCGGCTCTTGCCGCCTCTTGATCATTGAAAGCCCACCGCGAGACCTGCTCAGCTAACGCGCCCTTGTGGCGCATCCGCTCGCGTCTGTCCTCGATCGCGAGAGCAGCCTTGACGTCTTCGGTGAACCGGTCGGGGTAGTAGTTCTCGAAGACCGGCTGCGTGAGCTTCTCGAACCTTGACTCCGGCCAGCTCTTGAAGCCGGCGCGCAGGCGAGCTAGCGCTTGTTCCCCTGCCTGATCGCCGTCCACAAGCACCCAAGCCCGCGGGACGTTTTGGTCGATTAGACGGGCGAAGACCGTCATGCGATGGAGATCGGTTGCAGTCGCGGGTATGTCGCCCGCGCCGCGGCCACCCACGGTCTGCACACAGGCGAGCCGAGGCACAAAAAGCGGGATGAGCACTTCGCGAATGATTCGTTCGGCCGAGCTCTCCTCCAAGATCAGCCACGCCGTGGGTACGACTGTTTCGTATCCCAGTTCGTTCAGCGCGTCGAGCCTGTCGAGCTGATCATTCAGTTGAACGTAGGTGCTCGTCGGCAGGGTTTCGCCGTCGACGAGTTGTGTGCGGTATACCAACGCTTCTGGGTGAGATCCCAGGTGCCGGAGAACGACGTCGCTGTGGGTCGACACAAGGAACTGATGGCTGTCTGCGTTCTCGAGGATGACGTCCAGCAGTGCTCGTAGCGCCTTGGGATGAAGATCATTCTCGGGTTCTTCGATGAGGAAAGCGCGCGCTCCGGGGCTCGCGAGTTCGGACAGCATCGTCAAGGCGCTGCTGATTCCCTCTCCCATCCGTTCCAGGCTGATGCCTTCTGCACTGCTAATAGGTAGGCCCGGTTGCTGTCCTTGCTCAGTCAGGTATGTGGCGACACGGACGCCTAACACGCGCTCAAGGAGCGTTCGGTAAAGGCGTCCCTCCGGATGCTCGCCGGAGGTCAAGGCAGCGATTCGAGAAGTGAGATTGTTGTCGGTGGACTCGACGGACTGTGCATATCCGGTCTGGACCTGATGGCCGTACCGCATCGCCTTGCGTCGCGCGAGAACCGGGACAAGCAGGTGGTCTGGACGTTGGCTCGACAGTTGGCTGATGTTGTTTTGCGCGAGCGGGGCTTTGTTGTCGAAGCCGAACGTCACTTGAAGTGTCGACCTCGTACGATTCCAACCTACGTAGAGTTGGACGTCATCGCGTAACCGGGCATCCGCTTGCAGCAGTCTGTTGATGCTTTCGGGCCGAGGATGCGCCAAGTCGACGTCTACTCGCATGTCTGGAGACCGCAGACGAGGATCTCCGGCTGGGTCGAACCCGGATCCGGATTGAAGGAGGTAGATGGCTCGTAGGAGAGCGCTCTTGCCGGAATTGTTGCGACCGATTAGCAGCGTGATGTCGCCCAGCGGCAGAACACCCGAATCAGCGATCGAACGGTAACCGGCCACGCGAACGGACTTGAAGATCACCATTCCCGTTGAATCCCCTGAGAAGGAGCCACGCCATGTTCTTGCGGGCGCATGACATCGAACTGAGCGCTTAGCGTGCGGTGTTCCACGTTCGGCGCTTCAGTGGGCCGATGTCGCCTTTGACTCGGCCAGGACCTTTTGCGCGATGTTGGTCGGCATCGGCTCGTGCCGGACATACGACCGGGTGAACGTGCCGGTGCCGTGTGACAGCGAACGCAAGTCGATCGCGTAGCGCGTCACCTCGATCTCGGGCACTTCGGCGCGCACCAGCGTCCGGCCCCCCGACCCGACGGGCTCAGTGCCGGTGACCCGGCCGCGGCGGGTCGACAGGTCGGACATCACCGCGCCGACGTAGTCGTCGGCGACCAGCACCGAGACGTCGAGCACCGGCTCGAGCAGCAACACCTGCGTCTTCTCGGC
>Ga0157369_10011253_pt1 | contig 10166 bp, 6 predicted proteins | sample C25metaG_FD_113461 | JGI IMG/M metagenome (GOLD analysis project Ga0157369, IMG submission 113461) | Corn rhizosphere microbial communities from Kellogg Biological Station, Michigan, USA - C2-5 metaG | ecosystem: Host-associated > Plants > Roots > Rhizosphere > Soil | place: USA: Michigan...
AGCAGTGTGGTGAGCATTTTGATGGTTGTAGTCTTCCCCGCCCCGTTAGGGCCGAGGAAAGCGAAGATCTCGCCCGCCGCAACATCGAAAGAGACATCGTTAACGGCAGTGAACGAGCCAAAGGTTTTTACAAGGTTTTGCACCCTGATCATGTGAAATGACCTCCGGGATCAGATTCAATACTGAACGGTTTAGTTCAGTATGTCAAGCCAAGGGTCCGCGTGTGCGCTCTGAGGCTGCTGCGGCGGCTAGTTAGCCTTAGGTCCCATTTGGATAGCCACTGCGTTAAAACAAGGGCAATGACTATGAGTACCGGAGCAGTCATGTGCGCAACAGTGGAGCCAACAGTGCTGATGCCCGCCTCGGGCCCCAGAAGCAATCCCGTCCACAACCACACATCGCTTCGGAGCAGATTGGGGAAACTTTTTGCTCGGGAAAGGCACAGTGACCATTGTCTGCGTGCGACCTCTGACGCGCGACTGCACGAGATTTCCTGGTTCGAAACCATAATGTTGACCCGATTTAAGGAGCCCCGAAATACCCGAAGTGACGTTGTCACCCCGACATTATTGCCATGCGAAGCAGCCGTATTGCAGCCCGAGCAATCTAACTAGTCAGACGTAAGTAGAGCTGCAAAAATTTGGCCAATCCGCGACGAACCTGTAACGATTTGATCGTTGGCCACGGGCCTTTGTGCGAATGCTGTTTAACTTTGATTTCTGCCGGATTGTTCTCTTGGTTATAGATTCGCTGCACAATCCCTGACGAAAATACGAAAGCAGGACGCGTAACGGCAGCCAGGAGCCTTACGTTTGAGTTCCTTTTGTCTAGTAGGAGTAAACCGCTCATGACGCGTCTCAGAGCTCTGTTTGGAGTAGCTGTAGTTTCACTACTTTTCGCTCTCGCCGGCTGTAGTTCAGGTTCGAAGGGTTCTTCGTCGAAGCCGACGCCAACTCTCACGTTTGCGGCGAGCAGCAGCAGCGTCACTTCCGGCCAGGCAGTTACCTTGACGTGGCAAAGCACGAACGCGACCTCCGTCTCCATCACCGCTACAGGTGCTGACGGCACCACTCGAGCCATTTCCACCAATTCCCAGCTCAGTGGCAGCACCCAGGACAAGCCCACCCAGGACACCACCTATTCTGCGACCGCTAGCTCAAGCAGCGGCAGCCCCACCGTCCAGCAGCAAGTCAAGGTTGCTGTGACTGCGGCGCCTACTCCGGCGCCGACATTAACTTTCAGCGCCAGCGCCAGCAGCATCACGTCAGGCCAGTCCGTGACTTTGACGTGGACGACCACCAACGCCACCTCCCTCACAATTACCGCCACCGGCAGCGATGGTACAGTCCGCAACATCCCCACTGCCCAGATCAACGGCTCCAGCCAGGACTCGCCAACCGTGACCACCACCTATGCGGCCACGGCCACCGGTCCCGGCGGCAGCACCAAGCCACAGCAAGTCCAGGTCGCGGTGACTCAGCCGCCACCGGCCGCTCCCACCCTGGTCTTCAGCGCTTCGAGCAGCAGCATCACCAAAGGCGATTCGATCACCCTCAGCTGGCAAGCGACCAACGCCACTTCTGTCGCTATCACTGCGGTGGGCGCCGATGGCGTCACAAGGCAGATCGCCACAACCACCAATCCAGCCACTGACCAGCCGACTGAAAACACCACGTATACCGCCATCGCAACAGGGCCCGGCGGCAGTACTCAGCCTCAGTCCGTAGCTGTCGCTGTGGCGGTCGGTGTGCCGCAGATCACCCAGTTCACCGCCAGTCCAACGACCGTCGTGGCCGGCTCCTCCACAACCCTCAGCTGGCAGACGACGAACGCGACCTCCGTCACATTTACCCCCGCACTTCCGCAAAGCGATCCAGAAGAGGGGGGCACCTTCCCTGTCTCCGAGCCCGCCGGAATCCAGATACCCGTTCCCAAAACTGTGACTTACACCATGGTTGCGACCGGCTCCGGCGGGCAGAGTCAGCCCACCAGCGTCACCATCAACGCCGTCAATATCAACCTGACCGCAACCCCAACCAATAGCACGGCCAATCAGCCCGTGACTCTGTCCTGGCAGGTTGATCCTTCCGTGACCGCGCTTTCCATTGACAATGGCGGCTGCGCTCCCTGCACTCCGCTGCCCAAAGGATCGATAACCGTAACTCCGGCTGCCACGACCACCTATACCGCTACTGCGACGCTGACCGATGGCACGCAGCTCACGCAGACCATAACCGTCACCGTTACGTCAGTTGCGGCCGGCAAGATCAAGCACATCATCTTCATGCTCCAGGAGAACCGTTCCTTCGACAATTACTTCGGCGTCCTCGGAGCATACCGCGCGCAGCGCCTCCAACCGTTCGGCATTACCGCCAACTCCACTGACGTGGACGGCTTCGACCCCAACTTGGTGCTCACCAATCACCACGACGGCACCCAGGTCAAACCGTTCCATGAAGCCACAGTCTGCACCCAGAACCCAACCCCATCCTGGGATGAGGCCCATCACAACCTCGCGCTAAAGGGCGGCGACAAAGCATGGCTCACGACGAGTACCTATCCTAGCGGTTCGTTCGCCATGAATAATTTCCTCGACACTCCCAACGGCGGCCTCGGCTCCGGTGAAACCAACTACGATCCCGAAGGCACTCGGGTACTGGGTTACTACGACCAGACCGACCTACCCTACTACTACGACCTGGCGAGCTTCTTCGCCACCAGCGATCGCTGGTTCTCGCCTGTCCTCACTGCCACCTATCCCAACCGAATGTTCATCGAGTCGGCGAGTTCCTTTGGCCACGAGTATCCCGACGCGGACAACACCCATCCCCGTTACAGCGCTAAAACGATCTACCGCGCCATGAATGAGGCCAACGTCAGCTGGACCTACTACTACCAGGACGGCATGTTCCTTCCGAATTTCCAGGACTACACTGATCCGACCGTCCAGAACAAAACCTATCCCACCAGCTATCTAATGAACCTGCTCGCCGGCTCCTGCAACGGTTCGCCGTGCGATCCTGACAAGACTCTGCCGCAGGTCGTCTTTATCGAATCTGCTTCCGGTGCGAGCGGTCTCGATGAGCACCCCGACAACAACATCCAAAAGGGAGCCGCCTATATCCAATCGATCATCGGTGCGCTGATGAAGAGCGACGCCTGGCAGGATTCCGTCTTCATCCTCACCTACGACGAGTCCGGCGGCCTCTACGATCATGTGCCGCCACTAACCGTTCCCCCACCTGATGCGTACGCGCAAGGCCAGTGTCCCGACCCCAACAACGGCTCCTACGGCTACTGCCACGCCGGGCCGAATGCCAACTTCACAGCTCCCACCCCGCAGAATGGTGGGTACAACATGTTCAATCTGACTGGCGGACGGGTCCCGATCATCGTCATCTCGCCTTACGTCAAGCCGCACTACGTCTCGCACGTTCCCATGGACAGCACCGCGATCCTGGCCTTGATCGAGAAGACCTACAATGTCACGCCCCTCACCGCCAGGGACGCCTATTGGCTGAAAAACGGAGACATGAGTGACTTCTTCGACTTCAGCACCCCAGCCAATCTCAACCCGCCGAACTCCACCGGTGGAGGAGCCGCTTGGACCACCTTCCTGCCTACCCAGCCAACCACTGGCGTCTGCGACAAGACCCAGGAAGCTGGAGGCATCGTGAATTAGCAAAGGCTTTGCGAAAAGCCTGGGGGAACGAGGCTGTCCCATCTCATTCACGAGAGGCATTCAATAGGGCGGCACTGCAGAGCCAGGCTCCCGAAAGCCACGAGGCGATTGGGAGCCATGGCCTTGGCCTTCTTCGGAAACGGAAAGCTGCAGCAATTGTCGGATTCAGTAAGGCGCGCCTTTGCAGCATGACAATTTTCTGACGCTCATGGAAGCATGAAAGCTCGGAGCCTTCGAGAGGCCGAGCCTTTTTTGTTTTCTACCTCCTCAGCGCTGTTATTCTGCGCGATCCGCTTGACCAAGCGCCATTAAGCTACGCGTCCCTTTGCGATCAAAGGGCCCAGCAACGATCACTCGCTGGTTCTCGACGGGATCATGAGGTCGCGGGCAATGGACTATGACCTTATCGATAAGCAGTCGATAGAGATCTGGAGTATGCTGTTGGCCACCTTTGCTTTTCAATGAGGAGGTAAAGAAAATGCAAGGAATCTGGCACGCTCGATTTACGTCCGGAGAGGTGCAAGGCGAAGGGCTCGCTGTACTGCACGACGGGAAAATTGAAGGCGGCGATCCACTGCACACGTACACCGGCTCTTACCAGGAGGATGGTGCGCAGATCTACGCAAATGTACGCGTGAGTCCTTATGCGGGCACGTCTTTCAAACCAGACATCACCCATCCTGTTTCGTACTTTCTTCAAGGATTGGTATCAGGCGACTTCGCCAAAGTCTCGGGACACGCTGATAATCGTCCCGACTCTCAATTGTCAGTTCAGTTGCACAAGAGCGAGTAGCGCATCCTGCGATACGAGCATCCATCACGTCTCTTCCCGAAGAGCATTACTGAAGACCCCGCCGCAGCTCATGTGACGCCGAGAGGGTTGTCCTTTCCCTGCGGCGGAATCACACCTATCTGTGATGAGAGACACATACACCGTTACTGATTGAGATCAGAGTTCCGGCGGACAACTGTCGTGAGGTAGGTTTGGGCGATTCATGCTTGAACCTGAGTAGAGCCCTGTCCGGACGTACTTCGTTCAGTCTGTAGCCTTCTCTCTCACTCACGACTTAAGTGAGCTCTAAAGCTCAGCTCACCTTCGCTATGGAATCAGATCCGTTTTTCGGATCAGGAGACCTAAGGAGGGCAGATGGCAGATGAGGTAGCGCAGGCCATAGATACCAGCGAGAAGTCGCTGATCGACCAGATAATTGAAGAGCACCACGAAGGAGCCGGTGCATTGCTGGGCATCCTCGAGGACGTTCAACAGGCAAACTCACATAAGTACCTTTCCATTGCCGCTCTCCGCTACATCGCCGCAGCAACCGGAACGCCCCCCGCGCAGGTCTATAGCGTTGCAACCTTCTATTCGTTATTCAACCTCGAACCCCAAGGCGACAATCTTATCTGCGTCTGCAGAGGAACAGCCTGCCACACGCGCGGTTCTCGCGATTTGTTCGGCAAGGTATGTCTCGATCTCGGGCTGAACACTCGGGCCGGAGAAGCCCTGAGCAATGCGGACAAGTTTTCTCTAACAACCCAGGACCGCCGCTTTACTGTCCGTACGGTGGCCTGCTTTGGACAGTGTGCCCTTGCGCCGGTCGTCGAGGTCAATCATCACATCCTGAGCCACGTCAATGAACGATCACTCCAGCGCGAAATCAGCGTGCTAAGCCAGAGGAAAAGATGAGAACGCGCATCGACGATATCGCAAGTTTCAACAAAGTTCGAGAGTCGGGCCTCAACAAGCTGACACCGCCGATTCCCCGCATCACCGTGGGAATGGGAACCTGCGGCCGCGGCAACGGCGCCGAAGATGTCTTCCACGCCTTGCATGAAGGAATGGAGAAGAGCGGCCAGGATGCCGAACTCGCTGGCGTTGGTTGTTTTGGAGCTTGCTTCCAGGAGCCATTGGTCGGAGTGCGTCTCCCGGGAGCGCCCCTCGTGATGTTCCATCATGTTCATGCCAACGATGCCGGAACCATTCTCGAAGCGGTTGCATCCGGGACAATGCCACGCGATCTGACCTTTTGCAAGTTCGACGAATGGGACCACATCACAGCTCAGTTGAAATTCGGACAGGGCTATCCCGAGATCCCCGCCTGGAACACAATCCCGTTTTTGCGGGAGCAGATGAAGATCGTGCTGCGGAACGCAGGGTTTATCAACCCTGAAGACATAGAGGAATACATCGCAGTTGGGGGCTATCAGTCGCTTTACAAGGTACTCATCGATGGGCAGCCTGAGTCTCTCATAGAACTCATCAAAGCGTCGCGCCTGCGCGGGCGCGGAGGTGCGGGCTTTCTCACCGGAAACAAGTGGGATTTTCTCGCCAAGGCCAAACCGGAAACGAAATACCTGATATGCAATGCCGACGAGGGAGATCCGGGGGCTTACATGAACCGAAACGAGATCGAGAGCGACCCGCATTCGGTTCTGGAAGGAATGGTAATCGGCGCTTTTGCTACCGGTGCCGCAAAAGGCATCATATACATCCGCGCTGAATATCCCCTGGCGGTGCGCCGACTTGTCCGTGCACTTTCCCAGGCTCGGGATTATGGCCTGCTGGGCAAGAATATATTGGGCCGCGGTTTCGATTTCGATATCGAACTGGTTCAGGGCGCTGGCGCATTTGTCTGCGGCGAAGAAACGGCGCTCATTGCATCTCTGGAAGGCTGCGCCGATCGACCACGTTCGAGACCACCTTTCCCAGCCCAACATGGGCTTTGGGGATCGCCAACTGACATCAATAATGTCGAGACCTGGTGCAATGTCCCTGCGATCGTAAGCCGGGGAGCGGCTTGGTTCGCAGAGGTGGGGAGTTTGAAGAGCCCGGGTACAAAGGTCTTCTCCCTGGTGGGGAAGGTGCGGAATACAGGCCTGGTCGAGATGCCGCTAGGCACTCCACTCAAAACGTTTGTCTATGACATTGGGGAAGGGGCTGCCAATGGACGGCGGGTCCTTGCGGTCCAAACTGGTGGTCCCTCGGGTGGCTGCATCCCGGCAGAGATGTTCGATACGCCCGTTGATTACGAGACCCTTGGAAAGATTGGCTCCATCATGGGGTCCGGCGGAATGGTCGTGATGGATGAAGACAACTGCATGGTGGACGTTGCCCGGTACTTCATCGAATTCACGCATTCTGAATCGTGCGGAAAGTGCGTGCCCTGCCGGGTCGGTCTCGATAAGGCACTCCGCATTTTAAATGGAATCACGGACGGCACTGGCACGCCCGACGACCTGGAGAAGTTGGATGAGTTGGCGCGTATGATTCAGGCTTGTTCGCTCTGCGGTCTCGGGCAATCGGCTCCAAACCCAGTGCTGACAACACTGCGACACTTTCGCGATGAGTATCAGGATCACATTCTTGCGCACCGGTGCAGAGCTGGAGTATGCCAGGAACTTGCCGTTTCTCCGTGCGAGAACAGCTGCCCGTTACGGATGAAGATCCCCCGCTTTCTTGAGCTATTTCAGGAGAACAGGTTAGAGGATGCCTTCGAATCGATTGTGCTCGATAATCCGCTCCCTGCATCCACCGGACGCGTCTGTCAGCATCCCTGCGATAACCGCTGTCGTCGCCAGTCATTCGACGAGGTGGTCAATATGCGCGAGGTGCATCGGTTTATTGCGGACGCGATATATTCGTCGGATTTATTCGAACCGATGGTGGATCGTGTCTTGGGCCATAAATTGCCCATGACTGGACGCAAGGTCGCCGTTGTAGGAGCCGGACCAACGGGTTTAACGGCTGCATTCTATCTGGCAATGCTGGGGCACGATGTCACACTTTTCGAAGAGCGAGCCGAGGCTGGAGGAATGCTCCGATTTGCGATTCCCGAGTATCGGCTGCCGAAAGCAGTGCTGCAAAACGAACTGAAATTGATTGAGCGAGTCGGCGTAAAGATGCAGTTCAACAGCCGCGTTGGCCTCGACCTTACCTTGAATGATCTCGCGAATCAGTTCGACGCTGCGTTTCTTTCCATCGGCACATGGAAGGAATCGTGGTTATATTTGCCCGGCACGGAGCTTGCCGGGGTCTATCCAGCGCTTCCATTTCTAGAGTCAGTCGCGAAGCGTGCTCCGATACAACTTGGAGCGCATGTAGTCATCATTGGCGGAGGCAACGCCGCTATCGATTCAGCACGAACCGCGAAGCGAGCTGGCGCCGATGCAACGATCGTTTATCGGCGGGAACGCCGCGACATGCCCGCGATCGATGAAGAGATCCAGGCCGCCGAACAGGAAGGTGTCAGGATTGTCTTTCTGGCCGCGCCGCATCGCATTCTTGGCGACTCAAATGGGCAGGTCAAAGCCATCGAGGTCGTCAGAACGCGGCTTGGCGCATACGATAGTACGGGACGCCGCACGCCAATTCCTCTTGATGAAGTGCAGAGATTCGAATGCAACAGCGTAATCATGGCCATAGGCGAGACGTTTGACCTGGATTTCTGCCGCGCGTCAGGGCTGGAACTCAAAGAGCAAGGCACCATCAAGGTCAATCGTTTGACTCTTGAGACGAGCCGGCAAGGTTTCTACGCTGGCGGTGATGCAATCACTGGTGCTTCAAATGTTTCGAATGCCATGAGTGCCGGCAAGCAAGCTGCTCGGCAGATTGATCTGCGCCTGATGACAGAGGATCGATGGGAACTCATCTTTCCAGAACTCACCTACGGACGAAAGGTCCCCGGAGAACCGAGCCTCAGCAAACGGCATATCGGAGCGGTTATTCCTGCGCTGACGCGCGTGCGAACGCACAGCGAGGTGGTCTGTACGCTGACGGCAGCGGAGGCTTTGGAAGAAAGTCGCCGGTGTTTGAGATGCGATCTTCGAACTGCTGTTTCGGAGGGCTAGAACGTGAAAGCAGAAGAATTGAAGACTACCTCGGTCAGAATCGACGGTGAGTTGATAACAGTTCGCCCGGGCCAGACGATTCTCCAGGCTGCTCGCGATCATGGCAAATACATTCCTACTCTCTGTTACTTCGAAGGGCTCAGCGCGGCCGGTGCGTGCCGCGTGTGCATGGTCGAGGTTGCGGGGACAGACAGACTGTTGGCGGCATGTACGACCCCGGTACAGGATGGAATGTCCATCCGGACGACTTCCATCCGACTGAATGAGTACCGAAAGATAGCAGTTGAACTGCTCCTGGCCGAACGCAATCATGTCTGTTCCGCTTGCGTTTCGAATGGCCATTGCGAACTTCAGAACCTGGCCCAATACCTCGAGATCACCCACGTTCGCCATCCATACAACAATCCCAGACTTTCCGTAGACATGAGTCATCCACGATTTGTTCTTGATCAAAACCGATGCATTCTCTGCAGTCGCTGTGTGCGGGTCTGCTCGGAACTGGAAGGGGCGAACGTGTGGGAGATATCGGCTCGCGGCATCGGGTCCCGTCTCGTCAGCGATCTGGGAGAGGACTGGGGTAGCGCAAAACACTGCACCTCGTGCGGAAAATGCGCAAAGGTATGTCCCACCGGCGCGCTCACCGAAAAAGGAATCGCGCACCAGCAATCCAAAAACATCGAGCCCATTCTGCATCTCCGCCGTACATCATCGCAAAACACCAACGTCTGAATGGACCGGTAGGCTCGAAGCTAATCTCAAAATCACAGCTGGTATCGGAACCGCACGCCTCATCGCCCCTGCCATACAGATCAGCAAGCACCGAGTGCCCTTCCTTCATGTGGCTGACCTGGGCCTTGAGCCAATCAGGAAGCTGCCGTTGCCTTTCAGTCAATTCCAATTCAAACGCGATACGGGTGTCTCCCCATCATCGGGAGCCAAATGACACTCGACGTGAACGATAATGGCGGAAGCAGGAACGCAATCGGTCTAAGGACTCCTCATAATGATCAAGAAAATTGTGTTCGGCGCGCTTGTATCAGCAATGATCGCGGCCGTGGGGCAGCTGCAGGGCCACGCAGATCCCGACGAGGTCCGGCAGCTCGGCCGGTTAGAAAACGGTACAGCTGTAACATTTGGGCGTGCCGGCTCGGGTGATTGGAGCCTCACAATCTCCAACCGCTCTGGCGCGTTGCTCTCGCAGCAAAAGCCTGTGCAAATCGAAGTTTATCGCAGCAACGAGGACGTGCACGACTTTGCGATCGGATATCAATCCTTGCAACAAGTAACAAGTGGAATCGTCGCAAAGGCGAAATTGTCGTGCAATGACGGTGCAGCTTTCGAAGTGGAAGATCTATGGAGGATAGCGGGCGACATGCTGTTGCTTCGCCGAAAAGTGCGCGTTACGAGCGGAGACAATAGCGCAGGCTTCTATTCGGCTATTCGCCTCTCATCTAAACCGGCCGTCAGATGGTCGGATGCGAGTTACTTCGCTCCAGGCCTTCTCTACGGCGATCCAACTTATGACGGAGACTCCTCTCCTGGCGGAGAATTGAATTATCGCGCAAAGCGCTTCGAATTCCGGGAAGACCAACTCTCCGCGCCTCTTTTCGCGCTCTTCTTCCCTGACAGAAGCTGG
>Ga0157369_10011254_pt1 | contig 10165 bp, 11 predicted proteins | sample C25metaG_FD_113461 | JGI IMG/M metagenome (GOLD analysis project Ga0157369, IMG submission 113461) | Corn rhizosphere microbial communities from Kellogg Biological Station, Michigan, USA - C2-5 metaG | ecosystem: Host-associated > Plants > Roots > Rhizosphere > Soil | place: USA: Michigan...
TCACCGGCGCCGCGCGCGGTCTGGGCGCGGCGATCGCCACGCGTTTTCATTCTGCGGGCTACGCGGTCGCCATCGGCGATATCGCATTCGATGCAGCGCAAGCCCTTGCGCGCGATCTGAGCGCCGACGGTTCCACCGCAATCGCGTTGAATCTCGACGTCACCGCGAAAGCCGCTTTCACCACGGCGCGCGACGCGATTCTTCAGCGCTGGGGACGTATCGATGCATTGGTCAATAACGCAGGCGCCTCCAAGATCGTGTCCGTGATGGACATTACCGCGGAGCAATTCGATCAGGTCATCAACGTGAATTTGCGCAGCGTGCTGTTCGGTTGCCAGGTGTTCGGCCAGCATTTCGCCGACGCGGGCGCGGGCCGTATTGTCAATATCGCGTCGCTCGCGGGACAGAATGGCGGTTCGGCAACCGGTGCTCACTATGCGGCTGCGAAAGGCGGTGTAATCACGCTCACCAAGGTCTTCGCGCGCGATCTCGGCGCTGCGGGTGTGACCGTCAACGCGATCTCGCCTGGACCAATGGATCTGCCGATCGTGCATGAAAGCGTCGCGCCCGACAAACTGAAGGCGGTGATCTCGACTATTCCCGCAGGACGTCTGGGCTCGGCGGATTACGTCGCCGACGTTGCCGTGTTGCTCGCCGCGGACAATGCTTACTTCGCGAACGGCGCGTGCTGGGACGTGAATGGCGGGCTGTTCATGCGTTGAGGCTCAGCCACACTCTCACGCCTATTCAATGCAATTCACGCCGCAGCGGCTTGCATCAACGCGGCATGCCGACAGCGGCCGCATCCTGATCCCACACTGCCATCACCTCGCGCACCAGCATGGCGATCGATGCAGCGCCGAGCTTATCCTTGATGCTCGCGCGATGCACGTCGACGGTCTTCACGCTGATCGACAGATCGCCGGCGATGCGCTTGCTGCCTTTGCCGTCGATCACGCCGCGCAGCACTTCTTTTTCGCGCGCGGTGAGCGAGTCGATCCGCTTGCGCAGTTCGCGCTGCTTCTGGCCGGCGAAATGACGTTGCGCGGCGAGCTTTAGCGCGCGTTGCACGCGATCGAGCATCTGCTGCGAGTTATATGGCTTCTCGACGAAATCGATCGCGCCGTTTTGCAACGCGCGCACCGACATCGGAATGTCGCCGTGACCGCTGACGAAAATGGTCGGCAATGTCGCACCTCGACGGTTCAATTCCGCTTGCACATCGAAGCCGCTGTGTTCCGGCATACGCACGTCGAGCACGAGACAGGCCGGCACCGCCGGATCGAACGCACCAAGAAACTCGCCGGCACTGGCGAAGCCCATCGACTTCACGCCAACCGATTCGAGCAACCAGGCGAGCGACGTGCGCATGCCATTGTCGTCGTCGACGATATAGACGATCGGTGCGGGTGAGGTGGCGGACTGCGGCGACTGGGACATGTTGACGTAGGGAGGCGATTCGACACGTAAAAGCGGGTTCATCATAACCAGTGGAAAAGGCGCTGCAAAGCGATAGTTACCCTGAAAAGACCGGTGAATCATGGCCCGTTCACCCAACGTTATCAACGTTAGTCGAAGCACTGGGGAAACCTTTAGACAGCCTGGGAAACACGCCTGTCCGCCTGCCGCTCGCGCGGATTCTTTTTCCCTACGCGATTGAGTACGCTTGAATCCAATCACTCGACAACCGCATCAGGACGCCAACCTATGACGCCGATTCAGCAAGCGACTCCCGACGCCGAAGCCCACCTGCACGCCAGACAGCAATTCCGTCAGGCCATGGCGCATCTCTGCGCGGCCGTGAATGTCATCACGACGGCCGGACCGCACGGACGTTGCGGCGTGACCGCGAGCGCCGTGTGCTCCGTTACCGATACGCCGCCCACGCTGCTCGTATGCCTGAACCGATCGAGCGCGATGCACGCGACCTTCCAGCGCAACCGGCACGTTTGCCTCAACGTACTGCCGGGCGAGCACGAGTTGCTGGCACGCCACTTCGCCGGCATGACCCAGGTGCCGATGGAAGAACGCTTCGGCTGGCCGATCTGGGATGAAGGCGCACATGGTGTGCCGGTCTTGCGTGACGCGCTGGCCAGCCTGCAAGGCGAGATCGTCGATCTGAAGGAAGTCGGCTCGCACTCGGTGATGTTCGTGAAGACCACGCGCATTAGCGTGCGAACGGATGGCGACGGACTGATCTACTTCGATCGGAACTTCCATCGCGTCAAACGCGCGGCGGTCTGCTGATGCAGGGCGGCAACTCGCGCGATAGCTCAGAGTACGTCCGCGCGATCGGCTACACAGCCCGGCGCGGGCGGGTCGGTATCAATTTGCGAGCATCCCAAAAAAATCATTATGAGTTTTTGCATGTTTTTCACATTCCCTATCTGAAAATGCAGACATGAAAAAAACAAAGCCAATCGTCGCAATGATTGCCTTAACGGCTCGCATCATCACCCGATCCTTGATTAAAATCCCATCTGGACAACCCAGTTACTCATCGCCATTACCCTTCGATAGTTCCTTCAGTCTATTTTCGGTAATCCGGGTCATACAATCCCAAAAATCCACGAAGTGCAACGAAGCCTGACCTACCGAATAGACATCGGTATAGCAATTGTTATCCCTATAAATTTCCCAACTCAATTGAGATTTTTTGAAAAAAGGTAGTGAGGATGGTTGATCATATGAACGATTATATTCATCACCATCCCGAAGGAGTTTTTCCACTTCCAAAATTTGATTATTTAGAGCCTCCAGTGTTACCTCATAGCGGAATTGTGAGCAGGCGGCCAAATCCATCGTACCGAGCATTTTGTTTTTACAGTACGATGTAACTTGCTCACGGTTCTTTCCAGAAAAATACGCGCGCGCCGGCCTTGCCTTTCTGTAATCAAACGATGACCCATAGATCGACGATGAAGGATAGGCAACATTGGCAAACAAAAATAGAAAAATAAATATATTAATGGCGCGAATCATAGTTGCCAGTTTGATCGCTCTATCGTGGCTATTCACCGGCATTAGGCTTCGTTAAATCGTCAAGCCGCGCTTTCGTGATTCGCGTCATGCAATCCCAGAAATCAACGAACCGAAGCGATGCCTGCCCGACCTCATATACACTGGCGTAACATTGATTGTCTCGATAGAGTTGCCAGTTCGCCTGGGCCTTCTTGAAGTAAGGAAGCGCCGTCGGTTCGTCATCGGCTTGATGATCTTTATCACCGATTGCCATAATATTTTCAATTTGGGCGACTCTCTTTCCCAGTTCGCGGAAAGCAATTTCAAATCTAAACTGGGCACAGGCCGACAGGTCCATTGTTGCACTAGCGTCCTTGTCGCAAAACGCCTTGATTTGAGTTTGTGTTTTCCCGCCGAAGTAGACACTGGCTGGCCTTGCATTTCTATAATCAAACTCCGATCCGTAAATTGAGTCTGACGAATATGCCGAAGTGGCAACGACGCACAGCAGGAAAAATATATTAATGGCTCGCATCATAATTTCCTGATTCGAAAAGTCGTGCTTCCACGCGGCGGCGGTTGGGCACGCGAGATGCAACGAATCCCCGGATAACGTCCCGCATTCTATTGAACTCCCCTCTGTTTAGAAAACTCGCCAGGTGGTGTGAGCGGGTTTCTGGATACCACGGATCGCCCTCGTGCTTGTACGGACCCGAGTTGAAAAGAATAGACACAAGCGCATCATATTCATGTTGATATAACGGGACACTAACATCATTGTTAATAATCCTTTCAACAGGCCGCAAATTGACTTCAAAAAAATTTCTGGCACGCTGCACACTTATCACATCGCCAGGACGCAGGTTGTCCTGTGGTAAAACCTTATGCCCAAGTCCAACTGTCGGGATATGATATCCATCATCGTACACTTTTACGATGAACCCATCTACAACTGGCAATCCCTTGTGATTAATGCCATTAACTACTCCGCTTTCCCACACCGCCATAAACGTATATCCGTTATTTGACAGACGCCACGGCTTGCAAAGCCGATCCGTCCGTACGATCACACACGAATTAGAATTGGTGTTCGTTATTGCTGTCCCAAGTGCATCCGGCATCAAACCTCCTATCTGTGTCCAAGGTAAATCTTGATGGATTGCGCGCTGTCCGTTTGATAGCGCCGGGTTCGTCCGCGCGAATCGGTCATGCCGTGAATCCGTTCGCCCGAAGGCAGAAACACGGTGTAAGGCGTGTCAGGGACTACGTTATGTGCGGCGTCAACAAGCGCAAACTGCTCATCGTGGCGTTGATGTGCATACTCGACTTGGGACGCGTGCTCACTATCAAGCTCCACGCGTCGCGCGTATTCATAATCGCGGTCCTCGCACCACGACTCTCCCGCCAGGCTCGCAGTGATGCGCGGTGGGGTTGGACATTGGCACAGAACGATATCTCCATCGAGTGCCACATGGTGCGTCGTCTCGTATTGAAGCCGATACGGGCCGCCCGCTTTCGCGAGTATCCCAGTGCTTTTGCACGACAGGCAGAATGCTTCCTTGCCGAGTAGTGCGGCCTTATGGCCGTGAAAGCGAAATCCGGTGCCCTGCACATAGTCAAGAACCTCGCCCCCGCCGCTCAAGGTGTCGCCCACAACTGCTATGCGTCGTTTCATACCTGCACACCCTCACTGAAGTTGAAGCTGGTTGCCATGCTCATCGAGCGGCACGAAGAGGGTGGATGTGTGCAACTGCGATGCGGACTGTCGTTGATCACGGCATGCGCGCCGTCGCTGTATGTCGCGATATCTCCGACACACGCAAGGGGCAGCCCGGCCAGCGTGATAGACCGCCGCCCGGTGGTGACACGCCCGCCGTGCCCGGTGAGCGCGCCTACAGTGACTAAGTGATAAAACGTGCCTTGACATACCTGATCCGACATTTCCACGACTCCATGAAATAGACGAAGGCGACCGGCGAGCGAAGCCACCGGTGCTGCTGCGGCGGCTTGGCCACTGCAGGCCCAAAATCATCTGTGGAGACCTGCAGCGGCGTACATGGGATAAGTCGGAAAAGCAATGCGACTGATGCGCGCCGCATGACAATGCGCACTGGAGTTGACAGATCACGGGTCGGCCCGAGCGCACCTGATGCACGGGCAAAAAAAAGCGCGATGATTCGCGCCTTCTTCATGGGTGCGGCGTGGCCGCTCATGCTAGCGGGCGGGGGTTGCGTGCGGTGTGTCGGCGGCGGTGCGGATTCGCATACCACTATGCAAAAGGAAGCTCGGTGAAGGGCATAACGGGAGCGACCTATCATCAGTTCGCTTCGCGTATCGACTACTTCGTGTCGAAGCGTACCGATGTCTATTTGATCTGTTCAGGCGGCCGGCGCCGCCGCTCCCACGTGGGGCGCTCACCCTTCGCTCTCCCATTGAACAAGCAGTTCAGCGGGAATGGCCTTGACCACCTCCGCATAGCGCTTACCCACAAGCTGCTCGGCACGCGCAAGCAGCAAAGAAACGGGACTGCTCGGTTCGTTTTTCTCAAACCACTCACGGGCCTGCCTGATTAGCTCGCGAGCGGTGTGGCGATCGGTAAGTGGCGTGCCGCCGCTCTCACCTGCCATCACATCGACGTTCCCGCACGCCGACTCCCCTTCGTGCGCGGCCAACGAATCGTGATGCGCATCATCCACGCTGCGTTCGATGGTCGGCGGGTCACTCATAGCGATGTCCGCTTTCCTTTTGTCCGCGTACGCGCCATCTCGCGCAACATGCCGGAGCAACCGGGTCAGCGCCGAAAGATCCGGCGCGTGGACGCCCAGGTGCTCGCGGCTCCATGCGTCGATCGCGGCGAGGCTGACGAGCGCCTCGTCGAAGCCCGTCAACGTGCCCTGCTGCTGTGAGCGCAGATCGTCGAGTTGCCGCGTCACCGATTCCGGCGCAAGTGCATCGTTTAGACGGGGATAAGCAAACGCACGCTCAATGTCGCGCACCTGAAGGCGCGTGGCAGTCGACTTCGTCAACGCGATTTCTCGCACATCCGCAAGCAGACCATCCACGTCGGTCAGGGCCTGCAATGCGTTCATGCGGATTTCGAGCGCGGCCTCGCGATCCGCGTCGACGCCGGGTTGCGGATGAATCTGATCCGCAAAAGCCGCGAGCCACGCAGCGAGCAGGCCCACGCCCTCGGCGAGTCCCGCCGCACCGGTGAGCCGGGTGCGGCAGCGCGTGAACAGCACGGCGAGACGCATGTCCTTGCTGCGCATCATCAAACGGCGGCAATCGCGATCGACGTCGCTCCAGCTGACGGGCTCCGGCGATCCCACGAAATCGCCGTATTGGGCGTCCAGCCTCGTGGTCATATTCGCCGCGAGAACGACGAATTCCGGGTCGTATTCGAGGTCGATGCCGCACGGTGCCGCGGAGTCGATCGGGGTCATCCAGTTGTGAGGCACAGGTGCTTTCGTTGTCCCTGCGTTCTGGACAGGTTGTTTTCTGCTTTTGCTCATCATTGCCCTTCATCCCGCCTGGCCATCGGCACTTGCGGTTGTTCTTCGTGCATCTCCCTCGATACAGGACCACGCTCAGCCCGCGCGCGTTCCAGTGACGTTCAGTTGACTCGTTTCCAGGTCGAGCGAACTCTGCACCATGAATTCGAGCGGATACGGATCCATGCGAATCATGCCGCGTACCTCGAATGCCAGCACGTTGTAGTGAACATCGGCATCGACACCGGCGAGCGGCGCAATGCTGAGTGATTCGGCGATAAGCCGTGGCTCGAACTCGTTGATCGCGGACCGGATGATCTTCTCGATGTGTTCCCATTTGCGCGTTGCCGTGAAGGCCCCCGCAAGCGGCGGCACGCCGAAATTCACCGTCGACGAAGCCACATGCGGATATCGCTCGCGATCGATCAGATCCTCCATGCTGGTCGTATTCAGCAGGAATGCCAGATCGCGCTGCACGATGTCGCGCATCTGCGAACGGGTCACCGTGTAATCACTGGGCGCTTCCGTGTGCCTGCGCGGCGCATCGTCACGCAAACGGTCGAGCAACGTTGGCAACAGATGCGCGCTCGCTCGTCGGGGCGCGGCGGCCCCTTCGCGCCCGGAACGCGCCTCGCGTTGCACGGCCCAGGAAGCAGGCGCCTTAGGCCTGTCCATCTGCGGCGCCTTGCTGCCACTCTGTCTTGCTGCTGCGGGATAGATATGCGGTCATCGAGTCTCTTCGTGTGTCATTGAACGTGGGGCCGGCAACGGGCTGTCCAGACCCAATGCATGGTGGTCCCGTCGTGCCAGCGCGGGCGGCAACACGCGCGCGCGCCGTGCGGCCACGGCGAGGTACGCCTCCGGTGCGAAAAGACCGAGGATTTCGGGCGCCGGCTCCGCCGCGCCGAAGTCGGCTTCCAGGTCCGCGGCGAGCGGGCCGAACGCGTCTTCCATGAAACGCGCCCCGGACAGAAGTGCTTCGATCGACGCGATGTGCTGTGTCCGTGCACCGGATTGCGCCTCGTAGTGCGAAGCCGGATACATGCCGGCTGAAAGAGGAGACTGCCCTTCCCAACCTCCAGGCAGAGACGCATGAGGATCGCAAAGGACGCGCCGGTACTGCTCGTGCAACGTTTCGATCAGATCGTCGATACCGCTGCTTGCTTCGCTGCGATCTCGCCGCGACTCGCCGGTATCAGACGCCAGGGCGGCGCCGATCAGGCCGAATATCGCGCTGCTGCCAAGCAGATCTTCGTCTTTGCGGTACTCGGAATCGTATTCGGGGGCGCACAGATGATCGTCGGCGATCTGATTTGCAAGGCGCCTGTCTCCCGGCAGTTTGCGTTCCGTTTGTGTCGGGCCCGCTTCAACGCGCGGGGATACCCTCATTTCACGCCTGATAAATACTCTGACCCACATGTCATTGCCCGTGCTTTCCTGATTGGCGGAAGCCGCATTCTAAACACGAATTCCAGGCATCAGTCCATTTCAAAGAGAATTAAATTTTATTTGACTGACATCTCTTATTTTTTTGATAAAAATTAGGATAAAAAACCTTCCAGCGCATGGCATTTTACATATTTTCACGACTATCCCGCAATTTCAAGACAACGATACAGATCAATAAATCACAATAAGATCAATCACCTACACAAAACATAGAATCACAAATCAACACTTTCACGAAGAACAATCCCAATCCAACTCGGAATTTTCACAACGCCATCCATTTTCACTCTGTTTCGACCCGCATCAATTGACGAATGAATCAAGTCATGCGCTTAATACAATCCTGACGATTTTATTTCACTTAAAAAAATACCCTGACTTAAGAATGGCAATTTGATTGATCCGCAATGGATCGAATAGGCCGCAGCCCTATTTCCAGATTGATCCAGATTGATTTTTGGCCGATCCGCAATTGCTTTGCCCGACAACGAGCGAAAGCACGAAAACCCATGACAGCGACGCAGAGAAACCCCATGACGACTACGCGACAGGCGCTCTTCGGCAAGCTCGGAACCACGCTATACAAAAGCATCGAGTCCGCCACCGTCTTCTGCAAGCTGCGCGGCAATCCGTATATCGAACTCGTGCATTGGCTGCATCAACTGCTGCAGCAGCCCGACTCGGACCTGCATCGGATCGCGCGGCACTGTGGTATCGATCGGGAAGCGCTCGATCGTGACATGGCGAGCGCGCTCGCCGCGCTACCCGCAGGTGCCAGTTCGATCAGCGATTTCTCGCATCACGTCGAATTGGCGATCGAGCGAGCCTGGGTATTGGCCACGCTCAGCTTCAATGACCGGCGTATTCGCAGCGCATGGCTCGTCGCGGCACTCGTACAGACGGTGGAATTGCGGCGTATGCTGCTTTGCATCTCACCGGCGTTCGCCAGGCTAACCGCCGAAGGTCTGAACGCATCTCTGCTGGCATCCATAGGCGCCTCCCCAGAAACCGCTGAAGCGCCCTACGACAACAGCGATCTTTCACCGGCGGTGCCAGGCGAGACCTCGCATGCGCTGGCCGCGCAATCAAAAGCTTCGCCGCTCGAACAGTTCTGCACGGACCTGACCGCGCGTGCGCACAACGGCGAAATTGATCCGGTCATCGGGCGCGAACTGGAAATTCGCACGATGATCGACGTGCTGCTGCGCCGTCGGCAAAACAATCCGTTGCTGACTGGCGAAGCGGGCGTCGGCAAGACCGCTGTCGTGGAGGGACTCGCATGCGCCATCGCCACCGGCGACGTGCCGCCCACACTGGTGGGCGTGCGCTTGCTGACGCTCGACATGGGCGCGCTGCTCGCCGGCGCGAGCATGAAGGGCGAATTCGAGTCCCGTTTGAGAGGCGTGCTGGAGGCCGCGCTGAATTCGGCGGTGCCCGTGATCCTGTTCATCGACGAAATCCACGCGCTGATCGGTGCGGGCGGTCAGACAGGCACTGGCGACGCTGCCAATCTGCTGAAACCCGCGCTTGCGCGTGGCGCGATTCGCACAATCGGCGCCACGACCTGGGCGGAGTACAAGCGCCACATCGAAACAGATCCGGCGCTCACCCGGCGTTTCCAGGTTCTGCAGGTGCGGGAACCGGAAGAACCGGCCGCTATCGATATGGTGCGCGGCCTCGCAAAGACCTTCTCGCAGCATCACGATGTCGTCGTGCGCGACGAGGCGATCCGCGCGGCCGTGACGCTGTCGCATCGCTATCTCCCGTCACGGCAATTGCCGGACAAAGCCATCAGTCTTCTCGACACCGCGTGCGCGCGTGTCGCACTTTCCCAGCACGCGCCTCCGCGAGAGTTGCAGGACGTGCGTCAGCGCGTACGGGCGGCACGCGTCGAAAGCGAGTTGCTCACCGCGGAATCGCGTATCGGGCTGGCCACCGGCCGCGCACTGACGGCAGCCCAGACCCGCGTCGATGAGTTCGTCAGCGTTGAAGGGCGCATCGAAGCCCGCTGGAAAGCGCAGCTCGCAGCGGCGCAGGCCTTGCTCACCGCTCGTAACGCGTTCGGCGTCGATAGCGGCACGCCACGCGCGGACACGAGCATGGAGGCGCGCGCATCGCTTCACACGCTCAAAGATCTGGAGCACGCCCTCACGCAATTGCAGGGCGATGCGCCACTCGTGTTCGCGGACGTGAGCGAGGCGATCGTCGCCCAGGTTGTGTCGGACTGGACGGGCATTCCCGTCGGCCGCATGGTCACCGACGAA
>Ga0157369_10011258_pt1 | contig 10164 bp, 12 predicted proteins | sample C25metaG_FD_113461 | JGI IMG/M metagenome (GOLD analysis project Ga0157369, IMG submission 113461) | Corn rhizosphere microbial communities from Kellogg Biological Station, Michigan, USA - C2-5 metaG | ecosystem: Host-associated > Plants > Roots > Rhizosphere > Soil | place: USA: Michigan...
GCTCAACGTGGCGTTCGTGCTCGCCGAATTCGTCTTCGGCCTGCGCGCCCACTCGCTCGCGCTCGTCTCGGATGCCGGCCACAACCTGAGTGACGTGCTCGGACTCTCGCTCGCGTGGGCGGGGAGCGTGCTCGCGCGGCGCGGGCCGACGCCGCGCCGGACCTACGGCATGCGGCGCTTCTCCATTCTCGCGGCGCTGGCCAATGCCGGGTTCCTGCTCGTGGCGGTGGGCGCCATCACGGTGGAGGCGGTCGCGCGCTTCTACCATCCGGAGCCGGTGGCGAGCGGCACCGTGATGATCGTGGCAGCCATCGGCATCCTCATCAACACCGGCACCGCGCTGGCGTTCATGCGCGGGCGGCACGGCGACCTCAACGTCCGCGGCGCGTTCCTGCACATGCTGGGGGACGCGGCAGCGTCGGCCGGCGTGGTGGTGACGGGACTGCTCATCGGCGTGACGGGACTGCTCTGGCTCGATCCGGCCGTGAGCCTCCTGCTCGTGGCGTTGATCCTCTGGAGCACGTGGGGGCTGGCGCGCGATTCGTTCGACCTCGCGCTCGACGCGGTGCCCGCCGGCATCGACCCCGATGCGGTGAGCGCGCTCCTCCACGAGCTGGATGGCGTGGTGGAGGTGCACGACCTCCACATCTGGGGGATGAGCACGACCGACGTCGCCCTCACGGCGCACCTCGTGCGACCGTGCGGTGGGGGCGAGGATGCCGTCCTCGCCGATGCGACGCGCAAGCTCCGCGAGCGGTTCGGGATCGCCCACGCCACCATCCAGCTCGAGCGCGGCCTGGCGATTCACTCTTGCGAGTTGGCCGCCCCGGATCGAGTCTAAGGCGCCTCCGACTGGAGCGCCCGATGGGCGAGCTCGTGAAGCGGAACCACTGGGTGGTCCGCCTGACACACTGGGTCAATGTCGTCGCCATCGTGCTGATGGCTGGCAGCGGGATGCGCATCTTCAACGCGCATCCTGCCTTCGCGCGACCGGGCGAGCGCTTTCCGCTCAACCCGTGGGAAGGTCGACCCATCCCGGCGTGGCTCACCTTCGGCAGCTGGCTCGGTGGCGCGCGGCACTGGCACTTCGCCGCCATGTGGCTGCTCGTCGCCAACGCCGTGGTCTACGTCGGATTCCTGGCGCTGCACGGAGAATGGCGCGACGTCACGCCCCGGCGCGGCGATGCGCGCGACACGCTGGAGATGCTTCGTTTCTATCTCTTCCGGCGAAAGGACCACCCGCGCCAGGGCAAGCACAACGCCCTGCAGCGCGCGACGTATTTCGCCATGCCCGTGCTCGGGCTCATCCTCGTGCTCAGCGGGCTCGCCATCTGGAAGCCGGTCACCCTCGGGTTCATCACGGCGCTGTTCGTGAACTACAAGTGGGCACGCGTCGTCCATTTCACCGCCATGGCGCTCCTCATCGTGTTGTCGCTCGTGCACGTGTTCATGGTGCTCTCCGTGGATCCGTGGTCGCTGCGCTCGATGGTCAGCGGCTGGTACGATCCCACCCGTTCACCGGAAGCGCGCAACGCACGGCCGTTCCTGCATCTCTTCGCACGCGGACGTCCGGACGCGGACGCCTCGCCGGAGCAGGCGGCGCCATGAGCATCGACCGTCGTCGCTTTCTCACCGTCTCGGCCGCCTCCCTGTCGTCGGCCGTGCTCGCGGCGTGCAACGCGAACCCCCGGAGCGCGGCGAAGCTCCTCGCATTCGCCGAGCGAAGGAACATCGGCGTGGAGGAGGCGCTCTTCCGGCACGACGCCATGAATCACGTTCCCGCAGCGGCGGCGCTCACGGGTAACGCGTTCCCGAAATACTTCGTGTCCAAGCACGTGCCGATGTGGGACGCAGCACAGCGCGGTGCCTGGCGACTCGAAGTGTCGGGGGCCGTGCGCAATCCGGTCACCCTCACGCTCGAGGACCTGCAGCGCCTGCCCGCCGTGACGCAGAAGGTGGATCACTTCTGCGTGGAGGGCTGGAACGCGCGCGCCACGTGGACCGGCGTGCGCGTGAGCGAGCTCGCCCGGCTCGTGCAGCCCACCCCCGACGCCGGCTACGTGGACTTCGCCGGATTCGACGAGGGCTATCACGAGAGCTGGGACCTCGAGAGCGCCATGCATCCGCAGACTCTCGTGGCGTACGGCATGGATGGTCGCCTGCTCGGCCCGGGGCACGGCGCGCCGGCGCGCGTGCACTCTCCCGTGAAGCTCGGATACAAGAACACCAAGTACCTCACGCGCGTGGTGTTCATGCCGCGCCGGAACGGTGGCTACTGGACCGATCAGGGCTACGAGTGGTACGGCGGCACATGATGCATCGCGCACGCGCCTCGCGTGACGACGGATGCTGAGCGCCCACGACGTGGAGAGCCCGGAGCCGCGATGGCCAGCCGTGATTGGCGTGCTCGCCGCGGCGTCGCTGCACTTCGCGCTGCCGCGCGACCTGCGGTTCGGCCCCCCGGGACTGCTCGTCGGCCTCGTCCTCACGTTGCTGGCGGTGGCGACGGTGGCCCGGCACGCTGGCCTGCACCACGTGAACGCCAAGGCTGGCTACGGGGTGCTCGCGCTGCTCTCCATTGGCCTGCTGTATGGGCTGGCGCGGCTCTTCATGGGGCTCGTCCAGCATGGCATCTCGGCGCCGGACCTGCTGCGCGCCGCCGCCGTGCTGTGGGCCACCAACGTGCTGGTGTTCGCCACGTGGTACTGGCGCCTCGACGGCGGCGGGCCGAACGTGCGCGAACGGAGAGCGGTCCACACGCGCGGCGCGTTCCTCTTTCCGCAGATGGCCGTGAACGCGCCGGACCATCCGGACGTCACCCTCGCGCATGCCGAGGGCTGGCGTCCCGGCTTCGTCGATTACCTGTTCGTCGCCTTCAACACGAGCACTGCGTTCTCGCCTACCGACGTCCCGGTGCTCTCGCGGTGGGCCAAGCTGACGATGATGCTGCAGTCCATCATCAGCGTGACGGCGGTCGTGCTTCTCGTCGGACGGGCCGTGAACATCCTCTAGCCCTCAGTCCTCGCGCGTCAGTCTTCGGCGCGGCGCGCGGGGCCAGGCGGCACGCGGGTGGCACGCATGCACCACCGCTCGATCTCGAAGTCGGACATCGTCCGCCAGTCGGGCGGATAGGGCGCGAGGCGGCGCTTCTCGTCCTCGGCGGATTCGAACACCAGCCATCCACCGCGGCGGCGATCGTGCTCGAGGAGCTTCACCAGTGTCCCGGTGAGCTTGGGCGTGGCGATCTCGCGCACCGTCCACTCCACGCCAACCGAGTCGGTGAAGGTGCGTGACAGCTGCTGTGGCGGCATTGGCGAAGTACTTGGGTACGGTGCCGCAGCTTCGCGACGCGCCATGAGATATGCGGGGCTGGTGCGATCCGCGCCAGCCCCGCATCCACGTGCCGTCTACTGGCGGACTACTGGTACTGGATGTACAGCGGGCGAGGCCAGAGGCGCAGCACTTCCTGCGGCGTGAGCAGGGGATCGCCCTTCTTCGTGTCGTTGTGAAAGAAGAGCTTGAACCCCGTGAACTGCACCGGCTCCGCCTTCACGTAATCGTGGTAGGAGTCGAACTTCAGCCACGGCGGGCCCCACCCGTCCATGTCCATCACGATCTGCACGTGTGGCGTGAAGCGGATGTCCTTCGCGTTCGTCACCATGTTGCGCGTGAAGCGATGCACGACGAGGATCTTGGGCGGCAGGTTGCGCGCGCGCACGAGCGAGTCGAGGTAGTGCACGGCCCAGTTGATGTCACGTGCGTCCATCGTGCCGATCTTGGTGCCCGGCACCTTGCCCGACGGCTTCATCGAGAACTCGGGGTCGATGGCGAGATGCACGTCCGGCTGCTCGAGGAACTGCGCGAAGCGCGGGACCTCCGCTTCCACCGTGCTCTGGCCCACCTGGATGTCGATGAAGAAGAGTCCCTTCTTCGACTTCGCCCACGAGTGCACTTCCTTGATCATCGTGTCCCGCATCTGCAGGCGGTACAGTCCGTTCTTGCCCGGTGCTCCCTGCGCGACCATCACGACGAGATGGAGCGCCGGCTGCACCGGATGTGACGGATCCGCCTTCGCCCACCACCGCACCGCCGTATCGAGCTTGGCGAGCATCACGTCCTTCGGATACTCGCCGAGCACGCCCATCTTCTTCTCGAGCGGATTGCCGTAGAAGGCCACGATGCGCTTGTAGGGCAGGATGGCGCCGGGGAGCGGTTCCGGCATCTTCACCGGCCACTTCGCATCGAGTGCGCTGTCACCCTTCGTCATGCTCGCCAGCGCGACGCTGTCGCGCCGATTGCGCTTCGGCAGCTCGCCCAGCGTGGCTGCCTCCGCGGCACGGTTCGGAGGCAGGACGGTGGAGAGGGGCGGGCGCGGCGCGGCAGGCGCTTCGGACGCGGACGTGTCGCGCGCCGAGGCGCTCCCGCGCTCCGTGCCGGCGCCGCGCGGCTTGGGCGCGTTGTCGGCGCAGCCGGCAACGGCGAGCAGCGCGAGGGTAGCGGGAAGGGCGAGTGCGCGAACGGTGGACGACGGGAAGATGGGCACGGCGGATGGGGTATCGGGAAGCGCCCGTGCAACCGGGCTCGGGGATGCTAAACGGGACGAGTGCAAGCGCCAAGCCCCCATCACTGGGTAGCTGCAGCAGCAGGGGTGGACTCGCTCGTGCCGAACAGGCCGTCGATGAACGGCTTGGCGATGCAGTCGTAGAAGCCCTTGCCCTTGCAGATCGAGGTCGCCTTCCCCTCGACGAAGGTCTTCACCTTGTTGGGGTAGGTATGGCAGCGGGGCGTGTTGGTGCCCTTCACGCAGCCGTTGTAGTGGAGCAGTGCGGTGGCCCAGTTCTCCTCGCGCGTGCCGCCCCCCTTCACGTGCGGATTGAAGTATCGGCTGAGGATGAACACCCCGTACTTCACGTTCGTGGAGTCGCTCGCGAGGTCGGAGCCGAGCGAGTCCTTCAGCGTTTTCGTCAACCAGACCTTCGGGTAGACCTGCATCAGCCCCACCGCGCCCACGTTCGACGTCGCCGCCGAGATGAAGCGCGAATTCTCCGTGAGCATCACGCCGAAGATGATGGCCGGCGAGATGCCCCGGACGTACGCCTCGCGCACCGCGTAGAGGGCGATGGAATCGGCACGCGCCGAATCCACCTGGTGCAGGCGCATCACGTCCTCGAAGAACGCGCGCCTCTGTTTCTGGAACTCCGGCGTCTTCATGAACTGCGCGATTCGCGACGTGTCTTCGGGCGCCAGCGCAGCGGCCACGGCGGGCGCGTGCTTGCGCAGCTCCTCGCCAAGCGTGCCGCGTGTCGCGTAGACCGGACGCATGTTGCGCACGGTGAAGATGATGATGATGACCAGCACGACGATGGCCGCCAGCGACCGCAGCACGTACTGCAGCGGTGACGTGGAACGAGGATGTCCGCGTCGATCCTCTCCGGCTCCGCGCGCGCGGCGATCGTCGTGAGTTCGGCGATCGCCCGGGAGCTCGCCGTGCTCCGTCACGGCCCTACTGGAAGATGTGGAAATGGCCGAGGATCAGCCAAAGCACGATGAAGATCAACACCGTGCTGAAGCATCCACCGCCCAGCTTTTTCGCCCCGTAACCGGCCGCCATGCCGCGCAGCAGCTTGCTCATCGTCACTCCCGGATGTGTGAGGCTCCGGAGTGCAGCATCCGTACCGGCCGTGGCCGGCGGGATCAGCGATGGGCTGGCGGGTTCGCCTGTCGGAGCCCCGTGGTGTCGCGCTCAGCCCCCGGCTGCGCAACGGAGTCCGGGTCGGCGCTCATGGGAGCCTCCGGCTCGGCCGGCGTCACGGGCAGCGCGTCCGGCTCTCCCTGCGGCAACACGAAACGCAGCGGGTCCACCTGCCTGCCGTGCACCAGCACCTCGTAATGGAGGTGCGGCCCAGTGGTGATGCCGCTCGAGCCCACGGTGCCGATCTGGTCGCCCCGCTTCACGAGGTCCCCTTCCTTCACGGTGGCCGCGCGCATGTGGGCGTAGCGGGTCTTCACGGCGCCGGTGTGCTGGATCTCGACGACGAGGCCGAAGCCGAACTTGTGGCCGACGAACACCACGTGACCGGGCGCGGGCGCCGTGATCTGCGTGCCGCGCGAGGCGGCGATGTCCACGCCCAGGTGCGGACGGCGGATGTGCAGGATGGGATGACGCCTCGATCGCGAGAACGTGCTCGAGATGACGCCGATCACCGGCAGCCCGGCGAGGCTGCGCGGCGCAAGGATCACCCGCTCGGCCGCGGGGACTCGAGGTGCGCGCGCGAGCAGCCGGCTCACCGGCTTCGGCGCGGGCTTCTCGCCGGCCACGATGCGCGACGCGGCCACGGCGATGGCGGAATCGCTCGCTGCCGCACGTGCCGTCAGCAGCTCGCTGCGGAGCAGGTCGAGCGAATCCTGCGAGTCGAGCAGCTGGTCGTGCAGCACGGCGGCATCGGCGCTCGTGACCAGCAGGTCGGGCGATTCGAGGGCCGCCATGACGGCGACCACCGCCCCCGTCGCGATGAGGAAGATGAGCGAGAGCGCGCCGACCACCACCCGCGCCTGCCACCGCGCCACGCCGAAGCTGCGCGTGGGAGCGCCGGGCGCCGCCGAGACGATCATCACCCGCCATGGACGTCGGGCGACCGGTTGCGCGCGACGTCGGCGCCCCGGAACCGCGGGCGGCACCAGGGTCGGGGCGTCGACCACCGGCACGTAGGCCGGCGTGATTCGACGGATCGGGATCACCTGGGCCTCTACGGTGGGCCCGACGATCTTGAGATTCCGTGGAATCGGCTCGACGTATCGCGGCGTCCGCCTCGCGGAGCTCATCGCTTAACGCTCGGCCAGCTCGGGGGTCAACCGCACCTTGCCACGGCGGCTCGGCTCGGCGGGGGGCGCGGTCATGATGACCCGCCCGTTCACGACGCCACCCTCCTGCACGAGCACGCTGACCGTGTGTACGTCGCCCGCGACGACCGCGGTGGCTTGCAGCTCCACACGCTCGGAGGCGTGGACGTTACCCGTCAGGGTGCCGCCGAGGATCACCTCGCGGGCGTGCACGTCGCCGGTGACGCTGGCCCCGACGCCGATCACCACGGAGTCCGCCTTGAGGATGCTGCCCTCGAGGCGGCCCTCGATGCGGAGCGAGGCCGCGGTCTGCAGGTCGCCCGTGACCACGAGGTTGGCGTCGAGCAGGGAGAAGCCGCTGGCAGCGGCGGCGGGAGAGGCGCCACGGCGCCGGTTGAACAGGCTCATGAGACGACGGCTGGAGGAAAGCGTGACGGTCCGGGCATCGGTCCGTCCATCCAGCATCCAGACGACTCATGGGCCCGCTAGCCACAGCCCATCCGCCGCCGGAGATGTTCCGTGATGCAGGGCACAGACGTCCATAAGTGAGACGTGCGTTGATTCACCAGCGCCAGGACGGCATGGCCCTCGCCCTGCTGCAGACTGACCCGCTCGGCTTCGGCCGACGAACCCGGAGGAGAAATGAAGGCAGGACTCAAGGTGTTGATACTCGCGCCGGCCATCGTGCTGTCGGCGGCGTGCAGCAAGGAAAAGCCGGCCGACCCCTCGCTGAACAGCGATCTGGGCCTCGCCGCACAGGCCACCACGCCGATGGATTCCGTGTCGGCAACCGAGCAGTCCAAGGCGGCCACCGGCACGTCGGCCATGCGGAGCGGCACCAGCACCGCCAGCGCGCCGAAGGCCACGACCACGCATCACACCACCTCGACCACCACCAAGTCGACCAGCAGCACGGCGAGCAGCAGCGCCGCGAAGCCGGCCGCCGCGCCGACCACCACGGTGCAAAAGAACACGAAGCGTGACGCCGCCATCGGCGCCGGCGCGGGCGCCGTGCTCGGTGCCGTGACGAGCAAGAACAAGGTGAAGGGCGCCGTCATCGGGGGCGCCGCCGGCGCCATCCTCGGCGGCGTGATCGGCAACAACGTCGACGTGAAGAAGACGACCAAGCCGTAAGCAGCAGTCGGCCGATCGGGAACACGGGAGCGGGGGCGCCAGGTGGTGCCCCCGTTGCCATTCCCGGAACACCGCATCCGTCGATTGACACCCTCCGGAGGGGGGGCTAATATTCGAGGCTGCATAGTTCCGTGCACTCGAGCACGGACATTCAACCCAGGAAGGGGTACTGATGGTCGAGATTCATCTCGAAGAGAGCGACAGGCTGGACTGGGCCCTCAAGGCATTCAAGCGCAAGATCGCGAAGGCCGGCATCCTCAAGGATCTCCGGAAGAAGCGGTACTACGTGAAGCCGAGCGAGGCTCGTCAGCTCAAGGCCGCCGCCGCGCGCCGTCGCAGCCGGACCGAGCGCTCGCGCTGAGCCTTCGGCCGCGCACTCACGGATGGCGAAAGAAGACGCGATTCAGCTGGAAGGCTCGGTCACTGAAGTGCTCCCGAACGCCACGTTCCGGGTGCAGCTGACCAATGGCCACAACGTGCTTGCGACGCTCGGCGGGAACATGCGCCGATTCCGCATCCGCGTGCTCGCCGGGGATCGCGTGACCATCGAGGTCTCCCCGTACGACCTCACGCGCGGCCGCATCACCTTCCGGCACAAGAACTAGAAAGCCGCGTGAACGGTTGACCGTGAACCGTGAACCGTGACGTCAAAGGCACACCGGACTGCGTCCGGTGTGCCTCTGTTTTTCCCCGGTCCGCCGGTCCGCCGGTCTGCCGGTCTGCCGGTCCTACGGTCCTCCGCTCTCAGCGTCTCACAGCCTCCAGCGTCGCCCCGCGCCGCACGCCGGGGTAGGGTACGCCCGGCTTCACGGCCTCCCAGATGATCCGGTTGAACGGATCTTCCGCCGCCACGTCCTCGATCCGCAGGTCGAGCGTGGAGGACTCGCGCGCTCCATTGGTGCCGGCAGGGTTCCTCGCCTCGAGATCCACCCTGGGCGTCAGCACGGTCCACGGCTTCAGGTCGGGCGTGGCGCTCCAGATGTCGCGCAACGGCCGGCCGAACCAGTCGAACTGCGAGAGTGCGTCGAGGCCGAGGATCTCCTCCATCGTGCGGATCACGTCCGTGGTGTTCGCGAAGCGGTGCACGACACCGGCACGCACCCACGGCGAGATGATGAGCATCGGCGACCGGTGCGAGTCCACGTGGTCGGGGCCATTCTGCGCATCGTCCTCGACCACGAACACCACGGTGCTCTTCCAGAAGGAGCTGTGGCTCAGCGCGTCGATCATGCGGCCGAGTGCGAGGTCGTTGTCCGCGGCGTACGCCTGTGGCGTGAACGCACCGGCCCGGGCGCCCGCGGTGTGATCGTTGGGGAGGCGCACGATCTCGAACGCCGGCATCGCCCCGCGACGGGTGAACTCCGCGAGCTCGGCGATCCACACGTCGGCGCGGCGCTGGTCGCGGATGTTCAGGTCGAAGCCGGCGTACGCGGCGTTCGTGTGCGACGCGAGGAAGGGCTTGTCGCCGCGATAGCCCGGCGGCAGCACGTCGTCCGGATCCGCCTCCGAGGGCACGACGAACTCGCCGTAGTTCCGGAAGGTGAGTCCCTTCCGCTGGATGAGGTCCCAGAGATAGCCACGCGCGGGTGCCGCGGGATCGTCGTCGGGGATGGTGGTGCGGCTTCCGAAGCGCGCGCCCTCGTACTCGTACGCGCGCCCACGCGACGAGTAGTTGAGCGGCACCGTCTTCTGGAGGTAGTCGGTGGTGTACGCCGCCATCGACCAGTTGTGTCCATCCGGGCTCACTTCGGCGTTCACGAAGAAGCGATCGAAGATGCCGAATCGCTCCGCCATCGCGTGCTGATTGGGCGTCACCTCGCGGCCGAACAGCACGAGCGAGGTGTCGCCATCCGCCTGCGCGAGGTCGCCGAGGACCTGGTCATAGGTCCGGTTCTCCTTGACGATGTAGACGACGTGCTCGAAGGGCGGGTAGCCACGTGCCGCCGTGCGTGGCGACGTCCAGCCGTTGGCCTGCGCCACGCGGGCGCTCAACCGGGCCAGCGTCTCGCGGTCGGCGCGCGCGAACGGCGCGATCATCACGCCGCCATTCAGCTGGGACAGGGTGGTGTTCGGGCCGTCGGGGCCGCGATGCACTCGTGAAGGCAGGGGCTGCGGTCCGTCCGGGTTCGGCCGCGTCCCACTTCCCTTGCCGCTGGCGACGACGAGGGTATCACCACGCGCGAGCAGTGA
>Ga0157369_10011259_pt1 | contig 10164 bp, 9 predicted proteins | sample C25metaG_FD_113461 | JGI IMG/M metagenome (GOLD analysis project Ga0157369, IMG submission 113461) | Corn rhizosphere microbial communities from Kellogg Biological Station, Michigan, USA - C2-5 metaG | ecosystem: Host-associated > Plants > Roots > Rhizosphere > Soil | place: USA: Michigan...
ACTTCCTCGGCGGAGCGATCCCGCATCGGTGTGTAACCGCCATCGATGTCAGGTGCGCGGAGTGTCCACTCGTGTGTCCACTCGTGTGTCCACTCGTGTGTCCACTCGTGCGACGCGTGCTCGGCATCGAAGGTCATTCGGTGTCCCAGAGCGTGTCGCGTTCATGGGCTTCCCATGGATCGACACCTCCAATCCATTTGCGTACGTGTCCGCGCGGCGACGACGGACCGTTGTACCCGGTCTCGCTCCACGCAGTCGGGTGCGCGTAATAGATCTTCGCGACCGCTGCGCAGAGAACATCGCTAAAGAAGCGCGGAGCAGGAATCCTGGACCATGTCGATCCTGGCGCTTCGCCACGCTCCAGGCGACCGAGAGCCTCGTCCTGATCTGCTGCGCCAAGTTCTGCGAACGCGCATCCGTGCAACGCGTGGGCCGTCTCATCGACGCCGATCAATGCTGCACGCCATAGTTCGCGTTGTGGCGGGAGTTCCTCGTACCTGTAGCCGTCGCGCCGATCGTCGGCGAGCTTCGCGTCGATCCATGGGACGATCGGCACGCGCTCAGTAGCAGTTCGATCTGGCTGCGGAAGGACACGCTCGACGATCGCGCAGAGCGTGCGCACCTCCGTCTCGGTGAAAAAACGATACCCCGGAACTTGCTCCACGCGTCGTCGTACCACGTCACGCGTCTGGTCATCCCAATCCAGCGAATACCATTTATCCAGCACGTCGTAGCCTGGATAACGGGATCGGAATTCCTCGCTCATGTTCGGCTCATGTTCGTGCTCCATCGCTACCAAGCCATCCGCCGCTGAAGCCGGCGCGGCGCAATCCATCGCGAATGTAGGGTGAGTTGCGCAGCGTGCGCCACACGAGACCGGAGAGATAATTCTCCACCATCAGCACCACAGGGCCCTGGTCGATGGCGTAATGCCATTCGCAAACCCATCCTGCATTGCCGCTGTCACCGTACGTGGGATTGAAGCTCGACTCGTAACCATAGCGGCCGGTGAGCTCGGGGTATGAGCGGTTCAGCTGATACATTGCTGGCACCACGAGCTCCGGCGCGAACGGCAGTGAAGCGACGAGCGCCCATGGCGCGAGCGTTCCATCATCGGGACCGAACGGAACTCCACGAGCGCGGTAGCCGTAGAACCTGCGCTTGCCCTGACGTATAACGCCGCCGAACGGTCCGGGACCGTCGCTCGCGCTGATCCCCCACGAGTCGGAGCCGTAGCCCTTGAATTTGCGCGGGTTGCGCTTGGCATACTCCTGCTGCACCAGCGTCGCACGCCGGCTGTTCTCGAAGTAGTCGATCTTCTTCGCGCGCATGTACTCGTCCTGAATGCCGCGGAAGTCGATCCACACATGAGCCAGTTGATGCGTGAAGAGCGGCCCCGCGTACAGATACTCGTGGCCGAGAATGCGGCGCCATTGATAACTGGCGGTCCAGGCAGAGTATATGGACGGGTCGGGTGCAAAGGTGGGCGAGCCGAGCGCCAGGATGTACACAAAGAGCGCTTCGTTGTAGCCGCGCCAGTCGAATCGGAGGAACCCCTGCTTGGGCCTCCACCCGTGCGATATGGCGTCACGCACAACGCACCAGCGCCAGTCAGCGCGACGGTACAGTGCATCCGCGAGTTCTCGAATGACGCACTCATCTTCCGAGGGACCATCGAAATAGCCCGCCGCGACCAGTGCACCTGCGAACAGGATCGCCGAATCAACGGTCGATATCTCCGATTGCCAGGCACGCCGTCCAGTACGCGGATCCAGAAAGTGATAGAACAAACCGTGTGAGCCTGTCGCGTGGGGAGAGTCACTCTGCTCTGCCTGCCACAGAAACCGGAGCGCACGCGCAACCTGCGCGGCCGCCTGTGCGCGGCCAATGATCCCGTGATCTGCAGCTACAGCGTAACAGGCGCAGGCGAAGCCAGATGCGGCGATGCTGGCTGGCGAGTCCGGTCGAGTGCTGTCTTTCACGAGCCCCGTCTCCGCGTTCACCTCACGCGTGAAGTAGCCAAAGGTGCGCTCCTGAAGCACCGCGATGGAATCGATTCCCGGATCAGTCATTTTCCACCCATGCCAGCTGACCACCGAGATCGAGCGTAATTGCTGCAACACCGTTCTGTGGGATATCGACTGCCACATGAATACCGCTGTCGTTCGAAATCACGCTATACGGCTCGACATCGAGTGCGGATGCCAGGTGAAGCTCATTCACATCGGCTGGCCGCAGATACTCCGGCGCACCCATCTCGAGCCAGCGCCGCTTCGCATTCGCGTGTGTGTCATCGATCCGCTCTATCGTCGCGGAACGCACCGTTGCCGTGGTGGCAATGTGCACGACAATCGATTCCGGAACGAGGTCGTGCAGTGGAGGTGCGCTGTTGACGACAAGAACCGTAGCGCGCCGACCATCACGAATGACCCACACGGCGGCGTTGGCGTGCATGCCGTCCATCGGCGTCACGAGCTCGGTTCCAACATGATGCAGCAGCTGGAACGCGCGGTACGCCGGTTTCGCGATGCCATCCAGCGTCAGCAGTCCGAAGCCTCCGTGAAAGGCGTGCGAGGGGAAGTACTGCTCCTCGAAGATGTCGCTGAATGTCCAGAACGAGTACGCATCCACGAGACCGTTCGCCTGCAGCACGGTTCTGATGATGAACGCAGCCGCGTACGGCTCGTCGTGCCCTGGATCATGATTATCAGACGATGTGTTCCATTCAGTATAGAACAGCGGCTTCCCGCGTGCGCGCCGGCGCGCATCCTGTGCTTCTTCGCGCAGGATATCGCGCTGCATCGCAGCCAGCTGGATCTGGGTGTCGCTGCTCACGCTCACTGTTCTATCCGTGGGATAATGATGCGTGGACACAAAGTCGACCGGCGTCCGCGTGCGCTCACAATCGTCCAGAAACTCTTCGATCCATGCATTCCGCGCAGTGGCTGGGCCACCAACGCGCAGCTCCGGGCTGATCTCCTTGAGCGCGTTGGCGGTCTCTCGATACAACCGGAAATATTGCGCACGAGTGCCGCGCCAGAACGCGCGCAGATTGGGCTCGTTCCACACCTCGAAGAACCACTGCTCGACCTCTGGAGCGCCGTAGCGCGCGATCGCGCTCGCGGTCAGCCGGCGGACGAGCTCGCTCCAGTCGCCCCAGTCCCGTGGTGGAGTAACGTTGGCATGGTAGTGAAAGACGGTCGAGCGACCCGACGCGATTGCCGTAGGCATGAAGGACAGCTCCACGAACGGCCGCATCCCTGCATCCAGCACTGCATCCCAGATACGGTGCGCGTTGAAAAATGAATGGATGCGATGATTGCGTCGTTGAACCAGTGTGCCCGCGTCGTCACTCAGCAAGCCATGGAATCGCACATACTGGAAACCGATGTCACGCGCTGCGCGTCGTAGCTGCGCCTGATAGTCTGCGCGTAGCGCGAGGGTCGCGTGGCCACTTCCTACGATACGTTCCCACACGTGCGGGAGCGCGACGGTCGGACCATCAAGGGAGCAGCGGAACTCGATTGGATTCATGTGCCGCTCGGGCAGTACGAACACTGGCGCGGGTGTCGTCTCATAGCAGTTCCATGGCGATGAGGCCGCTCGCGCTGAGTGCGGCAATCAACAGAGGCGCTCCAGCCGGTGGTGCATCGAGGATGGCCGCGACACCCATGTAGAGGCCGCCCATCTGACGGTCCATGCCGCGGAGATGCATGCCCGCACCGAAAAATCCGCCCGCGAACGCAATCCAGAGGAGCGATGATGCGATCACGTGCACGGTCGCGTTGTGCGATGCGCCCGCATTCCAGAATACCCCAGCTGCAGCAAGCGGCAGCACGACGACGGGGAAATACATGGCGGCATTGTTGTACGCGCCACGATAATGCAGCAGTCCGGCCTGCATTGCGGCACCCACAAGCGCAATCCCCACGACGGTCAGGGCAAGCACTCGAATAGAAGTTCCCCATATCTCGGCGGTACCCGAGATCCCCAGTACGGCGAGTATCTCGAGCGCGCCAGCGGTCGACAGTGCAAGCGGCGCGAGCGGCGGCGCATGATGCATCAGATGGTGCAGCAGCCAGTGATAACCGCCGGGCTTGGTCGCGATTCCATACCAGTGGTGATATCCGGCTCCCACGACTCCACTCGCCAGCGCAAGTGAACCCGCTATCACTGCAATGCGTGTCACCACCGGAGTATGCGGCACAACTGCGGCCGCGATGGCACTGAGCACGAGCAGCGTCCCCGTCACAAAAGGCACGTACTGCGCACGCAGCGTGAAACCGGAGCGGTAATGCCCAACGAAAGCGTCCGGCATCAGCAATGCCGCCTGTACGGCGGCGAGGATCAACAACCACTGATATCCCGTGATGCCGATAAACGGCGTCACGCTCGGTCTGGTTCCACCGCAACCATACTCACCAGGGGACGACATGGACGAGGTCCTGGATGTTCGATTGGAAGGGCGCGGTATCGTCCTTCAACTGCCGTGCCGAAGCGATAGACGAGCTCTCCGCCCAGATAACCCTGCACAGTCATGATCGCGCAGACAGCTGCAACAAGCACGAGGTAGCTCCACGGAACCACACTGACACTGTTGTACAGCCCGCAACGCCACGTGAATGCGACAAGAAGCAGTCCGAAGAAAAGCGGACCGAGCGCCATATGTACTCGGAGGTACGAATGTGCCGGTCCGTTTCCCACGGGCGCGCGCATGCGGGACAGAACGCCGGTGACCAGCGTGCCCACTGTGACTATCACCGCGGCTCCAAGTGCCCACAATGCAGCGGGACCTGTCGATGGTCCGTTGGCCGATTGGCCGAGTACGCGTCCAACGAGATCGAGCGCAAACGACGCAGCAGTCAGCGCAATCGTGAAGTGCACGAAGATCGGATGCAACGGCGCCGATAGGACGATCGGTCCGCGGAGCAGCGCGCGGGCCGATTTGCTGGTGCGCCGAGTCATCGTTCGCTGCCCTTATAGACCGCTTATTTCGTCTTCGACGAATCAGCCAGCATCGCCGCCGACGCCTTGAGTGTGCCATCCGCCTGCTTGGTCGCCAGAACGATGACTTTCGAGCCCTGCGTCAGCTTGGTCTGCGTGGGTGCAATTGCAGTGACGGAGACGTTTGAAGGAACAGTGATCGTCTGAGTGCCACCATTGTATTGCACCGTGAGCTTTTCGCCCGGTTGCCCACTGATCGTGCCGTTGGTCATGCGTGGTACAGTAACGGTACCGTTGGTCATCGTGCTTTTGTTACCGCCGGAAGCACCCGCTTGCTGCTTCATCAGGTAGCTACCTTCGCCCGTTCCGCGCAGCTGGTCCGGAAAAATGTGGATCTCAGTCGCGCGCTGAGACCCGTCTGGTTGCGCTACGGATGTCACGCCCACGAACGAGTTTTCCTTTACATCGGAGAGCTTGGCCGGCACGCGCGAGTATACCTGCAGCGGCGCCGCGACCGCGACTTTGACGGCACCGCTGTCTGAGGATACCGTGAGCATGCTGTCGGTAACGCTGGCTACGGTGCCGCGAACAGGCGTGAGGTTGGAAGATGCAGTCGACGGCGGCGCCATCGTGCTGGAATCCGACATGGCCCCGGACATGCCGCCTGAGGAAGACGTGCCTCCTTTCGAGCAGCCGAGGACCGCTCCTGCCGCGATGAGTAGAAGCGTGGTCGCAGTGGACGGCCGCGGTAGCCCGCGGCTGAAGCTCTCTGGTCTGATATGAATTGTTGTCGCGCGCATGTTGCACCTTACCGTGTTTGGGATTCGCCCCGTCTCGAATTCGAACGGAGATTCGAAGTGAGACGCATAGGTCGGACCGTTGGCGGAGCACGACCGCTACTCGGGTGACTACCCGTCACCGGGGGCTTAGATTTCCCTCAATGGGCCGCCGCGCTTTTCGGATTCTGTTCAGTGTTCTGCTGATCCCCTTGTTGACGGGGATCGGCATTGCACCGTGTACGGCAATGGGACAGTCGCCATCGATGTCCGGCGCGCCAGCTCGTGCAGTGCCTCCTGCGTCAGACGGACACTCGCACCCCGCCAACACCGATCGGACCAAAGCGCCGCTTCACCACGATAACGGCCCGTGCGACAATCCCGCGGGCACCAATTGCTGTCCCGCGGTTGCCGGATGCAGCGCAATAGCGCTTCCGTCGATCGCGGCCACACCTCGAGCGGCAACGGCGGTCGCGGCATCGATTCAGATGGTATACACGGAGCAGCCGATCGCATTGACGGTTGCACCAGAACCGCCCCCTCCCAAGGCTTAGCCCTCAACCGCGATCCGCGGCGTTTCGAGTCGCGCACTATTTGCGGAGACTCTCCGGTGCCACAGCTGGCGCCGATGTCCATTACCATCTGATCGTCACTGGCAACAGCGCCGCGACGATTGCTTCCGGATCTACAGATGTCGCTCATACCAGCGGGGTTCTTCGTGCCCGCACGTCCCCGTGCATTCAACAGAGTACGCTGTCGCACGCACGTGCTTTTCGTCGCAGCTATCACGACGGCCTTCGCCACTGCGCCAGCGCTGGCACAACACGGGCATCCATCGCAGCCTGATTCCGCTCGCCACAAACCCGTGCGAGACAGCTCCACCAAGTCATCTCCAATGTCAGGCATGCCTGGAATGAAGAGCATGCCGGCATCCATCGACACAACGGCCTCTTCAACGTCGCCGATGTTCATGAGCTCGGCGCCACTCGATATTCCCATGCAGCGCATGGGCTCCGGTACGTCCTGGGTGCCGGACGCGACAACGATGCATGCATCGCACACGATGCTCGGCGCATGGGATGTGATGTTGCATGGCGTCGCATTTCTGCAGTACGATGATCAGCGCACCCGACGCGGTGACACACAATTCGGCAGTGTGAATTGGGGAATGCTCATGGCCGGCCACGATCTCGCCGGCGGCCGTCTCAACCTCCGCGGCATGGTGAGCGCAGAGCCATTCACCGTTGGGTCACGCGGCTATCCATTGCTTCTGCAATCCGGAGAGTCATATCACGGCCAGTCACTTTACGATCGGCAACACCCGCACGATCTCTTCATGGAGATCGCGGCACTGTACGATCGCACAATCGGCGACAATCTCGCTGTCTCGCTTTATGCCGCTCCGGTTGGTGAGCCTGCAATTGGACCGGTGGCATTCCCACATCGTCCCAGTGCTGCGAATGATCCACTCGCGCCGATCGGTCACCACTGGCAGGATGCGACGCACATTTCGTTTGGCGTGCTCACGGGTGGTATCTACACACGCACCGTGCGTCTGGAAGGGTCAATCTTCAACGGCCGCGAGCCGGATGAGATTCGCACCAATTTCGATTATAAGGGACGCAGTCTCGATTCCTACGCCGGACGTCTTACGGTGAACCCGACCGAGAATTGGAGTCTTTCGGGATCGTACGCGTATCTCGAGAGCCCGGAGCAGTTGCATCCTGAAGAATCGTTGCACCGCATCAGCGCATCAGTACTGTATGCGCGCTCCTTTGCTACATCAGGCAACTGGGCGAGCGCACTCATTTATGGAGCGAACAAGCACACTGGCCAGACAAGTCTGTCCAATAGCCTGCTGGCCGAGAGCAATCTCACGATCGATCAGAGCAATACCGTTTTTACTCGCGCTGAATTCGTGCAGAAGGGCCCGGAGGATCTCCCAATCACAGCACCGATGACACCCGCCGCGTCACTCGCACAAGCTACACACGCGAGCATGATCGTAATCACGAATCCATCGTCGCCGACCCGGTACGACGTTGGCGAGCTTACCCTCGGCTACGTGCGCGAGCTCACCTCGGTACGCGGCGGGAGTCTCGGACTCGGCGCGGCCGGCACGATCAACATGGTACCATCGGTGCTGAAAGACACGTACGGCACTCGCACGCCGGTAGGGGCAACGGTATTCCTGCGTCTACGGCCAGGCGCGATGCACACGTCTGCACACATGTAGATGACGGAGGCTGGCGGATGGCACCTGTCATCCGATCACTGATTCAGCGAACATGCCTTCAACCCAATGCACACACGCAAAAAAATCCCCCTGCCATCTCTGATTGATGGCAGGGGGATTATTGGATCAGTACTACAAAATCACGAGCCGCGCAAATTGGGATTGTTCTGCGTCTCGACATCCGGCAATGGCGCGCACGTCGTAGGACCGTACGTCTGCCCCTTGTGATTCACGCCGGATGGGAACGGAATGTTCTTCCGCAGCATGTCGCCTAGGCGTTGGCCTTCGCTGAAGAGCGCGCGCCGACGCTCTTCGAGCACGATCGCCTCGATATCCGAGCCCTCGCTGCCGTTGAGCGGCGCAACGCCGCGTGATGCGCGCACACGATTGATGGCATCCTTCGCCTCCTGGCCACCGGTGGCTTCCGCGTAGATCAACTGTGCCTCGGCCCACGACGCGATGGGCATCGGTACAGCGCCACTGCCGATGTATTTCCGCTGCTGCCATTGCGGTGTGACTGCGTCGTTTCCAAAACGCCCCGTGTTCAATACCGGCACACGTGGGTCGGGCACACCGCCAACGGTAAGGTTGCGATAGTCCGGACCGACGGACAGGAAGTCGTTCCGAATGGTCAGGTTGTAGATGCGGTTCTCCCGCGCAACCGTGGTTTCGGAATACTCCGCGTTGCGAACGAAACCGGCCGGCACGGCCTGCGCGTCTGCCTTGGCAGCTGCCAGATTACCGAGGTCAAGCTCAGCTCGAGCTCGACCTACGAGCGCCATGTTCGTCATTGCCGGGTAATTCGCCGTCTGCGCAAGCGCCAACGCCTGGGTAAACTTCGCCACGGCAATCTTGAAGGTGCTGTCGCGCGTGATGAGCGGCCCGTTATCAACCGTCATCTGACACATGCCCTCGCCGAGTAGCACGTACGTGTATGCAGCGTACGTAGTGAGCTCGGCAAGCATGTTGGCACGGTTTGGCACCGTGGAATCCGCGAACGCGGCGATGCGCTTTGCCGCATCCTCCGCCTGGAAACGCGCCGATTGCAGCGGGGTGTAGAAGCCAAGGGAAGTCGTGGCTCGGCTCGTCGGGCAGGTTCCCGGCTGAGTCTTGGTTTCAACACCACGCCAGCCCCATTGATTCGCATCCACGAACGAGTTGGACACTATGTATTCACCCGACAACACACCAGCAGTTGCGACGTACTGTGCGAATGCGCAGTTGAAGCTGCCGAGGGCCGCCGCGTCGAGCGTCGGTGCCAGCGCCGGATTGGAGAGATCGCTGCTCTTTACGACACCAGGGTTGGTGACATCGAGCAGACTGTTGCATGCGGTACCGGCTGCGAGACCGAGCATCAGTACCGATCTCGCGACGCCGCGACCGAACGGATTTCTGAACGGTTTTCTCCCGCTGCCGTCTGAGTTGTGATATTGCATCGTAGGATTCCCGTAACGTTAGAAGGAGAGTCGCAGCGTGGCCGTGAAGCTGGCCGCGGGAGGTAGAATTGTCTGATAGCCCTGTGACAGCTGGCCGGCAGCACGAGTTTCCGCGTCCCAGACGTGTTGGTCGGCAACTGGCACGTACACCTCGCCATCACGCGATGTATTCCAGCCCTGTGCGCCGGTCCACAACATCATCACGTTGCGCATTGCGAGGCTGAACGAGCCGCCATTCGCGCCCAACCGGCCGACAAAGCGATTCGGCAGGTCGTAAGTCGCCGACAGCTCACGCAGTCGAACGAAGCTCGCGAGGAAGGTGCCGGTCGCATCGTTCTCTATGCTGCGATATTCCTGCAGAATCGGATCGTTACGCAGGATTACCGCGCGCGTAAGACCGAGATTGTGCAGTGCACGGATCTCCGTGTCCGACTGATAGTTGCCGCCGTTACCGTCGGCGGACGCGTACAGACGCAATCTCTTGAACAGCGTCACAGTGGTGTTCACGCCCAGCTGCCAGACCGGCTGCGACGGGCCCCACCGTACACGCGGTGCCTGCGAGCACGGTACAGGCTTTCCGCCCATCTCGAGTCCCTGCTTGCCTCTGCCACCGTCGCACGTCGCCGACGTGACGAATCCGGCGGAATCGATCGTCGCGGACAGAACCTTGTACATGAAGATGTCACCAATTCCGAAGCCGACACGATTCTGCGCCTGGCCGCCGGCAACTGTGATGAATGGAATGCCACCCATGTCATCGATACGATTCTCG
>Ga0157369_10011260_pt1 | contig 10162 bp, 10 predicted proteins | sample C25metaG_FD_113461 | JGI IMG/M metagenome (GOLD analysis project Ga0157369, IMG submission 113461) | Corn rhizosphere microbial communities from Kellogg Biological Station, Michigan, USA - C2-5 metaG | ecosystem: Host-associated > Plants > Roots > Rhizosphere > Soil | place: USA: Michigan...
ATCCTTCGCGGCGCCGGGTTCGCGGTTCAGCTGGTTGGCGCCGACACCGTGGTGCTGGAGGGCCGGGCGGTCCAGCACCCTGAGGAGGTTGCGACCGTGCTCGTCAACGGCGGCGAGCCGCCGACCCGGCTCGTGGTGGTGGACGAGGACCTCGAGGCCCACTTCATGCGACTCGTCGGCCACCACTCCCCCACCGACGGAGGCGACCGGTGAGTGCCGGGCTTCGGGCTGCCTTCGGGGCCGAGCTGATCAAGGTCCGGCGTGCGGTCATGCTGTGGGCCACCATCGTCGCCTTCGTGGTGGCCTCCTGCGTCGGGGCGTTCTTCATGTTCGTGCTGCAGGACCCCGCCCGGGCACGGTCGCTGGGCCTGCTGGGTACCAAGGCGCAGCTCAGTGGCGGCACGGCCGACTGGCCCGGCTACTTCTCCCTGGTCGCACAGATGGTCGCGGTCGGCGGGATGCTGTTGTTCGGGATGATCCTGATCTGGCTGTTCGGTCGCGAGTTCGCCGACCGCACGGCGAAGGACCTTCTTGCCCTGCCGACGTCGCGGGCCGCCGTGGTCGTGGCCAAGCTGGTGCTCGCCCTGCTGTGGAGCCTGCTGCTCACCGTCGAGCTGGTGGCGATCAGTCTCGCGTTCGGAGCCGTCCTGGGCCTGGACGGTTGGTCGACCCAGGTGCTGGCGCACGGGGTCGGCGTCATCGTCGCGACCGCGTGCCTCACCGTCCTGCTGGCCTCCACGTACGCGCTCGCGGCGAGCTGGGGGCGGGGCTACCTCGCCGCCGTCGCAACGCTTTTCGTCACGGCCATCACCGCCCAGATCGTCTCTGCGGTCGGCTACGGCGCCTGGTTCCCGTGGGCCGTACCCTCCTTGATGTCCGGCGTCGCCGGCCCCGACCAGGCCACCCCCGGCGCAGGGAGCATCGCCGGCGTCGTCGTCGTCGGCCTGGCAGCCTGCACGGTGACCGTGCTGTGGTGGCAGCGCGCCGACCACGACCGATGAGCCGGCCCCGGCGGTCAGGCGAGCACGAAGTACCGCAGGGCGAAGTAGGCCCAGGCGATGGTGACCGTCACGGCGGTGACGACCAGGCCGTACCTGGTGAACCGCCAGAACGAGATCGGGTGGCCGTTGCGGGCGGCGATGCCGATGATCACCACGTTCGCGCTGGCCCCGACGGCGGTGGCGTTGCCGCCCAGGTCGGAGCCGATGGCCAGCGCCCACCACAGCGAGGTGGCCTGGTCGGAACCAGCGCCGGCGTCGACGAGGTCCTTCACGACGGGGGCCAGCGTCGCGACGTAGGGGATGTTGTCGATGATGCCCGACAGGGCCGCCGAGCCGAAGATCAGGCTCGTGCCGGCGAGCAGGTAGTTGTCACCCACCGCCTCCGCGAGCCGGGCCCCCAGGCTGCTGATCACGCCGACCTCGACCAGGGCGCCGACCATCACGAACAGACCCATGAAGAAGACCAGGGTCATCCACTCGACGTCCTCGAGGAACTCGCGCGGCTGCGTCCTGGACAGGGCGACCAGCGCCCCCGCGCCCAGCAGCGCGACCAGCGACGGGTCGATGTCCAGCGCCCCGTGGGCGATGAAGCCGACCATCACCAGCGACAGGACGACCCCGCACTGCACCAACAGGCGCTTGTCCTTGATGACCTCGCGCTCGTCGAGCTGCATCACCTTCGCGGCGCGCTTCTCGTCGTGGACGAACGCCGACCGGAACATCCACCGACACAGCAGCACCAGCACTGCGACGAGCACGATGATCAGCGGCGCCAGGTTGAGCAGGAAGTCGTTGAAGCTGAGCCCCGACCGGCTGGCGATGATGATGTTGGGCGGGTCACCGATCAACGTGGCGGTGCCGCCGATGTTGGAGGCCATCGCCTCGGCGATCAGGAACGGAACCGGCGTGACACCGAGGCGGTCGCACACCAGCAGGGTCACGGGTGCCACCAGCAGAACGGTCGTCACGTTGTCGAGCAGTGCCGACGCCGCGGCCGTGATCACGATCAGCATCACCATCACGGCGAACGGCCGCCCCCGGGCACGCTTGGCCGACCAGATCGCGAGGTACTCGAACAGCCCGGTCTGCTTGACGATGCTGACGATGATCATCATCCCGAGCAGCAGGAAGATGACGTTCCAGTCGACGCCGGTCTCCTCGCTGAAGAACGCCGTCTTCGCGTCCACCACCCCGAGCAGCACCATGACGGCCGCACCGCCCAACGCAGCGGCCACCCGGTGGATCCGTTCGGTGGCGATCAGCACGTACGCCGCGACGAACGCCGCCAGCACCAACCAGGTGATCAACTCGCAGACCCGGCCCCGAGCAGGTGCTCCAGCAGTGCCGAGACGACCACCGCCCCGACGTATCGGGAACCGTCCATGACCGCCACGATCGGGCTGCGCTGCCCGGCCATCACCGCGGCGATCTCGATCGACGTCGCGTCGGAGGCGACCACCGGGAGGTCGAACAGGTGCACCCGCTTGGGCAGCACGTCTCGCACCGTCCGGGCCACGAGCTCGTCGCACATCGAGTCCGCGGAGGCCTCGTCGTACGCGCGGGCCAACGCCGGGTCCTCCTGGACGTAGCTCGGCACGATGAACCGCAGCACCTGCGAACCGGGCAGCACCGTGTAGGGCTGGCCGTGGTCGTCGAGCACGATCAGCCCCGGCAGCCGGGCGTCAGCCAGGATCCGGGCGGCCTCCAACGCGTCGGTGCCCAACGTGACCGTCGGGTAGTGCCGCGCCAGCTGAGCAGCCAACATCGACCCACCACCACCTCACAGCTCGGACCGGCGAGTCTATCGATCGAGGCGACCGCCCCACCGGCCGTGGGTCAGATCGCGGTCGCCCCCACGCTCAGGGGGTGCACACCCCGTGGGCGCGCGTGGTCCTCGGTCAGCCGAAGGTCCCGCCGATGCCCCCGAGGAGGTCGGCCGGGTTGATCCCGAGCTGGTGCAGGAGGTCGGCGTGCTCGTCGGTGTCGACCTGCTCGGGCAGCTCTCGCTCCGCGCGGTCGGCCACGTCGTCCTCGCTCCGTCCGCGGAGCTGGTCCACGATCTCCTGCCGGTCGATCTCCATGACGACACTCCTTCCGAACGGCCTGACACGCGTGGTCCAGCCTGCCCGATCCGCACCGCTTCGCCAACCGGTGTCGCCGCGCTGGGTCGCGGGCCGGGACTAACCGGGGTCGAGCCCTCGTTCAGGTGGCTGTACGTCCCGCGGCGTGGCAGCCCTCGGCCGCGGGGTCGGTCCCGTCGAGAGGAGCCTGCCGTGGACGCCGAGAGTCCCGTGGACGACGCCACCCGAGCCGCGCTGAACCACAGCCAGCTGATCGACCTGACGACGACGGGCCGCCGGTCCGGCCGGCCTCGCCGCATCGAGATCTTCCTGCACCACGACGACGGCCGGCTCTTCATCACCGGCATGCCGCGGGCCGACCGCACCCGCGACTGGATCCACAACATCGGGGCCGACCCGCACGTCGTCGTCCACCTCAAGCAGTCCGTCGTCGCCGACGTGCCGGCGACCGCGCGAGTGGTCACCGACCCGGACGAGCGCCGCCCGATGATCGAGGCGGCCGCGAGGCGGTGGAAGCGCACCGACGTGCCGGAGATGATGGAGCACAGCCCACTCATCGTGCTGACGGTCGACGACTCCGCCTAGGGTCGTCAGTGGCCACCGTCCGCCGACACCGGGAGTCACCATGAAGCTGTTGCTCACCTCAGGCGGCGTCACGAACCCGAGCATCCACGCGGCGCTGGAACGCCTCCTCGGCAAGCCGGTCGCCGAGTGCCACGCCCTGGTCGTTCCGACGGCGCAGTGGGGTCACCCGATGTGCGGCCCCGGCTCGGTGCAGGGGCTCGTGGCCGCCGGGCCCGTCTGGCGCGACTCCAGCGGACTGGGCTGGGCGTCGCTCGGCGTGCTCGAGCTCACCGCGCTGCCGACCATCGGTGCGCAGCGATGGGTTCCGTGGGTCCGTGCGGCCGACGTGCTCGTCGTCGACGGCGGCGACGCGACCTACCTGTGCCACTGGATGCGGGAGTCCGGCCTGGCCGACCTGCTACCGACGCTGCCCGAGACGGTGTGGGTGGGAGTCAGTGCCGGAAGCATGGTGATGACGCCCCGGATCGGCTCGTACTTCGTCGAGTGGCCGTCAGCCCCCGACGACCGCACCCTGGGCGTGGTCGACTTCTCGATCTTCCCGCACCTGAACGCCTTCCCGACGAACACCCCGGCGGATGCCGCGCGGTGGGCCGCCGACATCGACGGCCCGGCCTACGCCATCGACGAGCAGACCGCCATCGTGGTCGACGGCGGGTCGGTCGAGGTGGTCTCCGAAGGGCAGTGGACGCGGTTCGGTTCCTAGCGGGCCGGCGTGGTCAGGCCAGCGCGGCGCCGAGGAGTCGGAGGGTCTCCTCCCGCGCCGGTGACCGGTCGGCCGGCGTGCCACGCAGTGCCCCGGCCACCGGGTGCACCATCACCTCGTCGACACCGAAGGTGGTCGCGAGGTCGCGAATGTGCGCCGCCGCCGACTCGGGGGTGCCGACCACCCAACGGTCCAGCATCTGCCGGGCCAGGTCGCCACGGGTCGGCTCGAGGTCGCCCTCCTCGACCTCCTCGACGAGCTGCTGTGTGTGCAATGGCTGCCCGGTGCGCAGCGCGACCATCGAGCGCAGGTTCGGCAGCACCAGCCGGTCTGCCTCCTGCTGGGTCGGTGCCACCACGGCGTTCACGGTGAGGAAGGTTCGTGGCTCGGCCAGCTCGGCCGACGGCTGGAACCCGTTGCGGTAGAGGGCGAGTGCCTCGGCGGTGCCCCGGCCGGAGAAGTGGTGCGCGAAGACGTAGGGCAGCCCCTTCTCCGCGGCGAGGCGGGCCGAGTAGTCGGACGACCCCAGGAGCCACACCGCCGGGACCGACGTCGCGTGCGGCGTCGCCCGGAGCACGTGGGTACCGCTGGGCAGGCGCAGCCCGACACCGTCGGGCGAGAGCATCGCGGTGATGTTGTCGACGTACTCGGGGAAGCGCGACACCGCGTCGTCGTCCACGCCGCCCCCGCCGTGGCGCAGCGCCCAGGCGGTGACCGGGTCGGTGCCGGGCGCGCGTCCGATGCCGAGGTCGACCCGCCCCGGGTGGGCGGCCTCGAGCAGGGCGAACTGCTCGGCGACGACGAGGGGGGCGTGGTTGGGCAGCATCACCCCGCCCGAGCCGACCCGGATGCGCTCGGTGGCCGCCGCCACCATCGCGACGAGCACCGGTGGGTTGGTGGCTGCGACAGCGGGCATGTTGTGGTGCTCCGCCAGCCAGTACCGCCGGAAGCCGAGCTCGTCTGCCACGCGGGCGAGCCGTCGGGTCGCAGCCAGTGCGTCCGCGGTGCTCTGGTCGCTGCGGACGGGGACGAGGTCGAGTACTGAGAGGGCTGGGGAGGAATGGCTCACCCCGGATCCAGCGGTGGCGCCGCCGTCCCTATTCCGCGGCGGCGCCGGTCACGAGGTCACGGTCAGGCGCAGGCTCCTGCCGAGGAGGTCGCCCAGCCGCGCGGCCTGCTCGTCGATCTCGGCGTCCGGCCGGGCGCGGTCGTCGAGCCAGGTCACCGTGAGGTCGTTCCCGCGGCGAGCCCAGGTGCCGCGCACGACCCCGCCGGCGATCACCGGGTTGGCCTTGCGGGTCATCAGGTCTCGTCGCGACGACGGGGTGACCCGGATGTCCTTGGTACCCGGCCCGATCACCCACTGGTCGTGCCCGGGGAGGAGGCGCACGGCATCCGACGCACCCGACGCCACCAGGGCGTCGACGTCGTCGCGCACGACGTACGCCACGGTGCCGTCGACGTCGACCGCGGCGAGGTCGGGCACCAGCTCGGCGAGCCAGGCCTCGAGCCGTCGACGCCCCGCGCTGAGGCCGTCGACGAGCCAGTACGTCAGGTGCTCGGGTGTCGCGGGGCCGTACGTGCGCAGGTACGCGGTGACGGCTCGCGGGCCGGCCTCGTCGAGGTCGGGGATGCCGCGCCACCTCGGGTTGTCGTCGAGCCGCTGGAAGGTGTGCTGCCCGTCTCGGGGTGGCCCGAAGCCCATGTCGCCCTGCCAGGTCAGCGGCTTGACGAGCGTGCCGGCGCCCTCGTCGAAGACCGGCTTCAGGTGCCGGTAGGCGCGGTGCCTCGCCAGCGCCTCACCGAGCTCGGTGACGGTCAGGGGGCCGTCACGAAGGGCCTCGCGCACGGCAGCCCGGAAGGCCGGCCAGTCGGCGGCGCTCAGCCCGTAGTACTCCACCCAGCTCGCCCGCTCCCACTGCCGGCCGGCCGACCGCAGGGCCAGGTAGATGCCGCCGTCCTCGGGCGAGAGGTAGTGCACCGACCCCCGGAAGGCGAAGGCCTTGACCACCTCGCCGTCGGCGAGGGCCGCCGCGAGCTCACCCGGCCGCGACGTCGTGCGCCGGGTGCGGACGGCGAGCTCGGCGAGCGCCTCGTCCATCGAGAGCACCGCACCGAGCCGGCGAACGACCTCGCCCACCGACTCGGACCCGACCGGGTCGAGCAGGTGCCGCCCCAGGCGCCATGACAGGGCCTGCGCCCAGGTGACCGAGGCCTCCGTCGACGTGTTCACCCGGCCAGCCTTGCACCGACCTCCGACGAACCGCGTTCACGGGGCGACCCGGTGCGCGACGGCGACCCCCGACACCATGACCAGCGCGGCGATGACGAAGAGCGCGGCGAACCCGGTTCGGGCCACGAGCAGCCCGGCACCCAACGCCCCGGCAGCCATGCCGAGGTCGTAGGCGGCGTTCCAGATCGCGCTGACCACACCCTCGGAGCCGTCGGGTGCCTGCGCGAACATCAGGCAGAGCGTCGCGTTCTGCAGCAGCCCGAAGCCCAGACCGAAGACGAACGACCCACCGATGACGGTCACCGGCGAGGCGGTGAGCGCCACGCCGAGCATCCCGACGATCGCCAGTGCCAGCCCGGGCCGCAGCAGGGCGGCGTGTCCCCCGCGGTCGCCGAGGCGACCGGCGTACCACCGGGCAGCAGTCGACGCGGCCGGCTGCACCAGCAGCGCCGCCGCGGCCACCCACGCCTGCGCACCGGTGACGGCGAGCGGGAGGTAGGTGACCAGCACCCCGACCGCCGCCGTCGAGGTGGCGAAGACCGCGGCCGGACGGCGGATCGCCGTGCGGCGCAGGCCCGCCAGCACGCTGCCCTCACCACCGTCATCGGCACCGTTCCCGGCGCCGCTCCCGGCACGGCGCCGCCCCGTCGTGCGCCGGGACGGGAGGCCCGGCACCGACACCAGCGCCAACAGGGTCGCCACGGTGGTCAGGACGAACACCGGTGCGTACCCCCACCGGGCCGCCATCCACACCCCGGCGGGCAGCGCGAGCAGGCCCGGCACGCCGCTCACGATCCCGACCAGCGCGAGCCCCTCGCCGCGCCGCTCGGCCGGGATCAGTGCGGCCGTGACGGCCCCGCCGGCGGTGACGCTCACCGCGAAGCCCATCCCCCGCAGCACGCTGACGGCCAGGATCGCCGGCGTCGAAGCGACGAACACCAGCACCAGGCCGGGCACGCCGAGGAAGACGAGCCCGAGCGCCAGGGCCCAGCGGTAGCCGACCAGGGCGACGAACCGCGGGGTGGCCAGCTCGCACGACACGGTGGCCCCGAGCAGAGCCACCGTCGCCATCCCCGCGCTGCTGTCCGAGCCCGCCTCCCGGGCCACGAGCGGCACCACCGACAACGGGAGGTAGAAGCCGATCGACGAGCCGATGACGGAGACGAAGCGGAGCACCAGCGGCCCGGTCACGAGGCGTGGGCGAGTCGGCGCGGTGACCCCGGGCGATGCCTGCTGCACGGTGTGGACGTTCTGGGCGGTGGTCATGGCATTGACGCTAGGCCGCGAGTGGACCCCCGATAAGGTCCAGTCAACCCGGTGGATCGGGGTCCACTTCGGCTAGCGTGCTCTGCATGGCACGTGCCACCGAGCTGCTCATCACGATCGACCGCGCCGGCGGGACGGCGCTGCGGGCACAGCTGGAGGGCGAGCTGCGCGACGCGATCCGCACGGCACGACTGTCCCCCGGCGACCGCCTGCCGTCCTCGCGGATGCTGGCCACCGACCTCGGGCTGTCTCGGGGCGTGGTCCAGGAGTGCTACGAACAGCTGCGGGCCGAGGGCTACCTGGTCACCCGCACCGGCTCGGGCACGGTCGTGGCCGACGGCGTGACCTCGGACGGCGCCGGTGGCCCCGTGCGGCCGCGGCGGGGGTCGACTCCGCGGTTGCCGGCTCCCGCTTCGCTCATCGCGGACTTCGAGTCCGGGGTGCCCGACCTCGGGTCGGTGCCCCGCGCCGACTGGGCCTGGGCGGTCCAGGAGGTCTGCCGCAGCGCACCCAGGGCCGCGTTCGACTACGGAGAGCCGCTCGGCGCACGGCGGCTGCGGGAGACCCTCGCGGCGTACCTGCGCCGGGTGCGCGCCATCGATGCCCACGCCGACCAGGTGCTGGTCTGCAACGGGATGGCGCAGGGGCTCTCGCTCCTGCTCTCGGTGCTCGGGGCCGACGTCGTGGCCTGCGAGGACCCGGGCGCACTGGCCACCGCACGCGCGGCAGCCAACCGGGCCGGGAGCACCGTGGTGCCCGTGCCGGTCGACGAGCTCGGGCTCGACGTGGCGGCCCTGGCAGCCACCGGGGCCCGAGCCGTCATCGTCACCGCGGCGCACCAGTGGCCCACCGGGGTCGTGCTCGCGCCCGAACGGCGACAGGCCCTCGTGGCTTGGGCCCGCGACCGGGATGCCGTGGTGCTCGAGGACGACTACGACGCGGAGTTCCGCTACGACCGCGACCCGGTGGGCGCGCTGCAGGGCCTCGCGCCGGACCGGGTGGTGGCGCTCGGCACCGTCAGCAAGTCGCTGTTCCCGGCCCTGCGACTCGGCTGGGCGGTCGTGCCGCCGCACCTCGTCGACCGGGTCGCCGCCACCAAGGAGTCCGCCGACCGCGGCACCGCGGCGCTCGACCAGCTCGCGCTGGCTCACCTCATCGACTCCGGGCGCTACGACCGGCACCTGCGCCGGGTGCGCACCGAGTACAGCCGCCGGCGGTCGGCGCTCGTCGACGCCCTGGCGCGCCACGCCCCCGGCGTGCGCGTGACCGGGCTGGCCGCCGGCTTCCACGCGGTGGCCCACCTCGCCGAGACCGCGGACGTCGACGCCGTGGTCGAGGAGGCCGGGCAGCGCGGTGTCGGCCTGTACTCGATGGGGCGGTACCGGTCGTCGACGTCACCCCACCCCCCGCAGCTGGTGTTCGGCTACGGCAACACCGGCGTCCGCAGCATCGAGGCCGGCATCGCGGCGGTCGGCGACCTGCTGACCGCCCAGCGGCGGCGGTAGGGCGTCAGCGCCAGAACGCGCTGAGCAGCTCGGCCCGGGACCTGCCCTGCTCGTACCCGGCCCGCGCGGCGGGAGCGCGCGTCGACGGGTCCATCAGGTTGGTGCCGAAGGCGGCGAGGGAGTCGGCATCCGGCAGGACCGTCTCGACCCTGCTCCCCCGGGCGCGGAGCCCCTCGACCTGGGCTGCCAGGTCCGTGCCCCACTCCAGCGGGTGCCGCGTGCGGCCACCCAGCGGAGAAAGCACCAGCACCCGCCCGGATCCGGTTGCCAGGTCGGCGTTCTCGTTGCACCGGTAGCCGCCATCGAGGTAGCGGCCGTCTCCGATGGCGTACGGGAGACCGCTGGACGTGCTGGCGGCGACGGCATCGACGAGGTCGACCCCGCAGTGGCGGTCGAACACGACCGGTTCACCGGTGCGGGCATCCACCGCCGTGACGAGCAGGGTCCGGTCCGGCCAGCTCTCGCCGGGCAGGCGCGCGGCGACCGTCGCCCGCCACCGCGCCGACCAGGAGACGGCCGACCCGGCCTCGAGCTCGAGCGCCGCCGCACCCAGCCGGCGTCGCATGTCGGCCGGGTCCTGCGCGGCCGCGATGATGCGGCCCGTCCGCTCCTGGTGGTCCACCGGCGGGGCGGTGCCAGCGGACCCTCCCGCCGATCGTGCCGGACCCGCCCGCGACGGGGCCGGCGCGTCGAGGATGCCAGCCAGCAGCCGCGTCGCACTCGTGCCGCACAACTGGGCCGCGGCCGTCGCCCCGGCCGACGTCCCCACGACGACGTCCGCCTCGGTC
>Ga0157369_10011262_pt1 | contig 10160 bp, 8 predicted proteins | sample C25metaG_FD_113461 | JGI IMG/M metagenome (GOLD analysis project Ga0157369, IMG submission 113461) | Corn rhizosphere microbial communities from Kellogg Biological Station, Michigan, USA - C2-5 metaG | ecosystem: Host-associated > Plants > Roots > Rhizosphere > Soil | place: USA: Michigan...
CGGTGTTCGGTGCCGCTCGAGGGAGTGCCGCCCCGGGGGCGGTGCCCCGGCGCGGGCGCGCACAAAGCGCGTGGTACGTTCCTGTGACTGACGGTTGTAGCGCGCAGCGCTTGGTAAGGCAGAACATGAGAATGCCCGGTCGGTCGGCTGGGCGGTGCATCAACGAGAGGCAGGCGGCAATGCCATCTCAGGAGTCGTATCGCGACACGCTCCTGCGGGTCATCAACGAGGTTGTGGCGCCGGGGGCGACGGAAGTTGACGCCTCGGCGAAGTTCCCCCGGGTGCAGATCGACGCGCTCGCAGCGGCAGGAATCCTTGGGCTCACCGTCCCCGCGGACTGTGGCGGCGGCGGGGCGGGACTGCGCGCGGCGGCCGATGTGGTCCGCGAGCTGGGCTCGGTCTGCGCGTCGACCGCGATGGTCGTGACCATGCACTACGCGGCGGTCGCCGCGCTTTCGGCGGCCGGGGACAAGGAGACGCTGTCCGCCGTGGCGGCGGGCACGCACCTGTCAACGCTGGCGTTCTCCGAGACCGGGTCCCGCTCGCACTTCTGGGTGCCGCTGTCCACCGCGGCGGTCGATGGCGACGGCGCCTCGGTGCGGCTCGACGCGAGCAAGAGCTGGGTCACCTCGGCGGGGCACGCGAACAGCTACGTCTGGTCGAGCCGGCCGGTGTCCGCCGACGGGCTGATGACCCTCTGGCGGGTACCGGCCTCCGCTGACGGGCTGACCGTGGAAGGCCCGTTCGACGGGCTCGGGCTGCGCGGCAACTCCTCCTCCCCGGTGTCCGCCGCCGGCGTCCGTGTCCCGCTCACGGCGATGATCGGCGCCGACGGCGCCGGGCTTGACCTCGCGCTGGCCGCCGTGCTGCCGTACTTCCTGATCTGCTCGGCGGCGATGAGCGCCGGGCTTATCCGCCGGCTCGCCGAAGAGACCGCCGCGCACTTGCAGCGCACCCGCTACGCGCACCTGGACCAGTCCCTGGCGCAGCAGGCGCAGCCGCGCGCGCAGCTCGCGCGGCTGCGGATCGAGGCCGACCGGACGTGGGCGCTGGTGACGGCGGCGCTCGACGCCGTCGAGCAGGGCCGCGAAGACGCTCAGCTGCTCGTCCTCGAGGTGAAGGCCGCCGCGGGCGAGGCGGCCGCCGAGGCCGCCGACCTGGCGTTGCGCGCCGGGGGCGGGTCGGCGTACCGCAAGGAGTCGCCGGTCGAGCGGCTGTTCCGCGACTCGCGCGCGGCCAGGGTGATGGCGCCGACCACCGACCACCTGCACGACTTCGTCGGCCGGGCCCTGCTCGGGCTGCCGCTGCTCGGGGAGGTCTGATGGGCGTCCTGCTCGGGGCTGTCGCCTACGACCCGAAGGTCGTCACGATCTGGGACGGGTTCCGCGCCTGGCTGCGCGAGCACCTGGACTTCGACTACGTGCTCTACTCGAACTACGAGCGGCAGGTGGCCGACCTGGTCGACGGGCGCATCGATGTCGCGTGGAACTCGCCGCTCGCCTGGGTGCGCGCCCGGCGGCTCGCCGCGGCGCGCGGCGCCGCGCTCACCCCGGTCACGATGCGCGACACCGACTGCGACCTGCGCTCGGTGATCGTGGTGCGCGCCGACTCGCCCGTCACGTCGGTTGGCGACCTGGCCGGGCGGGTTGTGGCGAGCGGCGCGGTGGACTCACCGCAGGCCACGCTGCTGCCGCTGTCGCTGCTGCGGTCGGCGGGCCTCGTTCCCGGCGTTGACGTCGCCGTGCGGCGCTTCGACGTCGGCGTCGGGCTGCACGGCGACCACGTGGGCGGCGAGCGGGACGCGGCCCGGGCGCTGTTCGCTTCGGACCGGGTGGACGCGGCGTGCATGATCGACTCGAACCTGCTGCTGTTCGGCCGCGAAGGGGTGCTGCCCGCCGGGTCGGTCCGCGTCCTGGCGCAGACGCCGCAGTACGACCACTGCACGATGACGGCCGGGCCGTCGGCGGGCCCGGATGTTTCCGTTCTGGGAGACCTGCTGCGCGGCATGGACTACGCCGACGCGGAACTCCGGCCGCTGCTTGACCTCGAGGGGCTCAAGGAGTGGCGCCCGCCCCGGCTGACCGGCTACGAGCAGCTTGAGCGCGCGGTCGACGAGGCGGGGTTCTACTCCCAAGACGGCGAGGTCACCGCGGCGGACTACCGGCCGTAAGGGGGCGGCTCGGCATGCCAGCCACCGAACATACGGACGTCACGGACCTCGCGGACCTTGGGCTCGACGAGGGCGGGCACCTGCTCGTCGCGCGGGCGCTCGCCCGGCTCGCCCCTGGCGAGCGGCTGACCGTCACCGGGCGGCACCCGGCGCTGGGCGTCCACCTGGCCGCGTGGTGCCGCGAGCACGGGCATCAGGTGGCGGACGAGCGCGGCGCCTTGGTTGGTCCCGCGGTGTCTGTCATGGTCGTGAAGGGGGACGCGGGCGAGCGCCGCTGGCGCGGCGCCGTGCGGGCGGGCGACGCCGCCGGGGCGCCCGAGGCGCGGGCCGAGCAGACGTGGGGCCTGGCCGCGCGGGGCGCGCTCGTCGAGGCGGGCGGGCCGCCGATCGGCGCCCAGTGGTCGGAGCGCGAGCATGTCTGGGCCGACGTCGCGCCGCGGCTGTACGCCGCGGCGGCCGCCAGCCAGTGGGATCCGGCGACGGCGGTCGACTGGGCCGCGCCGGTCGGCGCGGTGCCCGAAGAGATCGAGCGCGCCGTCGTCCAGGTGATGACCTACCTGGTCGAGAACGAGCAGGCGGCGCTCATCATCCCGGCCCGGCTGCTGTCCCAGCTGCACCCGCACTACCGCGAGGTCATGCAGCTCCTGGCGACGCAGGCCGCCGACGAGGCGCGCCACGTGGAGGTGTTCACCCGTCGCGCGCTGCTGTCGGGCGGTCCCCTCGGCACCTCGTCGGCTGGGGGGCGGGCCTCGCTGCAGACGCTGCTGGCCGAGCCGGACTTCACCACGGCTTCGTTCCTCCTGTCCGTGCTTGGCGAAGGCACCTTCCTCGACCTGCTGCACTTCATCCACGACCACGCCCCGGACCTGGTCACCGCCGACGTGACCAGGCTGGCGGTGCGGGACGAGGCGCGGCACGTGGCGTTCGGGGTGGCGCACACGGCGCACCTGGCGGCGTCCGACAAGGCCTACCTCGGCGCGCTGCGCCAGTCGGTGGAGCGCCGGCACTCGGCGCTGCTCGACACCGCGGGGCTGAACGCCGAGGTCTTCGACTCGCTGGTGCTGCTCGCCGCGGGCTCGTGGTCGCCGGAGGCGATCCGCCGCGGCTGGCAGGCGGTGCGCGACCTGCAGTCCCGGATGGACGAGGGCCGCCGCCGGCGGCTCGCCTCCATCGGCTTCCCTGACGACGAGGCCGCTGAGCTGTCTGCCCTGCATACCCGCAACTTCATGTAGGTCCTCGCTGGTTTTGGCCGGCTTCGTTTTGAACCCGTTTGCGTTTGCCGCGCCGCTGCTAGGAGCCTGTTAGTGGTCGTGGGAGCGGGCCGCGGCGGGACTAGTTTCGTGCCGTGACGAGAAATGATCATGGACGTCTGGTCACTGAGCCGGCGGTCGCCGGCCCGGCGGCGCTTCGACGGGCCCGCGGGTCCGCCTTCCGGCCGACGGTCCGGCGGGCCCTCCGGCGGGCCTTCCGGCGGGCCCTCCGGCGGGCTTGACGGTGCGAGGCTCGGTGCAGGCCATCGTCCGGGTCCGCCTGGCGCCGTGGCTGCGGAGAGAGATTTTCGAAGGCTGGCTGCGCGCGCTCCACGCGGTCGAATGGGCCGCGCTCCTCACTGGCGACGCCGACTACGCCGACTACGAACTGCAAGTTGAGTGTCGCAGCCTCGCCGACCTCGGCGACGCGCTGACCCGCATCCGCGCCTACCGGGGCGTGCGGGTGGAGTCGAGCGCGCTGATACTGCGCGAAGTGACGGGCCTGGCCCAGCAGCGGCAGGGCCCCTCGGATGAGGTGACGATGCGACGCCTGCGCACGATCTAACCAGCCTGGACTCGGGGGCCTGGCCACGCGGCGCGCGCGAAGAGCCGGGCGGCGAGATCTCGGTCGCCGGGGTGCGGCTGAGCGCGCTGGCCGCCGCCTACGGCACCCCCGCCCTCATCCTCGACGAGTCCGACGTCCGGTACCGGTGCCGGAGCTACGTGGCGGCGCTTCCCGGGACCGAGATCGCCTACGCGGGCAAGGCGTTCCTGTGCCGCGCCGTGGCCCAGTGGATCGCGGCGGAAGGACTCTCGCTCGCGGTTAGCTCGGCCGGCGAACTGGCGGTGGCGCGGGCGGTGAACTTCCCGTCCGAGCGGACCATCCTGCTTGGCAACGCGACGCCGGCCGACCTGCGGGCCGCCCTCAGGTACGGCGTGGACCGGATGGTGGTGGACAGCACCGCGGAGATCCTCAGGCTCGCCGCACTGCCGACCGAACTGTCCGACTACGAGACGGCGGCCCGGGAAATCCTCGGCCTGATGGCCGCGGTGCGCGATCACACCGGGGTGACGCTGACCGAGCTCAACCTGGGCGGCGGGCACGCCGTTCCGTATCTGGCGGGGGATGATGACGTCGGCCTCGCCAGCTTCGCCGACCGGGTGCGGCGGGTCATCACCAGCCAGTGCGCTGCGCTCCGGCTGCCGGTCCCGCACCTGGTCATCGAGCCAGGACGAGCGATCGTCAACCGCGTGATGATCACGCTCTGCCGGGTGCTCGCGGTCAAGCGCAGCGCCGTCGGCCGCATGTTCGTGACCCTGGACGGCAGCTTGATCGAGACCCCGGGCCAGGAGCTGTACGGGGCGGGATACTCCGTGCACGCGGTGCGGCCGTCGAACGCGCCGTCGGAACCGGCCACCGTGGCCGGGCGGCATGGCGAGGCCGGGGACGTGCTCGCCGCCGCCGTCGCGCTGCCCGCCGATGTCCGGCCCGGTGACCTGGTCGCTCTGCCCGGCACCGGCGCGTACAGCCACTCAATGGCGCCCGGCTACACCCGGGTCGGACGACCGCCCGTGATCGCCGTAAAGAACGGCGAGCCACGCGCCTTGATCCGCAAGGAAACAATCAGCGACCTGCTGGTCAGGGATATCGGACTGTGAGGAGAGAGTTCGGTGAATCACGTGCTTTACGTTCCGGTACGAACTACCAGCGAGGGCGTGCTCACGCTGCGGACCGGGCGGCTGGAGTCGGGCGAGCGGATCGGCCTGGCGTTTACGTCGCTTGAGTCCATCGAATACACCCTGGGCGCCGCCCAGCAGTGGGTCAACCTGGGCGACGAGCCGCTGCGCGACATGCTGGCGCCGCTCGGAATCCGGGAGCTGCGGATCGACCCGCTGCCCCTGGGCCAGCCCGGCGCGGGTGAAGTGCCCCGGCAGGCGCGGCGGCGTCCCGTTCCGCACCGGTACACGCCGGTGACCTCGGCGCACATGGCCGCCTGGACGACGGCGTTCCGGTCGTTGTCTGACCGGTCCCTGTCCGGGCACCAGTGGCAGGGGCACTCTCCGGTATCGGCCAAAGGACTGACGGCCAAGGGACTGACGGCCAAGGGACTGTCGGTTAAGGGACTGTCGGTTAAGGGACGGCACAAGACCATGAACTAGGACCGGGTTTGCGGGCCTGGGCGTCTGGGCGCTCTGGATGGTCTGGGTGTCTGGCCAGGCGTGCTGGGCAGGCGTGCGGTCGCGGGGTACGGTACTGCCGAGGGCAGGCCGCGCCTGCGCCGACAACCGAAGGACGGGCGATGCGACGAAGCACTGAGCGGATTCTCGTGTCACACGCCGGGGTACTGCCGCGGCCCGACGGGCTGCAGCGGCTCTTCGACGCTGGTCCCGAGGAGCAGGAGGCCTTCGACGCGGCGCTGCCAGGCGCGGTCGCCGACGTCGTGGCCCGGCAGGCCGCGACGGGCATCGACATCGTCAACGACGGCGAGGTCTCCAAGCGCGGGCTGTTCATCGGCTACATCCGCGACCGGATGAGCGGATTCGAAGAGCGAACCGTGCCGGCCAGCGAGTTCCGGCCGCGCAACGCGGGGGTCACCGGCCGCGACAGCAGGGACTTCCCCGGCTTCTACGCGGCCGGGCTCGGCGGCTTCCCCATTCGCCGGCTCGTCATCCCCGGGCAGGGCCCGGCGCCGGTGACGGAGTACGTCTGCACCGGCCCGCTGAAGTACACCGGCGCGGCGGACGCGCGAGCGGACATCGACCGGCTGTCCGCTGCCGCCGCCGCGCACGGTGTCGACGCGTTCCTGCCCGCGATCACGCCGGGCACGGTCGAGCACTGGCTGCTGAACGAGCACTACCCGGACGACGAGTCGTTCCTCGCCGCGATCGCCGACGTGCTGCACGAGGAGTACAAGGCCATCACCGACGCCGGCCTGCTGCTCCAGGTCGACGACCCCGACCTGCCCGACGGCTGGCAGATGTTCCCCGACATGACCGTGCCCGAGTACCGGCGGTACGCGGCGCTGCGGGTCGAGGCGCTGAACCACGCCCTGCGCGGCATACCGCCCGAGCAGGTGCGGCTGCACGTCTGCTGGGGCAGCCACCACGGACCGCACCGGGACGACATCCCGCTGCGCGACATCGTGGATCTCATCCTGTCGGTCCCGGCGGGCTGCTACTCCATCGAGGCGGCCAACCCACGGCACGAGCACGAGTGGATCGTCTGGGAGGACGCGAAGCTCCCCGACGGCGCGACGCTCATGCCCGGCGTGGTCGGGCACGCGACCGACATCATCGAGCACCCGGAGCTGATCGCGCAGCGGCTGACCCGCTACGCTCAGCTGGTCGGCGCGGAGAACGTGATCGCGGGCACCGACTGCGGCCTGGCCGGCCGGGTCGGCCACGCCGAGATCGTGTGGGCGAAGCTCGAAGACCTGGCGGCCGGCGCGCGCCTGGCTAGCCGCGCGCTGGCCGGCGCGTTATCGACGTTATCGCTTCAAAAGATCTTGAAAAACATGTGTTCAATACGCTTATGTCGCATTTGTATTCGCTATAATATTCGTATCTGAATATAGGCTGACTTGATCATCCGGAAGGAGGGTCGAGATATGCGGACCGGCCTTCCTGACATCTGCGATCACGCCGCCGACCCGGGTCGTTCGCCCATCGAGCGCGACCTGAGCTCTGACATCGACCGCTGGGTCGGCGACATCGACGCTGGCGTGGCCCGGCTCCTCGAGGAATGCGCACCAGCGGACCTGCCAGCCTCGTTCGGCGACGGCGACGCGCCCGACGTGGACCCTTCCGCACTGGCGGCGTTCGGCCAGGACCAGGCCGCCGACGTGCTGTCAGCGGGCCCGGTCCTGTGCGCGCTGACCGAGCAGGCGGTGTCCGACCTCGCGGCCCTTTCCGATGACGAGCTGACCGGCGCGCTTTCCGCGGCCCGGCGGCTGGAGAACCGGGCCGTCTACCTGCAGACCGTCGCCGTCGCGGAGTTCGCCCGCCGCCGCGAAGTGGAACGCGAGGAGGCGAAGTCGCGCAAGGTTCCCTTGCACTGCCGCCCCGGGCAGTTCCCCGGTGAAGAGCTCGCGACCGAGCTTGTCTGCTCCGCCCGCCACGCCGACGAGCGCATCTGGCAGGCCACCGACCTGGTCAGCCGCCTCCCGCGCACGCTCGCCGGGATGGCCGCGGGCTCGATCGACGCCATCCGCGCGTACATCATCTGGACCTACACCTGGTCGCTGAGCGCACAGGACGCGGCGCGCGCGGACGCGGTCCTCGCGGCCGCCGCCCCCAGGCTGCGCCCCGACCAGCTCGGCCGCAAGGCCGCGGCGCTGGAAATGAAGCTCGACCCGGCGGCGGCGAAGCGGCGCCGGGAACACGCCCGCCAGGACGGTCAGCGCGTCGAAGTGAAACTCGAACGGTCGGGAAACGCGATGATCGCCGGCCGGGAGCTGGATCCCGTCACGGCGCTGGCCGCCAAGGCGAACATCGACGCGCTCGCCGTCAAGCTCCGCGATGCGAACCGGGAAGGTTCCCTGCAGCATCTGCGCGCCTTGGTCATGACCGAGCTGCTCCAGGGCCGCGATCCGCTGAACCAGTTCCCCACCCCGCCAGACCGCGAAGCGGACGCCCCGGCCGCTCCCGCCCCCGAAAGCTGGCAGGATGACCCCGGCTACCGCGACGAGGGTCGCGGATCCGACGGCTCGGTGCTCACCGGGGCCGGGGCGCGGGCACCGCTGCCCGCCCTGATCAACATCCTGGTCCCGGCGGGCACCCTGCTCGGCTGGTCCACCGCCCCCGCCCAGGTCGGCAACTGGGGCCTGCTGGACGCGGACGAGACGAAAGCATTCGCCAGCGCCGCCTCCCTCAGCCCGCGAACGCGCTGCTGCGTGACCCTGATCGCACCGGACGGCACCGCGCTGGCGCACGGCTGCTCCCGCGGACAGCGCCCTTGGCTGCCGCCGCCAGTCCCGGCCCACGCGAAGGACCCGCCCGGCCAGGCCGAGCAGCTCGCTGACCTGATCCGGCGGCTGAACGTCTCTTTCCGTCCCATCGCCCACGGATCGTGCGGTCACTTGGACGCCGAGGACCACTACACCCCGAGCCGAGGGCTGAAGCACCTCATTCGCGCCCGCACCGCTACCTGCACCGCTCCGGCCTGCAACGCCCAGGCGGTCTACTGCGACCTCGACCACACGGTCCCCTATCCGGACGGGCCGACCTGCCAGTGCAACCTGGATCCGAAGTGCAGACGTCACCACCGGTGCAAGCAAGCCGCCGGCTGGACGGTCGAACAGCCAGCGCCAGGCGTCGCGCGCTGGACCGTCCCCTCCGGCCGCACTTACACCACCACCCCCACTGTCTACGACCTCTAGGGCTCACCAGTGTGCCCGGGCCGGGGCCTGAAATCGCCTTTGGACCGGGGCACGGGCGACTGTACGCTGGCCGCTGTGCGAATTGTGGTAACGGGTAGTTCCGGACATCTGGGTGAGGCCCTTGTCCGGGTGTTGCGTGACGGCGGGTACGAGGTGACCGGGGTCGACCTCAAGCCGTCTCCCTACACGACCGTCGTGGGGTCGGTCGCGGACCGGGCCGTCGTGCGCGGTTGCCTGACAGGCGCCGACGCGGTCCTGCACACCGCGACGCTGCACAAGCCGCACGTCGAGTCGCACAGCAAGCAGGACTTCGTGGACGCCAACGTGGCGGGGACGCTGACGCTGCTCGACGAGGCGGCCGCGGTCGGGGTGCGCGGCTTCGTGTTCACGAGCAGCACGAGCGCCTTCGGCCGCGCGCTGACCTCGGCGCCGGGTGAGCCTGCCGCGTGGATCACCGAGGAGGTGGCGGCGCGGCCGCGGAACATCTACGGCGTGACCAAGACGGCCGCCGAGGACCTGTGCGAGCTCGCCCACGCCGAGCACGGCCTGCCCGTCATCGTCCTGCGGACCTCGCGGTTCTTCCCCGAGGGCGACGACAGCGATGCGGTGCGCACCGCCTACGCCGACGCGAACGTGAAGGCCAACGAGTACCTGTACCGGCGGGTCGACGTGGCGGACGTGGTGGACGCGCACCTGCTGGCGATGGAGCGCGCGGCGGATGTCGGGTTCGGGAAGTACATCGTCAGCGCCACGACGCCGTTCGCTCCTAGCGACCTGGCCGCGCTGCGCGCCGACGCTCCCGCGGTGGTCCGGCGGCTGTTCCCCGACTACGAGGCGGAGTACGCCCGGCGGGGCTGGCGCATGTTCCCGTCCATCGGACGGGTGTACGTCAACGCGAGGGCCCGCACGGACCTGGGCTGGACGCCGAAGCACGACTTCCGTTCGGTGCTCGACGCGCTCACGGCCGGCGAGGATCCGCGCAGCCCGCTCGCGCAGGCCATCGGCCTGAAGGGCTACCACGACAAGCCGACCGGCGTCTACACCAGCTGACGGACGCCAGGCGAAACCGCCTTGGGTTACGACGCGCGCTCAGTCGCCGCGCGGAACAGACTCAGCCTCATGCCACTGCCGAGCACCGGGTCGGCGAGCGACAGCAGGTAGCGGTACCTGGCGGGCAGGGTGGCCCGCAGGGCCGCGGGCGGACGGGTGGGGCTGGCCGTTTCGAGCAGGCGCAGGCCAAGCAGCTCCAGCGTGCGCGGGTCGTCGCAGGGCCACTGCCAGCGCGCGATACCCCGGCGCTCGGCCATCTTGTGCTCCCACTTGAGCGTGGCCCGCGGATAGGTGTCGAACGCCAGCCTGCTA
>Ga0157369_10011263_pt1 | contig 10160 bp, 8 predicted proteins | sample C25metaG_FD_113461 | JGI IMG/M metagenome (GOLD analysis project Ga0157369, IMG submission 113461) | Corn rhizosphere microbial communities from Kellogg Biological Station, Michigan, USA - C2-5 metaG | ecosystem: Host-associated > Plants > Roots > Rhizosphere > Soil | place: USA: Michigan...
ACCCACGGCGTGCTGTCCGACCCCGCCACCGACCGGCTCTATCACCAGCAGCAGCAACAGCAGCAATAGGCGCTCAGGCTACAGACGAAATCCCGCCAGAGCCTCACCCACGCGCGGGATGAGATCGTTCCAGTCGCCGAATTTCGTAGGGCTGAAGACTTTTGTCTTGCGATACCAGGGATATTCGTCGGTGCCGAGCTGGGGCCAGGTGCGGCCGGCAGTGAGGAACCAGACCTCCGTGCCGACGCTCGCGGCGGTGGCGGCCGCGGCGGTTGGCGCGGAGACGACGAGATCGAGTGCGGCCGAGAGTGCAGCCGCGCCGTCGATATCGTTCTTGAGGTCGAGGCCGTCGAGGACCTTAATGTCGACGCCGTGGCGCTCCATCGCGCGCTGAAGCTCTTCGGCGCAATCGCCGTATTGGAGATTGACGAAGGTGACGCCCGGCGTTTTCAGGATCGGGCCCCACGCATCGAGCGCGCTGTAATATTTCGCGCGCTTGGCGCCCAGCATCATCGACCGCCAGCAGATGCCGATCTTCGGGCCCGGCCCGAAGCCGTCGAGGATTGCCTTGTATTCGGCGACGCGCTCGGAATCCGGCACCAGAAACGTCTCCCGCCGGAAATCGGAAAGCTGCTTGCGGAAAATGTGCAGCGGCGTGCCCATCGGGGCCCAGTAATCGGGCTCGCCCTTGGCCAGCGCGAACGGCACGAAGCGCAGCGATTTGTTGCCGTCCTTGTCGATCAGGGTGCGGTCGTCATAGGCGCCGACATCGGCTTTCGGGAACGAACGCTGGAAGAGGGGGATCAGCCGGTCGTCGACGGCGATGTCGAGCTGGCCGGCTTCGCCGACCGCTTCCTGCAGATCTGGAAGGATGTTGGCGAACATGAATTCGTCGCCAAGGCCCTGTTCGGCCACGATCAGGATGCGCTTTCCGTCGAGCGGCTCGCCCTTCCAGAGCGGGGCTTTGAGCATGTGATGCACATAGGCGCGGAAACGCTCGTCATTGCGGATCTCGAATTCGCGGAAACCCTCCTCGATCCGTCCCATGCCGATCAGGCAGATGCTGCGCGAATGCCTTCCTTCCATCTTCTCGGTGAATTCCACCGCGCGCGACAGCGCCTCGTCATAGGCTTCGAGCGCGTGATCGAGCATGCCCAGATGCGAGAACGCGTAGCCGACATTGTGATAGAGCCGCGCGAAATTGGGATCGAGCTTGATGGCTTCCTGATAGAAGACGAGGCTCTCTTCGGCACGGCCGTTCTCGGCCAGTACGGTCGCGAGCGCATTCCACAAGACCGCTTCCTTCGGCATGCGATAGAGCGCGGCACGCAGGGTTTCGATGGCGGTGTCAACGTCGCCCTGATCGCTCTGGATCGTGCCCAGATTGTTGTAGCCGAGCGGCGAGTCCGGACAGGCACCGATGTAAAGATTGAACATCTTCGCCGCGCCGGCGATGAGTTTCATATTCCAGGCGGCGAGGCCCAGATTGATCAGAAGCTCCGGATCGTCGGGATCGAGTTCGAAAGCGCGCTCATACGTGATGAGCGCCTTGTGCTGATGGCCCATGCGCTGGAGCGACATGGCGAGCACGTGGAAGGCCTTGGGATTCTCATCGTCTTCTGCGGTTGCTTCGAACGAGAGCTGGGCTGCACGTGCGACGTCGCCCTTCTGCCAGGCCCGGATCGCGCGCTTCAAAACATGGTTAGAGCGGCGGCGCGATTCGAGCGCCTCCATGTCTTCGCTCAGCTTCTCAAGCTTGGCGATCGCGGCCATGCGCGCATCGATGCCGGCAAGCGAATTGAGGCCGGGAACGGCCGCGAGCTGCGCCATGGATGTGAAATCCTCTCGTATCCGAAAGGCGATAAGAGCCGCATCATGCTTAATCCGGAGTGAATTTCATTCTTTGAGATGCAAGGCTTTTGTTAACCGTCTCCGGCTTACCGTCCTGACGCTCGCATCTCGCCGAAGGGGATTTCATGCCGCTCAAACTGTCGCTCAAACCCGGCGAGAAATTCGTGCTGAACGGTGCGGTGCTCGCCAATGGCGACAAGCGTACGAGCCTGGTTTTGCAGAACAAAGCCTGCGTTCTGCGCGAGAAGGACATCATGCAGCCGGGCGATGCTTCGACGCCGGCCAGGCGCATCTACCTGCCCATCATGATGATGTATCTCGATGCCGACGGGTTTGAGGACTACTACAACGAATTCGCGCTGCGCATGACAGAGTTCATGGGCGCGGTGCAGACACGCGCGGTTCTGGCTTCATGCATCGAGATCCAGCGCGATGTCGTCAACGGCGCCTATTACAAGGCGCTGATGACGTGCCGCAAACTCTTCGAGTTCGAACAGGAACGGTTGGATTATGACCCTGCAGGCATACAAGAATACGCAGCGCATTACTGAAGAGCCGCGTACCACGGAATACAGGTTGTTCGGTCAGGTCACGGGCGCGCTGATCGACGTCCAGAAGGCCGGTCACGACGGCAGCCCGCTGGTCGATGCGATCGACTGGAACAAGAAGCTGTGGCGCACGCTTGCGGCCGACTGTATGGACGACCGCAACCAGCTCCCGCAGGAGGTCCGCGCCAAGATCGTTTCGCTGTCGCTGTGGATCGCCAAATATTCGCGCAAGGTGACGCGCGAAGGCGCTTCGCTGGATCCGCTGATCCAGGTCAACCGCACCATCATGCAGGGACTGCGCGGCGCCGCCTGAGGGCGATTCCATTTTTTGAAAATCGAAGGCCGGCTTCTCGCGAAGCCGGCCTTTTTGCTCCGGCAGAACTGCCCACCGGCAAGTTCTGCCCCATGGTTAGCCACAGGTTAACACGTAATAATCAAGCAAAATCAAATAATTACAGGATTAGGAAAGCGCTAATCGGCTGGCACGGGGGTTGCGAAACCCATCGCGGAGCTTTGTGCCCCGAAGGCGTGACGAGCGCCTCCGATGGACCAGAATGGAAATGGAGACCACGTCATGCTCAGCGTGAACACCAACACCGGCGCAATGATCGCGCTGCAGTACCTCAATCAGACCGAAGCGCAGATGGAGAAGACCCAGAACGCCGTCAACACCGGCATGAAGGTCGCCTCCGCCAAGGACGACGGCGCAACGTTCGCGATGGCGCAGAACATGCGCGGCGATATCGCCGGCTACAGCGCGGTCACGGACAGCATCAATCGCGGCATGTCGGTCATCGATGTCGCGATGTCCGCCGGCCAGTCGATCTCCGACCTCCTCATCGAGATGAAGCAGAAGGCGCTCGCCGCCTCCGACACCTCGCTCGACACGACCAGCCGCCAGGCGATCAACGAGGACTTCGTGGCGCTGCGCGATCAGATCGCGTCCATCGTCAAGAACGCGGTCTTCAACGGCTTCAACCTCGTGGACGGCTCGACGACCCAGGTCACGGCACTCGCTTCTACGGACGGTTCGCGCCGCATCACCGCGAGCGCGGAGAATATGAGCCTGTCCGGCTCGATCGTGACCATGTCGACGGGTGCCTCGGTCTCGACCCAGATGAACGCCTCGGTGATGGTCGCGACCATCCAGACCTCGCTCACCAATGTCGACTCGGCGCTGGCGAAGCTGTCCTCGGACTCCAAGAAGTTCTCGGTGCAGCTCGGCTTCACGTCGAAGCTCTCCGACTCGCTGACAGCGGGCGTGGGCAATTTGGTCGATGCCAACATGGCCACCGAAAGCGCAATGCTGCAGTCCTTGCAGGTCAAGCAGCAGCTCGGCGTTCAGGCGCTGTCGATCGCCAACCAGGCGCCGCAATACATCCTCTCGCTGTTCAAGTAACAGCGGTCCCAGTTACGGCGGCGCTGGTAAACGGCGCCGCCGGTTTTGCCTAAAATAAAAGGCAAATTCTGCCGACCTGGTCGGCAAATCCTGCCCTGTTAGGGTAAATTCTGCCGCGCAGATTCTTCCGGCAGCAAAATCTTCTCAGCGCGAATTTTCCGGGCTGCTTCGAAATCGAAGGTTAGCCAATCGTAAATCCGTTGCGGCACGGCGTTTGCCAGAGCTGTGCACGGGGCAAAACGCTCCTTGAGCAAAACGCTCGTCACAACGGAGGCAAGAATGCTTAGCGTCAATACTAACACCGGCGCACTGGTTGCGCTGCAGTACCTCAACAACACCCAGGCCCAGCTGTCGCAGACCCAGAGTGCCATCAATAGCGGCATGAAAGTCGCGAACGCGAAGGACGATGGCGCGGTGTTCGCGCAGGCGCAGAACATGCGCGGCGACGTCGCGGCCTATCAGTCCGTGCAGGACAGCCTCAACCGTGGCATGTCCACGGTCGATGTTGCCATGTCGGCCGGTCAGTCCATCTCTGACCTGCTCATCGAGATGAAGGCGAAGGCGCTTTCCGCGTCCGACACTTCGCTCGACACAGCGAGCCGCTCGGCCATGAACCAGGACTTCATTGCCCTGCGCGATCAGATCTCGACGATCGTCGGCAACGCCCAGTTCAACGGTTACAACCTGGTCGACGGTTCGACGACCCAGGTGACCGCGCTGGCGTCCACCGACGGTACGCGCCGCATCACGGTTGCCGCCGAGAACATGAGCCTGTCCGGCTCGATCGTCACGGTGTCGACAGGTGCGTCCATCTCGACGCAGTCCGGCGCCTCCACGATGGTGGCTGCCATCCAGACGTCTCTGGTCAACATCGACGCGGCTCTCGGCAAGCTGTCGTCCGGTTCGAAGAAGTTCTCGATCCAGGTCGATTTCTCGCAGAAGCTGTCCGACGCACTGACCGGCGGCATCGGCAACTTGGTGGACGCCAACATGGCGACCGAGAGCGCGCAATTGCAGTCCTTGCAGATCAAGCAGCAGCTTGGCGTGCAGGCTCTGTCGATTGCCAACCAGGCGCCGCAGACCATTCTCTCGCTCTTCCGCTAAGCGCAAGAACGGCGGGATCCAGAACGGATCCCGCCGTCGCTTTCTGGAAGGCGTGAGCTGGTCAACCAGCCGCGCCCCAGGGCGAGGGGATAAAACCGGTGGGAAAAGACGTCGCGGGCGAAGGAAACTTCGCCCGCGATGCTTTTAGAGCTTGAGGTGGTGGATCAGCGCGGTGACGACGCGTTCCACATCGTCGCCATCCATCGCGGCGGAGAGCGGAAGGCTCAGGGCCTTCGCATAATACCGGTCCGCGCCGGGCAGCTCGGCGCCAAAGCGCTGTGCATAATAGGGCTGGCGGTGGACCGGGAAATAATGGACCTGGGTGCCGATCCCTTCGCTAGCGAGTGCACGCATCAGTGAAGCCCGCGTGATGCCGGCGGCTTCGAAATCTATCCGCGCAACATAGAGATGCCATGCCGGAAGGCAGGCGCGCGTGCGCGCCAGCGGCCGCAGGATCGGTGCATAGGGCGCCAGAAGCGTGTCATAGGCCACAACGATGCTCCGCCGCCGCGCCAGGAAACGGTCGAGCTTCTTCAGCTGCGACAGGCCCAGCGCGCATTGAATATCGTTGGCGCGCCAGTTGAACTCCGGCTCGATGAGTTCGTAATACCAGGGGTTGGCGTTACCCCCCTCATCGAAGGCAGCGTCGCGATTGGAGAAGTCGTCTGGATCGCGCGTCATGCCGTGGTTGCGGGCCAGGACGAGGCGTTTCGCCATCGCGGCATCGTTGGTCGTCACCGCGCCGCCTTCGCCCATCGCGATGGCTTTCACGGGATGGAACGAGAAGACGCTCAGATCGCAATGCGCGTTCGCACCGATATGGCTGACGCCGCCGGTGTTTCCGACATAGGCGGCGCCCAGCGTATGACAGGCATCGTCGACGATCTTCATGCCGTTGGCGCGCGCAATTCCGGCGATTTCTTCGAGCGCGCCGCATTGGCCGTTCAGATGAACGTTGAAGACCGCGTCGGCTCTGCCGGCCCGGGCGAGCGCCTGGTGAAAGGTCTCGGGCGTCATCAGGCCGGTCGCCGGATCGACATCGGCGAAGACGATCTCCGCGCCGTTCATGTGCGGGGCGCTTGCTGTCGCGAGAAACGTAATCGCCGGGACGATGATCTTCCTGCCCTGTCCGAGGTCGAGTGCCCGCGCGGCCATGTGCAGAGCGGCCGTACCGTTCGCGCATACGACGGCGTGTTTCGCACCGGCATAGGTCGCGAGTGTCTTCTCGAAGCGCGCGACAGTGGGACCGGTCGTCAGGTAGTCGCCACGCAGAACCTCCGCGACCGCGGCAATATCGTCATCCTCGATAACCTGGCGGCCATAGGGGAGGAAAGCTTCCTTCTCTACCGGCATAGCCCGTTTGAGAGCGTGCGCGCTCACGTATAGGCCTGCGCCAGTAAGGCCTGCAGGCCGCGCACGTCGAGCTGCTCCGGATTGGAGTCGCTTGAATAGGCGAAGCCTTCGGCGACCGGCCTGGCGCCGCGGTTGAGATAGGCCTCGCGCGCTGCCGCGGCAAAGCTCGCCAGAATGACGAAGCGGTCCTCGAGTTCGACGGTCCAGCGGGAATCGTCGGCCGGGATCATGGTTTCGTGCAACTTTTCGCCGGGACGAACGCCCACGATCTTCTGGCCGAGACTCGGGCAGATCGTGGCCGCGAGATCGGTCACCGTCGTCGACGGGATCTTGGGCACGAAAATCTCGCCGCCGCGCGACAGCTCCATGCTCGAAAGCACGAAATTCACGCCTTGCGTCAGGGTGATCCAGAAGCGCGTCATGCGCGGATCGGTGATCGGCAGCTCATCGGCGCCTTCGGCCGCGAGCTTGCGGAAAAAGGGCACGACGCTGCCGCGCGATCCGAACACATTGCCGTAGCGCACCACGGCGAAGCGCGTGCCGTCCGCGCCGGCAAGATTATTCGCGGCCACGAAGATCTTGTCGGAGGCGAGCTTGGAAGCGCCGTAGAGGTTGACGGGATTGGCGGCCTTGTCGGTCGAGAGCGCGATCACCTTGCGCACGTTGCGGCGCAACGCGGCATAGACGAGGTTCTCCGCGCCGAACACGTTGGTGCGGATGCATTCGAACGGATTGTATTCGGCCGTCGGGACCTGCTTCAGGGCCGCGGCATGCACGACATAGTCGATGTTGTTCAGCGCGAGTTCGAGGCGGTCGCGGTCGCGCACGTCGCCGATGAAGTAGCGCATGAACGGATGCTGATCCATCGGGAACAGCTGCTGCATCTCGTACTGCTTGAGCTCGTCGCGCGAATAGATGACAAGCCTGCGCGGCTGGTAGTTTTCGATGACGGTTTTGACGAAGTGCTTGCCGAACGAACCTGTGCCGCCGGTGACGAGCACCGATTTGTCGTTCAGGTCGAGCCAGGGCTGGGTGAAGTCACGCAGAGCGGTCGGCGGCGGCGGCGCTGCATCCTCGTCACGCCTCGCAGCCAGATAGATTTTCTTCGCCCGCTGACCCATGGGTGCCATCCGTTTTGTGCCGGAATATGGTTGCAGAACAGGGTTAACAAGCGGCTACCGGCATCACTCCATTCACGCTGAAACGATAGCGGCGCGGGCCTTTGCGGTAGGGGCAGGGCTTGCTGGTGTCGTCCATTTCGAGCGCCGAAAGCACGAACTGGCAGAACAGGCTTCCGCCGATGCGACGATGGGTGAAAAGGCCCATCAGGGGGGCCGTCGCGCGATCCACCTCGATCCGCAACCGGTTCTTGTGGTCGCCGATCTCCGCCCAGCCCTCGGTCATGCCAAGGCCATGCGAGGCCGACACAAGGAATGAGACCGGCGCGCCGTGGTCGATCTCGCAGCCGTGGAGTGCAAACGTTTCTGGTTCCTTACCGCCGTTGTGGGTCGTTAAGGAAAGCTTCGTCCAGTCGAAGGCATCGGGCAGCAAGGTGAAGTGGCCGAGCCGCAGACTGCCCTTGCCGAAATCGGCCCAATGAAACATCAGGTCGAAATCGACGCGGGGCTCAGCGCCATGAAAGCGCATGTGCTTCTCGATCGGACCTTTGGGCGTGCCGATGCGCGCGAAAGCGTGCGTGTCAGAACCGTCCTTCCACAGTTGCGCCTCGCAGGCTTCAAGATCGGTGATCTTGTGCTCACCCGGTGTCTCGAACACGCAATCGCCCGTGTACCAGTCCGCCTGCATATGGATGTCGTCGAAATGCCCATGCGGCAGGCCGCCGAGCGCAGGTTTTTCGGTACCGGCAAAACGCAAAGACGAAATTGCCAAGCCCCGCCGGCGATCAAGCCGGGCTGACACGCTGCTTGTTTGAATGTCGGCATAGCGATCCGCGAGAGCATCGCCGTGTGGTTCGATGCCGGGCGCCAATGGACGCGAACAGCGCGATTCTACTTCTTCAAGCTTGGCGCAAAACGCGGCCCAACGCTTGTCGGTGATATGGGTGCGGAAATCGCTGGACCACAGATAGCAGAGTTCTTTCCAGGCCGAGCGATCGGCGTTGGTGTCGGCCAACCCGTGATAAATCCGCTGGCAAGTGGCGTTGATGCCGACATCGTCGCGTCCGGTCACAGCCCAGCGGGACAGATTGTATTTGCGCTGCTTCTTGACGGGAATCGGGCAGGCGGCGCTTTCGAGCCGTAACGGCTGGCGATTGAACGTTGCGTGTTCCAGAATATCGGATGGTGCTACGAGCTCGAAACCGGGCTCATCGCCCATGCGCGCAAACGCCGTCTCGAGCTTCTGCCACTCGCTTTCACCACCGAGCTTCTCTTCCGTGCGATAGCGGCCGGGACGGAAATCGAAGATCTCCGCGTCGCTGGCGTAACAGCACAGGGCGCGCCCGTTCCGTCCCTGCTGACCGCGCAGATAGTCGAGATAGGATTCGATCGCGATATCGCCATGGGCGAAGCGCTGCAACTTTTGGAACGCCACGGTATTGGTCCACAGGAGCGCAATCGTGCGGTCGTCGTTTCCGAGCGCGCGTTCCGGGCGATAGCGCGTTTCCACCGGCCATTCCGGGTGGTGCGCTGCGGGATTGTCCCAATCCATCAGGACGCCGCGATATCCGGCATCGAGATAAAGCCCGACCAAACCGCCGGACCATGCCTGCTCGTTGATCAGGGCAAGGACCGGTTTCTTGCCCAGGATGCGTTCATAGCATTCGGTTCCGATCGCAAGATTTTCTTCCGTCACCCGCGCCGGAACGAGTGGCGCGATCATCTGCGCATAACCTGAGCCGATGAGTTCGATGCGGCCGGATGCGATCAGATCGCGTGCTTCGGCGATCCACGTGGGATCGCGCTTAGCGATTTCCTCGAGTGTGAAGCCTGTCGCTTCGATCCCGATCGGGCCACGTGCGCGCGCAAGGCGGAGGAGGGGCCAATAACAGCGCGCGATGACCACGCCCCGCTGTTCTTCCTCGATCGAAGAGAACGCGAGATTGAGATGGAAAACGGCGAACAGCCGCAGTGTGCCGGTTGCGGCGTCGAAAGCACGCGCAGCAAGGGGCGCGTTCATGCCGTGACGATCTGAAGGCGGGACAAGGCTTCGTTGGCCGCGGCGAGCGCGCTTTCGCGCGACGATCCAGTCGTCAGCACCATGGCCGCGGACGGCCGCTTGTCTCCGGCAGGTGGAATCACATCGCCCGGCTTGGCGGTCACGACGATTTCCTCCACGCCGGCGATCTGGCGGGCCTCTTCCGCGCCGGCGATCGACACCACGCGGCCCGGCGCCGGAAACGCATAACGCTGGATCACGGGCGCAAAGTGCCGCGGCTGAAGCTCGTCGGCAGTGACCGCTTCGCCCAGCGCCACCTTGATCGCGCAACCGATGAAATCGACGCCGGTGTTCAGCGGGATTTCGCGTGTGCAGAAGAACCCGCCGGAGAGGCGGGCCGCCAGTTCGATGACATAGGGCTCGCCGTCGTGCACGACGATGTCGCCTTTGACCGTGCCGTTCGTGACGCCGAGAGCGTTTGCCGCGTCGGCAACCAGCGTCTTCACCTTCGCCTGGATGTCTTCGGACAGATGACTGGGCAGATCGCCGCCGTTCTCGATGAAGAACGGCGCATAGGCATCGAGATATTCGTAATTCCGGTCGGAAAAGCCCGGGGTGTGGCACACGCCATCGATCACCACCGACTCCGTGGAAACCTGCGGACCGTCCAGATATTCCTCGACCATTACGCGCTGCGTTGGCGAATGGCTGCGCGCGAGCGTGAAAGCCTTGGTCAGGTCTTTCACTTGCGCGACGCGCTGCACACCGCGCGAGCCGCGGCTGTCGAC
>Ga0157369_10011268_pt1 | contig 10158 bp, 8 predicted proteins | sample C25metaG_FD_113461 | JGI IMG/M metagenome (GOLD analysis project Ga0157369, IMG submission 113461) | Corn rhizosphere microbial communities from Kellogg Biological Station, Michigan, USA - C2-5 metaG | ecosystem: Host-associated > Plants > Roots > Rhizosphere > Soil | place: USA: Michigan...
ATGCCCTACGGCTTCGGCGTGAGCGTGAAGCTGAGCAAGCCGAAGCCAGACGATGCCGGCGCCGCTGGCGCACCGGCCGAGGCGGGGTCGGCGGCGGCACCGGCACATGCCGCCAGCGTCCCCGACTCCCTGCCGCCCGCGCATGCCGTCGCGCCTGCCGTCAAGCCGGCGGCCGCGCCGGCGCCTGAAAACAAACCGGCCGCCGCAGCCGTCAAGGGAGGAGCCAAGGCATGAAACTCCTCGACGATCTGCGCGGTCTCGACCGCAACAACATCGGTGGCTGGCCGCAGTCGGTCAAGATCTTCTTCACCGTGCTGCTGTTCGGGCTGGTGGTGCTGCTCGGCTGGTACTTCTACGTCAGCAGCCAGCAGGACGATCTGGCCTCGCTGGCGGGCAAGGAGACCCAGCTCAGGCAGGAGTTCACCACCAAGCAGGCCAAGGCGGTGAACCTCGACGCGCTGCAGCAGCAGCTTGACGAGATGAAGGACATGCTTCGCCAGCTGCTGCGCCAGCTGCCCAGCAAGACCGAGATGCCCGAGCTGCTGATCGACATTTCGCAGACCGCGCTGTCGGCCGGCCTGCAGGTCGACTCCTTCGTGCCGCAACCCGAGGTGCCGAAGGACTTCTACGCCGAGAAGCCTATCCAGCTGAAGATGGTCGGCACCTACCACCAGTTCGGCACCTTCATCAGCGGCGTGGCCTCGCTGCCGCGCGTGGTGATCCTGACCATGCACGACGTGTCGCTGACGCCCGAGCATGCAAGCAAGGACGGCACCTCCACCGATGGCCAGCTGGTGTTGCAGGGCACGGTGAAGACCTACCGCTATCTGGACGAGGACGAGGCCGCCGCCGAGGCGAAGAAGAATCCGGCCAAGGCAGGGGGGCGCAAGTGATGAAGCTGTCCACTGCCATCAAGCCACCCGTGCTGGCGCGTGTCGTCCTGCTGCTGCTCGCCGCGCTGATGCTGGGGGGCTGCACCCGCGGCACCTCGGACCTGCGCGAATGGATCGCCCAGCAGAAGGCGAAGAAGGGTGCGCCGATCCCGCCGCTGCCGGTAATCAAGACCTTCGAGACCTTCACCTACACGGACCAGGATCTGCGCGATCCGTTCGGTCCCAGCGCCGCGGAACAGTCGGTCGCCACCAGCGGGCCGCGACCGGACCAGAACCGGCCCAAGCAACCGCTGGAGATGTTCGCGCTGGACAGCCTGAAGATGGTCGGCACCATCGGCACCGGCCCGGGTACCGAGGCGCTGATCAAGGATCCCAGCGGCGTGATCCATCCGGTGCACCGCGGCGAGTACGTGGGCCAGAACTACGGCCACATCACCGCCATCAGCGACGACCACATCGATCTGACTGAACTGGTATCCAATGGCAATGGTGGCTGGATGGAACGTCCGGCCAGTATCGCGCTCGGCGATAAATAGGGGACACAGGGGCTGATGCAATGAGCAACCACATTCAATCCGTCCGGGGCCGGGTCATGCGCCACGCCATACGTTGTCTCCTGTCACTGCTGCTGTTCGCTGGCGTGGGCTTCAGCCAGGCCGCGCTCGCCGCAGGTTCCAGCACGCTGAAGGACATCAGCTACACCACACTGCCCGGCGGCAGCGTGCAGCTGCACTTGAACTTCGCCGGCGCGGTGCCGCAGCCGCGCATCTTCACCACCGACAACCCGGCGCGCATCGCGATCGACTTCGCCGACACCGGCACCACCGCACAGCGGCATACGGACATCGGCCAGGGCGCCACCTCCGGCGTCTCGGCGGTGTCGGCCGGCAACCGCACCCGGGTCATCGTGGAGCTGATGCGTCCGGCGTCGTACCAGTCGGCGGTCGAGGGCAACAGCCTGGTGCTCACCGTGGCCAACGGCAGCGCGCCGCAAACCGCCGCCGCCCCGGCGCCGGTGCAGCGCAACGTCACCACCGCGGCGAACATCGATCCGTCCAAGCACCTGCCGGCGACCGCCTCCGGCGGCCTCAGCGTCACCGCCGTCGACTTCCGCCGTGGCGCGAACGGCCAGGGCCGCGTGCTGGTCAGCTTCAGCGGTCCGGGTGCCGACGCGCAGATGCGCACGATCGGCGACAAGGTCGAAGTCAGCATTCCCAACGCCAGCGTGCCGGCGAACCTCGTGCAGCGGCTGGATACGCTGGACTTCGCCACCCCGGTGCAGTCGATCAACACCCGCACCGGCGCCGGCGGCGGCGTGCAGATGACGATCGCCACCAAAGGCGTGGTGGATACCTCGGCTTGGCAGGAAGGCAACCAGTACGTGGTCGAGGTGGCAGCCAAGAAGGGCGAGCGCACCGCGGCCGGCGGCAAGCTGGCGCCGGACCAGCACGCGGCCTACAGCGGCACGCGCGCCACCTTCAACTTCCAGGACATCCCGGTGCGCTCGGTGTTGCAGCTGATCGCCGATACCTCGCACCTCAACATCGTGGCGGCCGACAGCGTCACCGGCAGCATCACGCTGCGTCTGGTGAATGTGCCCTGGGACCAGGCGCTGGACGTGATCCTGCGTGCCAAGGGCCTGGACAAGCGGCGCGACGGCAACGTGATCTGGGTGGCGCCGCAGCAGGAGCTGGCGAAGTACGAGGAGGATGTGGCTGCCGCGCGCATGAAGGCCGAGGACAATGCGCCGCTGGTCACCACCTATATCCCGATCAGCTACGGCAAGGCGGCCGACATCGCCAAGCTGCTCACCACCGACAGCAAGCAGAGCAATGGCGGTGGTGGCGCGAGCGCCGGCGGCGCCGGCGTGTCGCGCGGCTTCCTGTCCGCGCGCGGCAGCGTCTCCTACGACGAGCGCACCAACACCTTGCTGCTCAACGACACCGCCGAGAAGACCGAGCAGATCCGCCAGCTGGTCGCGGTGCTGGACAAGCCGGTGCAGCAGGTGCTGATCGAGTCGCGCGTGGTGATCGCCAGCGACGACTTCACCCGCGAGCTGGGGGTGAAGTGGGGCGCGAACGGCCAGCGCACCAATCCCAGTGGCCAGGTGCTGCAGATCGGCGGCGCCAACGGCAGCACGCTGGGCAACAACGGCACCACGCCACCCACCGTCTCGTACAACAATCCTGGCGGCGGTACCACCATCAACAACTCCGGGAGCTCAGCCGCCAATACCACCCTGGGCGGTGGTACCGGCCTCAACGTGAACCTGCCGGTGACAAATTCGGCGGCCTCGGGAGTACTGGGCCTGGCCATCCTCGGCAAGAACTACGCGCTGGACCTGGAACTGTCGGCGGCGCAGACCGAGGGTCGCGGCGAGGTGATCTCCAGCCCTCGCGTGGTCACCGCGAACCAGCAGGAGGCGGTGATCCGCCAGGGCCAGGAGATCGGCTACGTCACCTATCAGGGCGGCATCGGCGGCAGCGCCGCACCTACGGCCTCGGTGCAATTCAAGGATGCGGTGCTGGAGCTCAAGGTCACGCCGACGATCACCGCGGACAACCGCGTCTACCTCGCGATCAACGTGAAGAAGGATTCGCTGGCGAAGTTCCTCTCCACGCCGAACGGCACGGTGCCGCAGATCAACACGCAGTCGGTGAACACCTCGGTGCTCGTCGACAACGGCCAGACCGTGGTGCTGGGCGGCATCTACGAGATCAACAAGAACAACACGGTCACCAAGGTGCCCGGTCTCGGCGACATCCCGGGCATCGGCTACCTGTTCCGCAACACCTACCGCAACAACACCAAGGCGGAACTGCTGATCTTCGTGACGCCGCGCATCCTCAACGATTCGCTGCAGTAAGGCGTCGCGTTCACGCAACGCAAAGAGGCGGCTTCGGCCGCCTCTTTGCGTTGCGCACCTGAATGCGCGGGCGCCGTCGACTAAACTTCCGGGCTCCGCCGCGGTCGATAGCGGCGACCTGCCGCCGGAACCCCCATGATGGACATGCCCCAAGTTCAAACCAAGGCACCGCCCCGCAGCAGCCTGCAGCAAGCCTTCACACGGCTGCGCGACGAGCTGCAGGCCTGCATCATCGGCCAGCCGAAGCTGGTCGACTGCCTGCTGGTGGCGCTGCTCGCCGACGGCCACCTGCTGGTGGAGGGGGCGCCGGGTCTGGCCAAGACCACCGCGGTGAAGGCGCTGGCCGCGCGCATCGAGGCGGATTTCCACCGCGTGCAGTTCACTCCCGACCTGCTGCCCGCCGATCTCACCGGTACCGACGTGTTCCGCCCGCAGAGCGGCAGCTTCGAGTTCGAGCGCGGCCCGCTGTTCCACAACATCGTGCTGGCGGACGAGATCAACCGCGCGCCGGCCAAGGTGCAGTCGGCGCTGCTGGAAGCGATGGCCGAGCACCAGATCACCGTGGGCCGCAGCACCCGGCCGCTGCCGGACCTGTTCATGGTGATGGCGACGCAGAACCCGATCGAGCAGGAGGGCACGTTCGCGCTGCCCGAGGCGCAGCTCGACCGTTTCCTGCTGCACGTCACCATCGGCTATCCGGATGCCGCGTCGGAGCTGGCGATCCTCAGGCTCGCCCGCGAGCAGGCCAGCCGACGCGCGCATCCGGTGCCCGCGCCGGCGGCCGTGCTCGGCCAGGCCGAGGTGTTCGCCGCGCGCGATGCCGCGATGGCGGTGCACATGGCCCCGGCGCTGGAGGAGTACCTCGCCCAGCTGGTGCTGGCCACGCGCGACGCCGGCCGCTACGGGCCGGAGCTGAAGCGCTGGATCGCCTGGGGCGCCAGCCCGCGCGCCACCATCGCGCTGGACCGTTGCGCCCGCGCGCAGGCCTGGCTGGCCGGGCGCGACTACGTGTTGCCGGAGGACGTGCATGCGATCGTGCACGAGGTGCTGCGCCATCGCGTGCTGCTCAGCTACGAGGCCGAGGCCGAAGGCGTGCGCAGCGACCAGGTGATCGCCCGGCTGCTGGATCTCGTGCCGCTGCCGTGAGAGCCGCACTGCCCGAACACAGCGACGGCGACGGTCGCACGCGCGTGTCGCTGGCCGAGCTGATCGCGTTGGGTGCGCGCATCGGCCGCGCGAAACTGGCTTCCGTGCAAAGCCGCTCGGAACGCAGCGGCCAGCAGTCCAGTCGCCTGTACGGCCGCGGCATGGATTACGCAGAGTCGCGTGCCTACCAGCCCGGCGACGACGTGCGACGGATGGATTGGCGGCTCACCGCGCGCAGCGGCAAGCTGCACACCAAGTTGTACCAGGAAGAACGCGAGGGACGCCTGCTGATCCTGCTGGACACCCATGCCAGCCTGCGCTTCGGCACCCGTGCCCGCTTCAAGTCGGTGCAGGCCGCGCGCGCCGCCGCCGTCGCCGCGTGGCTGGCGGTGCGTGCGGGCGAGCGCGTGGGCCTGATGGCTTTCGGCGGCAGCGATCGCCTGCTGCGCCCGCAGGGCGGCGCGCACGGCGCGCTTGCGGTGTGCGGCGCGTTGGCGGAGTGGGACGCACTGCCGCCGGCGGAACGCGCCGAACCCTTGTCCGCGGCACTGCTGCGCGCGCGCCGGCTGCAACACGGCGCCAGTCGCGTGCTGCTGCTCAGCGACGGCTTCAGCGCGGATGCCAAGGCACGGCAGCAGCTGCTCGACCTGAAGACGCATGCCGGCGTCGGCGTGCTGGTGCTGGCCGACGCACTGGAACGCGAGCCGCCGCCGCCGGGCCGTTATCCGCTGGAGCACGCCGGTGAACGCCGCGACGTGGTGTTGCTGGGCGAGCGGCAGCGGCGCGAGTTCCAGCAGGCGTTGGGCGCCGGGCCGGCACGGCTGGAAACGCTGGCGCACAGCGTGGGCCTGCGTTGCCGCGTGCTCGACACGCGCGACGATCCGCTGCCAGCCGTGGGCGAACTGCTGGGCGCGACGAGGGCGCGGCGATGATGCCGGCACCACCAGCGTCGACCGGCCCGGCGTTGCGCGACATCCACCTGCCGCCCGCGCCGGCATGGTGGCCGCCCGCGCCGGGCTGGTGGCTGCTCGCGGCGCTGGCCTTGCTGGCCGGCGTGGCGCTGGTCTGGCTGTGGCGGCGTCAACGCCGCCTGCGGCAACGGCGCCGACAATGGCTGGGCGAATTGGATCGCCACGCGCAGCGGCATGCGCGCGATGGCGACGACGCCGTGCTCGCGGCTTCGCTGCAGCAACTGCTGCGCCGGGTGGCGCGCATCCATGACGACGCAGCGACGCAACAGCGCGGTGAAGCGTGGCGCGCCACGCTGGCACGGGTGTCGGTGCGGCCGGCGACGCTCGCCCAGCTTGCCGCGCTGGAATCGGCGATGTATCGCCCGCATGGCGGACTCGACGCAGCGGCCGCACTGGCTGCCGCGCGCGCATGGCTGCACGCCGCCGCCAGATCGCGTGCGTGGAAACGCGCGGCTTCGGAGCCGGGCCGTGTTTGAGTTCGCCTGGCCTTGGCTGTTCCTGCTGCTGCCGTTGCCCTGGCTGCTGCGGCGCGTGCTGCCGCCCACCACGCCGGGGCAGGCGCTGCATCTGCCGCAGCCCGGTCTGCGCCTCGCCGACGCCACCGGCAATGCGGCGCGCAGCTTCACGCCGTGGCTGCTGGCGCTGGCCTGGCTGTGCCTGGTGGCCGCGGCGGCGCGCCCGCAATGGGTGGGACCGCCGCAGGCGCAGCAGCGCAGCGGCCGTGCGCTGTTCCTCGCGGTGGATCTCTCCGGCAGCATGCGCACGCCGGACATGGAACTGGCCGGCCAGAGCGTGAGCCGCTTCGGCGCGGTGAAGGCAATCGCCGGCAACTTCATCGATCGCCGTCGCGGCGACGAGATGGGCCTGATCCTGTTCGGCAGCCAGGCCTTCCTGGTGACGCCGCTCACCTGGGACCTCGATGCGGTACGCGCGCAGCTGCAGGGCGCGGCGGTGGGCCTGGCCGGCACCGAGACGGCGATCGGCGACGCCATCGCGATCGCGGTGAAGCGGCTGTCCGCTTTGCCCGAACAGGCGCGCGTGCTGGTGCTGCTCACCGACGGCGTCAACAACGCCGGCAGCATCACGCCGCTGGAAGCCGCCAAGGCGGCCAAGGCGGCCGGCGTGCGCATCTACACCGTGGGCATCGGCGCCACCCGCATGCGCGTGCCGGGTTTCTTCGGCAGCCAGATCGTCAACCCTTCCGCCGATCTCGATGCCGGGATGCTGACGAAGATCGCCGACGAGACCGGCGGCCATTTCTTCCGCGCCACCGACAGCGACCAACTGGCCGATGCCTACCGCACCATCGACGCGCTGGAGCCGATGCCGCAGCATGGTCCCAGCCTGCGGCCGCGGCACGAATGGTTCACCTGGCCGCTGGTCGCTGCGCTGTTGCTGTGGCTCATGGCGGGCTTGCCGCGCTGGCGGGCAACCGGGGTGGCAGCATGAGCGCGGTGCTGGCCCAGTTCCATTTCCTGCGGCCGTGGTGGCTGTGCGCGCTCGCCGTGCTGCCTTGGCTGCTGTGGCAGGCGGCGCGGCGCGGCCGCGGCCTGCAGGCCCTGTCGCGCCTGGTCGACGCGGAACTGCTGCCGCAACTCCTGCAGGGCCGGGCCGCGCGGCAGCGGCTGCCGCTGGGCCTGCTCGCGCTGGCCTGGCTGCTGGCGGTGCTGGCGTTGGCCGGCCCGGCATGGAGCCGCGTGGAGCAACCCCTGTACGCGCGCCGCGCCGCGCAAGTGGTGGCGATCTCGCTGTCGCAGCGCATGTTGTCGCATGACGTGACGCCCAGCCGCATCGATCGCGCGCGTTTCAAGGCGCACGACCTGCTGACGGCGAACCGTGACGGCCTCAACGCGCTGATCGGCTACGCCGGCGAGGCCTTCGTGGTGGCGCCGCTCACTTCCGACGTGCACAGCCTCGGCACCTTGCTCGACGCGATGGCACCGGACACCATGCCGGCGGACGGCGACAACGCAGCGGCGGCGATCGCACGCGGCGCGGCGCTGATCCGCGACGCCAAGGTCGGGGGCGGTTCGCTGGTGCTGATTACCGACAGCGCGGGCGAGGCGGCGCAGGCTGCCGCCCGCCAGGCGCGCAGCGAGGGCGTGCGTGTCTCCGTGCTCGGCGTGGGTACGCTGCACGGCGCGCCGGTGCCGCTGCCCGGCGGCGGATTCCTGCACGATGCGAAGGGTGATCTGCAGCTGGCTGCTCGCGACGATGCGGCGCTGGCTGCCGTGGCGGCGGCGGGCGGCGGCCGCTACGTGGCCATGAGTGCGGACGATGGCGACGTCGCCGGGCTGAAGGGCGAGCTGCGCGCAGGTTCCACGCAAGCGGCGCAAGGCCAGGTTGGCGACGAATGGCAGGACCGCGGTCCCTGGCTGCTGCTGCTCCTGCTGCCGCTGGCGGCGCTGGCGTTCCGCCGCGGCTGGCTACTGCTGTTGCCGCTGGTGCTGCTGCCGATGTTGCCTGGCACCGCGCATGCCGCCAGCTGGCGCGACCTGTGGCAACGCCGCGACCAGCAGGCGGCGCAGGCGCTGAAACAGGGCGACGCGAAACAGGCGATGCAGCTGGCGAAGGACCCGGCGTGGCGTGGTGCGGCAGCGTACCGCGCGGGCGACTATGCGGCCGCCGCGCGGGCGCTGCATGAAGCACCGGGCGGTGACGCCGCCTACAACCTCGGCAATGCACTGGCGCGCGAAGGCAAGTATGAGGATGCGATCAAGGCCTACGACCACGCGCTGAAGCTCGATCCCGCGAACGCCGACGCGCAGGCGAACCGGCAGGCGGTGGAGGATTGGCTGCGCAAGCAGCCGCCGCAGAAGCAGGCGTCGCCGCAGCAGAAGCAAGACGGCTCGTCCTCGTCGCAGGGGCAGGGAGGCGAAAGTGGGCAGGGCAGGGACCAGCAGGGCCGGAACGGCCGGAACAAGAGCGGACAGGACAGGAACAGCGGCGAGTCCGGCCAGTCTTCGCCGCAAGACAACAACCCGGCGCAGTCGCAGAAGCGGCAGGACTCGTCGAACGGCGCGGGCCAATCGCCGCAAGACCCGTCCAAACCAACCGAAGGGAAATCTTCGGACCGATCCGCCACGTCACCGGACAAGTCGCAGTCCACGCCCGAACAACAGGCCGCGCAACAGGCGCAGGCCGCGAAGGCGCAGCAGGCACTAAAGCAGCAGCTGGACAGGGAGCTGGGTGCCGCCGGCCGATCGGCGACGAAACGGCCGCCCACGCATCAGCTCGGCGCGGACGGCGTCGACGATCCGCAGTCGAAACTGCCAGCCGACCTGCGCCAGGCCTTGCAGCGCGTGCCCGACGATCCGGGTGCGCTGCTGCGCCGCAAGTTCGAGCTGGAATACCAGCGCCGCCACGGCGGCATACCCGACGAGGATGGGCCGTGATGCCTTTATTTTTGCGCTCGTCCATGATCGCGAAAGTCAAACGGGCGGCCATCCATGGCCGCACGCTTGAATTCTTGCCGTCGTCCATGACGGCGAAGATCAAATGGGCGGCCATCCCTGGCCGCACTCTTCATGGGTTGATCCTGCTGCTGTGTCTGCTGCTGCCGTTGCTGGCGCATGCCACCGGCGTGCAGGCCACGCTGGATCGCAGCAACATGCAGCTGGGCGAGACGGTGACGCTGAACCTGCACGTCGACGGCGGCGGCAACGTGGCGATGCCCGACCTCAGTCCGCTGCAGCAGGACTTCGACATCCTCGGCCGCTCGCAAAGCAGCAGCCTCAGCATCGTCAACGGCAAGCGCAGCGCCGAGCTGGTGATCGGCGTGGTGCTGCGCCCCAAGCATGCGGGCACGCTCACGATTCCCTCGCTCACCGTGGCCGGTGCGCAGACAGCGCCGCTCGCGCTCGAGGTCGCCGCACCGAATCCGGCCGCTGCCGCTGCCATGCACAAGAGCCTGTTCATGGAGGCCGAGGTCACGCCGCAGCGGGCATGGGTGGGACAGCAGCTCAGCTACGTGGTGCGGCTCTACTACAGCGGCAACATCAGCAGCGGCTCGCTGGACACGCCGCAGATCGATGGCGTGCAACTCAGCCAGGTCGGCGGCGACCTGCGTTACGACGCGGTGCGTGGCGGCCGGCAGTACCACGTGATCGAGCGGCGCTACGCGCTGGTGCCGCAGCATGCCGGCACGCTGCAGATTCCTGCGCTGGGCTTCCAGGGCGAGGCGCTGGACCCGAGCGATCCGGACAGTTTCTTCGGCGCGGGCACGCCGGTATCGGCCAGCGCGCCCGCGCTCGCAGTGCCGGTGCAGGCGGCGCCGGCGAAC
>Ga0157369_10011269_pt1 | contig 10158 bp, 10 predicted proteins | sample C25metaG_FD_113461 | JGI IMG/M metagenome (GOLD analysis project Ga0157369, IMG submission 113461) | Corn rhizosphere microbial communities from Kellogg Biological Station, Michigan, USA - C2-5 metaG | ecosystem: Host-associated > Plants > Roots > Rhizosphere > Soil | place: USA: Michigan...
AGGCGAACGCCGCTCCGCGCCGGCGGCTTTGAGAAACCGCGAACCCATCGCCGAGGTGCTGGAAACGTGGCTCCCTGACTCGGGCCTGATTCTCGAAATCGCAAGCGGCACGGGCGAGCATGCTATCCATTTCGCCGAGCGCTTCCCCGGTCTCGTTTGGCAGCCGAGCGACGTTCATCCCGGCGCGCTCGCCTCAATCAGCGCCTGGCGGGGCGAATCTGCACTTCCGAACATCCGCGAAGCGCTGATCATCGATGCCTCTTCACGCGACTGGCCGATCGATCACGCTGACGCCGTGCTCAGCATCAACATGGTCCACATCAGCCCTTGGAGTTCCGCGCTAGGCCTTGTCGAAGGCGCGGCGCGAATCCTGCCGAGTCGTGCTCCGCTCATCCTCTACGGTCCCTGGCTCAAGGACGACATCGACACCGAGGCCAGCAATCTCGCCTTCGATTCGGAGCTTCAGCGACGCGATTCGCGATGGGGCCTGCGCCGAGTAGAGGATTTCGCCGATGCCGCCCGGGAAAGTTTCGAGCTGGTTGAAACGCGTCCAATGCCGGCGAACAATTTGATGCTGCTCTTTCGCCGGCGTTAAACGAAGCTTTACCGTGTTCGCGCTAGACGCGGACGGATGGATGAGAGCAGCATGATCAAGAACCGGCGCTCACGCCGATCGCCCGTGCTCCTTGCGGCGGCGATCGAAGTCGCGGGCGCGAAGGTCGCGGTGAAGCTGCGCAATCTCTCGGAAGAGGGGGCGCTGATCGAGGGAGAGACACTCCCTCCAGAAGGCTCAATTACCGTTTTCGAGCGCAATGAGTTGCGAGTGCCGGGCCGGGTCGTTTGGGTCCATGAGCGCTACGCTGGCATCGCTTTCGACGAGCGCCTCAATCCCGATGAAGTCCTGCGGCACGTGCCGGCGCCCAAGCCGAAAACGCAACAGCAGGTTGATTTCCGTCGCCCGGGCCTCGCCTGTCGCCCGCTGTCTTCTTACGAGCGGAAGATGCTGGAGCGCTGGATGACCGCTTCTCCCATGGGTTCGCTCGGCGACTGATCAAACGGCGGCGAGTCGCCGCTGTTCGTCCTGTTGATCCTTTAGCCAATCCACCAGCTCTGACAGAACCAACGTGCGATTGAACGCGATGCCGTAGGTTTCGCCTGCGCTCCACTTCAGGACGCCTGCCGCGGGCGTCAGGCCCGGGAGGGTCACAACCACGTCGCCGCCGATGATGAGTTCGGCCTTCGTCTCGACGCAGACGCCGCCCTGGGAAATGTTGATTCCGCGCGCACGGATGACGTCGGCTTCCTGTCGGACCCAGATCTTGCAGTCCATCTCGATTCGCGGAAGCCTTGGCCGTGGCCGGTCGTCGGACGTCGCAAGCAAGCCGATCACGTCGATCGGCTGATCGAACGAGACTCCAGCCAGCTCATCCTTCAACCACTGCACGGTTCCGTTGATCGGGTCACCCTGCTTCAGCTCGATCGACAGAGGGGTGCCCACCGAGATGCTCGAATAGGCGCGGATCATCATCCCTCCGGCTGAGATGTTCCGGATCAGGCAAAGCTCGCGGCGGCCTTCGACGAGGATCGAGCCCACTCGAAGCAATCGGAGGTAGCGCTCACCGCCGCGCCGGTCCGGCTGCGTCGGGGGCGACGCCGACAGCGAATAAAGGGTAGTCTCGACCGATTGTTCTTCCACGTGCGGCTCCGGCGAAGCGATTGCCCCATCCGCTCCGGACGAATCCGGATCGGCCCCACTTCGATGGGGGCCTATCAGCGAAGGCTTACCAGATGGTTGCAGCGGATGGTTGCCGTGACCTTCCGCAGATTGCTAGCCTACCCTTACCGATATACATCTGCGGGAAAGCGGAGGTGTCGAACGATGCGGCTGAGCTTACTGGCGCTTCTCGTCTTGAGCCCATCTACAGCTCTTGCCGCCGACCCCCTGACGACGAAGGTCGAGGCCGTAGCCGGCGTTCCAAAGGTCGACGGGACGACCCAGACCGAGGACGTTCATTTCAGGAGCGGGAAGGATGAGCGCCTCACAGTCCCGGTGCGGCTTTCAGGCTATGGTCCGTTTCGCTTCCTAGTCGACACCGGTTCGGACCGGACTGCCATCTCACGCCAGCTCGCGGGAAGGCTTGGCCTGCCGAGCGGCGCTAATGCCTCGGTCCATTCGATCACCGGGGTTACGACAGTCTCGACGACTGATCTTCCTTCGTTGCAGCTGACGCGCAAGCCCATCAAGATCAGTGGAGCGCCACTGCTCGAAGGCGTGGATATTGGCGCGGACGGAATCATCGGCGTCGATTCGCTCCGTTCGCAGAGCGTGCTTTTCGATTTCGAAAAGCAGACCCTCTCCATCGTGCCTTCGGAACGGGCGACGCTGCGCGAAGAGCCGGGGGCGATCGTCGTCGAGGCGACGCGCCGGAACGGCCGATTGATCATGACGGACGCCAAGGCGGACGGTCATCCGGTCAATGTCGTGATCGACACTGGAGCCGAGCTCACCATCGGCAACGAAGCGCTTCGGCGGCAGCTGGTCGATCGCGGTCTCGTCGACCCGATGCAGAAGGTGCAAATGCTTTCGGTGACGGGTGCGTTGCTGACCGGCGACTATATGTTCGTGCGGGAACTCGACATTGGCGGACTGACGCTCAGGAATCTGGCCGTTGTGTTCGCCGACGCGCATTCGTTCAAGGAGCTGAAGCTCGATCGGGAGCCTGCGCTTCTGCTGGGCATGAACGCCATCCGCGCGTTCAAGAAAGTGTCGATCGATTTCGCCAATCGCAAGTTCAGGGTTGTCCTCCCCGAAGAGAGCCAGCTCGACGTCCGCCTGGCCTCCGCCCGGCTGAAATAGGGCCCGTTTCCGCGTGAGTTGGCCGCCCCGATCGGATATAGGAGCGCTCAGCCTCGCTGTTCGACGCAAATGATCGTTACGCCATCGTTTGCAGGGTTGAATTTCCGCGGTCGGCGGGCATTTCGGAGTAGCGCCGGGCGGGGAGCGCTGATCAGGGGCCTTTGTGCCCTCAAGTTCAAGGAGTTCTCGAGACATGGCCTTCCAGCTTCCCGATCTTCCCTATTCCAAGGACGCGCTCGCGCCGCACATGTCAGCCGAGACCCTGGAGTTTCACCACGGCAAGCACCACCGTGCTTACGTCAACAAGACCAATGAGCTGATCCAGAGCGACGACAGCCTGAGCGGCGCTTCGCTGATCCAGGTCGTTCGCGAGGCGAAGCGGGCCGGCAACAACAAGCTGTTCAACAACAGCGCGCAGCTGTGGAACCACAGCTTCTTCTGGCAATGCCTCGCGCCCGCCCAGGGCCAGCAGCCGGACGGCAAGCTCGCGAAGCTGATCGAGGATGGGTTCGGCAATAGCGAAGCGATGCTGCAGAAGCTTCACGAGGAGGCCGTCAACCATTTCGCCAGCGGCTGGGCCTGGCTCGTGCTCGATCGCGGCGCGCTCAGGATCACCTCGTTACACGATGCCGACACCCCGATCGCGCACGATGGGATGGTGCCCCTTTTCACGCTCGATGTGTGGGAACACGCTTATTACATCGATTATCGTAACGAGCGGCCGAAGTTTGCGACCGCGGTTCTCCAGAACATCGTCAATTGGGACTTCGTCGGGCAGAATCTCGACGGAAATGGCCTCGAGCGCGCAAATCAGCAGGAAGGCGCTCAACAGCCCGAGCTGACCTGAACTAGTTGGCTATCAACTGACTTAATTGCTCGCGCTCGGCGCGGATCTGCACGGGCGTCCTGCCGGTCAGGAGCCGCAGCGCCCGATTGAGGTGACTCTGATCGCAGAAGCCAGCCAAAGCTGCGATCTCCGCAATCGGCTCGTCGGTCGATCTCAAGAGCTGGACGGCATGCTCGACACGGCGCCTCCGCAGCGTTTCGTTCAGTCCCTCGCCGGTGAACGAACGATAGGCATGGGCGAGCCAGCGCGGATTGAGCCCGAGTTCGCTCGCGAGTTCTGCCGCCGTCGTCCGCTCGCTTGATTCGAGGCGTTTGCGTGCACGGCCCAGCCAGGCCGGAGCAATCCTTTGAGGAACGCCGGTGGCGAGATGCACAAATTGTGCGGTCGCGTCCTGCAACTCTGCCTCGGTCGCCGTGGCGTCGGCCCACGACTGAGCGAGCGACCGTCCAGCGAGCGCCACGGAACCTCCGACGCAATAATAAGATCGGGTTAGTCTTCGTTGTAGCGTGAAATCCCGGAGCCACGCCGGGTCGAACTCGATCGAGAAGGTCTCCATCCCCCGCGCGTGGATGCAGTTGGAGTGGCAACGCCCCGCGGGATGGACCACCGCGGCGGGCCCGTGAACGGACACCGATTCATCATCGCAAAGCTCGTCATATCCGCCGAGCAACGGAATCGTCAGCAGCGGCCAATCATGCCGGTGTGAATGGATCATCTGCGCCGCTGGATGGACTACGCGAAGGGCGCGAGCACCGGACGTACGCCTGACACTGATTTCCATTCCGTGGAACAAATGTCCGGCGTTCGTAGCCATCGGCACCTTCACATCGTCCAAGACTACAGACGTAGCACATGCAAGCTGAACGCAACTATCGTTCGGAGATTTTCGATGAGCGTTCCATTTCGCATCGCCTTGGCGGTAGCGCTGCAGGTAGGCACAGCCGCCGTCGCCGCGGACTACCAGGCCGCCAAGGATCTCTACGATCAGGGAGAGATCGCCAAGGCAAAGGCGGCCTTCTCAGCGGTGCTGCAGGATAATGCTCAAAGTGCCAAGGACCGGGCCGGGGCGGCCCGCGGCCTCGCCCGGATCGACTGGCTCATCGGGGGCAATGCCGACGCCGCAACGACCCAGCTTCAACAGGCGCTCAGCATCGGAGCCGACCAGTGCGACACGCGAATCTATCTTGCGCGTGTGCTCCGCGAGAGCGGACGGCCTTCCGAGGCCGTGGCCGCGGCCAGCGATCTTTCCACCTGCATCGAACGTCCCGATCGCGATGATCTCCTGACCGAACGGGCTCGTGCCAGCCTCGAACTAAACGACTTGGTCGGCGCCGAGCGCAGCCTCGGTCAAATTTCACGGGTTGGAGCGCTCGCTCCCCCGGTGAATGCACTGAAGCTGGAGACAGCATTGCTGCAGGGTCGCGCCACAGGCGCTCTTCAAGCCTGGCGCGACTACTTCTGGCTGAACTCGAGCGATGCTCCTCCGGCGTTCAGCAAGGAACCGGTGCGCGCGATTTTCCTCTCCGGTGCGAGTGCCACATCGTCGCCGAGTGCTCAGTGTCGTCTGCTCAACCTCCTGACCCGCGCAGGGTTCGACGACGCGGCCGAGAGCTTTACGGCCAGGCGGGCTCTCGATCGTCGCGCCGGGAACGACCCGAACTGCCGCAAGGCCGCCACCTACCTCGGTTTTCGAAAGCAGCTCACCGACTATCTGCTCGTTCAGAACCGGAAAATGGCGCTGATGTCGGTCGACGATAAAGCCGGCATGCAAAAGATCGCGGATGCGATGGGCGAATTCCTGACCGGCCTTGTCCAGCAGACCGCAAACAAGCTCAAGGAGGTCGAGCCTATGCCGAAGGGCGACGGTCCGGTCGGCTTCGTCAGCGATACCTTCAACCTCGGCTCGACCTTCGGCTTCACCAGCGGATACCCAAGCGTCCATCTCGGACACGTCATCGAGAACGACACCCGCCAAGTTAGCCAGTACGGCAAGACGGCGCAGCTCAATTTCCGAATCTACGACCAGATGATCGCCAACGGCTTCCAGTCGTGGCTGTGGGACGGCGAAATGCAGACCGGCGGGTGGGGATCGTCAGGCCAAATCATTCAGATCCGCACCCCTTACGCGCTGAGCACGATCAGGTGGACAGCGATCGCGACCGACCCAGCTACGCGCCGAAAGGCGGAGCAGGATGCCCGGGAGAAAAGTGCCAAAGACGCGTCGCTTCTCGCCCAGGCCCAGGCGTCGGGTCACAAGGTCACCTATCTTCCGGGGCTGGCCGATCGCTTGAAGATCCAATCGATCGATCAAATCCGCGCGAGCTTAGGCCGGGTTCCGCAAGGCGCTCTCGCCGAGCGGTTTGCCGAGCTCGAGGACAAGCTGACGACCGGCCACTCGATCTGGAAGCACGAAGGCCGGCACGCGCTCGACGGCAAATATCTCAAGGACAGGAACTTCAGTCAGGCCGATCTCGAATATCGCGCCAAGCTCGCGGAAATCCTGCTCGGCGAATATCCGCGCATGGCGTTTGGCAGCATCAACGACGACCTCGTCAATTCCGACACCTCCCACGGCATTGCGAACACGAGGATCATGAGTTCGTATGCCCACTGGATTCAGGCGCACTCCAAGGAGGTGAAAGGATATGACCCTTCGGAGCCAGCACTCACCCAGCTCGACAAGTTGACCGATGCGCAGCTGCGGTCCGTCGCTGCCGGTCTTGCGGATTTCGCTACTGCTTCAGCCGGTAGCCCGTCCGGAACATCCAGGCGATGACCGACATGCAGACCGCGATGATCGCCAACGTGACGAGCACGCTCGACCAGACGGGCACGTCGGCGACGGAGTAGAAGCTCCAGCGGAAGCCGCTGATCACGTGGACGATCGGGTTGAAGAGTGTGATCGTCCGGAACGGGTCGTGAAGCGCTTTGACCGAATAGAAAGCGCCGCCGAGGAAGGTCAGCGGCGTGATGATCAGCATCGGGATGATCTGGAGCTGTTCGAAATTCTGCGCCCAGACGCCGATCGCGAAGCCGAACAGGCAGAAACCGGCGCTGATTCCTACGAGGAAGAGGATCATCGCAACCGGGTGATCGATGTGAACGGGAACGAAGAAGGTTGCGGTCGCAATCGTGACCAGGGCGAGGATGACGCTCTTGGTGACCGCGGCGCCGACATAGGCAAGCACCGCTTCGGAGCTCGAGATCGGCGCCGATAGCAGTTCGTAAATCGTGCCCGTAAACTTCGGAAAATAAATGCCGAAGCTGGCGTTGAAGATCGACTGCATGAAGACCGACAGAAGCGTCAGGCCGGGCACGATGAAGGCCCCGAAACTGACCCCATCCATGCTTGTCATCCGGCTTCCGAGCGCCGAACCGAAGACGACGAAATAGAGGGCGGTCGTGATTACCGGAGTGACGAGGCTCTGCCACAGCGTCCGCTTCCAGCGCGCCATCTCGAAGCGGTAGATCGCCGCAATCCCGTGACCGTTCATTGGCGGCCTCCGTGGACCAGCTCGACGAAAATCTCCTCGAGGCTCGACTGGTGGGTCGACAGGTCCTTGTAGGCGATCCCGAGGTCCGTGAGCCGCCGCATCAGCGAGGCGATGCCCGTCCGCTCGGCGTGACTGTCGAACTGGTAGCGGAGCAGGTGCCCGCCATCCTCGATCTCGACATTCCACTCGGAAAGCTCTGGAGGGACGGTCTCGAGCGGCTCGGCAAGAACCACGTCGAGGGTTTTCCGGCCCATCTTGGCCATGAGATCGCTCTTCTCATCGACCGCGATGAGCTCGCCTTTGCTGATGACGCCGACCCGGTCAGCCATTTCCTCGGCCTCCTCGATATAATGGGTGGTGAGGATGATCGTGGTGCCGTCGGCGCGGAGCTTGCGCACTATGTCCCACATGTCGCGGCGAAGTTCGACGTCGACGCCGGCAGTGGGCTCGTCGAGGAACAGCAGCTCCGGCTCGTGCGCGAGCGCCTTGGCGATCATCACGCGGCGCTTCATTCCGCCCGAGAGGAAGCGCATCTCTGACGAGCGCTTCTCCCAAAGGGAAAGCCGCTTCAGAAGCTCTTCGATATATCCCGGGTTGCGGGGCTTACCGAACAGGCCGCGCGAGAAATTGACGGTATTCCAGACACTTTCGAACGCTTCCGTGGTCAGTTCCTGAGGAACCAGGCCGACACGCTCCCGGGCATAGCGGAAGCCCGACTGCCAGTTCTTGCCGTCGACGAGGACTTCGCCCTCGCTAGGCGTAACGATCCCGCAGACGATATTGATCAGCGTCGTCTTGCCCGCCCCGTTCGGGCCGAGAAGCGCGAAAATCTCTCCCCGGCGGATGTCCAGGTCGACCGACTTCAACGCATCGACCCCGGTACCGTAGGTCTTGCGGAGGCCGCGGATGGACAGGATTGAGTCGCTCATTCGATCGGTCCCGGTTCAGCAGGCGTGGCTTCCTCCTTCATAAGGCCGTGACGAAGCAGCATTGGGATGTTCGCCGCTGCGAACAGGAAGGTGAGGGGGAGCGCGCCCCAAATCTTGAAACCGATCCAGAAACTCGTCGAGCTGTTTCGCCAGACGGCTTCGTTGAGAATGGCCATGAAGGCGAAAAACAGCGCCCAGTTGCGGGTAAGCTTGGCCCAGCCGGTCTCGTCCAGGCCGGGGTAGGTACTTCCGAGGACGCGCTGCAGAAGCGGCCGATCAGTCACAAGGCCAAACCACAGGAGAGCTGAAACGAAGACGTAATAGAGTGTCGGCTTCATCTTGATGAAGGCTTCATTGTGGAGCCAGATCGTGAGTCCGCCCAGGATCACGACCATGATCCCCGAAAACCACAGCAGCGGCGAGATTCGATGATAGCGGATTGCGGAAAACAGCATCGCCGCGACCATCGCGATCATGAACGCGCCCGTCGCGACGAAGATTTTCAGCACTTGGGGCACGGGCGCGAAGAAATTGGCCAGGAAGAAGACCAGCAGCGGTCCGAGATCGATCAGCAGTTTCGCGCCGCCCTGCGGCTCGGCCTTCGCGCTCATTCGGGTGGCAGTCCGGCGATGGCGCGGGCGACGGCGCGCGGGTCGAAGGGGCGCAGGTCATCCGCCTTCTCGCCCACCCCAATGGCATGGATCGGAAGGCCGAACTTCTCCGCTGCGGCGACGAGGATTCCGCCTCGAGCGGTGCCATCGAGCTTCGTCATGATGAGGCCGGTCACGCCCGCGCTCTCGCGGAACACCTCGACCTGAGCAAGCGCGTTTTGGCCAGTGGTGGCGTCGAGCACCAGGAGAACGTCTTGCGGCGCCTCGGGATTGAGTCGGCCGAGCACCCGGCGGATCTTCGACAGTTCCTCCATCAGGTGAGTCTTGTTCTGAAGGCGGCCGGCCGTGTCGACGATCAGGACGTCTATGCCCTCCGCGGTCGCCTGCTTCACGCCGTCGAAGACGATTCCGGCGGCGTCACCGCCTTCCTTGCCGGAGATCACCGGTGCTCCAATCCGGTCGCCCCAGATCTTCAGCTGCTCGATCGCCGCGGCCCGGAAGGTATCGCCCGCGGCGAACAGCACGCCGTAGTCCTGCTCTTTTAGCCAGTGCCCAAGCTTGCCGATCGTCGTCGTCTTGCCGGAGCCGTTCACGCCAATAACCAGGATCACGTGCGGGCGCGGAAAGCCCCAGATTGCCAGCGGCTTGGCAACCGGAGTGAGGATCTTCTCGATTTCCTCGGCGAGGATCGTGCGAAGGCCGCGCTCGTCCAGCCGCTCGAACTTCTGCTGGGCGATGGCCTCGCGGATGCGATGCGATGCTTCGGGACCGAGGTCCGAAGCGATCAGCGCCTCCTCGATGTCGTCGAGAGTCGCGGTATCCAGCGCCGCGCGGCTGGTGAGGCCAGTGAGGTTGTCTGCGACCCGATCAGCCGTCTTCTGGAACCCGCCACGAAGGCGGTCGAGCCAACTCATGCCCATACCGCCATGAGTAGTTCGTGATCCCGGCCAACGATCCGCGCTGGTCCTGTTTCCCCACGGCGAGCGCCTTTGATAGCGACCGGGGCGAAATTGTCGGCATGCCCTTTGCCGCTGTTCTCGATCAGCACAGGCTGTTCTGTGCCCACCAAGCTGTCCAGCCACCGTGCACGGCGGTTGGCGGCGGCTCCGCGCAGGCGCGCCGCGCGGGTCTTCACGAGCTCGCGCGATAGCTGGGGCATGCGTGCGGCGGGCGTGTTCGGTCGAGGGGAGAACGGGAAGACGTGGGCTGCAACAATGTCACAATCGTCGAGGAGTTTCAGACTGTTCAGCGCCATTTCTTCAGATTCTGTCGGAAATCCGGCGATCAGGTCTGCGCCGATGGTCGCATCTGGCCGCAGATTCTTGATCCGCTCCACAGTTGCGACCGCATCGGCGCGACTGTGCCGGCGCTTCATCCGCTTGAGGATCATGTCGTCGCCCGCCTGGAGCGACAGATGGAA
>Ga0157369_10011271_pt1 | contig 10157 bp, 5 predicted proteins | sample C25metaG_FD_113461 | JGI IMG/M metagenome (GOLD analysis project Ga0157369, IMG submission 113461) | Corn rhizosphere microbial communities from Kellogg Biological Station, Michigan, USA - C2-5 metaG | ecosystem: Host-associated > Plants > Roots > Rhizosphere > Soil | place: USA: Michigan...
CGTCGCTGCTGTCGATCATCGCGGCGCTGTCGATCGTGCACGCGATCAACATCGGCGCGACGGGTGCGATGCTCGGCGAGTTGTTCCCGCGGGCGGTGCGTGCCACCGGCGGTGCGCTGGTGTATAGCGTGGGCGTCGCGATCTTCGGCGGCTTCGCGCAGTTCTTCGTGACTTGGCTGATCGCGGCGACCGGGAATCCGAATGCGCCTGCGTGGTATGCGATCGGGTGTGGCGCGTTTACGCTGTTTGCGATTCGGTGCATGGATGAGAAGGCGGGGAAGGCGCTTGATTGAGGGCGGCGGCCGAGGCGCGGCACGCGATTGATGCGGCGCGTCCGCATCGCGCATGTGGCGCCATACGTCGCTGCCCCGTCAATCAGATTTCCTTTTGGGATATTCGGCCCGGAATGCATAACTACAGTGCGTCCGAGAAGCAATGGAAGTTTGCGTATCACGAGCCGGAATCGGAACGTCGGCTCTTAGCCGAATCCTCTCGGAGTTCACATTTCGAAACATCTCCACGTCGATATCGAAGAAGCCAAGATTGACTAAAAATCCATAAATATGGATCACTTACTATCAATCAATTTTTTTACAACCCTGGCCCGAAATACCCGCGAAAGCATGCACCTTTTCGCGTGTTCATGGTCTGGTAGCGTCGAATTCCAGGTAAGTGCGTGCGAAAAAACATGCGCTTTCATGCGCGAAAAATGCACCTGTATGCAGCCTTATCAACCGCCATATTCCGGACTCGGCCGACCAGGCTACGGGTATCTCTGAGGACGAAGAGTCGGCTACGATGACCGCTGGACAATACGACGCACGTCGTAAACCGCAGAGGCCTTACGACGTTGGATATGCACGACAAGCTGCGCGGCTACTATGAACAGGAACTGGCAAAGCTGGAGAATCAGTTCGCTTCCTTCTCCAACGAGTATCCACGAATTGCCGCTCGCCTAGGCTTTACAGGCGGTCAAACGAACGATCCGCATGTCCAGCGCATGATGCAAGCGTTCTCGTTGATGGCGGCCGAAATCCGGGTCAATTTGGACAACGGCGCTCCGACGTTCTCTGAAGCGCTACTTCGTGTGCTGCATCCGCACTATCTGCGGCCGTTTCCGGCATGTTCCATTGCGCGCCTCGATCCCACGAAGGATTTGCCGGACAAGCCCGTTATTTTGCCCCGTGGGATGGGCCTCACGTCGCGCGGCGGGCAGGTCCGATTTCGGACAGCCTACAACGTCACGTTTGCACCAATCCGCATCGTGAGCGCCCAATTCTCGCCCACCGCAGTCGCGCCCGCACACGCCGCATTGCCGCCGGACACCACAAGCGTCATTTCCATCACGATTGAGTCCACAGCCACCGCACCACTTCAAGCGGTTTCGCCCGAAGTGCTTCGCATCCACCTCGCTGGAGAACGTCAGACGGTCGCGGCACTGCTCGATACTGTTCTACTGCGCGTTCCGGGCGCATTTGTTGAAGAAAACGGCAGTGGGCGCTGGACGCCACTTGCAGGAATTCCTGTTACACCAGTCGGGTTCGGCCCTGACGATACGCTGCTGCCGCCATCCCGAACCTCGCCGATGATTCAACCGCTGCTCGAATATGTCGCGTTTCCCGACAAGTTCGATTTCCTCGATATCCACTTGCGCCGATGCCTACAGCCGTCCCAAATGAACGGCTCGCGACGAATCACGCTGCACCTGGTTGTCGGCAGCGTGCACGCAGATTCACGCACAGCACGGGCGCTAGCGCCGCTGTCGGCCGGCAACCTCGTACCGTTCTGTACGCCTATCGTGAATCTGTTCGCGCATACGGGCGTCAGATCGTTACGCGGCGAAGTCGTCGCGAACTATCCGCTCGTACCGAAACCCGGCCGACCTGACATGCGCGGCATCTACTCGATTGACGCGGTACGCGATCCGTCAGGCGGGACCGTCATTCCGCCATTGAACGCGTGGAGCGCGGGGACTGGCGAGCGGTTCTGGCTCGCGCGTCATGATCCCTACGCGGAAGCCCATCGCCCCGGACGAGAAACATCACTCGTGCTGCTGCGCGCGGATGGGAGGGCTGCGGCAGCGATGCCGCTGCAATTGAGCGTCGATCTGACGTGCACAAACCGCGACTGGCCATCGCGAATGCGAATTGGCTCACTCAACGGCGATCTAAAAAACGAAAGCGTCCAAGTGCCGTTCATTATCACGATGTTGAAGCAGCCGACGCCGACCTATCACGCGTCTCGTGAAGCGGACGCACAGTGGCGCGTAATCGCGTTGACGACGGCCAATCTGACGCAGTTGACGCGCGAGGGATGGACGGACTTCTTGAAGCTCATGCGTCAACTTGCACCGAACGACCGGTGCGCTAAACACATTGCAGCAATTTCGTTCGTGAAGCGAAACATTGTCGAACGGTTGCCGGTAATCAAGCCGCACGCGAAACTTGTGAGAGGCTTCGAAATCGTGATGGCGGCGGACGAGAACGCGTTCACCGAAAACAGCATGGGCGCGCTGATCCTTCTGCTCGACCTATACCTATCGCGCTACGCGCCGGCCAACAGCTTTACGCAACTCGTCGTGCTGTCGAAGAACGACGGCTCCGTGATCGTACGCTGTCCGATGCGGTCAGGCCTTGTGCCGCTGCTGTAGCGTTACACGAGGCTCGAAATCAGGTGACAGCCGCACGTCGCTCGATGGCCATGTCGCGCAATCGGAATACCATTGTCCCTCATCGCTTCATCACCTTCCTCGATGATGTTCGGTGACACGTCGGGATGCTGCGGGCACGATACACAGTCGCCTTTGCGAGCGACATAGCGGCCATCGAATTTCATGGCCGATGATCCAGTTTCAACTTTGCCGCCGTGGTCGGTATCGTCGCCGACTCTAATAAAATTGATTGACATTTCTACATTTAGATAAAATTAAATTGCCAACACTTCAATTAAATTCCTTAATTACGGCACAACATCAAGCGATTCACACGCTAACCACATGTCTAGCGGCACCTTCCCAGACGAGTACTTTACTCGACACCACCCTGCAGATACATCCTCAACGACAGCTCGATCCCCCTTTATCAGATATTTATTTGTCTTATTTTTTATACTCGAATCATCGTAAAGATAGCTTTTCTTATTAAGAACTACCGGTATTTTATTTTCACCACCCATCAACGGCGCAAAGGGAGAATCAATTCCACGCAAAACTTCAGCCTTCGATTGATATGGGAATTTATAAATTATTTTCCGCCCATCCGATAGCCAGCTATAATCCGCCCCAAACCATTCGGATGCCCGCTCGTCACGACGGAGATTTTTATCAATCAAATCAAAAACAGAAACCGAATAAAATTTTCCAGATGAATTTGGCTCCACGAGCGAACTTCTCACATCCATGGAGTGAATTACAAAAATACCTTCATTGCGATCTCGGCCAATGCTCGCCGAAAACACATCTACGATCTTTCCGGGCGTCGCATCATACAGAAGCCCTCGCCCCTCCGCCTTAACCGGGACACCTCCATTCGCGATGTAGTACAAAGAAATGGTATCGGCACCGATCGACTCCCTAGTCTTCGGATCTAGTACGGGCTCCTGGACAAAGCAAATCGTGCCACTCGTTATATTCAACGGCGGATAAATTTGTGGTCTACGGATATCGGCACATGTACTTCCCGCATATGCCGGACCACAAATAAGGATAGCTGCCAGAGCAACAATACTTTTAGTCATCGGTACACCCGGAAGAAAAATCTTGGTTGAATACGGAAGAAATTTCCCTATGAAACTGCTGCCGCTCGGAAAGAGCCATACATTTCGTATTTATCGGTTTAGTAACCTTCGCCACTCCTTCATCGCCTCTAGTAGCTGGATCATCCGCAATCGCGCCAATCCCTGTGCTACTCCAATACCATAGTCCGCTTTCGATGATAACGCGATTATTAGTTGAAACGAGTTCGGGCTGACTATCAACGGGATAACCAATCGCCTTTGCGCATCGCTGGTATGACTCATAAAACGTCAATTGTAGCAAACCACGACCACGGAAATCCTTCCCCGGCTGCTCATCCGCCCCAAAGCAATGCTCTCCATAGGCTGCATCATTCGCAACCAAATGATCCTGAATCCATGCTATTTTTTCATCGGGGGTTGCAAATTTCATATTCTTTCGAGAAAAGCCTTTGTCAATCGCCGTCGGAGCCATCCTATATAGGCTCCTCCCGGTGTAGCTCGCGTAATTTAGAGACTCCCGAAATGAAGTGAAGCGAGTTGTCTCCACCTTGGCTTGAGCTAGTATATGCCTCACTTGACGACAGCTATTTACCCCGTAATTTGAGAACAAGTCAGTTGACGCGCCAATTAACTCATCAACAAAATCAGCCTTTGCGGCAGGGGCAATTTTCCCTAAAAATTCTTTGGTTAATGTAATGACTGCTCCGCATTTCTTGCATACAAGATTTTTCCCAGAGAAATTCCCAATCAACCCAATCGGATGGAAGTGCCACGGCGAAAGATCCGTGAGGAAACCATCAACCCCCTTGATTTGCTCCCACCACTGAAGCTTCGCGAGCCGATCAAGCTCCGTCTTCCACATCTCGGTCTGCTTCTGCATGAGCGGGCTGAGTTCTTCCCACTTGCCGAGGCCGCCGCCCCATTCGGTTTCGTTACGCACCACAAAATGCGACACCGCTTCGGCCATCCACGGCGTTTCCAGTGCGTGTTTCAGTTCCTGCGCCGACACCTTCCCGTCTTGGTTCGTGTCGATCGCCTTTTCGAGTTTCGTGATGAGTTCACCGGCGTTGACCTTCGCCGCCGCTCCCATAAACTCCGTGCCGTCCTCATCCGCCAGATATTGCTCGGTCGTATGTATATGGCGTTTGAACATGTCAGCAGGGCTGACGCTGCCGTTGTCAACCAATTCGAAACCCGGCCATTCCCAAGGACTCCGGAACTGTACATGCGGGTGGTCGGTTTCACACACCCAGCCTTGCCGTTCAGACCCATCCTTCGAACCGATCGTGATATTCCACCAATGATGGCCCTTATCATCGATTGCGATGTTATCCGCGCCAAGCTTGTCGAGTTCAGCGCGACGAAGCACACGCCGGAAGTCTGCGCCGGGCCCTGTGGCTTTGGAAACGGCCAGCGGAAAGTTCTGCCACCCCGACACATTCGCCGTGCTGATCGTATTCGCGAGACTGCTTTCTACCCACATCGGTTTCCCGACGTCCTTGAAGCTCTGCGTCGCCTTCTGCTTACCCTTCGCCGGCACATTCGTCACGCTCTTCGGCTGCACCTTTACCCAACGTGAGCCTGTCGCGTCGCGTATCGGCACGAGCTTCAATCCCGCCTGCGTCAATTTCTGATCGGACGCAGGAATTTCGCTGACCAACTTGGCCCCCGGCTCGATTTCCAGAAGCGGTTTGTTTTTATCGTTCAGTTCTTTGGCACGCGCGCGGCTTTGATCAATGAAATCCTTGAAATCCGCGCCCGCGAACACTTCGAGATGCAACATCGGGTAGTTCGGCTTCGGCGGTATCGGGCTCGCCTTCCTGGGCCATTGATACTGGCCGACATGCGCGACGACTTCGCCTGCTTTGATGCGCTTCGGCTCCTTCAGGATAACGACTGTATCGAGCGGCTTCGGATCGACAACGGCATCCAGTTCTCCTTTGAACACGTAGCCCCAAGGCGCTTGGGGGGATACCGGCTTACCCACTTCGGCGGACAAAACCGTGCCCGATTTGACGCCCCTGATCTTGATCCAGTCCGTGTGCGCGGGATCGCCTTCACCGGCAATCACTTCGGCCCCTGTCGGCAATATCCCGAGAATCTTGCTCGTTCCACTTGGCAATTCCCGAATGCGCAACCCCGTCTGCGGAGCCGGTGGGGCGACATCTTGATCGCTATCGGTCGGTATCGGTTCGTTCTGGCTGGTGTTGTTGATCGGCAGATCGTCGGCCGAATCCGTACGCGTAGCGGGAGGCTGCGCGGGCGCCTTCCGCTTCGGCACCGATTGTTGGTCCTTCGCCTTGTCCCCGACTCGATAATAGCGATCGCCTTCCCAGTACGACATCGGCGTTGGAAACGCCGGATCCGGTTTCGGGTTCGCCTTGGCCTGCTCAATCGCCTTCTGATAGGTCGCCCAATCCATCGTGTGCATGTACAGGCTGAAAAACACGAGGGATTTGTCGTTCGCCGGTTTGGTGTTGGGCGGCGCGTTATCGGCTGGAGCGGGTGTAGGAGGTGCCGCGTTGGTCGATGCTGGCGTGGGAGCCGATGCGGGGGCTGAAGCCGGTTTCGCAGGTTCCTTCGGTGCCGGTCTCGGCGGCAATTTCAGCTCATGCCGAACCAGTACAAAGCCTGTCGAGTAGTGCGCCAGACCAAGGTTGTTCGGATACGTCGTTTCCTCGTATTTCGTGTTCAGCCTATACGCAACAATCTTGCCGTCCGCGATCGCGCGCACACCGCTGTCCTGCTTCAACATTTCCGCGCTGCCTTCGGCGAAGTGCACACCCCCATGCCACATTCCGCTGACGCCCATCGGATAAAAGCCGTTCTCACACTTCGCCAGCGCCCGGAAATACGTCATCGGGTCTGTCGCGTCGACCTTACCTACGGGCGTGAACGGATACGCCCAGCTCAGCGTGGTATCCGCAGGTTCCGTTGGTTTCGGGGCCGAGTGCGGCGCGGTCGCTGGATGGTGCTTCTTGTTAGGGGTTGTCTTGCTCATGATTCCCGACTCGGATTCGGTTTCAGGATTTTTTGTGATTAGACTGTACCGGTCTCGCGGTTCAACCGGAGAACACGGTGAATCGCCCGCCCTCGGTCGATACCGGCGACGAATGCAGCGGATTTTGCAGCGCACCGCTTGCGGCACCGGCTTTCTCCCAATCCGCGCACTTCTCCACAATCTGCCCCGACGTTGCGTTCTCGATCATGTTTGCCGTCAATTTGATATACGAGCCATTCGCGCCAATCCAGATTTCATCGGCCGACAGATACATCTTCTTGCCCGCCGTAATCTTCACATCTTGCGAGGCTGCCAAGCTCATCGAATCGTTCTGGGCCTGAAGGTCTATCGGGCCGCTCGCCGCGTAGATCTTGACGCCAAGCTTTTCCGCAAACAGGCTAATCTGTTCCAGTACGCTGGCGAGCAACGCTCGTCCGGCTGCGAGGTTGATGTTCTCCCCGGCGACCAGGTTGGTTTGCTTGTTTGCCGTGATATGCGCCGATCCTTGCGTCGAGGCGGCGATGCCTTCCGGACTCGACAGCAGCATGATCGGTTTCGCGAAGCCGTTCGCATTACCCGTACCGCCGCCTGCCGTGCGACCGCCCTTAGATGTGCCGGCCACCGGGTGCTGCGTTGCGTCCGTGAAAGTTTTCAGTGCGTCGTGGCCGTCTTGCTGACTCTGCGCCCGATTCGACTGGCTCGCCTTCGACGTCGTCGCCAGCATCGCTTCGGCACGGGTGAGCTGCTCGGTTGCTGCCGTCGTACTCAGCGGTTGCGTGGTTGCAGGTTGCGTTGAAACGTACAGCCCTTGTTCGGCGCGTACCGCACCATAGCCCAAAGACTTGAGGTCGAAACCCTGCCCGATGAATGCACCGCGCGTATTGCCCGAATGCTGGATCAGGTAGCCCAGATGCAGATGAGAGCTATAGCTCGTCGAGTACAAGTGCACGCGGTTCTGCCCGCTGGCGTCGTCCATCATGAGTTGGTTGTAGCCTTCGCCGCCGTATTCGCGCGACAACAAGCCGGAGGTCAGCCCATGCGTGTGCCATTCGGGCATGCTTTCGCCGCCGTGCATTCTGGACAGGATCACGGGACGATCACAATCACCGTTGATGAAGCCGATCAAAACTTCATCGTTTTTGCGCAGTGGAAACATGCCGCCGCGCTTGTGGCCCGCGTCGGGCATCGCCGCACGTATCCACGCCGACACGTTCTGGTCACCGTCATTGAGTCGATTGGACGTCAGTCGGACCTTCGCTCGCAGCATCGCATCCGTATAAATCTCTTCGGCCTCCGGCCCGCCGACGATGCCCGTCTGAAGCTGCATGATCGGTTTCTTGTGTTCGAACGGACTACGAAACGCGACGCGGCGCCGTTGCGCTTCGATTTCGACGTGGAAGAATCCGACGCCGCCGTCATCATGGCGCACGGACGAACCCGCACCGCTCGCGCGCGCTTGCTCGACTTCAGCGCGCAAACTCCTGCGAAAACGCATCAGGTTCTCGAGTCCCGGCACGTTATTCTGGATGAGCCAGTTCACCGAGAGAATCGCCATTTCACGATCCTGATCCGGCTGCGCATCATGCACCGGGTGCCCGGTCAGCATCCCATAGCGGCCAGGCCATACGCAACGCAATGCGCCCACACCGTAGAAGCGTTGCGCGCGTGAGCGCCATTCTTCGGTGACAACGTTTGCCTGAGCCTCGCCCATGTCGCGATCGGACCACGTATGCGACCCTGTGTATTCGTACTGCTCGCCCAGCCCCGGAACATCGTCAAGATCGAACGCGGGCATCGTGACGTGCTTCGAAAGATCCGGACGCTTGTAGTCGAACGTGCCCGTGTCGAGTTCGGCCGACTGAATTTCCTGCGAGTCGATCCACTCGCTCAGACCATCGAATTCTTCGTTCTGCACCGAGCGGCTAAACAAAATGGTCTTGTACTTCAACTCGGGAACCGAGAAAAGATCGTCCATGATGACGACCTTGTGCGACTTGCCGTCCTGCGCGATATCGAAACGCGGAAAAAGGCCGAGTTCTTCAAATGTACGGTGGACGTAGTTCCAGTCGGATTCCCATTGCATCCGCTGAGAATACGAGCGCAACGCCTGACGCAGTTGCCAAGTAAAGTTACCAGCCGCCTGCGGATACTTTCCCAGCACATCGGACACGGTTTGTTGCGCAGGGGTCTCGATCCAGTCGCGCCGGTCACTGCCGAGGCGCAGCAGCGCGAGGAACGAATTGAAGCGGAGTTGATAGTACGTATTGGCTCCGTCCCCGCCCAAGCGACTGAAGGCAGTCACGTAACCGTGAATCGGCATTTCGCTGCCGTCCGTTTGACGAATCCACAGCGTCACGGATTGCCGGATCAGCGCCTTCGCCTGAATCGTTTCGAGGCGCGTCGACGTTGCGTCGATCGTGAATTCGAAGTCTCGCCCAAGGCATGCGCGCCCACGGACATAAAGCGGGACCAACCAGTCTTCGCCAAGCGGCGTATCGAGGCGGACAATCCGCCCGTGTTGCGCGTATTGCGTGCGCAGTGCCTTGTTCAGGAGATCGGAAACCATCAGGCTACCCCGTACCGTGTAGTAACAAAAACGGCCGCCGGGCAGCACCGGGCGGCGGATTGGTATCTCATCGAAATAGGAAAAGGCCCAGAATTTTTCGGTCACTGCTGACCTTCGGCGTAGACACGATTCAAGCCGCACATCTGACCGAACCGGGATTCATCATATCAAATCGAATTCGGATATGGCTTACGTCATGCTTTCGAGAAAAACGATATCGTCAGGCGGCACGGGCACGCAGCCCGTGCGGTCACTGCATTCGGCCGCGGTAGCGACAGCGCCCGCCGTAGCCCGGGCCAGCCAGATAGCGATAAATCGAATAACCGTCGTTTACTTTGAAACTTTCAGTCCATAAACGTCAGAAACTGTGAAGCCATCGAGCACGGACTCCCCGCAACGCAATGCTCGTGCAAGCCATGCGCCCTCTGCAGGCTAATGGATAGCCGAGCAACGTGCAGTTGGCTACATGAGAAATGCCGCGGCCGATACGATGGCCTCCGATTCCGCCGGCCGACATCGGCATGCTTGCCACAACGCTTTGCAAGCGCCGTAAATGCAAAAAGGCACGGGTTCGATCACCCGTGCCTTTTGCGTATCTGGCGTGCCCGCACTCAGAACGTATGCATCATCCCCACATACGCCCCCGTCTGCGACTCGCCCGTCATCGGACTCGTCCCCGACGTCGCATCACGCGGCGACGCAATCAACGAGAAGTTCGAATTCCCGCCATTCCGCACATAAGCAACCGTCCCATACAGGAACGTCCGCTTCGACAAGTTATACGTGGTGCCGAGCACATACATGATCGCGTGGCCCGACGGATCGTGCGACGCATCGCCGCCGCCATCGCCCACC
>Ga0157369_10011272_pt1 | contig 10157 bp, 9 predicted proteins | sample C25metaG_FD_113461 | JGI IMG/M metagenome (GOLD analysis project Ga0157369, IMG submission 113461) | Corn rhizosphere microbial communities from Kellogg Biological Station, Michigan, USA - C2-5 metaG | ecosystem: Host-associated > Plants > Roots > Rhizosphere > Soil | place: USA: Michigan...
AATTGGTGATACAGAAGCGATGCAATTATTGAAAAAAGTAAATGAAAAATTTGCTATCCCCATTACAACAGATATTCATACTGCTGAAGAAGCAGCAATAGCCGCACAATACGTAGATGTTTTACAGATACCTGCTTTTCTTTGCCGGCAAACGGATTTGTTGATTGCTGCTGCTAAAACCGGCAAAGTGGTGAACGTAAAAAAAGGTCAATTTGTTAGTGGCGAAGCCATGAAATTTGCATCAAACAAAATAATAAATGCTGGAAATAATAAAGTGATTTTAACTGAAAGAGGAAATTCATTTGGTTATACCGACCTTATAGTTGATTATAGAAATATTCCTATTATGAGAAATCATGGCGTGCCCGTAATAGTGGATTGTACGCATAGTTTGCAACAGCCCAACCAAAGCAGTGGTGTTACCGGGGGCAATCCGCAAATGATTGAAACTATTGCCAAAGCTGCCATTGCAACAGGCGCTGATGGATTATTTATTGAAACGCATCCTGATCCTTCCTGTGCTTTAAGTGATGGCGCCAATATGTTGAAGCTCGATTTGCTGGAAGATTTACTAATTAAATTAATGGCGATTAGAAAAGCAGTTATCTAAAATATTCCGACATCTAAACAAAAAACCCTGCCTGAAGGCAGGGTTTAAATACCAATATTTTTTGATATTAATAATTCCTCAGTTTCATTTCTACTCTCCTGTTTTTAGCACGACCTGCAGCAGTTTTGTTATCCGCAATCGGATCGTTAATACCATGGCCGGTTGCTGTTATCCTCGTTTCATCAACACCGTTAGTAACTAAATAATCTTTCACCGCATTGGCTCTGTTCTCTGATAATACCTGGTTCTTATCAGCAGAACCGGTAATATCTGTATAGCCATCAACATCTATTTTGTATGTTGGATTATCTTTTAATATTTGTGCCACGTCTTTTAATGATGCATTTGACTTCGCAAGCAATTTTGCGCTGCCTGTTGCAAAGAAAATATTCTGCGCAGCCTTATTTACTTTTTCAACTACAACCACATCAATTACAGGACAGCCAAAGTTGGTTGCGGGCCCGGCTTCTTTAGGACATTTATCTTCTTCATCATTTACACCATCACCATCTGTATCAGGAACAGGGCATCCCTGGTAACGGGCTACCCCCGCAACAGTGGGACATTTATCTTCTTCATCGTTTATGCCATCGTTATCCGTATCGGGTATGGGACAACCGTTATATTTGGCAAGGCCAGCAACATCCGGGCATTTATCATCTTTATCTGCAATGCCATCGCCATCACGGTCAGGGCATCCCTGCAATGAAGCAAGGCCTGCCTGGTCAGGGCAAGCATCTAAACTATCCACTATACCATCTCCGTCACGATCAAGAACTACAGGAACCTCGACAACTTTAGGAGCTACCACTTTTTTAGGTGCTATATTTCCTGAAATACCAATGCTATGATAAAAATGATAGCTTGCATTTTCAGTAACAGGAACCCTGTATTGCGAATTAATTATTAAAAAAGCGTCATCTAAAAAATTAACTTGCAAGCCAACACCCAATGGCATGAAAGCGCCTGCATGTTTTTGATATATGCTTGCTCCAACGCCCAGGTCAACAAATGGAACTACCCAATATTTATCGCTTAGCAATTTTAAATTAACACTTGCATTTGATTCCAGCAGAAAATAGTTTGCGTTAAAATCGGGCTGGCCATCAATAGGATAATCCAGGAAAGATCCACCTAAAGTTGCAATAAAATCCATATGCTTGCTGAGACCTGAGAGATAATTTATAGCGAGGCCCGGGTTCATGGTAGAAGGTTTGAAAAAGCTTTTGTCTCTAAAGACGCTTACTAAGCCATTAGACCTGATGTTGGCAGCTGTTTTGAAATCGCTCAGAAAAAAACTAAGCCCAAGCGCCTGTTTCTTGTGAGTTGTTTCCTGGCCGAATGAGGTTGCAAAAATGGAGAGACTAATAAATAAAAAATAGATTTTTTTCATAATCAATTTAGTTTGCTTGTTAACAAAAATAAACTGTTAGCAGCAAAGCATAAAATTAATTAAAGGAACAATTGTTATCATTTACCGAATGAGAAAACAAGAATAAAAAAAACAATTAGAGATGAGAATTGTCGAGTACTTCGACCTTTACACGCGTGAGGCCTCTTCCTGAAAAAGCGAGGTCGTTTGCTGCAATTTTTGACAAATCAACAAGCCGTTTATTTTTTGAATTCATACGGTCATTGATTTTTACAACAACAGTTTTATGATTGTGCAGATTGGTAACCTTTATCCATGTGCCCATGGGCAATGTATTGCAGGCAGCAGTGTATTTTTCCGAACTATAAATTTCGCCGTTTGCGGTTTGACGGCCGTTGAATTTTTTTGCGTAGTAACTGGCAGTACCGTATTTGATTTTACTTTTTGCATGGCTGGTGCTTTCTTTTGAAGCTTTATGTTTGTTACCCTCTTTTTTCTGGGCGTATAAATTCACAGAAAAAATAGCCGCAAGCAATATGACAGGAATTATTTTTTTCATATTAATTAATACTAAAGTAATTTCTTACAGAATATTGATTAATAACTATAACGTATTTATTATCTATTTATTTGCAAAATATTTTTCAGCAAGTTCCTCGTCATCATTATAGATGTCCGGGTAGAAAATAATTTTATCGTCGCGGGCTTCGCAAGAGAAATATTCAATATAAAGCCGCAGCCTGTTTTTTACAATTATCCGCTTCCTGTCTTTATTGGTGAGCCATGTTTTAATCGAATCAACATTGTAGGCGAGCCGTTGTTCTTTGGTTTTATTTAAGCTGTCGTTCCTGGCAATATAAAAAGCAAGATCTTCCCATTTTTGAACGCGAACGCAACCATGGCTTAAATCCCTTTCAGAATTTTGAAAAAGGTAGCGCTCATTAGTATCATGAAGATAAACGCTATAAGGATTATTAAAATTAAATTTCAGTACGCCCAATGCATTGTCGTCTCCACTACCCTGCATAATTTTCCACGGAATTCCCGAAGTATATTTTGCCCATTTTATCGAATAAGGATCGACAACATCTCCCTCATCATCAACGAGATTAAATCCCTTACTGGCAAGATAACCAGGATCTTTTTTTAATCCCGGCAGGATATCTTTCTTGATGATACTTTCAGGTATGGTCCATTGCGGATAGGTAACCATATCAGAGATTGCGGAAGTCAATGTCGGTGTTGGTGTGGTCGGCTTTCCAACAACTATTTTTGAACGCAGCACGAGCGTATCATGATCCCATAGTTCAAGGTAATAAGAGGGAATATTTACCCAAATATATCTTATCGGTAAACTATCGGGCATTAACTTATAACGGTCAAGCGTAATTGCAATTCTTTTAAATTTTTCAACATCAAAATTATTCAATGAACCAACCACCTTTGGGCCTATTTTTCCATCCTTTTTAAGTTTATGAGCAGCCTGGTATTTTTTTAACTCCTTACTGAACATTACGGAATCAGGAAATTCTTCTATCGAATCAACTATGCCTTCGTCAAACAGTCGCTCTTGAATATTTTTAACCAGTAACTGGGAATCTTTTTGTGGATACACGATAAACTGATGAGGTGTCGTATCCATACTGTCAACAAAATCCTTTACCAGGTTTTTAAGTGCGTGGTAGCGAAAATTAGCCGGCTGCATAGAATCGAAAAGATCAGTTACAGAATTATTTTTACGGACTTCATTTAAATTTTCAACAAAGAATGAATCTATAATGTTGGGCTTCTTCGTAATGGATACACTGTCGGGAACCAGCCTTCCCTCTTTTAAATCTTTCGCTGTTTTCATAAAGGCATCAGTTAGCATGAGGTCTGCCTTTGTCCATACTATGGCGTCTGTTTTTGCGAGAGTGTCATCAATTAGCTTTTTTCTTAAAACAGTTAGTTCTTTCAAATGATAATCTTCCGGGTAAAGACCATAGTATTTGGAATGTTCAATAAAATCAAACATTGAGTCAGCGAGAGGATTCCATTTTTCTTTCTGGCTCCAGATGTTGTGAAAATTATTTTTATCATAAAAAGATGTCACAACACCAGGAAGATAAAGTTTAATAGAGTCGTTTATTTTACCGTTGTTATCATTTGCAAATTGCAGCGTAGCCTGGATATCATCGGTAATCTGGTCATCCATTTCTTCCGGAACTTTTACTATTTCTTTTTTTGCTACAGCATGCTTGCTTTTACAACCAAATACACAGGCCATCATAACAAGGATAAAAAAAACATAAACTACATTTGGTTTTCGAAGCATGTCTTGGTTAAGTTTTTTATAAAAAAGTGTTTTCAGAATATGATAAACGAAAGTATGATCTATAAAATAAATAATTCGTTGATGAAGATATTAATGGTTTCAATAATGTTCCATTTTGTGGCTGCCACTATTATGGCACAATCAAATATCGGTAATAAGTATGGATTAAATGTTGTTGATAATATAAAAATACTGCAAACTGAAATTGCCAATGATTCTAATAAAAAAATGATAGATATAAAGAAAGCCATACCTTCTTTGCGTATTGATCTTCGGTACGCTACCACCAACAATTTCATGCATCGGCGGCTATATCCATCTTTAAAAACTACTTACTTGCGACTCGCAGCAGTAAACGCTTTAAAAAAAGTAGTTATTGCTCTGAATGATAAAAATCTAACATTAAAAATATTTGATGCATACCGGCCTTATGCTGTTACTGAAGAAATGTGGAAAGTGGTGAAAGACAGTCGTTATGCAGCAGACCCGGCAAAGGGCAGCGGACATAACCGCGGAACTTCTGTTGATCTCACTTTAGCTAATCTCCAAACAAAAAAAGAACTTGACATGGGGACCGGTTTTGATAATTTCACTGACACTGCACACGTGGATTTTAATGCATTGCCTTCGATCATATTACAAAATCGTAGTCTTTTAAAAACCACAATGGAAAAATATGGTTTTATAAGTCTTGATACTGAATGGTGGCACTTTAGTTTACCCGACGCAAATAATTATGAATTGCTAAACATTCCATTTGATGCGTTAAAGAAATTAAATGAAAGTAAAAAGTATTAGCCTTTTATAGCTCGAAACATTTTTTCTACAAACAACATTGTTGCCGGGCAATATTCTATGTTTTGTTTATGCACATGCATATAATCCTTCAAAGGCTTTTTAACTAAGTGTGGAAACCCGGCACAATCTGCAGGGCGCACCTCATAGATAGTACACATATTGGTTTTCAAATCGAGAAACTGGCACGGACGGGATTTGTTCATCCAATCTTTACCTTTCTTATCAAAATACAACCACTTCTCTTTAAAATCTTTAGGCCTCATGCCAAGATGCGCTGCTATTTTTTTTATATCGGTGAATGTATAAGTAGGACTCATCACTTTGCAACAATTAGCGCAGCTCAGGCAATCAATTTCTTTCCATACTTCTCTGTCTTTCTGCGTAGCAAGGGCTTCCAGATTTTCAGGAGGTTTATTTTCCAGGCGGGTAATAAAATAGCGAAAGGATTTTTTATTCTTATCAAAGTTTTTTTTTAGCTTCCGGAGATCAATTCGCTGCATGCAAAAATAAAGGTTAAATGGCCTTACAAATGTATTGTTGGGCTTTGGTTAAAACATAAAAGTAGCGCATATTTTATTTTAATTTCACACAACCATTAAAGCCCGGGATTATAATGTGGCACATTTATAAAAAAGGATTCAAGGCGTACCTGCAACTGGAAAAATCTTTATCAGAAAATTCAGTAGAAGCATATATTCACGATATTGATAAGCTCACGCAATACCTGGCCTTCAGCTATTCAGATATAAAACCCGGCGAAGTTAAACTACAGCACCTGGAAAAATTTATACAATGGATAGGCGAATTAGGAATGACGCCTTCTTCACAATCAAGAATTATTTCAGGGCTCAGAAATTTTTATAAATATTGCCTGCAGGAACAAATTTCAAAGACAGATCCAACAGCTTTATTAGAAACTCCGAAACTCATTAAACATCTGCCCGATGTTTTAACTTTTAGTGAAATAGAAACTATAAGTAATTCGATTGATGTAAGTACAAATGAAGGCGCCAGGAACAAAGCCATAATTGAAACGCTCTACAGTTGTGGGTTGAGGGTGAGCGAACTGGTTAACCTTCGTTTATCATGTTTGTATTTTGATGTAGGTTATCTCAGGATCATTGGAAAAGGAGATAAAGAAAGACTGGTTCCGGTAGGAACTCCCGCTATAAAATACATAAATATTTACCGGCAAAATATTCGTGTACACGTTCCAGTTATACCCGGCAACGAGGATATTCTTTTTCTTAATCGCCGCGGAAGAAAACTGTCGCGGGTAATGATTTTTATGATCATAAAAAATGCGGCGAAACAGGCCGGCATAACAAAAACTATTTCCCCACATACGTTCAGGCATTCATTTGCCACGCACCTTGTGGAAGGCGGTGCAGACCTAAGAGCCGTGCAGGAAATGCTGGGTCATGAAAGCATTACTACAACAGAAATTTACACGCATCTCAATAGGGAATACCTGAGGGAAACTTTACAGCTGTTTCATCCTTCATACAAGTAAAGGGTCTTCCAAAAAAAATAAAATAATGTAATGAAGTATAATGGCAATCTTTTAAAAGGAATTATTTTCCTTCGACCAATACTTGTTGGTTTTGATAAGTGCTATTATCAGGGACATTTTTAACCCTGCTGCGGTAATTTTTAAACATACTCATCCATTTAAGTTTCAGCACTCCGAAAATGCCTTCTTTAACGATGCCTTTGTTCATCTTAGAAACACCATATTTTCTATCGATAAATGTTATGGGAACTTCTTTTATTGTGAAACCAAGTTTCCAGGAAGCAAATTTCATTTCTATCTGGAACGCATACCCGACGAAGCTGATCTCGTCCAAATTAATAGACTCAAGTACATTGCTCGTATAACACACAAACCCGGCCGTAGGGTCTTTTATCGGCATTAAAGTAATAAACCGGGTATAAACGGAAGCCCCTTTAGACAAATTTACTCTCACAGCAGGCCAGTTTTTTACTTTGCCACCTTTTACATAACGGGAACCTACGGCTACATCGGCACCTCCCATTTTGCAGGCACGATAAAGTTTATCCAAATCAGCGGGGTTATGAGAGAAATCGCAATCCATTTCAAAAATATACTGATATCCTCTTGCGAGCGCCCAACGGAAGCCGAATATATAAGCTGTGCCGAGTCCCAGTTTACCTTCACGCTCCTCAAGAAATAACCTATCCCCGTATTTAGGGAAAAGGCTTTTTACAATTGTCGCAGTACCATCTGGCGAATTATCATCAATAATAAGGATGTGAAAATTTTGCTGAAGGGAAAATACCGTTTCAATTATTGAAGCAACATTATCTCTTTCGTTGTAAGTTGGTATAATAAGAAGTTTTTCCAAAAAAGAGGTATAGAATTTAAAATGAAATTACAATTAATCTTCAAAAAATATTTTAAAAAGGTTTAACTATCATTTTTTCAGCAAGGTGCGATTCAATATTTCAGTAAGCTTTTGTTTGGTATGCAACGGGAAATCGCCCTTCATCATCCAGTCATAATATTGAGGTTCAGCTTTCAGCACCTCAGAAACCGGGCGACCCTTATGTTTGCCAAAGTTAAACACTTCTATTCCATTATCCATCACAAAACGCCTTGCGAAATCTACTATTTTTTCTTCGCCTGTAAATTGCAAAATAGTATCTAAAGTATTTCCTAAATGTTGATACCTGGTAATTTGGGCTTGTAATATCTCCCAGGTTGCACTTGCATCTGCCTCTGCAGAATGAGCATCCTCTAATTCCTTTTCGCAATAAAATTTATAGGCAGCCCCAAGGGTTCGCTTTTCCATCATGTGAAAAATATGTTGAACATCAACCAATCTCCTGTTTGTCATATCAATCTCCAGCCCGGCTCTCAGAAATTCTTCCATCAACAAGGGAATATCAAAACGGTTGGAATTGTAACCTGAAAAATCGGCGTCGTCGATGAATTGTTTAAGCTCATTGGCAACTTGTTTAAAAGTGGGGGCATCCTTTACTTTTTCATCCGTAATGCCATGTATGTCGCTGCTGTTCTTAGGAATGGGCATTTGCGGGTTCAATAACTTTTGTTTTATGGTTTTAGTGCCATCGGGAAATACTTTGATGATGGCTATTTCCACAATCCTATCTGTAGAAAGGTTCATACCCGTTGTTTCGAGATCTATAAAAACGAGCGGGCGTTTTAGTTGTAAGGACATTATTGAATTTTAATTTAGAATTAATGGTTTTAAATAATTTATAGGGCAACTGCTACTCCAAATCCAGGGCCGGTTATCTTTTATCAATAAGATGCAGAATATCGATTCCGTCGTAGTTGCCGCTGCTCATAAAAAGAAAATTGACATTTTTCGCATCTATGCTACTTAGTTTCTTCTTAAGTACTTCTTTTACAGTTATCACTTCAAGGTTTGGTTTATTAAATCCGGCCTTCACAATTTGTGGATCAAGCATTGGCATCCGTTTTAATTCTAGTGCATGCCTGCTGTAAAAGACAATTGCTTCGTCGGCATTATCCATAGCTCCTGCATACTCATGCATAAAATCTGCGTTAAGGCTGCTGAAGGTATGCAATTCCAATATGGCCACCAGTTTTCTTCGGGGAAATTGTTGCTTAACTGCGTTTATGCTTGCCGTTACCTTACTGGGCGCATGAGCAAAATCCCGGTAAATATTATACTCGTTATTTTGAATAAGTATTTCAAGCCTTTTTGCTGCTCCCGTAAATCCGGTAATTGCCTTTGCAAAATCAACATCATTTATACCAAGTTCTTTACAAACATTATAAGCCGCCTGCAAATTTAAAAGATTATGGTTTCCAAAAATTTTTAATTGGGCTTTCTCTTTTCCAATTATCACCCTGGTAATACCCTCTTCAATCGTATGGGCTGGCAAATGATAAGGCAGATATCTTACATCATCCCTTTTATTTTCATCAACTAATTTTTTTAAAATATCATCAGTTTCATTATAAATTAAGAGGCCTTCTTTTTCAATTTTGTCAATAAAAATTTTAAACTGCTCAAGGTAAAACTCAAATGTCGGAAATACATTGATATGATCCCATGCGATGCCGGTTATCACCGCTATGTGTGGAAAAAGAAAATGAAATTTTGGGCGTTTTTCTATAACACTTGCGGGATATTCATCGGCTTCACATATGATTAATGGAGCTTCGGTAATTTGCACACTTTGATCAAAACCATCCAACCGGGCTCCCACCAGGTAGTCAAAATCAATTTTCGCATATCGGAGAACATGCATAATCATGGCGGTGGTAGTAGTTTTACCATGACTACCGCCAATTGCCACTCTTTTTTTATTCTCGCTTTCTTTATAAATATATTCGGGAAACGAAAATATTTTCAGCCCTATTTCCCTCGCCTTCTTTATTTCGGTGTTATCATCTTTAGCGTGCATTCCGAGAATCACGGCATCAATATCCGGTGTAATATTTTCGGGATGCCAGCCTGTTTGAACCGGCATGATTCCGTCTTTTTTAAGATTTGTCGATGCAGGTTCAAAAATTTCATCATCACTGCCGGTTACCTGGTAACCTTTGCGGTGAAGCGCAATTGCAAGCTGGTGCATGACACTACCGCCAATCGCTATAAAATGGATGCGCATGAATGGAAAAAAATATTTTTAGGCGACTTTAACAATAGATTGAAATATAATTCGTTTTTGATTAGCAACTTAAAAAAGTTAGATTTAAGTTTGCAAACGGGTGCAAAATAAAGTTTTAACCTAAATTATCGTTATGAAAAAATTGATTATCGTTTTTGCGTTAGCAGGTGCATTTGCCATAAGCTTTGCATCGTGCAACAGTTCCCGCAAAATAGGATGCCCAATGACCCAAAATATCATTCATTAATTTTAAAAATGTTGTCCCGATTTTCTCTCCATGAATTGGATTCCATTACTTAAGGAGGAGCAGCTAGAAGATATAAAAAAAAATTCCTCGCATACACCACAGGTGATATTTAAACACAGCACCCGCTGCGCTGTCAGCAGTATGGCACGTAACAGGCTCGACCGAAATGAATCTCCGGAAGGGATTG
>Ga0157369_10011274_pt1 | contig 10157 bp, 7 predicted proteins | sample C25metaG_FD_113461 | JGI IMG/M metagenome (GOLD analysis project Ga0157369, IMG submission 113461) | Corn rhizosphere microbial communities from Kellogg Biological Station, Michigan, USA - C2-5 metaG | ecosystem: Host-associated > Plants > Roots > Rhizosphere > Soil | place: USA: Michigan...
CAATCAAAGGCAGAGGCAAAACTTATAGATGTTTATCAGACCAGTAAGCGATTAAGAAACTGGTTTTCTGATAATGAACTACACAATTTGATTGGGTTTTATACCAGTACAAGAGGTAATATAAATCAGCTCTTACAGTTAGGATCTACAGCAGTTAAAGAGAAACTCTACAACCATTTAAAAACTTTACTGCAGTTAGGAGAGTTTGAAATTAGTGAACTCAACTATTCTGATCAAAAAAGAAGAAGAAAGCTAAATACTGTTTTATTAGCCCTCAATATTTTTACATTAAAAAAAATAGAGGGTAAAGTTTGCATTGACTTTAGTAATCGTTTTGATTTCAAATCTTATAGAGATCATAAATGGAGCATAGAACACATATATCCTCAAAATCCCGATTGTTCAGAAACTGATTATGAAGAATATTATGATTGGTTTTCAAATATTAAGTTTGAAGATAAAAATGATCCAATAGCAATTAAAATCAAGAAAAGAAAGGCGCTTTCAGAAGAAGAACTTTGTTTGGTTGCTCAACAAGATATCGATGAGCACCAGTTAGGCAACTTAGCCCTGCTTACCTCGGGCAATAACAGTGCGTTGCAGAATTATATCTTTCCTAAAAAAAGAAAACTTTTACTTAATTTAATATCAAGCGGATCATTTGTTCCGCAACATACTATTAATGCGGTTTCAAAATTATTGAATAATGCAGATGAGAAAGATTCCGCAATCGGCTTTACAACCAATTTAACGGAATGGAATCAAAAAGACATAGACAGTAACGCTCAGTGGATTATTAACGCTTATGAACAACTGGTGAAAATAGTGAATCAACTAACTGTAAACGATTAAATAATGAAAACAGGAAAATATAGTTTACGGGAACTTTTGACACACAACGAGATAGAACAATTTATTATACCAGAATTGCAGAGAGATTATGTTTGGTCGCCAAATGAAGTAGAAAAGGTTTGGAATAGTTTTTTCAAGAAGTTTTCAAACAAGACGACATCGAAGATCAAAATCTTTGAAAATGATAAGCAAATTGAACATTCTTCAGTTTCCTCTTATCTGGAAAAAACTTATCATATTCTGAATAGCAAAACAAAAATGGGTTTTGTTTATGCCTATCACGACAAAGAAATGCCTGGTAAATTTTTCTTAATCGACGGACAACAGCGATTAACTACTTTTTACTTGATTTTGCTGGCGATATATGTAAAAGCCGAAATTCAAGATAAATTTATCAAGAACTATTACGAAAATAATTTGCCAAAAATAGATTATAAAGTTAGAGAATCTGCTTTTGAATTTTTACGTCTATTTTTAGATGAAACAATAGCAGGCAGAAACTTTACAGAAAACAAAAATTACTTTAGTCAAGCTTACAAGAATGATAAAACTGTAAATAATTTAATTCAAAATTATAGGTACATCAGTAATCAAATCGACAAAATATTAGAAAAAGAAGAACTATTTAGATTACTAGATTATGTAGAAAATTATATTGAGTTTAATTACTTTGATACAAAATTGAGCGATCAAGGTGAAAGTTTGTATTTATATATGAACAGTCGCGGATTTCACTTGTCTCATCAAGAAAAATTAAGAGCCAATTTAATTGAAAAGTGTTCTATTGATAAAAAGAAAGCAGCTGGAAAGTTATGGGAAGAGTGGCAAGACTTCTTCTTTGAATACCGCTATGATAATGAAAATGCAGATATTGGGTTTGAAAATTTTTTACATTTTTCTTCACTGTTAAAAAAACAATTTAAGAAAGAATTAGATTTAGGTACACTTTATTATTTTGATGATGAGAATTATTTTCAGATCAATGAATTAGATATTGATTTTTTAAATCAATCATTTAACTCTTTAAAACATATGTTATTCTGGCAATCAACTGAACCAGAATATATTAATGAATTTTTCAAAGAAGCTAAAAACACTAAAAAACAATTATTTAGGTATTTGTCAGTATGGTATTTTCACCTTAGATTTTCTCTATTGAATATTAAAATCGATGAACAAGATTTAAAATTTTTTGCGCTTTTTATTTTAAATCATTCACACACAAGAGAGGTTGCCGATGATCCCGATGAAACTCTCATCAGTATGCTAAATTGGGTAGATGGCTTTCAGTCACCATCATTGAAGACAACACAAATAAGTAAATTTTTTAACGCGCATAGTGCTGACAAAATTAAGCTTATGTCTTCTAATAGTTTGTTTAATAACTTAATATTTAGTCTATCGTTTGATTATAAATTACAGGAGTTACTAGAAGGTCGGACAGATATTTTATTCAAAATAGCAAACTTTCAAATAGATATTGCTTCTGATATAACAAATGTTGAAAATATTATTAAAATACTAAAAAAAATCTTTTTTAAATTAGATGATAATAATAAATTTAAAATTAACACTTCAAGCAAACTACTTAGGAAATATTTATTAGTTTTTTACAGTTATCATCAAAACTTAGGATATATTGGTAAATATGGTAACCGTTATAATTTAATTAATGATAATAGATCTTGGTTAAATAGAATTATAGCAGATGATAGATTTAAACTAATTATAGATGATTGGATATTAAAGTTAAATTCAAGTTTATCAGATGAATTTGATTTACAGAAAAATAATTTCATTGATGAATTTGACTGGCGCTACTACTTTATCCAGTATGATAATGTTTTAAAGCACTGTGGAAGCAACCATATTATACCAAATGATAATGTTTCAGATATTATTTTGATTAATAAAGAATATCAATCAACTTTAGATTGTTATTTACCCATAAAAGTTCTAGAAAATTTCAAATTTAATGATTTGTATTTTAAGCAACATCAATTGGAAACTTCCTACTTAGATTTGATGATAGTTGAAAATAAGATTGTTATTTCTGAGTATCCACTACAGAGATTAACAATTGATTTAGTTTATAAAACAAAAGGTATTTGGGATATCGATATTTTTTATAAAAATTTAGAAGATGATACTTCTCTTGATATACTGGAATTTGATGGATTTGTTAAACAAGAAAATGCTAAATGGCGCAAAACTTACTTTTATGAGCACAATGAAAATTCATTGAAACAGAATTTAATTATACTTACTGACAACATCCAACTATTGATAAATAATTTTCATAGTAAGGGTTTAATTCCAGAAAAAAAATAAAAATGACAGAAGCAGCAATAGTATCAAAGATATGGAATCTGGCGAATGTAATGCGCCACGATGGAGTTGGTTATGGAGATTATTTGGAACAGATCACCTATCTGCTATTTCTTAAAATGGTGGATGAGCTCAATAAGCCACCTTATAACAGAAACCTCAAACTACCAAGACTTAAAGATGTCGAAGGCAAAGAAGTGGAAGGTGCAGAAGTTTGTTCGTGGGAGAACTTAGTTTCAAAAAACGGTGCAGAACTTGAGTCTTTTTATATTCAGGCATTGCGTTCACTCGGAACGGAAAAGGGAATGTTGGGACAAATCTATGTAAAGAGCCAAAACAAAATACAAGACCCATCCAATCTGCAACGCATCATCACGATGATTGGCAAAGAAGACTGGAGCTTAATGGGTGCTGATGTAAAAGGAACCATCTATGAAGGATTGCTCGAAAAGAATGCGGAAGATACTAAATCGGGAGCAGGACAATACTTCACACCAAGAGCTTTAATCAGAACAATGGTAGCCTGTGTAAAACCCAAACCAATGAAAACGGTAATAGATCCGGCATGTGGTTCGGGCGGTTTCTTTTTGGCAGCATACGACTGGTTGACCGAAAACAATAAATTAGACAAAGACGAAAAGATGTTCTTAAAGAACAGTACTTTTCACGGAAATGAAATTGTAGCCAGTACGCGCAGAATGTGTCTGATGAATTTGTATCTTCACGGTATCGGTGAAATAGATGCAGAGCCTTTGGTAAAATCAAATGACGCATTAATTGCTGCCGAAAGCCAGACTTACGATTATATTTTAGCAAATCCACCGTTCGGTAAAAAAAGCGGAATGACGGTTACCAACGAAGATGGCGATATTGAGAAAGAAGATATCAGCTACAACCGACAGGATTTTTGGGAAACAACCAGTAATAAGCAGCTGAACTTTTTGCAGCACATTAAATCCTTGATGAAGATTGATGGTGAAGCGGCAGTTGTTTTACCTGACAATGTTTTGTTTGAAGGCGGAGCCGGAGAGGAAATCAGAAAGCAACTTTTAAAAACAACAGTACTGCATACGATTCTACGCTTGCCGACAGGTATTTTCTACGCCAATGGTGTAAAAGCGAATGTTTTATTCTTCAATAACAAACCCGCCAATAAAGAGGCGTGGACAAAAGAAGTTTGGTTTTATGACTACAGAACCAACGTTCATCACACCCTAAAGAAAAAGCCGTTGGCAGAATCTGACTTATCAGATTTTGTAGAATGCTACAATTCATCGAACATCAACAAGAGAAAGGAAACTTGGAGCGATGAAAACCCCGACGGTCGCTGGAGAAGATACAGCTATGATGAAATCATTGCCCGCGATAAAACCAGTCTGGATATTTTTTGGGTGAAAGATCAAAGCTTGACTGATTTGGATAACCTGCCTGACCCAGATGTTTTAGCATTGGAAATTATTGACAATATTGAAGCGGGTTTGGCGAGTTTCAGAGAGATTGTGAGTGAGTTGGAGAAGAGTGAGGAAATAAAATAAATTATCAAATTATGAAAGCATTTATATCATATAGTCACAAAGACGAAAATTATTTGGAGCGATTAAAAGTTCATCTTGCACAAATGAAAAGAGAAGGCATAATTGCTGAATGGACAGACAAAGAAATTCATGCTGGAAGTAGTTTAGATAATGAAATAAACAATGCACTCGATACTTCGGAAATTTTTCTAGCGTTGGTCAGTCCCGACTACATTGCATCAAATTATTGCTATGAAAAAGAATTTGAAACAGCTCAAAAGATGCAAGATGAAGATCAGTTAATGATTGTTCCCATTATTGTAGAACCTTGTGATTGGCAAAAAACACCTTTTGGGAAGTTGAAAGCGCTACCAAAAGATGGAAAAGCTATAAGTGAATGGACGAATCCAAACAATGCTTTTCTGAATGTGATTGAAGAATTACGTCGGTTAACTGTTTCGAAAACTTTTTCATCTAATGAATTATTGAATGTTGCACAATCACAAGTGGTAAGAAATTACAAAGTAAAAAAAAATTTTAGTGAAGTTGATAAGTACAATTTTAAGGAAATAAGTTATGAGGAAATAAAGAACTATTTCCGAGCTTCTATCACGGAGTTAGATTCTTTAGAAAATTTGCAAGCACGTTTTACAAATGAAGGTAAAGGATTTTTTACTTGTTTGATCTCTAACAGAGCAAATAATCAAAATAGTTTTTTGACGGTTCAAGCTGGAAGTGACGGTCAAAGGCATTTTGGTGATTTAAGTTATTCGTTTTCAGAACAAATTAGTACAAATTCTATCCAAATGGGTAAAGTTTTCAAAATTGATAATGATGATTACGAGCAATTCTGGACCAAAAGCTCACAGGGATTTGGTTTCTCAAGTCAATCTACTAGTCGATTAACAGCTCATCTAGTTGCAGAAGAAATCTGGAATGAGTTTATATCGGAAGTGGGGGTTTCTGTAGATTGACTTATATAAATATTTTTCATAAAAACTAATAAATATGTACCAAGAATTACAAAAACAAGTCTTTGACTGGTTTGAGAATAAATATAAAGGAGATAATAATTTTACATTTTCTGTCCGGCAGAAAGCCAATAAAGGTGCTGAACTTAACTATTTTATAGGTACAGAGAAATCAAAATATTTTTCAACAACATTCTGGTACGTGCCGGTTGCTTATCCTGGTTCTTCAAGTGATCTGATAAATCTAGTTTTTACAATCACGAGAAATAAAAAAATCGAATTTCATATTCAATTTAATCAAACAAAGAATCCACATGATGAACAAAATGCTTACGCATTAGAATTTATACAAAGTATAAAACCTTTATTCAAAGAGGTTTTTCCAGAGGGTCTTTATGCTCCAGATACCAATAAGATGGAGTTTTTCGCAGCCTACTCAAAACCAATATATAATAGTTTTGAAGAATTGAAGGATGATTTGGACTTGTTTTTAGGTAAGATTATTCCTATTGTTAATCAACAAATTGCAGTTTTAAAAGGGAAATATCCAAGTTTCATTGCGCATAGATTTTCTGCTGAAGATCAAAAGAAAATGTTCAGTAAAATGCAGGAACGTTTTCAGAAATATAAAATCATAGAAGAGCTCGAGGATGATCTTGAAGAGGAAGAGGAATTGATTATTATTGATCCACATTCTGAATTTAATTTCCCACTTAACCAAATCCTATACGGCCCACCTGGAACAGGAAAAACTTATCACACCATTGCCAAAGCTATTGGTATTGCCAATCCAAATTTCAATATCCACCAGGAAAGAGAAGTTGTTAAGAATGAGTACAATCGTTTGGTAGAAACGGGGCAGATTGTCTTTACCACTTTTCATCAAAGTATGAGTTATGAAGATTTTGTGGAAGGTATAAAACCTCAGATTGAAGAAGATTCTGATGGTAATAAGTCTATCATCTATGAAATTAAAAAGGGTGTTTTTAAACTTATTGTTGAGAAGGCTCAAATCAAAAGATTAAAAGAAGAAACATTTAGTAACAAATTTGATTTTGACGATGCTTGGGACTCTATCATCAGCGATGCCAATGTAGGTTTGGATAATAATAATCCTTTAAAATTTTCAATCCAAACTCCAAATTTAGGACTGAAAATAGTGGATGTTACCGAAAAAGGAAACTTAAAACTAAAGCCAATTTATTCAGAAGAAGCAAAAGAATATATTGTTTCATATTCCAGAACAAAAATACTTCAGGAAGCTTTTCCTGATTTATCAGTTATCAAGAACATAGATAAAGAATTCAGAGCGGTTATTGGAGGTTCAAACTCTACTGCCTATTGGGCGGTCATCAATTACATTAATAACAAAATCAAATCAGAGCAGAAGCCAACCACTCAAGAGGTAATTTTACCATCGCTACCACACGTACTTATCATTGACGAAATCAACAGAGGAAATGTCTCCCAAATATTCGGAGAATTGATCACATTGATAGAGGACAGCAAAAGATTAGGTAAAGAAGAAAGCCTGGAAGTTACCCTACCATACAGCAAAGAAAAGTTTGGCGTACCATCCAACCTTTATATAATCGGAACTATGAATACTGCAGACCGCAGCGTAGAATCTCTTGATACAGCATTGAGAAGACGTTTCTGCTTCGAAGAAATGCTGCCAGATCTTGAAGTTCTGAATGGGAAAGAAATTAGCGGCATATCTTTAAGAGAATTACTGGAAACCACTAACAAAAGGGTAGAGATATTACTGGACAGAGATCATACGATTGGACATTCTTATTTCATCAATATCAAATCTGAACACGATCTGAAGAATACTTTTAAAAATAATATTATCCCTCTGCTACAGGAATATTTCTACGGTGATTATGAGAAAATAGGAATGATTCTTGGAAATGGCTTTTTTGAAGATTCTGAGAAATACGATAAAAACTTATTTGCCAATTTTGCTACGCAGAATTATCCTGACGGAGGAAATTTGATCAGATTAAAAACCATTAATGAAAGTTTTGATATCATCAAGGCTTTGGAAATTCTTTTGAAAAAAGAAAAGATCACTAATGAATAGAATCCAGGTTTTTGAACACAGCTTTTTACCTATTGAAAAAGGTAAGTTTGAACAGCGTCATTTTGTGGCTTTATCCAAACTTAATGCTTTGCACAATTACCAATATTTTGATCTGAAACATAACGGCGTTGTGTTTAAGCAATTTGTGGGTGTGATTCAAATTGATGGATTGACCATTGAGATCTTACCCAAAGTAGATAGAAATGAAGATGACAGTGAAGTTTCAAAAAAGAAATGGCAATCTGTCCTTATTGAAATGCTACGTGTGACTAAGAAACTTAAAATTCAGCAGGTTGGTCAGGCAAACATAACAAAGCAGTCTATCCATTTACTTGATATTTATTTCGAATGGTTCCTGAACGAAGTACAAATACTGATTCATCAGGGATTAATTAAACAATATTACAAAGAAACCGGAAACGTAAAAGCGCTGAAAGGTAAACTGGAATTTGCTGGTCATATCAATAAAAATCTCGTTCACAAAGAGAGATTCTACACCACGCATCAGGTGTATGATAAAGACCATCTGATTCATCAGATTTTAGGTCAGGCTTTGGAAATCATAGCTACTTTATCCAAAGGTAATTATCTGTATAGTAAATGCAAGACGGTACAGCTTAATTTTCCGGAAGTAAAGTCTATCAAAGCCAATGAAAATATTTTTACGAAAATTCCCAAATCAAGAAAGACTGCGCCGTATGAAAATGTTTTAGCCATCGCAAGACTGATTATTCTGAATTATGCCCCCAATGTTTCCAGTGGTTCTGAAAAAATGCTGGCTTTGCTTTTTGATATGAACAGTCTGTGGGAAGAATATGTTTTGGTAAGGTTAAAACAAGCGTGTCAGGGTAACGGTATTGAAGTGTACGGTCAAAATTCTAAAGGTTTCTGGAATGGTATTACTATTCGTCCGGATATTGTTTTAAAAAAGAAGATTGAAGGTGGACAAAACAAAACTTTAATTATTGACACTAAATGGAAGAATATTGATCAGTCGCAACCTTCTACACACGATTTAAGACAAATGTATGTGTATAATGAATTTTGGAGTTCTAAAAAAGCACTTTTGTTATACCCTTCACAGGTAACGTCCTTACATTCTAAACTTTTTATTGATTTTGATGATAAAAGACATTCTTGTTCATTGGGAAAGATTTCAATATTTGATAAAGAAGGCCAGTTAGATAAAAATTTAGGTATACAAATATTAGACTTGTTTACAGCAGAATAATTAGTCCTATAAACAGAAGCTTCCGGATATAATCTGGTTTCTACAGATCACATAAGCTAGATTATCAATTCAAAAACTCTATATTAGAAATCCGCACACAACTCTCACTACCCAGATAAAGCGGATTCCCATGCTTCTCCGACCAAAACCCATCCAAAGTATCCTTATTAATACAACGGTAAATCGCAACGCCTTTATACACCTGACCATCCCCGCCTTCATAATTAAAATTAATCACCAGGATCTGATCCTTAAAAAAGCCTGTCCCGTTCTGGATATGATCGCCAATCGTCCACTGGGCGAGGATCCGGTTATTTTCATCAAGGCTTAAAGTCAATATCCCGTGGTACGAATGCCCTTTCTCCTCTTGATTGTGGCCTTCCACTGCATAACTGCCCACCAAATCCTGTACTGTCATCTTTCTCTTTTTTTAGAAGAAACAAATTTAAACAATCTCCATATTAAAATCTAACCCCTAAACCCCCAACCCCTAAAACCCAATAACTAATACCTACTACCTTTAACAAACTTTTATAATTTCTAAAACCCCGCTCGGCATTATATTTTCTTATTTGATGGAATAACAATCAAAAAATAAAATATTATGTCAAAGCAAATTGCAATATTAGCAACCCACGGATTTGAAGAAAGCGAATTGAAATCTCCAAAAGAACACCTGGAACAGCAAGGCTGGACGGCGCACATCATCAGCCCGGAATCGGGAACGATAAAAGCCTGGGCAGAAAAGGACTGGGGAAAAGAATATGACGTCGATAAAACCCTTGATGAGGTTTCGGCTTCGGATTATGATGCCTTGGTGCTTTCCGGCGGCGTGATCAATCCCGATCAGCTGAGAACAAACGAGAAAGCTTTGTCGTTTGTACAGGATTTCTTTAAACAGCATAAGCCGGTTGCTGCAATCTGTCACGGACCTCAGATTCTTATCAATGCTGAAGCGGTGGAAGGTAGAAAGCTGACCTCTGTAAATTCTATCAGCAAAGACCTTAAAAATGCCGGTGCAGTTTGGGAAGACAGTGAAGTAGTGGTGGATAATGGTTTGGTAACCAGCCGTACACCGAAGGATCTACCGGCTTTCAATGCGAAAATGGTAGAAGAAATCAAGGAGGGAAAACACGAGGATCAGAACTTGTAATGTTTTTCAGTTATTTATATGA
>Ga0157369_10011277_pt1 | contig 10154 bp, 6 predicted proteins | sample C25metaG_FD_113461 | JGI IMG/M metagenome (GOLD analysis project Ga0157369, IMG submission 113461) | Corn rhizosphere microbial communities from Kellogg Biological Station, Michigan, USA - C2-5 metaG | ecosystem: Host-associated > Plants > Roots > Rhizosphere > Soil | place: USA: Michigan...
CGTTCGCGAACCGGTCATGCATGAGTTGGCGGGCATCGACAATTTGGCGTTGATCGAACCGGTCGACTATCCGTCGAGCCTTCACCTGCTCAGCCGGAGCGTGCTTGCGATCAGTGATTCAGGCGGCATTCAGGAAGAGGCGCCTACTTTCGGTGTGCCTGTGGTCGTGATGCGCAACCACACGGAGCGACGCGAAGGCGTCGATGCGGGCTTCGCAACCCTCGCCGGCCAGGCGCCCGAGAGCATCGAAGCCGCGGCCAAATCCTGGCTCGACGATGAGGCACGCCGGCAGGCATTACGCGACCGCCCGAACCCCTATGGGGATGGGCGCGCCTCCCAACGCCTCGTATCGAGTCTGCTCGGACAGCCCGTCGAGGTATTCCATGGCTGAGGCGCGCGACCCGCTTGGAAAAGCCGGCGACTGCCTTCTGTTTTCGACCGCAGATTGGGACGAGCCTTATTGGACCAACAAGCAGCATACGGCGCGTATCCTTGCTCGTCGAGGCTGGCGCGTGCTGTACATCGAAAGCGTGGGCTTTCGCTCGCCCAAGCTTGCGAGCGGAAAGGACTGGGGCCGAATCTGGCGCAGGTTGTGGCGAGGCTTGCGTTCCAATCTCGTCGGGCCGAAAAAGCGTGAGCCCAATATATGGGTGCTCTCGCCGCTGATGATTCCCGCGAAGCATCACTGGCCGATCGTGCGCGAGTTCAATCAAGCGCTGCTGAAATCGAGCATCGCTCGCTTCGTACGCAAACACCATTGCATCGAGCCGGTAGCGTGGACTTATCATCCGTATATGTTGGGAGCCATCGAGAGTCTCGCTCGCAGCCGGCTCGTCTACCATTGCGTGGACGACATTGCCGCGATTCCCGGTGTCGATGTCGAGGCGTTCGAGCAAGCTGAGCGGAAACTGCTTTGCTTGAGCGACGTGGTGTTCACGACGGCCCCTGCGTTGTATGAACGATGCTCGCGCTTCAATCGGAATACCCATTTCTTTGCGAACGTCGCCGATGCCGATCATTTTGGACGCGCGCTCGACGCGGGCCCGCTGCCGCCCGATCTCGCGCCGATCCCCGGCCCGCGCCTCGTCTATCACGGTGTGCTTTCCGATTTCAAGGTCGACTTCCCGTTGATGCTCGCCGCCGCGCGCATGCGGCCCGACTGGCAATGGATCTTCATTGGAAATGAGCGGGAGGGGCAGCGCAGCGAACTTGTTTCCGAGCTGAAACAACTGCCTAACGTCCACTTTTTGGGTTACAAAACTTACGAGCAACTGCCGGAGTATCTGCGCGGGATGAGCGTCGGATTGTTGCCAACGCAATTGAACGACTACACGCGCTCGATGTTTCCGATGAAATTCTTCGAGTACCTGGCGGCGGGGCTGCCGGTGGTCTCGACACCGCTCGATTTCACGAAAAGTCAAACCGCCGGGCTCGAGGTCGCGGCCGCGCCCGAAGCCTTTGTCCAAGCGGTCGAGCGGCAGTTGCGACGCGGCAGATTGACGCGTGACGAAGCGCTCGCGCTGGTCGGGGATAACACCTGGGATGCGCGGACCGTTAAAATGCTGGGTTACGTGTGGCCGGAAAAGGGGCGCCAAAGCGCCCTGCCGCTTGCTTCAGCACATTAATTCTGGAGTATCGAATGAGCGATTCGCGAGTACTGATCACGACTTATCCAGCGGCATTTTTGCACCGCGGGGGCGGGGAGCTGGAGCTGGTCGACCTGATGAACAATCTGCGTCAGCTCGGCGTTCGCGCGGACCTGTATGGGCCGTCGGTGCAGCCGCTCAATAAGTACGACGTGGTGTTGCATTATTCGGTCGTTCCCACGGGGATCGAGTTCGTTCGCGAAGTCAAGGCAGCCGGCAAAAAGCTCGTATTGCTGCCGAGCATCTGGTGGTCGAAGGCGCCTTCGCAGGCCGAGAAGGATTCCGTCGCGGAGTTTTTCAAGTTGGCCGACATAGTCGTATTCAAGTCGAACAGCGAGTACGAAAACGTGATCGAGCACGTACGGCTCGATTCCAGCAAAGTGGCCTTCTATCGTTGGGGCGTTGATTCGTGCTTCGAGGAGCTCGTCGACGCCGACCTTTTCAGGAAAACGTACAGGCTCGACGATTATCTGCTGGCTGTCGGCATCATCGAGGAGCGAAAGAACCAGCTCTCCGCGATCCACGCATTGCGCGATTCCAAGGTTCCTCTCGTGTTCGTCGGCGACTACCGCGATCGTGCCTACTACGAAGCTTGCGTGAAAGCGGCGCCTTCCCACTTCAAGTTTTTGCCGTACCTGCAGCCCAAGTCCGAGGTCCTTCGCTCGGCGTTGCAAGGGGCAAAGGCGTTCATCGAAGTCTCGCTCGAGCCGGTAGGCTTTTCTGCGTTCGAGGCTGGCCTTTCGCGTGTGCCGATGGTGTTGTCGGCCGGGGCGTGGACGCAGGAACATTTCGGTAACGAACTCGTGCACCAGGTCGATCCGATGTCGACTGCGTCGATTCAGCGCGGCGTAGAGGCGGCGTTGAGGACGCCGGTCTCGCCGGAGCTGCAGCGGCATGTTCACAACAAGTATCTGATGCCGCAATGTCTCGAGCCGCTCGTGCGCGCGCTAAAAGTGAGGGCATAAGCCATGGCTGACATGAAATCCAACATTCAAGCAGCACGGGCGGCCGTGCACGAGACTCAAATGAGCGAGCAGACAACGCACAACTTCAGCTTTCACGCAGACAAGCGGTTGCAAAGCGAGGTCATCGTCAGAAAGGACTCCTTGCGGCATCTCGACGCAATGGGGATATTCGATCACATTCGCAAAGAGTCCAAGCACCTGCTTGTGACCGACAAGAATGTCGAGAAGCTCTATCTGCGCCGCGTGCTGGAAAGCATCGAACGCACGGGCCGCTCCGTGCGTACGCTTGTCGTGCCGGCGAGTGAGAGTTCAAAAAGCTTCAAGGTCTATTCGCAACTCGTCGAAAAGGCACTCGATTACGGGTTCGACAAGTACTCGGTGATTTTCAGCTTGGGTGGCGGTGTCGTGAACAACCTGGCCGGCTTCCTTGCTTCGACGTTGTATCGCGGCATCGGACTCGTTCACTTCCCGACTAGCCTGCTGTCGCAGGTCGATGCCGCGATCGATTTCAAGCAGGCGATCAACTTCGATCACGGCAAGAACCTGATCGGAAGCTACTATCCGGCATCGAAGATCGTCGTCGATCCGCTCGTGCTGCGCACGCTCGATGTTCGCTTGATTCGCGATGGCCTCGCCGAGGCGATTAAGCATGCGATCTGTCAGGACACTAAGTTCCTGTCGTACATCATGTCGAACAGCGAGCACCTTGTCGATCCTGACTTTCTCACACAGGTCGTGACGCGCTCGATCGAGCTGAAGCTCGAAGTCATGAGCGGCGATCTCGACTCCGACTATGACGAAACGCTGAAGCAGTACGGGCACGCTATCGGTCATGCTGTCGAGCACCTGTCCGAAGGGGAGGTCTATCACGGCGAGGGCATTGCGATCGGTATGTGCGTATCCGCCGAAGTGGCGCTGCTGCTCGGCCTGTCCGACGAAGAGACAGTCGACATGCACTACGACGTGTTCCGTCGTATCGGTTTGCCGACGACCGTGCCGGAAGCTTATTCGCTATCGGACATTTGGGAGAAGATTCGCTACGACAAGCACTTCCTGGGCGGTAAGGCCTATATGGGCCTCGTCCGTACGGCGGGCGTCATGGCCCCGACGAACAACGGCAATTTCGGCCACTACATCGACCAGGAAGTGGTCTTCGAGGCGATCGAGAGGAATCGGCGGCAAGGTGCTCGCGATTCGTTGCGGGTCGTCTGAGCTAGGTTCTCTTGTGGGATCGACGTATTCATGTGTCACCGCTTATTCTTCGATGTGACCGAGCTGGTCGGGTTCGATAAGGGAACCGGCATACAACGGGTCACGCGCGGGTTGCTGCAGGCGCTTCGGTCGAAGCCGCCCATAGGCTGGACGGTCGTGCCTGTGCGCGGCGACAAGGCGACGGGGCGCTACATGACCGCCATGTCGGCTTCCGATGTGCGCGATGACGGCAGCCCCGATTTGATGATCAGCGAACGGCATATCGAGCCGGGGGCGGGGGACATTTTCCTCAGCGTCGATCTTGCCTACAACATTACGCCGGCGTTGCGCGAGGAAATCGTCCGATTCCGCGAGTCCGGCGCTGCGATTTACTTCGTGATCTACGATCTCATTCCGTTGATGTATCCGGAATGGTTCCACGGTACGAACGCATGGTTCGAGGGCAACGACTATCTCGCGCTCTTCAACTACTGGTTCGAATGCGTGAGCGAAGAGGCGGACGGGCTCATTTGCATTTCGGACTCCGTACGAAAGGATCTGCGCGCGTGGCTCGCTAAGCACAAGCCCAAACGCGAGGCGCTGCCGCAGCTCGAATATTTTCACCTCGGCTCCGACATTACGGAGAGCGTTCCGTCGATGGGACTGCCTGACGATGCGGAAAACGTGCTCGCCCAGCTCGGTGCGTCGTCGACCTTCCTGATGGTCGGCACGCTCGAACCACGGAAGGGGCACGAGCTTGCTCTCGATGCGTTCGAGCGACTTTGGGCAGAAGGCGCCGATGTCGATCTGGTGTTCGTCGGCCGAGTCGGTTGGAAGATTGAGCGTCTGATCTCGAGGCTGCAAGCACATCCGATGCGCGGCAAACGCTTGTTCTGGCTCGAAGGCATCACGGACGAATACTTGCGGCGTGTCTATGATTCGTCTTCCGCACTGCTCGGCTTGTCGCTTGCCGAGGGTTTCGGCTTGCCGCTCGTCGAAGCCGCGCATCACCGCGTACCGCTGATCGTCCGAGACATCCCCGTGTTCCGCGAAGTGTGCGGAAGTTCGGCAACTTATTTCACAGGCCAGTCCGCAGACGATTTATACGAGCTGCTCGTGTCGTGGTTGGCGGCACGCAAATCGGGCAACTGTGTCTATCCCGACGGTATGGAAGTGCTGTCATGGGCGGATTCGGCGAAGCAACTGATGGCGGCCCTGGGCAGGATGCTTGGCAACGAACACTTCTGGAGCGAGAAATGCGCAAGCGAGTCCTTGTAACCGGTGCAGGGCGCGGTATCGGGTTTTCGATCGGCGAGACGCTTGCCGGGAAGGGTTATCTGACCGAACTGCTCGTCAGCAGCGAAACGTCGGCGAAGGCATTGCGCGATGCGGACTGGGTCAAGCAAACGGATGCGCGCGTGCACGTGCTCGATCTTGCCGATCGCGAGGCCGTGGCGGCTTTCACGCAAACGTGGAATACGGATCTGTGGGGTATCGTCAACAACGCTGGTATCTGCAAGACGTTTGGCATCCTTGATTCGGGCCCAGACCCGCTTGACGACGTGTTGGGTACCAATCTGGTTGGCCCATATCTGCTCACGAGGGGCTTGTTGCCGAGCCTTTCTCGCCCTGGGCGCATTGTCAACATCGCGTCGCAATTGGGACAGGAAGGCCGTACGGGCTATTCCGCTTACTGCGCTTCCAAATTCGGATTGATCGGGATGACCAAGTGTTGGGCGAAAGAACTCGGCGCTGTGGGGATCACGGTCAACGCCGTATGCCCGGGCTGGGTCGGCACTGAAATGTCATTCAAGGACGTGGACCGGATGGCAGCGGAGCAGGGCATGAGTTCCGAGCAATTCTATGCCGGGGTCTGCGAACCCCTCGAACTCAAACGCTTCAATACGCCCGCGGAGGTGGCCAACCTGGTTTTCTTCCTGCTTTCGGACGAGGCTTCGGGAGTAACAGGCAGGGACTGGCTGATGCAGACCGTCTGGAACCAGCAGTAGGCAGTGCACTGCCACGCGGCGTTGGCGCCGTTGCCGACGCTATTTGATGGTGTGCACCGGCTCGTTGCTCGAACACTTCGAGCCAATCCGTATTCGTAGGCCAGATCGGCCTATCCATCGACTCGAGACCTATGAAAGTACTGTTCAACACATACCCTATGGCGTTTCACACGCCTGGAGGCGGAGAGATCCAGCTCCAGCAGTACCGCTGGCACCTTGATCAGCGAGGGGTAGAGGTCACGCTGTTGGACTTATGGAATCCCGGTTTCAAGAATCATGAAGTAGTTCATTACTTTTCATGCATGAGCGGCTCGCTTCACTTCTGCGCGTTCGTGAAGAGCATAGGCATGCCGCTGGTGGTGTCGCCCAATCTTTGGATCACCGAGGAAACGAAGTCGAACTACCCGTTCGATGAGATTCGTCTCATCTTCGTCATGGCTGACCGCGTGGTTTGTAACTCGAACGCCGAGTGCGACCTGCTCGCCAGAATTTTCAACATTCCTCGAGAGAAGTTTTTTACGGTCTACAACGGCATCGATCAAGATTTTTTGAGGCCGGTGGATGCGCAGCTTTTCAGGGACGCCTTCGGGATCAACGAAAACTTCGTCCTGAACGTCGCAAATGTGGAGCCGCGCAAGAATCAGCTCGAACTCATTCGCGCGATGAAGGCACATCCCGAACTACAACTCGTGCTGATCGGACACGTGCGCGATCGGGCCTATGCGGACGCCTGCTTTTCGGAAGGCGGCGAGCAGCTTCGGTACATCGGACCGCTCAGCCACGAGTCGGAGCTGTTGCGCTCCGCGTATTCGGCGTGTTCCGTCTTCGCGTTGCCGAGTAAGCTGGAGACCCCGGGTCTGGCTGCGCTCGAAGCGTTCGCAACCGGCGCGCCCGTTGTCGTCACGGCGGAAGGCTGTACCAGAGAGTATTTCGGTGACGGTGCGATGTATGTGAATCATGACGACACGGCAGGGATTTCGCAGGCGATTGCAAAGGGCGTAGCAACCCCACGAAGCTTTCTTTCGACGATCGTTGCCAGCGCCGATTTTACGTGGACGCGTGTAGTCGACCGCTTGGTCGAGCTGTACAAGGATCCGGCGAATCTGCCCGACACCGAAATGCTTCTTGGCGGTTTTCTGGATATCGAGTCCGACGGAGAGCACCGGTTTGCGTGGACCAGGCAAAAAGCTACGTTTGATTGCAGGCCGGGTGCAATAAGCGGTATCTGGCGGACAGAATCCGGAGGAACTGTCGAGGTTCGCATCGACGGGGAACTGGTGCATCGATACGTCGAGGTTCCAGCGCACTGGGCATCTTTTCAGATCGTCGTTCCCGAGAAAGACGATTGTGCGTTCCGGACCATCACGATCGAAGTGGTCGGTGGACCGCGCCCCCCCGAGCGCGGTGTCGCTTTGCGAGACGTTCAATTCATGGAGGCGACGGACCCTCGCTTCAAGGAACTCGTGGTACTCGATGAATTCTTGCAGCGCAGCGCGGGCTTTTACCCGATCGAGCGGGACCCTCACCGATGGTTTGCTTGGAGCGCGACGCGCGCGATAGTTCACTCGCGTCCCGGCCATATCAACTTCCTTTGGCGTTCCCCACAGGGTGCGGCGACGATTGATGTGACCGTTGCTGGCAAGCTCAGGTTGGTTGGTGTTCCCCTGAGCGAAGAGTGGAGCCACGTCAATCTTGCCATCGAACCAGCGGATGGGAGTGCGACGTCGGAGGTGACCTTTGTTGTCAAGCGGGCAGACGGCGCGACTCTGTCCGATCGAGCGCTCGGAATCGCGATCGGCGGTCTTCAATTCCAACCATGGGTCGGCCCGGGCCCGACATCGGATGCGGGGACGGTATGCGCGTAGTGATCGATTTGCAGGCTGCGCAAGGCGAGAGCAGGGTTAGAGGGATCGGCAGATACTCGCTGTCGCTCGCGCTTGCAATGGTTGCGGACGCCGAACGCCGCCGGCATGAGGTGTATATCGTGCTCAATGGCAAGTTCCCTGAGACGATAGAAGAGCTCCGCACTTCGTTCGCAAGCTTGTTGCCCCAAGACCGGATTCTGGTCTTTTCGGGTCTTCCGGAAACGGCTGGCGTGATTCCCGGTAGCGGGTGGCGCTTACGCGCATCCGAGCTCGTGCGCGAGGCGTTCCTCGCTGCGCTGAAACCCGACGTCGTGCACGTGTCCAGCTTGTTCGATGGTTGGGGCGATGAGTCCGTCGTTGCAGTGAATTCCGGGCCGAGCCGGTTGCCGACCGCCGTTACGCTCTATGATTTGATTCCGTACATGATGAGCGATATCTACCTTGCGGATCCAGGGTATCGCTTGTTCTATCTGCGCAAGTTGGAATCCCTGAAAAGGGCGGACTATCTGCTGGCGATATCCGCTTCTTCGCGCTCGGAAGCTATCGACCACCTCCAGATCGCAACCGATCGCGTCGTCAATATCTCGGCCGCGATTGGCGATCAGTTCATACCTGCCGATCTTCCCGCTGGTACAGCCGACCAATTGTTGGGCAAGCATGGGATAACACGTCCATTCGTGCTGTACGTGCCCGGCGGTTTCGATCCGCGCAAAAACCTCGATCGACTGTTCGAGGCGTTCGCGAGCTTGCCGTCATCCGTGCGGGACGGATTGCAACTGGTCATCGGGAGCAAAGTCCCGCCTGGAATGGGCGAAGCCATTCATGCAAAAGCCGCCAGCGTGGGTCTTGGAGCGAACCAACTCGTACTGACCGGCTACGTACCGGACGATGAACTCACCGCGATTTACGGTCTTTGCCGTTTTTGCGTATTTCCTTCGCTGCACGAAGGATTTGGCCTTCCCGCGCTGGAGGCAATGGCCTGTGGCGCGCCGGTGATCGCGTCGAATTCCACCAGTCTGCCCGAGGTCGTTGGTTACGAGGAGGCGCTGTTCGATCCGCTCTCTGTTGAAGACATCGCGCGCGTGATGCTGCGGTGCCTGACCGACGATGATTTCCTTCAGGAACTCAAGCGCCACTGCGCGGTACACGTCAAGAAATTCTCGTGGGAACGGTCCGCCCGGCTCGCTCTGGATGGCTTCGAAGCGACGTTCGAGGCGGCGGTTGCGCCGCTGTCGCCGATGGACGATCAGAGCGTGGAAAGCACCTACGAAGAGATTGCGGCCGAAATGAGGCGATATTCAGCAGAGCTCGCCGTTCAAGGCTCAGATAGCGATCATGCGATGCTCAAGGAGTGCCTGCGAATGAACCAGCGCGTTATTGACCGTGCATGCGGTGAGAGACAGCTACTTGTCGACATTTCTGAGTTGGTGAACCGCGATGCGAAGTCGGGCATTCAACGGGTCGTGCGGAGCATTCTGTTGCGGCTTCTGAAGCACCCGCCGGCGGGATATCGCGTCGAAGCTGTCTATACGAAAGACGGGCACGGACTGCTCTATGCCAAGCCTTTCGTTGCCAAATTCCTCGGCCTTCCTACCGAGGGCGTCCAGGACGTTCCGGTCACGTTCGGGAAGGACGACATCTTTGTCGGGTTGGATCTTACCGCGCATCTTTTTCCGGCGTTCAATGAAACGCTGAGGCAAATGCACGCGACGGGCGTACGCATTCATTATGTCGTCTACGATCTGACGCCGTTGATGAATACGCGGTGGCACACGGCGGGAATGACTCAGGCGTTCACGCATTGGATCGATGGACTCGCGAGCTACGCGCATAGTCTCGTCTGCATTTCCGAAGCTGTGGCGCGTGATGTGGAGCTTTGGTTCAAGGAGAAACGCGCGGGGTTGGGGCGCACGCCGCAGATTGCGCACTTTCACCTGGGTGCGGACATCGGCAACAGCCAACCGACGATCGGGTTGCCATCGGATGCACAGCAGGTGCTGGCTGCGATCGAGGCAGTACCGAGTTTTCTGATGGTAGGGACGATCGAGCCGAGAAAGGGCTACACGCAGGCTATCGATGCGTTCGAGTCTCTCTGGTCGAATGGTGCGGAGGTCAATCTCACCATCGTCGGGAAGGCGGGATGGCACATGGAAGAGATGGTCGACCGCCTGCGCAGCCATCCGCAGGCTGGCAAGCGGCTCTTTTGGCTAGAGGGTGTCAGCGACGAATATCTCGATCGTTTGTACGAGGCAAGCTCGGCCTTGATCGCGGCTTCAGAGTATGAAGGGTTCGGGCTACCCCTCGTAGAGGCAGCCCAACGCAAGCTGCCGATTATTGCGCGGAATATCCCGGTGTTCCGGGAAGTGGCCGGCGAGCACGCGTTCTGGTTCGATGGGCATGACGGCGCTTCGCTTGCGCTTGCCCTTTCCGACTGGCTCGAACGCTATCGCCAGGGCGAGGTGCCTTCCTCCGCGAATA
>Ga0157369_10011279_pt1 | contig 10153 bp, 6 predicted proteins | sample C25metaG_FD_113461 | JGI IMG/M metagenome (GOLD analysis project Ga0157369, IMG submission 113461) | Corn rhizosphere microbial communities from Kellogg Biological Station, Michigan, USA - C2-5 metaG | ecosystem: Host-associated > Plants > Roots > Rhizosphere > Soil | place: USA: Michigan...
ATCTCGACGCGGCTCTGGGCGGGATGGATGCGCTCCTGGAGCACCTCGAACTCCAGCCGGTCGACGCCGTCGTCGCCCCGCAACGCCACGAAGATCTCGCCATCGAGGACGATCCGGTCGGGCAGCTGCTCCCGCATCGCGGTCACCACCTCGGGGAAGTAGCGCGTCAGCGGCTTGGTGTTGCGGCTGGTCAGCTCGACCTCGTCGCCGTCCTTGAAGACCAGGCAGCGGAACCCGTCCCACTTCGGCTCGAAGCTGAGGCCCTCGATGCCGTCGACCGTGTACTTCGCCGGATCGGGGATCCCCTTGACGCTCTTGGCCAGCATCGGGCGCACCGGGGGCATCACGGGCAGGTCCATGAGCGCGACCCTAGTCAGGGTGCGGGTTCAGCGCTGAATCTCCTGCCGGTCGGGAGTCGGGTCGAGGAACACGTGGCGCACGTCGCCGAAACGATCGCGGATCATGGTGTCCACCTCGTCGGAGGCACGCTCGACGTCCTCGGGGGACAGGTGGTCGGCGAGGTCGACCCGCGCGGCGACGAGGACCTGGTCGGGCGCCAACCGCATGGTGAGCAGCTCCAGCACGGCATCGACGCCCTCCGCGTCGTTGATGGCATCGGTGAGCTCCTGGCGCATCGCCGGCGAGACCGACCGGCCGATCAGGAACCGCTGGTTCTGTCGACCGAGCCCGTAGGCGACCACCACCAGCAGGACGGCGATCGCCAGCGACGCAACGCCGTCCCACATGCGCGCGCCGGTCACCTCGTCCAAAGCGATGCCGGACGCCGCGAGCAGCAGACCCAGGAGCGCCACCCCGTCCTCCCAGAACACCGCGCGAAGCGCCGGGTCTGCGTCGTGGGCGAGATAGCGCAGGGCACGGTCGCGACCACGACTCTCGGTGCGCAGCTGGACGACCGCCTTGAGGAAGGAACTTCCCTCGAACACGAACGAGATGCCCAGCACGACGAAGGCGAGCTCCGGGGGTCCCGGTGGCGTGGACCCCACCAGCGCGCTCACTCCCTCATATGCCGCGAACCCGGCGCCCAGCACGAAGATCCCGACGGCGGCGAGCAGCGACCAGAAGTACCGCTCCATGCCGTAGCCGAAGGGATGCTCATCGTCCGCAGGCTTCCGGCTCCGGTGGAGCGCCGTCATCAACAGCCCCTGGTTCAACGTGTCACCGACCGAGTGCGCCGCCTCGGCCAGCATCGCCGACGACCCGGAGACCAGGCCGGCGACGAACTTCGCGGCCGCGATCAGGAGGTTGACCACGCCCGCGAGCAGGACGGTCGACCGGGAGCCTCGAGCCATGCAGGACTCGTACCCGCGGCCTCCGCGCCCAAGCCACCGGCGCAGGGGCTCTTCTGCCCCGAATGGGGTCGTGGCGAAGTGGTTACGGACGATGCGTGACGGATCAGAGCGCTCAGGGTGGTCCGGTCGCCGGGAAGCCGGAGCACGCGGCTGTCGGCGTACCGGGCATCTACTGGTCGATGAAGTACGCGTTGAACGAGATGGGGCCCAGGCGCGCCGCCCGGACGCTGTTGACGATGAACCACATCGACGGGTTCGACTGCCCGTCGTGCGCGTGGCCCGACCCGGACCGACGCAAGGCAGCGGAGTTCTGTGAGAACGGCGCCAAGGCCGTGGCCTGGGAGGCGACCCGGAAACGGGTCGGCTCGGACTTCTTCGCCCAGTACTCGGTGGCGGAGCTGCTCGAACGTGACGACCACTGGCTCGAGCACCAGGGTCGACTCACCGAGCCGATGTACCTGCCGCCCGGTGGCACCCACTACCAGCCGATCTCCTGGGACGCCGCTCTCCGACTGGTCGCCGACCGACTCAGGGAGATGGCCTCACCTGATCGCGCGGTGTTCTACACCTCCGGCCGCGCCTCCAACGAGGCGGCCTTCGTCTACCAGCTCCTCGCCCGCCGCCTGGGCAGCAACAACCTGCCCGACTGCTCGAACATGTGTCACGAGTCGACCAGTACGGCGCTCACCCAGACCCTGGGGGTCGGCAAGGGCACGGTCACCTTCGACGACATCGCCGTCGAGTCCGGCCTGATCCTGATCGCCGGGCAGAATCCCGGCACCAACCATCCGCGGATGCTCAGCGCCCTCGAGGATGCCAAGCGGCGCGGCGCCAGGATCGTGGCCATCAACCCGCTGCCCGAGGCCGGGCTGATCCGGTTCCGCAACCCACAGTCCGTGCGGGGTGTGTCGGGGGTCGGTACCAAGATGGCCGACGTCCATCTGTCCGTGCGGCTCAACGGTGACCTCGCCCTGTTCGCCGGGCTCAACAAGCTCCTGGTCGAGCGCGGCGCGGTCGACCGGGACTTCATCGACCACTACACCGACGGCTACGACGTCGCGGCTCGGGCCTGGTCCGCCCTCGATTGGGCGACCGTCCAGTCCCACAGCGGACTGGGCCGCGCCGACATCGAGGCGTTGGCGGACGAGGTCGAGGCCCAGGACCGGGTCATCGTGTGCTGGGCCATGGGCCTGACCCAGCACAAGAACGCGGTCGCGACCATCCGCGAGATCGTCAGCTTCCTGCTGTTGCGCGGCAACATCGGCCGGCCCGGTGCCGGGGCGGCGCCGATCCGTGGACACAGCAACGTCCAGGGCGACCGGACCATGGGCATCTGGGAGCAGATGCCCGACCCCTTCCTCGACGCGATCCGCGACGAGTTCGGCTTCGAACCACCCCGCGAACACGGTCTGGACACCGTGGCCGCGTTGCGGGCCATGCGCGACGGTGCCGTGGACGTGTTCATCGGTCTGGGTGGGAACTTCGCGATCGCTTCGCCCGACACCGCGGTGGCCACCCGGGCGATGGAGAACGTCGGTCTCACCGTCGGAGTCCAGACCAAGCTCAACCGATCGCACCTGCACCACGGTCGGGAGGCGCTGATCCTGCCCTGTCTGGGCCGCACGGAACGCGACGTCACCGCCGCGGGCGAGCAGTTCGTGACCGTCGAGGACTCGATGAGCATGGTCCATTCGTCGCGCGGCAAGCTGCCGCCCGGCTCGCCGCACCTGCGCAGCGAGATCCAGATCGTCTGCGGCATCGCCGACGCCCTCTTCGGCTCCGGGCCCGCTCGGGATGGCACGACGGGCTCGATCGACTGGCCGGGGATGGCCCAGGACTACTCGATCATCCGGCGCCACATCGCCCACGTGGTCCCCGGCTTCCACGCCTTCGAGGAGCGGGTCGCGCATTCAGGTGGCTTCCAGCTCCCCAACGAGGCCCGTGACTCGCTCGACTTCCAGACCCCGACGGGCAAGGCGCGGATCACCGCCAACCCGCTGACGGCGGTCGACGTCCCGGCCGGCCATCTCCTGCTCCAGACGCTGCGCTCCCACGACCAGTTCAACACGACGGTCTACGGCTACGACGACCGCTACCGCGGCATCAAGCACGGACGCAACGTCGTCTTCGTCAATCCCGACGACCTGACAGCGCTGGGGTTCGCCGACGGCGACACCGTCGATCTGGTCTCGGTCGCCGACGACGGCGAACGCCGTCTCCCCGGCCTACGAGCGGTGGGCTACCCGACGAGCGCGGGCTGCGCTGCGACGTACTACCCCGAGGCCAACGTGCTCGTGCCGCTGGAGAGTGTCGCCGACGAGTCGAACACACCCGTCTCGAAGTCCATCGTGGTCAAGCTGGAACGCCCCTCGACCGCGACGGTGCCCTGAGCAGGCCCCGCGCGCAGCCGGGCGCAGGACGTACGTCGGTGCGACTCGTACCCGCGGAGCGAGGCCGACGCTGGACCCCGCCGTTCGTCGAGCGGATGCTGGTGGACAACTGGTCCGCCGAGCCCAGCACCCCTCATGCGAGAGGACGAGCCCTCGATGAGCAAGATCACGACAGTGATCGGCCTTTCAGCCGTTCTCCTGGCCATGACCGGCTGCGGCGACTCTGATTCACGACCTGCTGAGCCGGACATGACAGCGTGGAAGGCCGACCTGGCGGACATCGGTGTCCACCCTTCCGACTGGAAGGACTATGTCTACGTGGTCAACGCGGAACTCTGCGATGGTGACTACGACTACATCGTCACCCTTCACGGCGCCAACCTGGCCGCAGATCGGATCGGTATCACCTACGCCTGTCCCGAGCACTTGGCAGAGTGGGACCAGGCCGTGGCCGACCGCAGCCACCGCTAGAGCACGCTCCACATGATCGGCGTCGACCCCGGCGCACCCGACTACGGCGGGCCGAAAGTGCCCCCGGCGGCTCGGGTCGGAGGCCCGGGCGTAGGCGAGTTCAAACCGGACGCTGGTCGCCACGCCGGTCGAGCGCGTGCTCGGGGTGGCAGGGGCACCCGATCGGGGGGTCGACCGGGTCTCCGAGTGGGGTTCTGCGCTGTCCAGGGGTCCTTCTGACCGTCGCCAAATTCGATGATGCTGAGGGTTGGGGGCAGACCTAGCGTCGAGTGATTGAGACGAGGGAGCATCCCGATGAGCAAGGTCCATCTAGTCATCACGGGAGCTGCGACCGCCGCGTTGCTCGCAGCCAGCGTCATCCCCTCGGCCCTCGGTTCTTCAGGTCCTGCGCACCGGACTGTCGACTCGAAGATCGGAGTGACCTTCGACGTGCTGACGTTCCTGAACGGGCAGAGCACGACCTACCACCCGTTCGTGGACGATCCTGGGTCGCAGTGCTGGTACGACTCTCAGAACAACCGGAACTGGATGCAGATGCCGGGGCTCAACGTGGAGGGTCCTGGGCCCCGGGACACGTCGGGCGGCTCGGCGTTCGGTGCGGTGGGGACGTTCGATCTGGGGCTGACGGGGAGCGGCGGTGACTTCACCGACTTCCTGAACGCGCAACTCGACCAGCGGGCAAGCGAACCGATCTTCTACCTTCCGGAGATTCAGTGGCCGGACGGGACCTGGCACTTTCCCCAGAACAGCGACGGCTACTACCAGTGGATGTTGGCATACAGCCACGCTGGGCCGAGTGCGGGCAGCGCCGACGACTCGTGGATGTTCCTCCGGGGCGGTCAGTGGGGGTATCCGCAGTACGACGGAGGGCCCGGGGGCTCGGACGTGGCGGCGGGCTACGGGGCCAACTGGGAATGGGACTCGATGTACATGGATGGTGGGCCCGGTGTCTACCATGTCGGCGGTTTCGTGGAGTTCGAGCCGTGGAGAGGCTTCCCGGGCGAGGACGTGGTCTTCCACAGCAACTACGGCATCGACTCGGCGTCGTGTGGGACGTTCAAGAACCACCGTGCGCTGTCGAAGCATGTGGCGACACGGACGATCTCCGCGCCCACTCAGGCCGCGCTGACAGCAAAGATCCTGAACAAGGGCAAGGGGAGCATTCGTCGCACCATCGCCATCCACATGTTCTCGTTCCGGCATTCCCGGGCCAGGCCTGGGCATCTGCTGAAGGCGTCGACGTTCGCCAGCACCAGCCTTCGGCACCCCAAGACCCACATCGTGAAGAGGGGGAAGGTGATCTGCAAGGCCAAGATCGGGAAGACGGTGGGGCACCGGAACCACCATCCTCTCCTGAAGGTGCGCCACAAGGCGAGGCTCCACCGCCTGCATCACCGCAAGGGCGCGGAGGCCTGTTTGTGGAGGGTGCCTCGGCACACGAAGGGGAAGAAGCTGTCGTACGCCGTCATCTTGAAGGTGCGGCACCACGCCAGGCAGGTCTACTTCGACATCCACAAGGTGAAGCGATGAGCAGACGATGGATCGTCACCGCCGCCGCAGCCGGGCTTCTCGCCACGGCACTGGCGGGCGCGGCACCGACCAGCGCAACCGGGGAGGCGAAGCTCCACACCAAGCGACTCGTCTCGGTCGACATCCGGGAGCACTTCGCGGACTTCCGACATCTCACCGGTGCCGCCGTCGACCGCCAGGCAGGTCACACCGTCGGCTACGAGAGCTTCACCGGGATCTTCTACCCGAAACGGGACCGAGCCAAGATATGGGTCATCTATGCACTCAAGGGTGGAAGCATCACGACCGTCGAGCACATCAACGGAGCCGAGAGTAGATCCTCAGGAGCGATCCTCCGCGGAACCGGCAAGTACAAGGGGATCACCGGCACGCTCACAGCACGACACGCACTGCACAACGAACGCAAGTCGTACATCGTGCTCAAGTACCGGTTCTGCTCCACCGCGTGCGCACCAGCACCCCGCTAGGCTTCCTGAGCGGTGCACTCGCCGAAACCGACCCGGCCCGGGTGGTGTCGGGATCATCGACACCATCGGGCTGGCGAACCGCTACCTGGTGACGATCGGGCGAGGATCCTGCGCCAGTGTCCCGTCGCCGTCTGGTAGGCGAGCACCCTCGTCTGCTACGAGCTGACTGCCTGCGCACAGCGGGCGGAGCGGCAGCATGCCTGTGACCTGGGCTTCCAGCACTCACTGGCTCCCCGGGTAGGAGTCGAACCTACGTCGCTAGTCCTGATTCAAAGTCAGGCGGGCCCTGCCGGCAGACCAACCGGGGATCGGCGTCAAGGCTAAGGCCCGCCCAGCGGGGCGGCACGCCGGCCCGGCAGACCAACCGGGGAAAGAGTTGAAGGACAAGCCCCGCCCAGCGGGGCGGCACGCCGGCCCGGCAGACCAACCGGGGATCGGCGTCAAGGCTGAGGCCCGCCCAGCGGGGCGGCACGCCGGCCCGGCCGACTGCGTGGCCCGGTCGGGCCGTCGATGTGAGGAGAAGGGGTCGGGGTAGTTAAGATCGCCCAAGTTTTTCATCTCGGAAGGGGGCGCGCGTGAGGTTCGCTGCGCGCAGGCGCCGACGGGAGCCGGGGACACCGGCGGCCGCGCGTGAACGGCACGCGATCGGTCACCTCGGCGTCGCCGTCGCCGGGTACGCACGCATCCTCGACGGCGAGCACCTGTGGCTCGCGTTACCCGTCGACGCGGGTCGGCCCTCGCTGTGGGACGAGTCGGCCGGGGCCGCCGTACCGGCCGAGAACGACCTGCCGGCCGACCATGTGGAACACGATCCTGCCTGGACCTCCGTGCGCTGGCGTCTCTCGGACGCTCTCCCGTTGGAGGACCGTGCGGAGCTGGCAGTCGTCGCGGTGCCCGAGGGCGCCCCACCGGTGCCGGTGCGGACGGCCGAGACGGAGCCGGAGAGCAACCTGCGCACCCCGACGACGGTCGACGGCCGCTGGTTCTTCGGGCTCCGGCTCGGCAGAGGCGGGGTCCTACGCGTGGTCCGGAAGCGGGCCAAGGACGTCGCCCGGCTGACCCGGGTCCGGCTCGACGGCTGCACCGTCGAGATCGCCTGCCGCGTGGACCTGCCCACGGCCGACCACCTCCTGTTCGTCGACGGCGACGGTGCCGTGGTCGCCAGATCTGCGACCCGCGCGACCGAACCCGGCACCGTCGTCACGCGTCTGTCTCCGCATGAGCTGCCCTCAGCCCCCGGCACGTACCGGGTCGTCCTCGGATCCGTCGAGCGCCACGTCCCGGTCTTCCGCCAGCACGACGACCTTCACCTGGAGACCTGGAGCAGCGTGCTGATGCCCACGGTGCTCCAGCCTGACCTGGACGACGTCGCAGGTCGCTTCCAGCTGAACAGGTACGGCGCCCTCCGCCTGGTGTGCCGCCCGGGCCGCTCTCCGGGGAAGCTCGGAGCAACCGCGTGAAGGTGGCGTTCCTCGTCGTCGATGTCGGTGGCACCGGCGGCACCGAACGCTCCGTGATCACGCAGGCCGGTGCCCTGCACGCGGCAGGTGTCGAGGTCGCCATCGTCAGCCTGGTCCGCAACGTGGAGAGGCCGCACTTCGCGATCGACCCGGGCATCAGGGTGCACTACCTGATCGACCGGACGTCGGGCCGACCGGCGCCCGTGGAGGCCCCGACGCTGGTCGACGACGACGAGGCGGCTCGGCTCGACCGGCTGCCGTCGCTGCTGGTTCCGCACCGGTGGGACGTCCAGTTCACCGCGTTGATGGACGTGGCGGCCGAGCAGTGGCTCCCACACCTGGCCGCCGACGTGCTGGTCACGGTCACACCGCCGCTCCTGGCCGTCGGCGCCCAGCTGGCGCCCGCCGGCGTGGTCCTCGTGCACCAGGAGCACCGCTCCACCCCGCAACGGGTCGCCGCGATGGAGCCGTTGCTCACGTTCGCGCCCCGTGCCGACGTCGTCGCGCTCCTGACGGACGGGGTCCGCGACTGGTTCCTCGAGGCCGTCGGCGACGCCGCTCCGACGACGGTCGTCGTACCGAACCCGCTTCCGCCCGGCTTCAAGCCGCGCTCGACCCTGGACTCGGGGCTGATCGTGGGTGCGGGGCGCCTGGTTCCGGAGAAGCAGTTCCACAAGCTGGTGGCGGCCTTCGCGGAGATCGCCGACCGGATCCCCGACTGGCGGCTGCGCATCCTCGGCGCGGGCCCGCAGCGCGCGGACCTGGTCCGGTTGACCCGCAAGCTCGGGCTCTACGACCGGGTGGAGCTGGCCGGCCAGAGCGCCGACATGGGCAGCGAGTGGGCCATGGCCGCCGTGGCCGCCCTCACCTCGCGCTACGAGGGCCTTCCGCTGGTCGCGCAGGAGGCGATGGCCGCGGGTGTGCCGGTAGCCGCGTTCGACACCCCGTCGGGCGCCCGCGCGCTGGTCGAGCACGACGTCAACGGGCTCCTCGTCGCCCCTGACTCGGTCCCTGGGATGGCTCGTGCCCTGCTGGACCTGGCCACGGACGACGTCCTGCGTCGGCGGCTCGGGGCGGAGGCCCTGCGCTCCTCACGCCGGTACGACGCCGGCGGCATCGCCCGCGAGTGGATCGCGATCTTCGATGCGGCGATCGAACGCCATCGCCGGCGACCCGGACGGCTGCTGCGGCGAGCCGGGGAGATGCCCGACCCGGACGGTGCGATGGCCGAGTCTCCGACGGTCCACGACGTCACGCCCGCCGAGGCCCGCGCGCGAGCGCTGACCTGGGCCGCCCGGAGCGCGGAGCGGTCGTCGGGTCGATGGTTCGTCATCCCTCCCGGTCGCAACGAGCCGGTCACGCTCGTCGTCCCGATGACGGACCGGGCCGCCTTCCTGACCGAGCTGTCCGGTCCGGGGGCGCCGGAGCTGCTCAGCCTGGTCGACACCGCCGGGCACGGCTGGCTGCCCCGCCGAGGCTCGATCGAGGACCTCGCCGAGGTGCTGAAGCGGAGCCGCACCAGCCGGATCACCCTGCAGCCCTGGCCGAGGAGCGAGAGCGACCCCGGCGTGCTGTCGCAGGGGTGCGACGTCGACGTGCAGTTCTGGGAGGAGGCTGCCAACGGCTCGTTGGTCGCGCCGGTCCTGAACCGCTTCACGGCCACGGTGCCCCCGGGCGCCGCTCTGGTGGACGCCGAGATCCACGGGGTCCGGGTCCCGACCCTCCCCCTGATGGCCGAGCCGACCGTGTTCGACTGCGCCTTCCCGATCGACGCCGTCTACACCTGGGTGGACGGCAACGACCCGGCCTGGCGGAAGGCCCGCGAGCTCCGGCTCGCCCAGGAGACCGGCGCCCCGCTCCAGGCGGGGGCCGTTGGGCGCGCACGGTTCGAGAGCCGCGACGAGCTCCGGTTCTCACTGCGCAGCCTCGAGCTGTTCGCGCCCTGGGTCAGGACCATCCATCTGGTCACCGCGGGCCAGGTCCCGGCCTGGCTCGGTGAGCATCCGCGGATCCGGGTGGTGGACCATCGGGAGATCCTCCCGCCCGAGGCACTGCCGACGTTCAACTCGCACGCGATCGAGACCGGTCTGCACCATCTCCCCGACCTGAGTGAGCACTTCATCTACCTCAACGACGACGTGATGCTGGGCCGGCCCTTGGATCCGCAGATGTTCTTCACCCCGGCGGGGCAGACGTCGGTGTTCCTCAGCATCAACGCCCTGGGGCTCGACGACCCGGCGGACGTGCCGCCGTGGCGCGGGGCAGGACTGCACAACCGGAGGATCCTGCGCGAGTCGTTCGGGGTCATCCCGACGTACACCCTGGCCCACACGCCCCATCCGCACCGGCGTTCTGTGCTGGAGGAGATCGAGCAGCGCTTCCCGGAGGAGGTCGGCAGGACGGCGTGCAGGCCCTTCCGCAGCGCGGACGACATCTCGCTGCTGTCGTCGTTCGCCCAGCACTACGGCCTGATCACCGGCAGCGCCGTGCTCGGCTCCGGGTCCGCCGCGTTCGTCAACATCACA
>Ga0157369_10011280_pt1 | contig 10153 bp, 10 predicted proteins | sample C25metaG_FD_113461 | JGI IMG/M metagenome (GOLD analysis project Ga0157369, IMG submission 113461) | Corn rhizosphere microbial communities from Kellogg Biological Station, Michigan, USA - C2-5 metaG | ecosystem: Host-associated > Plants > Roots > Rhizosphere > Soil | place: USA: Michigan...
AAAAAGGACGCGATGAAGGCCGCGATGGAGAAGGCCGACTTCAAGTCGCTGCGCGGCTCCTTCAAATACGGCAACAACCACATTCCGATCCAGAATTTCTACTTGCAGGATGTGGTCAAGGGCGCCGACGGCCAGCTTTCGCTGAAGACGGTCGCCACGATCGTCAAGGACGATCAGGATCGCTTCCACGACAAATGCCCGATGAAGTGAGCAGGGATTTTGCTTACAAGAATCTGTAGAGCAAAATAGAAGAAAAGCGGCAGCGCAACAAACGCTGCCGCTTTTGCTTGCCGGCGCGGGGATCGATGCTGCTCGTTATCGAACAGGTCTTGAATGGATTGCAGTTCGGGCTGCTGCTGTTCCTGCTGGCGGCGGGGCTGACGCTGGTGTTCGGCATCATGGACCTCGTCAACCTGGCGCATGGCTCGCTCTACATGATGGGCGCCTATTTCGCCGCGACCTTCGCGGCCTGGACCGGCAGTTTCGTGCTCGGCGCGCTGCTGGCGCTCGGAGCCACGCTTCTGCTCGGCATCGTGCTGGAGTTCACGGCACTGCGGCATCTCTACGGCCGCGACCATCTCGATCATGTGCTCGCGACCTTCGGCCTGATCCTGTTTTTCAACGAGGCGGTGCGGCTGATCTGGGGTCCGGCGGGGCTGGCGCTGCCGCTTCCGTCCTGGCTCACCGTGCCGGTGCAGATCTTTCCCGGCATCTATTATCCCGCCTATCGGCTCGCGATCATCGTGGTCGCGCTGGCGGTGGCGCTGCTGCTTTACGTCGGCGTGATGCGCACCCGCATCGGCATGCTGATCCGGGCCGGTGCGTCGAACCGCGAGATGATCGGCGCGCTCGGCATCAACATCAAACTGCTCTACACGCTGGTGTTCGGCCTTGGCGCCGCGCTCGCCGGTCTCGCCGGCCTGATGCAGGCGCCGATCTTGACCGTGCAGATCGGCATGGGTGAGAACATCCTGATCCTGGCCTTTGTCGTCATCGTCATCGGCGGCATCGGCTCCATCCGCGGCGCGTTCCTCGCCGCGATCTTTGTCGGCCTGATCGATACGCTCGGCCGCGCCTTTCTGCCCAATCTGCTGCGACAAGTCTTGAGCAGCGCTGACGCATCGACGGCTGCGCCCGCGCTGTCCTCGATGCTGATCTATCTGTTGATGGCGATGGTGCTGGTCGTGCGGCCGGAGGGGCTGTTTCCGGCCAACAAGCGATGAAGATGCTGTTCAACGTCCGCAATGCCGTCCCGACGCTGGTGGTCGCCGGCCTCCTGCTGTTGCCGCTCTATTCACATCTCTCTGGCAATATCTTCATTCTGACGCTGTTCACCCGCATCGTGATCCTGGCGCTGGCTGCCGCGAGCCTCAACCTCATCATGGGCTATGGCGGCATGATGAGCTTTGGCCATGCCGCCTATCTCGGCATCGGCGGTTATGCCGTCGGCATCCTGGCGCAGGAAGGCTTTGGCTCGGGCTTCCTCCAGTTTCCAGTGGCGCTCGCGGCATCCGCGCTGTTTGCGCTTGTCGTCGGCGCGCTCTCCTTACGTACCCGCGGCGTCTATTTCATCATGATCACGCTCGCCTTTGCGCAGATGGCCTATTACGTCGCCTCGGGTCTTGCGCGTTATGGTGGCGATGATGGCCTCACCATCTACAAGCGCAGCGATTTTGCCGGCCTGATCAATCTCTCCGACCGCGTGCAGTTTTACTATCTCTGTCTCGCCTGCCTGCTCGGCGTGCTGTTCCTTGTCTGGCGCATCGTCAATTCGCGCTTTGGCCTCGTGGTGCAGGGGCTTCGCTCCAACGAGCAGCGCATGCAGGCGATCGGATTTCCGGCCACGCGCTACAAGCTGGTCTGCTTCGTCATCGCCGGCACGCTGTGCGGTCTTGCCGGCGCGCTGCTTGCCAACAACACCGATTTCGTCAGCCCGGCCATCATGTACTGGACCCGCTCCGGCGATCTCATGGTGATGGTGATCCTGGGCGGCATGGGCTCGCTGTTCGGGCCGGTGATCGGCGCCGTCGCATTCCTGGTGCTTGAGGAAATTTTGCCGTTCATTATCGCCATTGTCGGCACGCCCTTTGTCGGCGATGCCGTCGCTGGACAGGCTGGAGAATACTGGCAACTGGTGCTCGGCCCGCTCCTCTTGTTCGTCGTGCTGTTCGGACGCGGCGGCATCATGGGCACGCTCGGGAGGTTCTCGCGTGGCTGATCCGCTGCTCCGCGTCGAAAAGCTCGTGCGCCGCTTCGGCGGCATCCTGGCGACCGATCACGTCTCGCTCGATGTCGCAAAGGGCGAGCTGCACGCCATCATCGGCCCGAACGGTGCCGGCAAGACCACGCTGATCAGCCAGCTCACCGGCCATCTCGCGCCGGACACAGGTAGCGTCTTGCTCGCGGGGCGCGACATCACGCGTCTGCCGGCCTATCGCCGCAGCGCGCTGGGGCTGGCGCGCTCGTTCCAGATCACCTCGCTGCTGCTCGATTTTACCGCGGCCGACAATGTCGCGCTCGCCGCGCAGGCGCATGACGGCCACTCGTTCCGTTTCTTCGCCGATGCGCGGCAAGAGAACGGGCTGCGCGATGCAGCGCAGGCCGCGTTGCAGCGCGTCGGGCTCGCCGACCGCGCCCATGTGCTGGTGTCGAAGCTGAGCCATGGCGAGCAACGTGAGCTGGAGCTCGCCGTCGCGCTCGCGACCAAACCGCAATTACTGCTGCTGGACGAGCCAATGGCGGGGCTCGGCGTCACCGAATCCGCGCGCATGGTGAAGCTGCTGCAGGAGCTGCGGAAAGAGGTGACCATCGTCCTGGTCGAGCACGATATGAACGCGGTGTTCGCGCTCGCCGATCGCATTTCTGTGCTGGTCTATGGCCGCGTCATCGCTTCGGGCGCACCGTCTGACATCCGCCAGAACGAGGAGGTCAAGCGCGCCTATCTCGGCGACCAGCATGTGGTGGTGCGCCAATGACTGATTCAGCGCTGCTCGAGGTCAACGGCATCGAGACCTGTTATGGGCTGAGTCAGGTGCTGTTCGGCCTGTCGCTTGCCATCAAGGCCGGCGAGATGGTCTCGCTGATGGGCCGCAACGGCATGGGCAAGACCACCACCATCCGCTCGATCATGGGGCTGACGCGTGCCCGCGCCGGAAACATTCGCTTTGGCGGCGCGGAAGTGCGGGAGCTTCCGTCCTACCGCATCGCTAAACTTGGCGTCGGTCTGGTGCCGGAGGGACGGCAGATTTTCCCGAACCTCACGGTGCGCGAAAACCTGGTCGCGGCGTCCGCCAATCGCCTCAATGCGTCCGATCCCTGGACCCTAGATAAGATCCACGCGCTGTTTCCGCGGCTCGCCGAGCGCGGCTCCAACATGGGCAATCAGCTTTCCGGCGGCGAGCAGCAGATGCTCGCCATCGGCCGCGCGCTGATGACCAATCCAAAACTGCTGATCCTCGATGAGGCGACCGAGGGACTGGCGCCGCTGATCCGCGAGGAAATCTGGAATTGCCTGTCGATGCTCAAGGCGCGCGGGCAGTCGATCCTGGTGATCGACAAGAATGTCGAGCACTTGAGCCGCATCTGCGACCGCCATTACATCATCGAGCGCGGCCGCACCGTGTGGGGCGGCACCTCCGCCGAGTTGATGGCGGAGCCGGATTTGCAGCACCGCTATCTCGGGATTTAGTGGCGAGCGTGAGCGAGCCTCGTCGGCCCGCTCGCTCCCTTCGCCTACCGCTTGTCGAACGGAATGTACCGCTGATATTCCTTCGGCACCTGGCTGCGATAGCGCGAGGGCACCGTGCCGCTCGCGATCGAATGATCGATCTCCTGCTGCCGGGTCATGCGCGGTGACCTCTTCTTTGTCTTGGTGGCGGCTTTCTTCTCGCCTGTATCGGCCGACTTGTTGCCGGTATCGGCCGCAGGCGATGCAGCCGGCGCGGGCGCGGGTGACGCGGCGGGGGCTGGCGCAGCCGATGGCGCCGGGGCCGGGCTTGCCGCTGGAGCCGGTGCAGGCGCGGCAGCCGGCGCAGCGGTGTCATTGCCGGCCGCGGGCGCCTGGGCGAGCACGCTTGCGGGCAAATAAGTGAAGAGGGCGGCGATCAAAACAATAAGAGAAATCTCTTTCATCTGAAACTCCGGTGTTTCCACTGGCGGAACAGTCAACGCGTTCCGCAAGCATACACCATTCTAGACCGCCGAGAGCTTGGTTGTCCTCCTCCCGCAGACGGCGTCATCCGCAGAGCCGATCAAAACATCTCGAAATATTCGCGGTGCTCCCAGTCCGACACTTCGGCCTGGAAGCGCTCGATCTCGGCGTTCTTGATGTGGACGTAATAGTCGACGAACTCCTTGCCGAGCGCCTCGCGGAAGAACGGATCATCGCGCAGCGCGAACACGGCTTCGCGCAGCGATTTCGGCAGCGGATCGGCTGAAGTCTCGTAGGGGGCGTCGGCGGACGGCGGCGGATCGAGCTTGCGGTCGACGCCGTCGAGGCCGGAGAGGATCTGCGAGGCCATGTAGAGATAGGGATTGGCGGCGGGCTCGCCGATCCGATTCTCCAGCCGGGTCGCGGGATCGCCGGTGCTACCGAGCACGCGGATCATGACGCCGCGGTTGTCGCGGCCCCAGATCGCGCGGTCGGGCGCCAGCGAATAGGAGCGGTAGCGCTTGTAGCCGTTGATGGTCGGCGTCGTGAACACGGTCGAGGCGCGCGCATGCGCGAGCAGGCCGGCGAGATAGTGTCGCGCAAGCGGGCTCAGGGTTTCGTTGCCCTCGGTCGCCATGAAGGCGTTCCTGCCGTCCGCGCGCGAGACCAGCGACTGGTGCAGATGCCAGCCGGAGGCGAACACGTTCGGCAATTTTGGCCGACACATGAAGGTGGCGTGATAGCCGTGGCGGCGCGCGATCTGCTTCACCGCGGATCGGAACAGCACCATGTTGTCGGCCGGCTCGATGCCCTTCTTGGGCGCGAAGGTGAACTCGCACTGGCTCGGGCCGAATTCGACCTCGACCGAGCGCAGCGGCAGGCCAAGCGCGATGACATCGCGGCGGATGATGTCGAGCGCCGGCTCGATCTGGTCGAAGCGTTGCTCGGACAGATATTGATAGCCGTGCGAAAGCAGACTGATGGAGGGCGGACGCCCGGGCTGGCCGGCATCTTCCGGCGCCATGTGGGTGTCTTCGAGCTTGAACAGATGGAATTCGACCTCGAGGCCCGCGACGAAATCATAGCCGCGCTCGCCGAGCCTGTTCAGCACCGAGCGATAAAGCTGCCGCGTCGAAAACGGCACCGGCCGTCCGTCGGCGAAATGGACATCGCACAGCACCCAGCCTGACGTCGGCGACCACGGCAGCACGCGGAAGGTCGCGGGGTCCGGCACCATCAGGACGTCGGCGGCGCCTTCCATCTCCTTCATGCCGAAGCCACCGCCGGCGGTGAACACCGGAAACACCGTCTTGTGCGAAGTGTCTTTCGCCAGCATCGTCGTCGTGATGCTGCAGCCGCTTTCGAGCGAAGCCAGCGCCTCGGATGCGATCAGCGTCTTGCCGCGCAGCATGCCGTGCTGGTCGGCAAAGGAGATCCGGATGGTTTCGAGCTTCCGCTCCTCGGCGATGGCGCGCAACCGCCGCGCCGCTTCCTTCTGCTCGGCTGACCACAGCCCGTGACGCTCGACGAAATTCAAGATGTTCGCCCCTTGTAAAACTCGTCATGCGCGGGCTTGACCCGCGCATCCATCATTAAAGAATCCTTTTCGAAGGGATGGATTGCCGGGTCAAGCCCGGCAATGACGACGTTGGCTAAGTCGACTGGCACCCCACTTACTCCGCCGCCGACAGATGCTTCACCTTGTCCGCGATCTCGCTCGGCACCGGCACGGACCAGGGCGCGCCGCGGCGGCGTTTGACGTCGACTTCCATCCAGTACATCTCCCAGCCTTGCGTCGGTCCGATGCCGTCCATGGTGCCCGGGCCCTGGATGCTCCTGGCATGCGCCTCATCCAGGCACATGGTCGGCTTCTCGCCGGACGCGACCTTCTCGATCTGCTCGCGCAGCATGCGGCGATACTGCACGATCGCCTTGTCGGCCTGGCCGAGATGCTCCTTGGTGCGGTCCTGGATCGGGCCCATCGACTCGATCGCCCATTGGTCGTGGACATTGATGTCCATGCCCATGCCGGTATAGGTCGCGGTCGCCTGCTCTTGCGGGTCGAAGCCGTAATCGTTCGCCTTGTTACGGCGCGACTTGTAGTCGGGCAGCTCGTAGGTCGCGAGCCGCTGGTCGCGCATCGTCTTCTTGTCGACCGGTGTCGTGAAGGACGTGAAGATCGAATACCAGTAGCAATTCTCGTCGTCGATCGGCACGTGATACTGCGTGATCGTCATCTCCTGGTTCATCGGGATGACGAAGGCGTGCGGGAAGATCTGGTTGGTGACGCGCACATGGGTGCGCTCGGCATCGATCTCGCGCAGCGTGATCAGGCGCATGCCATACTCGGTGTGCTCGACATTGATAATGGGACGATCATATTCGCGCATGATCTTGGTCATCGGCATGTCGCTGGAGGCGGACGCGCCGCGGAACTGGCGGCCATAGGTGTTCGACGCCGAGGTGTCCTCGTCCTCGAAGAAGCGATGCAGGAAAGAGGCGTGCGACGGATCGACACCGACCTCCAGCGCCTGCAGCCAGTTGCAGGCCCAGTGGCCCTTGAACGCGAAGACATGGCTGTCCGGCGCAACGAAGCAGTCGAGGTCGGGAAATGCCGGCGGCTCGCCCTCGCCGAGATAGGCCCAGAGGATGCCGCTCTTCTCCACCACGGGATAGGAGCGCTGCTTGATGGCCTGGCACATTTTCGAGCCTTTGGGTTCGGCCGGCGTCTCCAGGCATTGGCCGGTTACATCGAACAGCCAGCCATGAAACGCGCAACGCAGTCCGCCGGTCTCGAGGCGGCCGAAGGCGAGATCGGCGCCGCGATGTGCGCAGTGGCGGTCGATCAGGCCGTAGCGGCCGCTCTCGTCGCGAAACAGCACCAGATCTTCGCCTAGCAACTTCACGGGCCGCACCGCGCGCGGGCCCTGCAGCTCGTCGACCAGGGCCGCCGGTTGCCAATACATCCGCATCAGCTTGCCGCAGGGGTCCTTCGGGCCGATACGGGTGATCAGGTCGTTCTGTTCCTGGCTCATCATGGCGCGTCACCTCATTTTAGCGGACTTGATTTTAGCGGGCTTGCGATGGAAAGCGCTTCCGGCTAGCTTGTTCGTCTATTGAACATTTGTTCAATATGGTAGCACGACGAATGCAAACCGCAAGCGAGACTTTATCCATGGCGAAACGGGCAAGCCTATGCCGAAGCTGAAACGCGAGGACGGCGAGGTGCGCGCCACCGACTTTGTCGAGAGCCTCGACCGCGGCCTCAGGCTATTGCAGGCGTTCGGCGAGCGGCCCGCGCCGATGAGCTTGAGCGAGATCGCGAAAGCCGCGGAGCTTCCGCGCGCGACCGCGCGGCGCATCCTGTTCACGCTGCAACATGGCGGCTTTGTCAGTAGCGACGGCAAGCAGTTTGCGCTGACGCCGCATGTGCTGACGCTAGCGGGCAGCTACCTCCGCTCGAACCAGCTCGTCTCGGTGCTGCAACCAGTGCTGGATCACATCTCGGTTGAGGCGCAGGAGATCTCATCGCTCGCCGTGCTCGATGGCGACGACGTCGTCTTCATCGCGCGTGCGACCCCGACGCGCATCTTCACCGGCGGCGTCGATATCGGCTATCGCCTGCCCGCGTTTTGTACGGCCGTTGGCCGCGTCATGCTTGGCCGGCTCAGTGATGCGGAGCTGAAGACAAAGCTCGCCGCGATGCGCCGCGAAGCGCTGACGCCCGAGACAGTGACTGATCCTAAGCGCGTGCTTGCCGCGATCATCGCCGATCGAAACCGCGGCTATTCGCTGGTGGATCGCGAAGCCGAGCCACATTTCCGCTCGATCGCGGTGCCGGTGAAGCGCTACGACGGCACCATCGTCGCCGCGGTCAATATCGGTGCCCACGTGGACCGAATTTCGACGGAGGAGATGGTGAAGCGTTTCCTGCCGCTGTTGCGCGAGGGGGCGGAGGAAGTGAAAGCAAGGTTGCTTTGAGGGTCTTCCTTACTGCCCCTGAAGAACCTATTATTGATCCATGACCAAGTTGCTTGAACAAGCCGTTGAGACAGTCCGAGGCCTGCCCGCCGAGGTGCAGGACGAACTCGCCGGTGTTCTCTTGCAATTGGCGGGCAAGGATCAGCCCGTGATTCAATTGAATGCCGCTGACGAAGCTTCGCTTGAGGAGTCCCTTGCGCAGGCGGACCGGGGCGAATTCGCCTCCGACGAGCAGGTTCGTGCCATCTGGGCAAAATACAACCTGTGAAACTGCGCTACACACGTCGCGCAGCGGCGGAACTTGAAGAAGCGTTGGCGTATATTGAACAGCGATCGCCACTTGGGGCGCATCATGTGCAGGCGCGCATGAAGGCGATCACGGATCTGCTCTTGCGGCATCCACATGCCGGCCAGCTTACGAGCAATCGTCGCTTGAGGCGGGTGGTCGTGTCCATATCTGATCTTCTATGAAGTCGCGCAGGACCAGATTGTGATTCACGGCGTGCGTCATTCAGCACGCCGGCCAACGGATTGATGTTACTTGCCTCGAACATCAAACCGCCACACTCCGCAATCCGAACGACCTTGCCTCGTTCTGCAGCACCGGCCGTACCGTGTCGATCAGGCGCGCGGCGGCGGCATCCACCGAAAGTCCCGCGGTGTCGACCGTGGCGGACGCCCGCGCATAGAGCGGCTCGCGACTGACGAGAATGTTGCGCAATTCCGCCATGGCCGAGCGGTCGTCGGCCATGGGCCTGAGATCGCCCTGCCTGCGCACGCGGCCCATGTGCTCTTCCGGCTCGGCCTTGAGCCAGATGGTGTAGAACGACGACAGGATAAGGTCGAAGGTGAGGGGCTCGGAGACGATGCCGCCGCCGGTTGCGAGCACCATCGGCTCTTTTTGCGCGAGCAGCTGATTGAGCGCATTCTGCTCCATGCGGCGAAAACCTTCCTGGCCGTAGAGCGCGATGATCTCGGCAACCGAAAGCCCGTTCTGCGCCTCGATCTCCTTGTTGAGCTCAACGAAATTCCAGCCGATCTTTTTGGCGAGCACTTTTCCCAGCGTCGACTTGCCGGCGCCGCGGAGGCCAATCAACGCAATCCCCGCGAACGATGCGCGATGTGCGCTGGCGGCGTAGCCGGCGAGCACATCCTTGGCTTGTGCGATCTGCGACGGCGTCGCCTTGCGCAGGAGATCACGAAACACTTGCCAATCCGGCGCCGGATCGGCCGCGGGGATCAGATCTTCGAGATGCGCGCCCATCGCGTTGGAGACGCGGCGGAGCAGCACGATCGAGACATTGCCTTTGCCGCTTTCGAGTTGGGCAATGTAGCGCTCGGAAATTCCGGAGACCTTGGCCAACACCTTGCGCGACATGCCGCGCAGCGCCCGCATGGTGCGGACACGCTGGCCGAGCTGGTCGAGGAAGCCCGATTCGATGTCGCTGGCATCAGTCATGTTCCGGCAACATAATGCCGATAAGGATTGACAGCAAGCGATCGAAGTGGCTTTGTATGCATTATAATTCAGTGAGAAACTGATCCTGCTGCATCACAAGCGGCTCTGTCCCCTCATCCTGAGGAGCGCGCCTGAGCGCGCGTCTCGAAGGATGAGGCCACCGGCCGGGCCTCATGGTTCGAGACGGCGCGTTCGCGCCTCCTCACCATGAGGGTTTTGATGCAGCGAGATGAAAAATCGGGGAGAGACGTCGTGACTTCCTACAACGCGGTGACTTGGCTGCTCGACCGCAATATCGAGGAAGGGCGGGGCGCCAAGCTCGCCTATACCGACACGGTTTCCGACCTCACTTATTCCGATCTGCAAAAGCAGACCTGCCGCGCCGCCAACATGCTGCGCCGGCTTGGCGTCCGCCGCGAAGAGCGCGTCGCCATGATCATGCTCGACACCATCGATTTCCCGGTGGTGTTCCTGGGCGCAATGCGCGCCGGCGTCGTGCCGGTGCCGCTGAACACGCTGCTGACCACGGAGCAATATGCCTACGTGCTGGCGGATTGCCGCGC
>Ga0157369_10011283_pt1 | contig 10152 bp, 7 predicted proteins | sample C25metaG_FD_113461 | JGI IMG/M metagenome (GOLD analysis project Ga0157369, IMG submission 113461) | Corn rhizosphere microbial communities from Kellogg Biological Station, Michigan, USA - C2-5 metaG | ecosystem: Host-associated > Plants > Roots > Rhizosphere > Soil | place: USA: Michigan...
AGCTCGATGAGGCGACTCACGAGCGCTTCGAGCGGTTCAGCCACATCCGCCCCCTCGATTGGTCCGACCAGCTTCGATCGTAGCCGGTGCGTTCGTTCGCCCGAAGATGGGCGAACGAACGCTCCCTCGCCCGAAGATGGGCGAACGAACGGGCTAGACGGCCTGGAGGGCCTGGACCGCGCTCGTGAAGAAGGCGAGACCGTCGACACCGGAGCGCATGGCGACCGGGGTGTCGGGACCGAAACCGGGCTCGATCGCGTGCTCGGGGTGCGGCATGAGTCCGACGACGTTCCCGGCCGGGTTCGTGAGGCCGGCGATGTCGTCGAGCGAACCGTTCGGGTTCACGCCCGCGTAGCGGAACGTGACGAGACCCTCGCCCTCGACGCGTGCCAGGGTCTCGGCGTCGGCGATGTAACCGCCGTCGGCATTCTTGAGCGGGATGGTGATCTCCTGCCCCTTCGAGAACTGGTGCGTCCACGCGGTGTCGGCGTTCTCGACCGTGAGCAGCTGGTCGCGACGGATGAACTGCTGGTGGGCGTTCCGGATAAGGCCGCCGGGCAGCAAGTGGGCTTCGACCAGCATCTGGAAGCCGTTGCAGATCCCGAGGATCGGCATGCCCTTGCCGGCGGCGTCCTTCAGCTCGGTCATGATCGGCGAGACCGCGGCGATCGCTCCGGCGCGGAGGTAGTCGCCGTAGCTGAAGCCACCGGGCAGGATCACGGCGTCGACACCCTGGAGGTCGTGGTCGCCGTGCCAGAGCGCGACGGGCTCGGCGCCCGCCATGCGGACCGCGCGCTGGGCGTCGCGGTCGTCCAGCGAACCGGGGAAGGTGATGACACCGATACGGGTCGTCATGCCTCGGAGCCCTCGGGGTAGTGGATGGCCACGACGTCCTCGATCACGGCGTTCGAGAGGATGTCGTCGGCGATCTGCTGCACCGTGGCGCGCGTGGCGTCGGTGATGGGGCCGTCGACCGTGAGCTCGAACCGCTTGCCGATGCGGACATCGGTGAACTCGCTCTTGCCGAGACGCGCGAGGGCGCCGGCGACGGCCTTGCCCTGGGGGTCCAGCAGTTCGGCTTTCGGCATGACTTCTACGACGATGGTCGGCACGGAGGTCTCTTTCGTTGCGACGCGGCGGGGATGCGAACAGTCTAGCGCCGAGCACACGACGCCCGTCCGACGGCGGGGCGTCGGACGGGCGTCGTGGTCAGCGGATCACTCCGGGAGGGCGGCGTCCGCTTCGTTCGCGTCGCCGGCGATGCCGCGGGCGAGCGTCTTGTTGCGGAAGAAGTCCGGTCGGAGCTTCGCCTGGATGAGCATGATGACGATGCCAGCCACGATGATGATCATGCCGAGGATGAACACGAGCCCGACACCGCCGATGTTCGACCCGCTGCCGTAGTCGGGGTCCGCGCTCTCGATGATCGTGGTGAAGAAGAGCACGCCCAGGATGAGACCGCCGACGAGCGGGGAGAAGAACTGGAAGAAGAAGTTCCGTGCGCTCGAGAACCACTGCTTCCGGAAGTACCAGACGCACGCGAACGCCGTCAGGCCGTAGTAGAAGCAGATCATCATGCCGAGGGTCGTGATCGTGTCCCAGAGCACGTCCTCGGAGATGAAGCGCATGACCGCGTAGAACACCGACGCGACGACACTCGAGACGATCGTCGCGTAACCGGGCGTGAAGAACTTCGGGTGCACCTTCGAGAACTTCGGCGACAGCGCGCCGTAGTGTCCCATCGCGAGCAGGGTCCGCGCAGGGGAGACGAACGTCGACTGCAGCGAGGCGGCCGAGGACGACAGCACCGCGATCGACACGAGGATCGCGAGCGGGCCGAGGATGGGCCCCGCGAGCGAGAAGAACACGTTGCCCTGGATGTCCTCGTTGCCGAGCCCGAACTCGCCGTCGCCGACGCCCGCGTAGTTGATGAGCGCGACCGACAGGAACAGGTAGAGGACGACGATGATGATGACGGTCGCCGTGGCGGCCTTGCCCGGCGTCGAGCTCGACCCCTTCGTCTCCTCGCTCATCGTCAGCGTGACGTCCCACCCCCAGAAGATGAAGATGGAGAGCGAGAGGCCTGCGGCGAAGGCGCTGAACGACCCGACGGCGAACGGGTTGAACCAGTCGAGCGAGATCGGGAGGGCGTCGAACGCGTCACCGCCCGCCACGTGCGCGAAGGCGACGATGCCGAACAGCACCATCACGAGCAACTGGAAGCCCACGAGCACGTACTGCAGCTTCTGCGTCGTCTGCATGTCGCGATAGGAGATGAGCGTCGCCCCGAGCATGAACGCCAGACAGGTGATGACGTTGATGAACGGGTTCGACGTGAGGCCGGCGATGTCGGGGTTCTGGAAGATCTGCGACAGCATCAGGTAGAAGAAGTCGACCGCGATGCCCGCGAGGTTCGAGAGCACCACGATGGTCGCGGCGATGAGGCCCCAACCGGCCATCCAACCGACCCACGGGCCGAACGCGCGCGTCGCCCAGGTGAACGAGGTGCCGGAGTCCGGCATGCGGCTGTTGAGTTCCCGGTAGCCGAAGGCGACGAGCAGCATCGGGATGAAGCCGACGAGGAAGATGGCAGGCACGTGGGTGCCGACCTCCGCGACCGTCGGACCGAGGGCGCCGGTCAGGGTGTACGCCGGGGCGATGCACGAGATGCCGATGACGATCGCACCGATGAGGCCGACGGTGCCGGCGCCGAGGCCCTTCTTGGAGAGGGCGCCCGTCGCGGTCGTCTCGGGGTGGGCGACGTCGCGAGGCGGGGTGGTTTCGGGAGGGGTCATGTCGGGTCTCCGAGGGTCAGCACGGAGTCGCGGGGCACGACCACCATGGGAACGGGGAGCTCGCGCAGCATCTTCGCTGCCGTGGAGCCGAGGAAGAGATGCTTCGGGGTGGCGAGTCGGCTGGAGCCGACGAGCACGATCTCCGCGGGCTTCCACTCGAGGTTCGAGACGGCGTCCTCGATACGGGTGCCAGAGGCGATCTCGGTGGTCACGTCGATGTCCTTCGGCAGGTGCTCGGTCGCGTAGGCGAGGACCTCCGCCGCGTGCGACTCGGCCCTGGCGGTCGCCTCGGGGTGCTCGGCGCCCTCTGGCTGGTCGAGCGCGACGAGCGAGACCAGCCGGAGCGGGATGACCGCGTTCTTGGCGACGACGATGGCCGCGTCGAGCAGCTGGTGCGCGCCGGCACGGGTGCCGATCGCGCAGGTGATCCGGCTAACCGTGCCGCCGGTGGGCTGGGCCTCGAGGAGGTCGCGGCTGCCGACCGGAGCGAGGGCGACCGGGACGACCGCCGAGTGCAGGAGCGTGTTCGCGACGCTGCCGAGCGTGAACCGCCCGAGGAGTCCGCCGCGCGCCGCACCGATGATGATGAGCCCGCCCTCGAGGATGCGGGAGGCCTCCAAGAGGCCCTCGGCGAACGACTCGTCGTACACGAGGTGCGTCTTGGCTGTGATGTCGGCTGGGACCGCGTCGAGCGCCTCGGCGAGCCAGCGTTCGGCCGTCTCACGGAGGAACCGTTCGTACCCGGGATCGGCCGGGGTGATCGTCGGGCGTTCCTCGTTGGCGAGCACGAGGACGATGTCGAGCCGGGCTCCGGTGGTCCGAGCGATCCGGATGCCGAGCGCGAGCGCGTCGCGTCCCGCCGGCGTATCGGTGTAGCCAACGATGTATCTCATCTGGTGTTCGCTTTCGATCGGGTGCGAAGGTGCCGGACTGCACGGCGGTGTGCGGGTGTTTCGTTGGTGCAGGGTATCGACGGGGGTGGCCCTTCGACAAGCTCAGGGACCGGAAGTGGTGCTCAGGGACCGGAGGCGGTGGGCGGGGAGTGGAGCGCCCTTCGACACGCGGTTCCTGAGCTTGTCGAAGGGCAGGGCCGAGGAGGTCGGAGACGTTACGCCTGGTGGCTGGCGATGATCGCCTCAGCGGTGTCGGCGCCCTTGCGGATCGCGCCGTCCACGTGCTGGTAGCCCTCGGCGGCGAGGTCGCTCGTCGACCAGAAGATCGGACCGACCGGCGTCGACTGCATGGCGCCGTAGCGCGAGAGACCACCGAGGTCGAAGCTCGCCGCGTACGCGCCTCGCGTCCACTCCTCGCTGCCCCAGTCGCTCTCGTAGTAGACGACGGGGGAGAGGGCCTGCTCGCCGTAGTAGTGGGAGAGCGAGGTGAGGATCCGCTCGCGACGCTCTTCGGCGCTCAGCTTGAAGACCTCGTCGGCGCGCTCGTCCGAGACGAACCCGACGAGCGTGCCGCGCGGGTCCTCGTGGTTCGTGTTGTCGTAGGCCTCGTGGACGAGCTCGTACGGGCTGAACGCGGTCGCCGACAGGCCGTCCTCGCGCCAGAACGGCGTCTCGTACACGGCGTGGACCTTGATGACGAGCCCGAGCGACATGTGCTGGTGCATCTGGTGGCTGAGGCGCGGCAGCGGCGGCTGGAAGTCGATGCGGGAGTAGAGGTTCGGCGGGACGGCGACGATCGCGTACCGCGCGTTGACCGTCACACTGTCCGCCTCTGCCGAGACGCCGGTGTCGGACCACTCGAGGCGGCGCACGGGCGAGGACAGGTGGACGTCGTCGCCGAGGGCCTCGGCGAGCTTGATCGGGACCTGCTGCAGGCCGCCGACGACGCGCTTGTCGAGGATGAAGTCGGCCTCGACGAGGTGGGTGAAGCTGCCCGCGGACGCCGCCATGAGGAGCGCCTGCAGGAGCGAGAAGGAGTGGGAGGGCTTCGTGAGCATCGCAGCGGCGATGAAGAGGGCGATGTTGTCGCGCGCCTCGACGTCGTCCGTCTGCTCGGCGAGCCAGGCGCTCCACGAGATGCGGTCGTACTCCTTCGCCCGGGCGTGCGCCCACGGCTCGGTGACGCCGACCTCCTCCACGAGCTCGTCGAGCAGGGCGATGAGCCGCTCCATCTCCGCTGCGGTCGACTCGGCGACGGGGAAGATGTCGCCCGTGAAGCGGGTGCGCACGCCCTCGGCATCGACGTAGACGCTGTCGCCCTCGCGGTAGCGGGAGTAGGTGTCGAGCCCGAGTTCTTCGAGCGTGGCGAGCAGCGCGGTCTGGTCGGGGGAGACCCACTGGCCGCCCAGCTCGAGCATGGCTCCGTCGATGTGGTTCGTCCAGAGGCGACCACCGACGCGGTCGCGCGCCTCGAGGACGGCGACGGACAGGCCCGCCGCGCGGAGCTTGGTGGCGGCCGTGAGCCCGGAGGCCCCGGCGCCGATGATGACGACGTCGCGTTCGATGGTGCTCATGGGGTGTCTTCCTGTTCGTGGCCCTTCGACAAGCTCAGGGACCGGGGTGGTGCTCGGGGGCCGGTTGGTGCTCGGGACCGGGGTGGTGCTCGGGTGGTGCTCGGACCCGGCGCCGATAGTCGAGTATGGCGGATCCGGCGGTCGGATGGAACCGAGGATGGCGAGATCGCCGGTCGGATCGGTGATCGACGACGGTTTCCGTTGTGCCGACCGAGGTGGATCAGCCGATGGGTGTCATGGTGTACTTCGTGTACAGGTACTCGTGGATGCCCTCGAGCCCGCCCTCGCGTCCGATGCCCGACTGCTTGACACCACCGAACGGTGCGGCGGCGTTCGAGATGACGCCGACGTTGAGGCCCATCATGCCGGTCTGCAGGCGGCCGATCATGCGCTGTCCGCGGGCGAGGTCGGTGGTGAACACGTAGGAGACGAGCCCGTACTCGGTGTCGTTCGCGAGCCGCACGGCCTCATCCTCGTCGTCGAACGGCACGATCGCGAGGACCGGGCCGAAGATCTCCTCGCGGAGGATGTCGGACCCCGGTACGACCCCGGTGACGACCGTCGGCTGGAAGAAGGTGCCCGGTCCGTCGACGGCCTCGCCGCCGGTGAGGACCTCGGCGCCGCGCTCGACGGCGTCGCCCACGAGGGTCTTCGCCTTCGTGACCGCGCGGTCGTCGATGAGCGGGCCGATCGTCACGCCGTCCTCGGTGCCACGACCGATGCGGAACGCGTTGACCTTGTCCGTGACGCGCTTCGCGAACTCGTCCGCGACGTCGCGGTGGACGATGAAGCGGTTCGCTGCGGTGCACGCCTGTCCGATGTTGCGGAACTTGGCGGCCATCGCGCCCTCCACGGCCTTGTCGAGGTCGGCGTCCTCGAACACGACGAACGGGGCGTTGCCGCCGAGCTCCATCGAGGTGCGGAGGACGTTCTTCGCGGACTGCTCGATGAGCTTCTGACCGACGGCCGTCGATCCCGTGAAGCTCAGTTTGCGGAGCCGCGGGTCGGCGATGATCGGGCCGGAGACCGCGGAGGAGCTGGAGGTGGTGATGACGTTCACGACGCCGGCGGGGAGCCCGGCGTCCTCGAGCAGCTTCACGAAGTACAGGGTCGTGAGCGGGGTGAGCTCGGCGGGCTTGACGACGACCGTGCAGCCGGCTGCGAGCGCCGGGGCGATCTTGCGGGTCGCCATCGCGAGGGGGAAGTTCCACGGGGTGATGAGGAAGCACGGGCCGACGGGGTGCTGCGAGACGGTCATCATGCCGGTGCCCTCGGGGTTCGACCCGTAGCGTCCGGAGATGCGGACGGCCTCCTCGGAGAACCAGCGGAGGAACTCACCACCGTAGGTGACCTCGCCGTTCGCCTCGGCGAGCGGCTTGCCCATCTCGAGCGTCATGAGGAGGGCGAACTCCTCGCGACGCTCCTGGAGGAGGTCGAAGGCCTTCCGGAGGATGTTGGAGCGGGTGCGGGGAGCGGTCGCCGCCCACTCGTCCTGGGCTGCGACCGCGGCGTCGAGGGCCGCGGTGCCGTCGGCGACCGAGGCGTCCGCGATCGTCTTGATGACGTCGCCGGTGGACGGGTCGCTCACGTCGAGCGTCGCGCCCTCCGTCGCGTCGCGCCAGACGCCTCCGATGAACAGGCCGTTCGGGACCTTGGCGAGCAGATCGGTTTCACGTGCGTCGGTCATGGGTGGAGCTCCTTGGTGGTGTCGGTGCCGTCGGTCACAGTGTTTCAGCGTGCATGCCCCTCGACAAGCTCAGGGTCCGGGGTTGTGCTGCGGGGGCCGCCTCGGTCCCTGCCCTTCGACAGGCGGTTCCTGAGCTTGTCGAAGGGCGGGACCGGCGGGTGTGGTGTCAGTTCGCGGCGAGCGCCTCGAGGACGACGTCGAGTCCTTCGTCGAGCAGTTCGAGGGGGATGGTCAGTGGTGGGAGGAAGCGGACCACGTTGCCGTAGGTGCCGCAGGTCAGGACGATGACGCCGGCCTGGTGAGAGGCCTTCGCGACGCGTGCCGTGAGGGCGGCGTCGGGCTCGCCGGTGGCCGGGTCGACGAACTCGACCGCCATCATGGCGCCGCGCCCGCGGATGTCGCCGATGCGGGGGTCGGAGGTCTGCGCCGCGGTGAAGCGGTCGACGATGCGGGTTTCGATCGCCCGGGCCGAGGCGGCGAGGTCCTCCTCCTCGTACGCTTCGATCGCCGCCAGGGCGGCGACACAGGCGAGTGGATTGCCACCGTAGGTGCCGCCGAGCCCGCCGACGTGCGGGGCGTCCATGATCTCCGCGCGTCCGGTGACGGCGGAGAGGGGCAGGCCGCCCGCGATGCCCTTGGCGGTGATGATGAGGTCGGGCACGATGTCGAAGCGCTCGGACGCGAACATCGCACCCGTGCGGGCGAAGCCGGTCTGCACCTCGTCGGCGATGAAGACGACGTCGTTCGCGCGGGCCCAGTCGAGCAGGGCCGGCAGGAAGCCGTCCGCCGGGACGATGAAGCCGCCCTCACCCTGGATGGGTTCGATGATGATCGCCGCGAGGTTGTCTGCGCCGATCTGCTTCTCGATCTGGGTGATCGCGCGCTGCGCCGCTTCGGGGCCGGTGAGCCCGCCGTCACGGAAGGGGTAGGACAGCGGTGCGCGGTACACCTCGGAGGCGAAGGGACCGAAACCGCTCTTGTAGGGCATGGACTTGGCGGTGAGGGCCATCGTCAGGTTCGTGCGGCCGTGGTACGCGTGGTCGAAGGCGACGACCGCCTGCTTCTTCGTGTGGCTGCGGGCGATCTTCACCGCGTTCTCGACCGCTTCGGCGCCCGAGTTGAACAGTGCCGTCCGCTTGGCGTGGTCGCCGGGGGTGAGGCGGTTGAGCGCCTCGGCGACCTCGACGTAGGAGTCGTAGGGGGTGATGGTGAAGCAGGTGTGGGTGAACTCCTGCAGCTGTCGGGTGACGGCCTCGACGACGCGCGGGTTGCTGTTGCCCACGCCGGTCACGGCGATGCCGGACCCGAGGTCGATCAGGGAGTTGCCGTCGACGTCGACGAGGACGCCACCGCCCGCGCCGGCCGCGAACACCGGCATCGTCGTGCCGACGCCGGCCGCGACCGCAGCGTGTTTCCGGGCCATGAGTTCCTCGGAGATCGGTCCGGGGATGGTGGTGACGAGGCGACGTTCCTGGGGGAGCGAGGGTCCGCCGAGGATGGAGGGCGCGGGGGCTGCGGTGCTGCTCGTCATCGGTACTCCTTCGGCTGCCGCGTCCGGCGGGGCGCCGAGGTCGTCCGCGAGCAGTGCCACCAGGCTAGGCAGCGGTCCGCATCGGTACATTCGACAGTCTGTCCATACCAGCGGCTTCAGTTGGACGATCCGGCATCCCTGCGTAGACTCGCGCCATGGCACCGACGCTGCAGGACCTCCTCGACCACCGTGCGCTCGGCCTGAAGCTCGTGGTGGCAGGAACCGAGGGCGCCCTCGACCGGCAGGTCGCCTGGGTCTCCGGGTCGGACCTGCCGGACCCCACGCCCTTCCTCCTCGCCGACCAGGTGCTGCTCACGACGGGCACGCAGTTCGGGACCGCCGTGTCGACGACGCAGGTCGAGGCGTACGTCGCCCGCCTCGCCGACGCCGGTGTCGCCGGACTGGGGTTCGGTACCGAGGTGATCACGGCCGGGACACCGCCGGAACTCGCCGAGGCCTGCGCGGCGCACGGGATGCCGCTCGTCGAGGTCCCGTACCGCACGCCGTTCATCGCCGTCATCCGGTACGCGGCCGACCTCCTCACCGAGGCGGCTCGGGCGAGGGACGCCTGGGCACTGGGCGCCCAGCGCGCGATCGCGTTCGCCGCGCTCCGCCCCGACGCGACGGTCGCCGTCGTGACCGAACTCGCGCGGTCCCTCGGCGCCTGGGTCGTGCTCTTCGACGCGCACGCGACCCCGGTGGCGATCGCGGGCGACGGGCCCACCGCCGCTCCCGAGGCCGAGCGCCTCCTGGAGCGGGTGGCCGGCGAGGCCACCATGCTCCTGAGCCGCGGACAGCGTTCGGGGGCGACGCTCGCGAGCCGCACGCGGACGGTGTCGCTGCAGACCCTCGGCCGACGCGGCGACCTCCGGGGCGTGCTCGCCATCGCCGGGACCGACGGCCCGTTGGACGCCGCGGCCCAGAGCGTCGTGACCTCGGTCGTCGCCATCGCCGGGCTCACCCTCGAGCAGGGCGGCGCACTCGGACGGGCGGGGCGCTCGCTGCGCACCGGTGTCTGGCAGCTGCTCCGCGCCGGACAGACCACCGCGGCGCGCGAGGTCGCCGAACAGCTCGGCACGCCGTTGCCGAGCGGAGCGGTTCGTGTCGGCGTCTGCTCCGGGCCGACCGACGGGCGCGAGGCGCTCCTCACCGAGCTGGAACGGGCCGAGACGCTCGGTCCGGGTTCGCTCTTCGTCGCCGAGCAGGACGGACGGCCCGTCCTGCTTCTCGCAGCGGCTGAGGGGGACACCGAGACGGACGTCGATCGGGCGGTCGAGGCGGTGATCGCGGCGGCCCCCGCACGGCGGCTCGGACTCTCCCGATCCCTCGCGCTCGCCGATCTGCCGACGGGGATCGAGCAGGCGGTCTCCGCGCACGAGCACGCCGTCTCCGCAGGCGAGGCCGTCGTGCGGTTCGGGGCGCTCGCCGCGGCAGGGTTGGCAGGGTTGCTCGACCCCGTCCGCGCCGCCGCCGTGGCCGAGGAACTGCTCGAGCCCGTGCTCCGCGTCGACCGCGAGGAGGGCTCCGACCTCGTGCCGAGCCTCCGCGGCTGGCTCGAGGCGAACGGCCAGTGGGAGCCCGCTGCGCGGCGACTCGGGATCCATCGACACACGCTCCGCAACCGCATCACCCGGGTGGAACAGGTGCTCGGGCGACCGCTCGACACCTTCGC
>Ga0157369_10011285_pt1 | contig 10150 bp, 7 predicted proteins | sample C25metaG_FD_113461 | JGI IMG/M metagenome (GOLD analysis project Ga0157369, IMG submission 113461) | Corn rhizosphere microbial communities from Kellogg Biological Station, Michigan, USA - C2-5 metaG | ecosystem: Host-associated > Plants > Roots > Rhizosphere > Soil | place: USA: Michigan...
TCGACGGCGGCGTTGAGCGCGAGGATGTTGGTCTGGAACGAGATGCCGTCGATCACGCCGATGATGTCCGAGATGCGCTTGGACGACGAGCTCACCTCCTGCATCGTCGAGACCACCTTGCCGACGATCTCGCCGCCCCTCTCCGCGGTCACCGAGGCGCCCGCGGCGAGCGTGCTCGCCTGGCCCGCGCGTTCGGCGTTCTGGCGCACCGTGGTGGTGAATTCCTCGAGCGTCGAGGCCGTCTCCTCGAGCGAGCTCGCGTGCTCCTCGGTTCGCGAGGAAAGCTGCTGGTTGCCCGCGGCGACCTGGCCCGCGCCCACCGCGATCTGCTCGGCGCCGGTGCGGATCTGCAGCACGATGCGCGACAGGCCGTCGTTCATGTCGCGCAGCGCGCCGAGCAGCTGCGCCGCCTCGTCGCGGCCCTCGACGCGCACGTCGGTCGAGAGGTCGCCGGCCGCCACGCGCTGCGCGAGCTTCACCGAGAACTCGAGCGGACGTCCGATCGAGCGCGTGATCGCCCACGCGAGCAGGAACGCGAGGCCGAACACCACCGCGTTCACGATGTACACCGTGGCCGCGACGCGGTCGCCCATCACGTTGGCGGACTGGACCGCCTCGGCGCTCGCCTTCTTCTGGATGTCGACCAGGCGCGAGAGCTCGAAGAGCTCCTTCTGGATGACCGGGTCGATCTCGTTCATGATGACCTGCGCCGCGTCGTCGTTGCGGAACGAGGTGGCCATGGCCATGGCCTGCTTGAGCGGCGTGTCGAGGTCGCTGTCGAGCTGCCTCAGGCCATCGAGGATCTCGCGTTCGGCCGGGGAAATGTCGAGCTTGGCCATGCGCTCGCGCGCCTCGTCATACATCTTTCCCAGGCGCCGCGCGCGATCCTCGTCCATCTGCATGAGCTTGAGCTCGGAGTGCAGCCCGATGTTGCGCAGGGTCGCCGACTGCTCGAGCACGAGGGAGCGCATGTCGCCCGCGAGCCGCTCCTTCATCCCGGTCACCGACACCACGCGCGCGAGCTCGTCGCGGCTCTTCTTGCCGAGCGCCGTGCCGCCGACGGACACGACGATCATCACGAGCACGATCACGCCGAAGCCGAAGGCCAGGCGCGAGCCGATCTTCACTTTCCGCAGCAGCATGCGGCCTCCCTGTTATTGGTCTGGTTGGGAAGGTAAACGCCGAACGCGGCCTGATTCAATGGGATACGGCACATTTCCGCGCGAATTGCGGCGCGAGCGCGCAAGCGCGGCGTGCGATGCCACGATGGATGCTTCATCGGCCCTGCCTCCCTCTGTTTTTGTGATCCGATTGGGCCGGATTGTAGGGGGCCGGAGCCAAAACCGCTCGGCATTCCCGCACAGCGGGAATTACCTTTGTAATGCTGTCGTAACAGGCACTTAGCCGCGCACGCGGACCCCCAGCGGCAGCGCCTCGGCGGCCGCGCAGTAGTACTCCCACGCCCGCCGCGCCACGTTTCCCGTGATCTGGTCGGCGAGACCCTCGGCTTCCTCGCGCCCGTAGGCCCGCAGCCGCGAGGCGTCGCCGCCGGCCGCGGCGAGCATGCGCAGCTGCAGCTCGACGCTCTCCTCCAGGTAGCACGCGGCCACGGTCGCGCTACGGATGTCGCCGAAGGCGGTGGTGATGCCATGCCCGCGCATCATCACGGCGTTGCGCGACCCCAGGGTCGTCGCGAGCAAATCTCCCAGCTCGCGCGACCGGATGAGGCCCACGCGCGAATACTCCGGCACGCCGGCCGCGAAGATGCCGCCCTGGTTGTGCACCACGCGATGGGGCTCGCCGATCTGGGTGAGGCACACGCAGGCCGGCGGGTGCGCGTGCACCACGCCTCCCAGGTCGGCGCGCGCGGCGTAGAGGCGCGCGTGGATCCAGAACTCGCTGTTGGGCTCGCCGTCCCCCTCGAGGAGGCGGCCCTCCGTATCGAGCACGAGCAGCTGGCCGGCCTCGGCGAGGCCGGGGCTGCGCCGCGTGGGCAGCAGGAACGTATTCGTCCCGGGGATGCGCGCGCTCGCGTGCCCGAACGCGTTCGAAAGCCCCATGCGTTCGAGGATGCGGTTGGCCTGCGCGACGTCGCGCCGCAGCTGGCCCAGGTCTTCGCCGCTTGGCCCTTCCATTCAGACGACTCCTTCCGCTTGCAATGCGTCGATGCGCGCGGCGTCCAGCCCGAGCACGCCCGAGAGGACGTCGCGGGTGTGCTGGCCGAGGGTGGGCGGCGCGGCATCGTAGGGGATCGGCGTGGCCGAGAATTTCATGGGATTGGCCACGACGTCGACCTCGCCCGCGAGCGGATGCGGCACGCGCGCCTGCATGCCGCGATGCCGCACCTGCGGGTCGGCGAAGACCTGCGCGAGGTCGTTGATCGGGCCGCAGGGCACGCCCGCGGGCTCGAGCGCCGCGAGCCACTCGCGCGCGGGCCGCTCGGCCAGCCGCGCGCCGATGAGGCCCACCAGCGCGTCGCGATGCTGCACGCGCGCGGGATTGGTGGCGAAGCGCGCATCGGCGGGCCATTCGGGGCGGCCCAGCACGTCGCAGAAGCTCCCGAACTGCGTGTCGTTGCCGACCGCCACGATGAGGAATTCGTCGGCCGCGCGGAACACGTGATACGGCACGATGTTCTGGTGCGCGTTGCCCATGCGCTTCGGTGCCCGGCCCGAGACGAAGAAGCTCGAGCTGAGGTTGGCGAGCATCGCCACCTGCACGTCGAGGAGCGCCATGTCGAGGTATTGGCCCTGGCCGGTGCGGCCGCGATGGAAGAGCGCGCCGAGGATCCCCGAGGTCGCGTACATGCCGGTGAAGAGGTCGGCCACCGCCACGCCGACTTTCTGCGGGCCGCCGCCGGCGAGCTCGTCGCGCTCGCCGGTCACGCTCATGAGGCCGCCCAGCCCCTGGATCATGAAGTCGTAGCCCGGCCGGTCGCGATACGGGCCGTCCTGGCCGAAGCCCGTGATGGAGCAGTAGACGAGGCCGGGATGGTCGCGCGAGAGCGTGGCGTAGTCGAGGCCGTGGCGCTTCAAGTCGCCCACCTTGAAGTTCTCGACCAGCACGTCGCTCTTGAGCGCGAGAGCGCGCGCGATCTCGCGTCCCTCGGGCCGGGCGATGTCGAGCGTGAGGGACTTCTTGCCGCGGTTGCAGGCGAGGTAGTACGCGGCGTCGCGCGTGTCGCGCCCCTCGCGGTCCTTGAGGAACGGCGGGCCCCACGTGCGCGTGTCGTCGCCTTGGCGCGGGCGTTCCACCTTGATCACTTCGGCGCCGAGGTCGGCGAGGTTCTGGGTGCACCAGGGACCCGCGAGGACGCGGGTCAGGTCGAGGACGCGGATGCCTTCGAGGATTCTTCGCACTTCGGGGATGCCGTGTTGCGGGGGCAACGGAGGGAGCGGCCATTATAGGCGCCGCCTCCCGTAGAATGGCCGGGACGATGGCGACGAAGATCCCCACCACCGAGCTCAAGGTCGGCATGTTCGTGGCCGACCTCGATCGCCCGTGGGTCGACACGCCGTTCCTGCTCCAGGGCTTCCTGATCGAGGACGAGGAGCAGATTCGCGCGCTGGTGCGGCACTGCCAGTACGTGATGGTGGACCGCTCGCGCTCGACGGGCGACCAGTACGAGGCGGCGCTCCTCACGCGCACCGTGCCGCCCGAAGGCTCGCGCCTCGTCGGTGCTTCCGGCGCGCGAGCCGCGACGTCGCGTCCTGCCGCGGCCGACGAGCCTGCCGCGGACGCGGCACCCGCGCGCGAACCGGAAGTGCGGCGCACCCCGTCGACTTCGCTTCCCCCCTCGATATCGCGCTCGCCCGCCATGCGCTGGCCGCACGCGAACCCCCCGGCCACGGCCGCCGCGCGTTCGGGAGGCGAAGGCCTCATCGGGCGGCTCACATCGGGCCTGCGCGGCCTGTGGCAGAAGGAGCGCAAGCCCGGGCCGCGTGCGAGCGTCGAGCCGCCGAAGGAAACGCCCCAGGAGTTCGAGGCGCGCGCCGCGCTGGCGCCTCCCGGGGTCGCCATCACGACGTACGTCGACCAGGTGTCAGTCGAGGAAGAAGTCCCGCGCGCGCAGGCCGTGGTGCAGCGCACCAGCGAGCTCCTCGACAAGCTCGTGATGGACATCCAGCTCGGCGGCAGCTTCGAGGTCGAGGCGGTGAACGAGGTGGTCGAAGAGCTGGTGGAGAGCATCGTGCGCAATCCCGATGCGCTCATGTGGGTGGCGCGGCTGCGCGAGCAGGACATCGGCGCCTATGGCCATGGGCTCCAGGTGTCCGTCTACCTCACCGCCTTCGGCCGCCACCTCGGCTTCCCGAAATCGCTGCTCGCCTCGCTCGCGCAGGTGGGCCTGCTCCTCGACGTGGGCAAGATCCGGCTGCCGCGCGAGCTGCTCGAGAAGCAGGGGCGCCTCGCGCCGGAGGAGTTCGAGCAGGTGAAGGAGCACGTGCAGCACAGCCTCGACATCCTCTCGGAGACGCCGAATTTCGACGCTGAGGTGCTGGACGGCATCGCGCAGCACCACGAGCGCATGAACGGCAGCGGCTATCCGCGCGGGCTCGTGGGCGACGAGATCGGCGTGACCGGCCGCATGGCCGGCATCGTCGACTGCTTCGCCGCGCTCATCAACCACCGCCCCTACGCGGCCGCCGTCTCGTCGTACGAAGCGCTGCGCAGCATCACCGGCTGGGGCGGCGATTACTTCCACGAGCCGCTCGTGCAGCAGTTCGTCTCCTCCATGGGGGTGTTCCCCGTGGGGTCCCTCATCGAGCTCTCCTCGGGCGAGGTCGCGATCGTCGTGGCGCACAACAAGCTGCGCCGGCTGAAGCCCCGCGTGCTGGTCGTGACCGGGCCCGACAAGCAGAAGCTGCCGCACCCCGCGATGGTCGACCTGCTCTACGACCCGCGCGTGGGCGATGCCGAGAACGTGTTCATCAAGCGCGGCCTCGCCGCGGGCGCCTACGGCCTCGACCTGGGCGACTATTACCTGAGCCCGAGCGATTGAGCGCGCTTCCGCCCGAGTCTCCGCCGGCACAGCCCGAAACCGCTCCCGACGCCCGCGAGCGGCTGCTCAAGCTGCTCGACCGCGAGACCGCGATCGCGCAGGCGACCGACGGCCGCCTCGCGGTGCTCATCGTCGAGCTGCGGCGCGTCGATCGCCTGCACGCGCTGCTCAAGGGGCCGAGCCCCGCCACGACGATGGGCCTGGTGGTCGAACGGGTGGAGAAGGCGCTGCGGCCCGAGGATCGCCTGGCGCCCCTCAACGACGACCAGGTCTGCATCGTCCTGCCGCGCCTGTCGCACCCGAGCCAGGCCGTGCTCGCGGCGGTGAAGGTGCTGCGCGCGCTCGACCGGCCCATCGCGCACGAAGGCGGCAGCGCGGTGCTGCGGCCGTGCGTCGGCGTCGCCACCCTGCCCGAGCACGGGGTGGGGCCCGCCGACCTCCTCACGGCCGCGGACGTCTCGTGCCGCATCGCGGCGACGCGCGAGGAGGCTTATCACGTGTACGCCGCCGAGGACGAGGTCGAGACCGTCGTCTACCGGGGCCTCGATCGCGATCTCGACCGCGCCATCCGCGCCAACGAGCTGCAGCTGCACTACCAGCCCCAGGTCGAGCTCGCGAGCGGGCGCACGGTGGCCATGGAAGCGCTGCTGCGCTGGACGCATCCCACCGCGGGCGCGGTGAACGCCGCGCAGATCGTCGGCATCGCCGAGCGCACCGGGCTGCTGGGCTCGCTCACGCTGTGGGTGCTCAACACGTCGCTGCGCATCGCGGCGGGATGGCGCGCGGCGGGCCCGGCGGCGCCGCGCCTCGCGGTGAACCTCGCGGTCCGCTCCCTGGTGGATCGCGAGCTGCCGGAGCTGCTCGACCAGGCGCTTCGCACGTGGGGCGTCTCGCCCCATTCGCTCATCCTGGAGATTCCCGAGAGCGCCATGATCGCGGACGCCGAGCGCTCGGTGGCGATCCTCACGCGGCTCAAGGCCGTGGGCCTGCAGATCGCGATCGACGATTTCGGCTCGGGCTTCACCTCGCTCGCGCAGCTCAAGCGCTTCCCGATCGACGTGCTGAAGATCGATCGCCCCTTCGTGGCGGGCCTCCTGCACGACCCGGGCGACCGCGCGGTCGTGCGCTCGGCGATCGACATCGGCCACCACTTCGGCCTGCAGGTCGCGGCCGAGGGCGTGGAGCGCATCGAGATCCGCGAGACGCTCGCCACGCTGGGCTGCGACCTCGCGCAGGGCAACGCGATCGCGCCACCGATGTCGGAGGAGCGGCTGCGCGACTGGTGGGCGGCGCGCGGGCCGGTCCGCTGACGGGCCCATGGTATAAAGCACGCGCCATGAAAAGAGGCTTCTATACCATCATGGCGGCGCAGTTCTTCTCGTCGCTCGCCGACAACGCGCTGCTGATCGCGGCGATCGCGATGCTCGCCATGCTGAAGGGGCCCGAGTGGCTCACGCCCCTGCTCAAGTGGTGCTTCACGCTCTCGTACGTCGTGCTCGCCTTCGCCGTGGGCGCCTTCGCGGACTCGATGCCCAAGGGCCGCGTCATGTTCGTGACCAACATGATCAAGGTCGTGGGCTGCGGGCTCATCCTCTTCAACGAGTTCATGCGCATGGGCAGCCTCCCCGCCTACGGCATGGTGCTCATCGCCTATGCGGTGGTGGGCCTCGGCGCGGCGGCGTATTCACCGGCCAAGTACGGCATCCTCACCGAGCTGCTGCCGCCGGAGAAGCTCGTGATCGCCAACGCGTGGATCGAGGGGCTCACGGTCCTCTCGATCGTGCTTGGCGTCGTGCTCGGGGGCCTCCTCATCGATCCCAGGGTGTCGAAGCTCCTGCTCTCGTTCGACTTCCCTTTCGTCGACACCAGCATCAACACGGCGCCCGAGGCGGCGGTCACGGTGATCGCGTTCATCTACGTCGTGGCGGCGGTCTTCAACCTCGCGATCCCCGACACCGGCGCGCGCTACCCGCACCAGGAGCGCAGCCCGGCGCGCCTGCTCGTGGACTTCTCGCGCTGCTTCGTGATGCTGTGGCGCGACAAGCTGGGACAGATCTCGCTCGCGGTCACCACGCTCTTCTGGGGCGCGGGTGCCTGCCTGCAGTTCATCGTGATCAAGTGGGCGGAGCGGCAGCTGCACATGCCGCTCGAGCGCGCCTCGATGCTGCAGGGCATCTCCGCGATCGGGATCGCCATCGGCGCCATCGCCGCGGCGCGCCTGGTCCCCCTCAAGCGGGCGACCCACGTGCTTCCCGTGGGCATCGGCATGGGGATCGTGGTGATCGCCATGGTGTCGCTCAAGTGGATGCCGGCCGTCTACGTCGCGCTCATCCTGATCGGCGCCTGCGGCGGCTTCTTCGTGGTGCCGATGAACGCCCTGCTCCAGCACCGCGGCCACGTGCTCATGTCCGCGGGGCACTCCATCGCGGTGCAGAACTTCAACGAGAACGTGAGCATCCTGATCATGCTCGCGATGTACTCGCTCATGATCCGGTTCGACCTGCGCATCCACTCGATCGTGGTGCTCTTCGGCCTCTTCCTCGCCGGGGCGATGTACATGGTGATGCGCTGGAATGCCGCGAACCACCGCGCCGACCCCAACCTCGACCGCCTGATCGGCGAGGCGAAGCATTAGTTGTCGCCCCGGCGACAATCAGAGCGTTTCGCCCTCCTTCAACACGCCGGCCGCCTTCAATGCGCCGTCGAGCCAGCCCGGCCGCAGGTTCCTGCCCGCCTGGATGTCGGCGATGCGCTTCCTCTCGTCGGCCACCTTCGCGGCCGCGAGCGGCAGCAGCGACGCGGCCTTCTCGCGCTCGATCACCACCACGCCATCGGCGTCGCCCACGACCAGGTCGCCGGGTCGAACCGTCATGTTCCCGCACGAGATGGGGTGGTTGATCCGCCCCGGCACGTACTTGGTCGGGCCGTTGGGGTTGGTGCCGACGCTGAACACGGGGAAGCCCATGTCCTTCAGCTCCTCGTAGTCGCGCATCGCGGCGTCCATCACGATGCCGCCCAGCTTCGTCTTCATGCAGCCGTTCACCATGATCGCGCCCATGAGCGCGCACGTCTGGTCCGCCTTGCCGTCGATCACGAGGATGTCGCCCGGCTGCGCCATGCTCATCGCCGCGTGGATCATCAGGTTGTCGCCGGGACGCACCTCGATCGTGAAGGCCGGGCCGCAGAGCTTCATGGTGCGCACGAGCGGCGCGATGCGCCCGTGCATCGTGCCGCGGCGCCCCGCCACGTCGGCGAGGATCGAGGCGGCGTACTTCGCGGCCTCCTGCACGACGTCGGGCGAGACGCGCGCGAAGTCGCGAATGATGTCGGAGGGGGGAAGGCTCACTTCGTCGTTCATGGCGGGCTCCTGGAATGCAGCCCTGCATTATCGCAGCGTTCGACGGGTGCCGCGCTTCACGGAGCCTCGGGCGCTGTCCCGCCGGGCACGGCGCCGGCGGCGGGATCGTCCACGCGCACGGTCGCCGACGGGATGAACATGTGCACGTAGCCGCAGCGCTCGCACACCGCGCAATGCGCATGGCTGTCGGGGTCGAGGAAGCTGAACACCTGCGTCGAGAGCTGGATGTGCTGCTCCGAGAACGTGTCGTTGCTGCACACGAGGCAGCGCAGGGGGCGTCCCTGCACCGCGACCGGGCCGTATTCGTGCGGCATTGCGCCTCCGCGGGATCGTGAGCCCGTTCGACCGGAAGGCGCGCGCGCAGGTTCAGGAAGGCTGCGCGGCGGCCCCGGGCGCCGAGTCGAACACCGCGGCGAGGGCCTCGTCGTCGATCGGCTTGGTGAGGTGGTGGTCGAAGCCCGCCGACTTGGACTTGCGCCGGTCCTCGGCCTGGCCGTAGCCGGTGAGGGCGATGAGCATCGTCTCGGCGAACGCCGGGTCGCGCCGCAGCTCGCGCGCCACCTCGTACCCGCTCATGCCGGGCAGGCCGATGTCGAGCAGGATCACCCGCGGCTGGAACGCGCGCGCCGCGCCGAGCGCCGCGGGGCCGTCGTGCGCGAGGGTCACGTCGTGGCCGTCGAGCTTGAGCAGGATCGCGAGGCTGGTGGCCGCGTCGACGTTGTCGTCCACCACCAGCACGCGCGAGCGGCGCCGCGCGCGCACGGGTGCCCGCGAGGCGCGGGGCGCCGTCGCCCCGGCATCGGCCACCGGGGCGAGCGGCAGGCGCAGCACGAAGTCGCTGCCCAGGCCCACGCCTTCGCTCGAGGCCTCGACGCGCCCTCCATGCATCTCGGCGAGCTTCTTCACGATGGTGAGGCCGATGCCGAGCCCGCCCTGGGCACGGTCGAGCGCGCGATCGGATTGCTGGAACAGGTCGAAGACGCGCGCGAGATCCTCGCCGGCGATGCCGATGCCGTTGTCCTTCACGCGGATCACCGCCTCGCCGCCGTCGACCTCGACGCGCAGCTGGATCTCGCCCCCGTCGTCGGTGTACTTCGCGGCATTGTTGAGGAGGTTCGAGATCGCCTGCGCGAGCCGCGCCACGTCGCCTTCGACGCGCACGGGGTCGGCCGGGAGCGACACCAGCAGGTGGTGGTGGCGCGAGTCGATGAGCGGCCGGCTGGTCTCGATCGCGCGCGCGACCACGCTCATCACCTCGACGTTCGCCTTGCGCAGGGCGATGCGTCCCTGCGTGATGCGCGACACCTCGAGCAGGTCGTCCACCAGCGTCGTGAGCTGCTCGGCCTGCCGCTCGATCAGCTCGCGCATGTCCTCGACCTGCGGCTCGAGCGGCGCCAGGCGCCGCAGGATGCGCGTCGCGTTGACGATCGGCGCCAGAGGGTTCCTCAGCTCGTGCGCGAGCATGGCGAGGAACTCGTCCTTGCGCCGGTCCGCCTCGCGCAGCGCCTCCTGCGACTCGAACATCTCGGTGATGTCGGGCGAGCTGCCGATGACGCCCGTCACGCCGCCGCCGTCGACGCGCGGGTTGGCGCGCGACTCGATCCAGCGCCACTGGCCGTCGCGGCGGCGCACGCGGGCGCGCGCGATGAACGGGGTGCGCCCGTCCACCGCCGCGCGGAACGCCTCGAGGTAGGCCTGGCGGTCGGCGGCATGGATCACCGACGGCCACTCGAAGCGCGTGGCACTGCGGTGCGAGGCGATGCCGAAGAAGTCCAGGAACGCGCGGTTCGCGA
>Ga0157369_10011290_pt1 | contig 10148 bp, 9 predicted proteins | sample C25metaG_FD_113461 | JGI IMG/M metagenome (GOLD analysis project Ga0157369, IMG submission 113461) | Corn rhizosphere microbial communities from Kellogg Biological Station, Michigan, USA - C2-5 metaG | ecosystem: Host-associated > Plants > Roots > Rhizosphere > Soil | place: USA: Michigan...
AGCTCCAGGGCAGCGAATTGCAATTGCAGCCGGCAACCGCGCAGACCCTGGCGCTCGCGCTGCACGAGCTCGTCACCAACTCGGCCAAATATGGCGCGCTCTCCACGCTGTCCGGCCGGCTCAAGATCAGATGGGACGTGCGCGGCGATGCGCTTCAGATCGTCTGGGAAGAGCGCGATGGCCCCGCGGTCGAGAAGCCGGTGTCCCGCGGCTTCGGCACGCGCAGCGTCATCGCCAGCATCGAAACGCAGCTCGGCGGCAAGGCCGAATTCGACTGGCGCATGGAAGGCCTGATCTGCCGGCTGTCGGTTCCGCTGCCCAAAGCGGCGCTATCGCGCGAAGCCTTCCATCAGAACGCGCCGGCAAGCGCCCGCGCGGTCGAGGAGGCGTTGCGGACGGCATAGCGCCTGCTTTGCTGAGAATGCGGCGAGGAAGCTGCGGCGGACACGCCGCAGGGACGACAGCGAGGATGCGGCAACGTCGTGCCTCACCCATACACGAACGCCTTGTCGTCCAGGTCGATCGCCGGAAACTCGCGCTGCTCGGTCCAGTAGTCCTGGCTGTGCTGCCATTCGGCCTTGTCGCCGCGCTTGGGCAGGCGGTGCATGTCGCGCATCAGATAGTTCGGATTGAAGTTGTCCGGATCGATCCAGGACAACAGCGGCATGTTGTGGTCTTCGGGCCGCAGCGCCGGCGCGACCCTGCGCACGCCCTTCTCCTTCATGTGCACGAGTATCCGGCAAACAAACTCCGCAACGAGATCGGTGCGCAGCGTCCAGCTCGCGCGGAAATAGCCGAACACCCAGGCCATGTTCGGAACGCCCGTGAACATCATGCCGCGATAGGTCACGGTCTTCGCGAAATCGAGCGGCTTGCCGTCGATCGCGAAATCGATGTCGCCGAGGATAGAGAGATTGAATCCGGTCGCGGTGACGACGATGTCAGCCGGCAAGGTCTTGCCCGACTTGAGCAGGATGCCGCCCTCGACAAAACGCTCGATCTCATCGGTGACGACGGAAGCCTTGCCGTCCTTGATGGTGTGGAAGAAGTCCGCGTCAGGCACGAAGGCGATACGCTGCCGCCACGGCCGGTAGCGCGGCGTGAAGTGCGTCGCGACGTCGTAATCGGGACCGAGCACGGCGCTGATCTGGCCGATCAGCTCCTTCTTCACCTGCTCCGGCTCGGCGATGCAGCGGCGCGTGAACGCGTCCTGCTCGTAAGTGATCTTTCGCCGCACGATCTCGTGGATCCATTCCTCATTGACCTGGAGCCGCCGCAGCTCCTCGGCGATCCCGATCGCGTTGCGGCCAAGCCGGAAGAAGGTCGGCGAGCGCTGCAACATGGTGACATGGGCGCATTTATCCGCGATGTTCGGAATCAGCGTCGCCGCGGTCGCGCCCGAGCCGATCACCACGATCCGCTTGCCTTCGGTGACGAGATCATCGGGCCAGGTCTGCGGGTGCACGATGCGGCCCTTGAAATCCTTCATACCCTCCCATTCCGGCGTGTAGCCTTCGGAATGGCGATAATAGCCCTGGCACATCCAGAGGAAATTCGCCGTGATGATCACGGGCTCGAGGCTATCGGTTGTCTCGGCCTCGATGGTCCAGAGGTTCTCCTCACTCGACCAGCTCGCGTTCAAGATCCGGTGCCCGTAGCGGATGTGCTTGGCGAAACCGTTCTCCTCGATCACCTCGCCCATGTAAGAGCGGATTTCCGCGGCGGTCGCGATCGGCGGCCCGACCCAGGGCTTGAAGCTGTAACCGAACGTGTGGAGATCGCTATCGGAGCGGATGCCCGGATATTTATGCGTGAGCCAGGTGCCGCCAAAACTGTCCTGGGACTCGAGGATGACGAAGCTCGTACCGGGAAGCTTCGTTTGCAGATGATAGGCGCTGCCGATGCCGGAAATGCCCGCGCCGACAATGAGCACATCGAAATGCTCGGTCGATTGCGCGGCGGATGCAAACGTCTTGCGGGCAGTCTCTACGTTCATGTCATGGTCTTCGGTTGTTCGGGGATTGCCCGAAGGGTGACCTCAATGCCTGTTACGGTCAAGCTCACGTTGCCGCATACGCGATAATCAAACAGCGTTTGATACTATAGCGCAAATCCCCACTGCCGCGCGGTCGATAAAATCCAGTCGTGATAGAGCGTCAGCGGCGTCACGCCGGTGAGCCCGCCGCAGCCTGCGCTGCCATTCGGCCCGGTAGACCAGCTCACGACACCGATGATCGTGGGCGCTCCCGCCTGATCCTCGAATACCGCGGCGCCGGAATCCCCGGTGCAGGCGCCGAGCCCGGCTTGCATGCCCTGCCCCGCCGGATCGACCAGGCGAATTTGCAGCGTGCCGGGCTTGCCGGTCGCCTCCAGCGCCGCGGAACGGATCACGCCCGCGCTCTTGCCATCGCCGCGAATGGTGACGCCGACGCCGGCGATGGTAAAGTGGTTGCCGGGCTGGAGCGGCGACTGCGGTGTGCCGAGCCTTGCCGGCGTTTTTCCCTTTGCCGGAATTTTAAGCCACAGCAGCGCGACATCGGCGGTGGCTCGATGCGCCAGCATCTCCTGCATCCTGAAGCCGGGATGAATGGCGACGGCCTTCACATCCTGCAATTCGGGCTTCCGGCCGGCGCCATATAGCACGATCTTGTATTCCGAGCCGAGCTGCACGCAATGCGCCACCGTCAGCACGAGGCTCGGCGCGATCAGGCTTCCGGTACAGAAATTGCCGCGTGAGCCGACGATGGTGACGGCCGAGCGGCTGATGGCCTCCGGCGCCGGCGCCGCGCCGCCGACGATCGCTTTGGCGGGGAGCGGCGACAGGAGCGCGGCGGCGACAATAGCGGGCAGAATTCTCATCGGCTTTAGCCATAGCCTGCGCGGTGCTCGCCGCCAAGCCGCGGGCCTTTTTGTTTCCGCACGATCTTTTCGGAAAACCGCTGCACACCCCGCATCAAGTGCGGGGCAGGCTTTTTCCGGATCATGCGCTGGCGCCGATACGTTCCCCGTGTTAGCCGGTTTTGCGGCGAATTTCATGACTTGAGGGTTGGATGATCGAGGCGGTGATCTGGGATTTCGGCGGGGTGCTGACCACCTCGCCCTTCGAGGCTTTTGCGCGGTTCGAACAGGAGCGCGGATTCCCCGTCGACATCATCCGCCGCACCAACGCCGCCAATCATCTGGAAAACGCCTGGGCCAAATTCGAGCGCGCCGAGATCGATGTGGACGCGTTCGATCAATTATTCGCGGAAGAATCGCGCGCGTTCGGCGCCGAGGTCCGCGGCAAGGAGGTACTGCCGCTGCTCCAGGGTGACCTGCGGCCCGAGATGGTGGAAGCGCTGAGGCGCATCAAGGCGCAATGCAAGACCGGCTGCATCACCAACAACCTGCCCGCCAATGCCATCGGCAGCACCTCCGGCCGCTCGCTCTATGTCGCCGAGGTGATGACGCTGTTCGACCACATCATCGAATCCGCCAAGATCGGCCTGCGCAAGCCCGATCCACACATCTACCGGATGATGATCGACGCGCTGAAGGTCGACCCGGCGAAGTGTGTCTATCTCGACGATCTCGGCGTCAACCTGAAGCCTGCGCGCGAGATGGGCATGACCACGATCAAGGTGGCGAGCGCGCCGCAGGCACTGGCGGAGCTGGAAGCAGCGACGGGGATGAAGCTGAGTTGAAACAAACTCGTCATGCCCGGGCTTGACCCGGGCATCCATCACTCTTCGCAAGATGCCTTGATTTTAGGGATGGATGGCCGGGTCAAGCCTGGTCAAGCCCGGCCATGACGACGGAATTAAGTCGGCTTCGCTCGCAATGACGAAGGACTCCTACTCCGCCGCAGTCGCGATCCGCTCCGGAAACGCCGCCGCCAGCGCCCCCCTGTCGGGCTTCAGCACGCCGCGCTCGGTGATCAGGCCGGTCACCAGCCGCGCCGGCGTGACGTCGAAGCCGTAATTCGCGACCGGCGAGCCCTCCGGCACGATCCGCACCGTCTCGATCCGGCCATCGGACGCGCGGCCGGTCATGTGCGTGACTTCTTCGCCGCCGCGCTGCTCGATGGGGATCTGCGTGACGCCGTCGGCCACGGCGAAATCGATCGTCGGCGACGGTAGCGCCACATAGAACGGCACACCATTGTCATGCGCGGCGAGCGCCTTCAGATACGTGCCGATCTTGTTGCAGACATCGCCATTGGCGGCGACGCGGTCGGTGCCGACGATGGCGAGATCGACCTTGCCATGCTGCATCAGATGCCCGCCGGTATTGTCGGGGATGACGGTGTGCGGCACACCATGATGGCCGAGCTCCCAGGCGGTGAGCGAAGCGCCCTGGTTGCGCGGACGGGTCTCGTCGACCCAGACATGGACCTTGATGCCGCGCTCATGCGCCAGGTAAATCGGCGCGGTCGCCGTGCCCCAATCCACCGTCGCGAGCCAGCCGGCATTGCAATGGGTCAGCACATTGACGACTTCGCCCGGCTTCTTCGCCGCGATCGCCTCGATCAGCGCAAGGCCGCTACCGGCGATGCCCTGGTTGATGACGACGTCTTCCTCCGCGATATCGTCGGCGCGGGCATAGGCGGCGTCCGAGCGCGCCGATGGCGGCAACGGACGCAGCACGCGGCGCATTTCATCCAGCGCCCATTTCAGATTGATCGCGGTCGGCCGGGTCGCGAATAGCCGCAGATACGCACGCTCGATCGCCGCATCCGACTTGTCGTCACGCATGGCGAGCGCCATGCCATAGGCCGCGGTGGCGCCGATCAGGGGCGCGCCGCGTACCACCATGGTGCGGATCGCATCGGCCGCCTCGGCGACGTTGGTGAGCTTCAAGATCGTGAATTCATGCGGCAGCCTTCGCTGGTCGATGACGTCGACCGACCAGCCGTCCGTCGAACGCCAGATGCTGCGAAAATGCTTGCCGTCGACCTTCATGGCACGCCTATCTCGGTTGCCGGTTTGAGCCCAAGCACCCTTCCTGCCACCGCGTCGAGCTTTTTCAGCAGCTCCGGATCGCGCGCTTCCGGCGCCGTGATCAACGCGGTATCCAGCGCGCGATCCGAGCCGATCAGGCAGGCCTCATGCTCGCGCGGAAAATCTCTCGCCAGCCGCGCCACCAGCGCCTTCGCCTTGTCGGCATTGGAGGTCAGCACGCGGATGATGTCCTGCACCGTCACCGCGTCATGGTCCGGGTGCCAGCAATCGAAATCGGTCACCATCGCCACCGTAGCGTAGCAAATCTCGGCCTCTCGCGCGAGCTTGGCCTCGGGCATGTTGGTCATGCCGATCACGGAATAGCCGAGGTTCTTATACGTCATGCTCTCCGCGTAGGTTGAGAACTGCGGCCCCTCCATGCAGATGTAGGTGCCGCCGCGCGCGATGGCGATACCCTCGGCTTCGGCCGCGGCGGCCAGATGGATGCGCAACCGGGGCGAGACCGGATGCGCCATCGACACATGCGCGACGCAGCCCTTGCCGAAGAACGAGCTCTCGCGCTTGTGGGTGCGGTCGACGAATTGGTCCACCAGCACGAAGGTACCGGGCGATAGCTCCTCCCTGAACGAACCGCACGCCGACAGCGAGATCAGGTCGGTGACGCCCGCGCGCTTCAGCACGTCGATATTGGCGCGGTAATTGATGTCGGAGGGCGAAAGCCGGTGGCCCTTGTCATGCCGCGGCAGGAACACGACCGGCAGCCCGGCGATGGTGCCATGGCGCACCGGCGCGGACGGCTCGCCCCAGGGGCTTCTGATGGACCCCTCGCGCGCATTTTCCAGACCCGGCAGATCGTAAATGCCGGACCCGCCGATAATGCCAAGAACCGCCTTAGCCATGCTCACCCCGCTGACTGGGGAAAAGCTATGCCAGTTTTAGGGCAAATTTGGAATGGGAGACTGCCCCCTCACGTCATTGCGAGGAGCGTAGCGACGAAGCAATCCATACTGTTACCGCGGGGACAGTCTGGATTGCTTCGCTTCGCTCGCAATGACGATAGGGCTGTGCTTACGCCGCCTGCGCGAGCTGGCCGGCGACGAGGCGCTCCAGCGTCTCCACCGACTGGAAATTCTCCGGCGTGATCTGGTCCTGCGGGATCATGAAATCGAACTCGGCCTCGACGCCGAGCATCAGGTTGACCATGTCCATCGAGGTCAGGCCGACATCGACGAGCTTCGCAGCTGGCGTCACCTCGGCGGCGATCGCGTTCTGCTCGAGAATCCCCTTCACGAGGATCACGATCCGGTTACGAATATCGACATCCTTGCTGCTCATGCCATAAGCCTTCCCGTCCGCGTTACGTTAATTCGTGATCGACTTGCCGCCCCTGATATAGCGGGGGCAATGTTGAAAAAGCGTAGAAACGACTTAGCGTAAATCCTGCCTCTCATTTTAACGCTAACGCGATCGTCGAAAATCGACCCCTTCGAAATACGGTAGGTTAACCGTCGATTTGGAATCGAATTTGTTTACTTTGAATTTGATCGACGCATTTGAATTAAATCCATAGCCTTGGGGTCCAATCGCAAACAATCGGACCATTGGCCTGCATCGCAGTCCCGCAGATGGCGTACATGCAGGCCGGTAAACCCCGGAGGCGTCGACCATGAACGTCCAGGAAGCAACTTTTCGCAAGAGGAACGAGGACAGCGAAGCCGCGCTGCTCGATCGGGGCCTCACCTTCACGGAGCGTACCGCAACGGTAGCGGCGGCCGCGGCGGCCGATGCCGAAGAGGTAGACCAGAAGGGGCGCTTCCCGAAAGCCGCGATCGACGCAGCGCGCGAGCGCAAGCTGCTCGGCGCGCAGATTCCGGTCGAGTTCGGCGGCTTCGGCGCCTCGATCTACGACATCACCGAGATGTGCTACACGCTCGGCCGCTCCTGCTCGTCGACCGCGATGATCTTCGCGATGCATCAGACCAAGGTGGCCTGCCTGGTCCGGCACGGCACCGGCAGCAAGTATCACGAGGCGCTGATGCGCCGCGTCGCCTCCGAGCAATTGCTGCTGGCGTCCTCGACGACCGAAGGCAACAATGGCGGCAACATCCGCTCCTCCGCCGCCGCGGTCGAGCACAATGACGCCGAGATTTCGCTCAACCGCAACGCCACCGTGATTTCCTACGGCGCCGAGGCCGACGGCATCGTCACCATCGCCCGCCGGAGCACCGACGCGGCTTCCTCGGACCAGGTGCTGCTCGCGATCACCAGAGAGAACTACACGCTGGAGCGCAGCCTAGCCTGGGAAACGCTCGGCATGCGCGGCACCTGCAGCTCCGGCTTCGAGCTGAAGGCAAAGGCCTCGGCCGAACAGATCTTCCCCGAGGCCTATGAAAAAATCCACGCGCAGACCATGACCCCGGTCGCGCATCTGTGCTGGTCCTCGGTCTGGGCCGGCATCGCGGCCGCCGCGGTCGACCGCGCGCAGCGCTTCATCCGCAAGGCCGCGCGCGGCACGGGCGGCCAGATGCCTCCGGGAGCCGCCCATTTCACCGCGGCCAAGATGTCGCTGGCAAAGCTGCGCGCCATCATCACCGCCAATCTCGACAACTACGCCAATCGCGAGCATGACGACCGAGCGCTGTCGGCGATCGACTTCCAGTCCTCCATCAACCTGCTCAAGGTCGAGGCCTCGGAGCTCGCGGTGCAGACCGTGATGAGCGCGATGCGCGCCTGTGGCCTCTCCGGCTACCGCAACGATGGCGAATTCTCGGTCGGCCGTCTGCTCCGCGACGTGCTGTCGTCGCCGCTGATGATCAACAACGAGCGCATCCTCTCCAACATTGCCACTTCGAGCCTGATGAGCGGCGTGCCCAGCTCGCTCCGCGACTGAAATAACGAAAATCAGATAACAGGAAGACCAGCGATGAATGCCCCCCTTCGTACCGAATCGCCTGAACTCGCCCCGCAAGCGGCCGATCCGCTCGATCATCTCGCCGATGTGCTGTTCCACAAGATGGGCACCGACGGTGTCTATGCCCGCACCGCGCTCTATGAGGACGTGGTCGAGCGGCTCGCCGCGCTGATCACGCGCAATCGCGAGCCGAATACCGAGGCGATGCGCTTTCCGCCGGTCATGAACCGTGCGCAGCTCGAGAAGTCGGGCTACCTCAAGAGCTTCCCGAACCTGCTCGGCTGCGTCTGCGGCCTGCATGGCACCGAGCGCGAGATCAACGCCGCGGTGAGCCGTTTTGACGCCGGCGGCGACTGGACCACGTCGCTGTCGCCGGCCGATCTCGTGCTGTCGCCGGCCGCCTGCTATCCCGTCTATCCGATCGCGGCCGCGCGCGGCCCGCTTCCCAAGGGCGGCCTTCGTTTCGACGTCGCCGCCGACTGCTTCCGCCGCGAACCGTCGCGTCATCTCGACCGCCTGCAATCGTTCCGTATGCGCGAATATGTCTGCATCGGCACGCCCGAGGACGTTGCCGATTTCCGCGAGCGCTGGATGGTGAAGGCGCAGGCGATCGCCCGCGATCTCGGCCTTTCCTTCCGCGTCGACTACGCCAGCGACCCCTTCTTCGGCCGTGTCGGCCAGATGAAGGCGGTGAGCCAGAAGCAGCAGTCGCTGAAATTCGAGCTGCTGGTGCCGCTGCGCTCGGAAGACAAGCCGACCGCCTGCATGAGCTTCAACTATCACCAGGCGCATTTCGGCACGACCTGGGGCATCGAGGATGCCAATGGCGCTCCGGCACACACCGGCTGCGTCGCCTTCGGCATGGATCGCCTGGCTGTCGCCATGTTCCACACCCATGGCACCGACCTTGCCGCATGGCCCCTGAAGGTGCGCGAGCTGCTCGGCATGGCGACGCATGCGACCGCCCATGGCGAGGGCTGGCGATAACGCTGACAGGTTAGGTACGTGAACGCGTCGAGGCCACAAATCCGGTGCCGTGAAATCAGCGAGGCCGATCTCGATCGCGTCGCTGATCTCCTGACCCGCGGCTTTGCTGGACGCTCGCGCGACTACTGGATGCAGGGGCTAAAGCGCCAAGCGGCGCGGCGCGACGTGCCGCAGGGTTATCCGCGGTTCGGCTACATGCTGGACCATGAGGGCATGCCGGTCGGCGTGCTGCTCCTGCTCTATACGCTGCGTCCCTGCGACGGCGAGCTTGCGATCCACTGCAATCTGTCGAGCTGGTATGTCGAGCCGGCATTTCGCAACTACGCGACGATGCTGACCAAGATCGCGCAGCGCCACAACGAAGTCACCTATTTCAACATCAGCCCGGCGAGCTGGACCTGGCCGATCGTCGAGGCCCAGGGCTTTCGCGCCTATTGCAAGGGGCTGTTCTGCTCGTTCCCGCTGCTGTCGCGGCCTGTGCCGGGGACGACGGTCGAAATCGTCTCATCCGATACCACCGAGATCGAGGGCCTGCCGGCATCCTATGTCGAGCTTCTGGCCCGGCATGCGGCCTATGGCTGTCTCAGCCTGGTCTGCCGCACGGCGAGCGACGTCAAACCATTCGTGCTGCTGCCGATGCGCATTCGCCGCGGCTTGATCATGCTGCCCGCGATGCAGCTCGTCTATTGCCGCGACGTCGCCGACTACGTCGCCTCGGCCGGCGCGATCGGCAAGGCGCTGCTGCGGCAGGGTAAGATCTCCGTGTTCTTCGATGCCAATGGCCCGGCGGAGGGCGTCGCCGGCTTCTATACCGAAAAGCGCGGCCGCAAATATTACAAGGGCCCGCACCAGCCGCGGCTGGCGGATCTCAGCGATACCGAGCTGGTGTTGTACGGGCCGTAGGCCTCACCGCATCGTCATTGCGAGCCAACGGGTCCGCGCGAACGCGCGGCCCGATGACAGGCTCCGCGAAGCAATCCAGACCCCCTCCGCAGGAGCAGTCTGGATTGCTCCGTCGCTTTCGCTCCTCGCAATGACGAACGAGAGATTTTACGCCGCCAACCGCTTGGCGTGCGCGAAATCCCAGTACAGCTTCCTCGCCCGCGTATAGAACCGACCCGGCGCAAGCTGCCGGTCGTCGATCCGGATCACCGGCGCGACCTTGGCGAAATTGCCGGTCGAGAAGATCTCGTCGGCGGCGAGGAAATCCTCATAGCGCAGCGTCTTCTCGACCACGGTAGCGCCGTCGCCACGCAGCAGATCGATCACCCGCTGGCGCGTAATGCCGTTCAGGAATGTGCCGTTCGGCG